>ERZ1023886.177-NODE-177-length-28360-cov-17.775128_pt1 | contig 28360 bp, 17 predicted proteins | sample MGYA00380395_ERZ1023886 | MGnify/ENA primary metagenome ERZ1023886 (study PRJEB33179, sample SAMN07449002) | human gut metagenome | biome: Human-gut; feature: Human associated habitat; material: Faeces | host: Homo sapiens | place: India: Bhopal | collected... | reverse complement strand
TATCCCAGCAAGAAATATCTGTGCGCATCTGTGAAATCCGTGGGAGGTTCTTGATAGGTGTTCTCTCAGGGGGTGCACTTCTCTCAGGGGCTGCACTTGTCTCAAGTGCACCAACCAAGTAAATGGTACACTTCTATTCTGTTGGCGCACTTCTTGCTTGGTTGTTGCACTTCTTGCTCCATTGTTGCACTTCTTGCTCCATTGTTGCACTTCTTGCTCGGTTGGTGCACTTGAGACAAGTGTACCCCCTTGAAGGCAGCTCAAATCCGATTAATCCGTTGTTAATCCATTCAAGCTGTAATATGGCTGGGAGATAGGCTGGCAGATACCCCGCTCAGAGGAGAATCTGCCAGCCCTTATTCCGTTCATAATGTGCACGTTGCGCCGTTGCTGGGAGATATGGTAGATATTTTCATCTACAGAAGTTTAGTAATAGAATATACTCAATCCGCTCTTAAATATAATAATAAGGTGTAAAGCTCAATCGATGCGCCCTTTAAGCCAACCTATTCAGCTTCAAAGACATAAAAAAGTGGAAAATACTTTGCCACTATCCAAATTTTTACTAAATTTGCACCGAAGATGGAGTGCGTAGTGCCAAAAGGCGTTGCGCACCTTGCATCGTGCGCTGAAAAAGCGCCGTACTACAATCTAAGAAACCATAATCTAAAGACCTAAGAAGACCGAATAAACAAACTAAAGAAATCGCGCAAAACCGATTATTACTAAAACAGAAATTTTTAATTAACTTAATTCAATAACAATTTATTAACAAACAAAGAAAAGGATTTAGTATGAAAAAAATCTTATCTCTTCTTTCGATGTTGATGATTACCGTAACGGCATTTGCTACAAGCTACACGGACAAACTTACCTATAAGTTGACCGTAATGCAGACCTTAACAAAGGAATTGCCCGCAGGTGAGCTCACCGTCGAACCTTATGGCACATCAAATTATACAGTGACAGCCAAAGGATGTGATTTTTCTGAATTTGATGCAGGTAACTGGGACGAAATCGTTTGCGAGGACGTTGCAGGTACAACAGACGCAAATGGTGTTACCACAATCACACTGGATAACCCTTATGCTTATCGTACATCAGACAATGCAACTTTTACAGACACTAAGCTCGTTGTTAAGTTCAACGGCACAAAGGCTTATGCTCATTTCGAGGGCAAGATGAAAGTCATGTATGTTGCTCGCGCTTTTGAGTACACATTCGGTACAGACGAAGGCTTCGAGTCTACTGGCGGCGGTTCTACCGGCGGCGGCGAGGAGAAGCCTGCAGCTTTCGAGAAGGTTAACTTCGTAGGCGATGGCACTAACTTCAACTGGAGCATCCCAGTAGATTGGGATACACAGAAGATAGTAATGTCTATCGACCCATCTACCTGTACTGGTGCTTGCGAAGATATTATTGGTCTTGGTGAAGTTGCAACAGCTTGGGATAATACTCTCCACTTATATCGCAAGCCTAACGGCACCCTTCAGGGATACTTCAATGTACCTGGTGGCAGCAACAACAACACCAATCCGTTCGATGAGACCAATCCAATTAAGGTTGAGGTGTCAAAGGCTAAGGGCTTTGTTGTTAATGACGTGGTGAAGATTCCTGCAAGCGAAATGAGTGCTCTCTTCGCTCTCTCAACAGTTAATATGGGTACTGGTGAAGGCAATAACGACAAGTCACGTGCTACATACAACTACGTTAAGGTAGTTGACAAGGACTGGACAGAGACAACAGAGCCTGAGGTAACTGTAACCTTCGAGAAGCAGTATGCCGACCAGCTCTATTCACTCGCTGACGGTACTCCGAGCGCAATGGGCGACGCTACCGTTACTCTCAAGGAGATGTCTGACAACACTATCAGCATGTCTCTCGCCTTCTCTGATATGAACGTTGAGTCTACAGACCTCGTAAAGGGTACAGACGAGAAGGATCGCATCACATACACTGGTACAGCTAACTTCCAGGGCAAAAACTTCGCTGTTAAGGCTCTTCGCTACACAAAGGATGAGGAAGAGAAGCTTTACATGACTCTCACAACTGCAGAAAGAACTCTCGCATTCGGTACAGATCCCGACTACGTAGCTCCGGCTGAGCCTGAGGACGTAACACTCTGGGAGAACTACCAGGCTGACGGCACTGGCTTCTCTAAGACAGCTACTATCAACTGGGACAAGCAGAAGATTGTTGCTTCTATCGACTTCTCTAACGGTGGTGACGACAAGGATATCCTTGCTATGACTACTGGCGAGAGCTTCGCTGCATTCCAGACAAGCACATACCGCACAATGCACTGGTACTGCAATCAGTCTGTAAAGCAGATGTCTGGTTTCTTCGCAAAGAGCGGTGCTGGTAACAACAACACTGGTCGCTTTGACGTTGCCGACTGCCTCGCTAAGTTCGAAATCTCTAAGGCTGAGGGTCTGAAGGTTAACGGTGTGGTTAAGATGACTCCTGAGGCTCTTGACGAGCTCTTCGCAAGTAACACTGTTCTCATCGGTAGCGGTGAATCTCCTAAGTTCAGCCAGGCATTCTACAACTACATCAAGGTAGTTTCTCTTGACTGGACAGAGACAACAACTCCTGACACTCCGGAGGCAGTTGTTTACAAGAACGAGCTTACTATCGTACGCGGTGCTGACCACAAGGTATACAACGACGCTGAGGTTTCAGTTCTCGCTAAGGGCGAGGGCAAGTACGAGGTTACTCTCCCTGAGTTCGCTGACATGGACCTCACAAACTCTGGCACAGTAGGCAAGATTGTCTTTACGGCTAACGGCGAGGAAGTAGACGGCGTACTGAAGCTTACAGCAGAGAACGCTGCTGGCGTAATCTCTACCGGCGAAGGCTGGACAAAATATGCTGCCGACGTAACAATGAGCGGCGAGGTAGCAAACAATCAGCTTGCTGCTAAATTCACTGTAGTGCTCGGAGGCATGTCCGATTACACTTACACATTAGGCTACGGCAAGGAAATCTTCATCCCGACAACCGAGACAGTTACCGACTGGGCTAACATCAAGTTCGGCGACTCTGACCCGGTTAACATCGAGAACGCAAAACTCGACATCACAATGGTTTCTATGTCTACCGCTATGGTGACATTCAAGGACGTTATGATCAACGGCAACAATATCGGCGACTTCGCTATCTCTGGCGTAAAGGCATCTATCAATACTGACGACTACACAACTACCGTTCTCACTACTGAAGCAACAAAGGGTACATGGGTACGCGCTACAGAGAACAACGCTCTTGGTGTAATCGTAGGTGCCGAGTCTGACATCCGCAACTTCGAGGGTACTCAGGACGAGAACGCAGGCAAGACTGTTGTTAAGTTCGGTGTATTCTTCGGTTCTGCTTACGGTTGGGCTGACATCGTATTCGGCGAGAAGGTTGATACTCCAGAGCCTCCAGTAGTAGAAGACTATGCTATCAACTTCGACAAGGACGCTAAGCAGACCCACACTTCACGCTACTCTACATCTGTTTCTCTCCAGCAGGAGGGCAAGGATAAGCAGACTATCGAGTTCGGCAAGACAATGAACGGTTATGAGGACCTCACAACTGGAACAGATAAGTTCACTGTAGAGGCTGGCTCAGAGGTAACACCTTCTATCGGTTACGTTGGCGAGTGGATGCACGGTTACGTATACATCGACCTCGACAACAACAAGCAGTTCTCATTCAACGCCGACGGCGCTGACCAGACTGGCACAGAGGTAGTATCTTACAGCTACTATAAGAATCAGAACTCTAAGGGCGAGGCTGTAGAAAGCAACTGCAACGTTAACCCGATGCCTGCATTCACAGCTCCTACCACACCGGGTACATACCGCATCCGCTTCAAGGTAGACTGGGATAACATCGACGCAGGTGGTAGCGTAGCTACTGGTAACTCTATCCTCAACAACGGTGGTGGTATCTACGATGCTACTCTCGAGGTCGTAGAGCCGGTTACCGACGGCATCAGCACAATCAACGCTGAGGTTGCTAACGGCGAGGCACAGCTCTTCACTGTTGACGGCGTACAGATTGCTAAGCTCCAGAAGGGTCTGAACATCGTTCGCACCGCTGACGGCAAGGTTAAGAAGGTACTCGTTAAGTAATCTTTTTAAGACTATAGGGTAGGGCGCACGCCCTTTCCGATAAACAAAAAATCCCGACTCCAGCAACGGAGTCGGGATTTTTTTTGTATTAATATGTCGTAAACATAAGTATTTTAACGTTATTTTTATTGCGTAAACGATAATTATTCTTACCTTTGCATATAAAGTACGACTAAGAACAGACAAATTGTAAGTATTATCCGGCATTCGGATAACCCTATGCTGCATACATACTAAAATATAGAATATTATAGTTCACTTAATTTAATAACAATTTATTAACAAAAAAGAAAGGATTTAGTATGAAGAAAATCTTATCTCTTCTTTCGATGTTGATGGTTACCGTAATGGCATTTGCTACGGACTACACTGATCAGCTTACTTTTACGCTGACTCTTGGCAGTTCTTATGATAAGGCTTTGCCGGAAGGTACTCTCACCGTTGAAAAGCGCGTTGACGGTACATACAATGTGACCGCATGTGGCTGCGACTTCAGCACGAATGGTTTTGGAAACTGGGGTGACATCAGCTGCGACGCTGTAGAAGGCACAACAGACACCGATGGTTTGACAACAATCCAAGTTAGCAACCCTGAAGTTTTTGCCAATGGAACTATTGTTGATGGTTTCTCTCTTAAAGGTGAGTCACTCCTCGTTAAGTTCAACGGCACAAAGGCTTACGCCCTTTTCAAGGGTAAGTTGGCTCTTAACGCTGTAACTGGCTATCCTTTTGAATACACCTTCGGCACAGACGAAGGCTTCGAGTCTACTGGCGGCGGTTCTACCGGCGGTGGCGAGACTGGCGGCGAAGTAACAGAGAAGTACACTGTTAACTTCGACAAGACAGCTTACCACTCACGTAACGACCGTGTCCTCAGCAGCTTCTCTCTCCAGCAGACTGGTAAGGACAAGCAGACTGTAAACGTATTCGCTTCGAAAGCAGCTTACGAGGATCACACATCGTCTGTATTCAATGTTGAGGCAGGCAGCGAGCTGACAGCTTCGTTCAACTACTCAGGTCAGTGGATGAATGGTTATATCTACATCGACCGCGACAACGACGGCGAGTTCTCTTACAAGGAAGGCCAGTGGGATCAGGCAGGCACCGACTTGGTAGCCTACAGCTTCTATACTACACTTGCTAATCCGAAAGTAAACGATGGCAATGGCTACAACTCTACCGGTGCTTCTGTTTCTGGTAACGATCGTAGCAACGTTAATCCTCCTGTATTCACAGCTCCTACTGAGCCGGGTACATACCGCATCCGCTTCAAGATCGACTGGAACTGCATCCTCCCTGGAGGTTCAAGCGACATCCTCTCTGACGGTGGTGGCGTTTGGGACGCAACTCTCAATGTTGTAGCAGCAAAGCCTGAGGTTAAGGAAGAGAAGAACTTCACAGACGCTATCTCTATGGTTGTTGGCGATATGTCAGAGGAAGTAGGTCAGGCTCAGGTTACTATCAAGGAGATGACAGACGAGACAATCAGCATGACACTTGCTGTTGTTGGTCAGGAAGGTGCTGAGTACACAGCTTCTGGTTTCACCAAGGCTGTTGACACAGAGAAGAACCGCACTACCTACACTGGCAGTCTCAACGTTGACGGCGACGACTTCGACGTAACCGCTCTTGTTTATACAGAGGGCACAGTAGAGAAGCTCTACATGGTAGCCAAGGGCGCTGAATACAACTACGTAGTCGGTACAAATCCTGACGCTGCTACAGTGGTATCTGACAAGACCTACACAAGCAACCTCATGATTATGGATGGAGAAGAGCCGGTTGTAGATGAAGCAGAAGCTCAGGTGAACGTCATCAAGTACTCTGACGAGACCTACAAGATCACTCTTAAGGACGTATCTCTCCTCAACCAGACATCTGACCTCGTATTCGTAGGTAAGGCACTCGTTGACGAGACAGCCGCTGCAGACGAGCCGCTCACAATCATGGCTAAGTCTGACGGCGCTACAACAAACTTCTTCGGCGAGGAGATGAACGCTTCATTCGAACTCACAGAGGTTTCGGCTGACGAGGTCAAGATGGAGTTCGCTATCGAGAGCGAGAACTTCAGCTATATGGGTCAGTTCAACTACGAGGAAGAAAAGCCAGAGCCTGAGGTTTACACAAGCAACCTCCACATCTACGACGCAGCAGCTCCTGAGACAGACCTCTTCAAGGCTGACAAGGCTAACGTAGAGTTCTTGGCTACTGAAACAGGTGAGTTCACGCTCACTCTTAAGGACGTAACACTCAACGAGAAGACCCAGGACCTCGTATTCACTGGTGCATTTCCTACACCACAACCAGGTGGTCAGGAGCCGCTCGCAGAAGAGGGTGAGGGTGAAGTAACTCCAGATGAGCCAGCAATGGTTCTCAACGCTACTGCTGACGAGGCTACTGCTACATTCCTCGGTGCTGCATCTGCAACAGCCGAGTTCTCTATCTCTTATAACGCAGCCGACGAATTCATGATGACATTCACCATGAAGGCTGGCGAGAAGAACTACGGTGGTGAGTTCAACTACGAGGCTAAGACACCTGCTGCAGAACCGTTCTGCAAGGAGAACTACGTAGCTGACGGCAATGGCTTCGAGTGGGAGATTCCGGTAGATTGGGATACTCAGAAGGTAGTTATGTCTATCGACCCGTCTACATGTACTGGTTCTTGCGAGCACATCATCGGTCTCGGTGCGTCTCCGACAACATTCCATGGCAACCTCCAGTTGTATCGCACAAGCGCAGACCAGATGCTTCAGGGCTACTTCGAGAACGATGGTGGCAACCACAACACTGGCAAGTTCGCTGAGACAGCTCCATTCTTGGTAGAGGTGTCTAAGGCTAAGGGCTTCGTTGTAAACGACGAGGTTAAGATTACAGCAAGCGAAATGAGCGAGCTCTTCACTCTCTCAACCGTTAAGATGGGTACTGGCGAGGGCGTTAACGACAAGTCGCGTGCTACATACAACTATGTTAAGGTAGTTGACAAGGACTGGACGAAGGATCCTGAGACTGGCATCAACGCAACAACAGTTGCTGAGGGCGAGTTCGAGGTATTCTCTGTTGACGGCGTTAAGCTTTCTAAGCTCCAGAAGGGTCTGAACATCGTTCGCTCTGCTGACGGCAAGGTTAAGAAGGTACTCGTTAAGTAATATTTTAGGGGGTGCACTTGTCTCAAGTGCACCAACCGAGATAACGTTGCACCATCCAAGCAAACGTTGCACCAACCAATAAATTCATAAGAGGGCATGGCATTCCGCCATGCCCTCTTTGCGTATATACCATGGCTTGGTTGGTGCAGCTGAGACAGCTGCACCCCCTGAGGATGGCACTGCACCCCCTTAAGTTGCTCCCTTTGAAATATTTGCAACAAGGTTGCAGAATACTTTCATTATCTTTGTCGTTGATTAGTTTTTGGCTTTAAATATTAGCTTGTCAGTTTAATAAATAACAGCCTTTCAGCTTAGTAATTAACAACAAACAAAATATGCTTAGAAGATTATCCTATTACTTATTATCAGCAGTCTTTGTGGCTGGCATTGCCGCTTGCGGAGGCCAGTCGCACGACCATCTCGACCACGATCATGACCACGACCACGCCGAGGAAACCGAGCATCATGACCACGCTGCCGAAGAAGCAGAACACGGTGGCGAGGCAAAGGGCGTCCACACCGACGAGATAATACTCTCTGCGGAGAAAGCCCGTGCAGCCGGCGTGAAGGTAGAGGAAGTGAAACCTGGCACCTTCCACGGCGTTATACACACCAGTGGCAAGGTGATGTCAGCCTCGTGCGACGAGACCACCGTCGTGGCTACCATCAGCGGACGCGTGCAGTACAAGAACCACGTGAGCGAGGGCTTGAAGGTGTCTGCCGGCACCACGCTCTTCTCAATCACCTCCGCCGGCATGCAGACCGCAGAGGGCGACCCCGTGCAGCGTGCCCGCATCGACTACGAGCGTGCAGAGCGCGACTACACACGTGCCAAGATACTCATCAAGGACAAGATAATAAGCGAGAAGGACCTCGCCGTGGCAAAAGCCGAATACGAAGCAGCCAAGCTAACGTATAACGGCATGAAGCGCACGCGCAGCGAGGGTGGAGTAGTGGTTACGGCGCCGCGCGGCGGCTACGTCAAGCAGTGTCTCGTCAACGGCGGCGACTACGTAGAAGCCGGTCAGCCGCTCGCTATCATCACACAGAACAAGCACCTCTACCTGCGTGCCGAGATACCCGAGCGCCGCTTCAACGAACTCAACAAGATACGCGGCGCCAAGTTCCGCACAAGCTACAGCCACCGTCTCTACGACATCGCCGAGATGGGCGGACGCATACAGTCGTACGGACGTTCGGCAGAGGTGAACAACTCCTACCTGCCCGTCATCTTCGAGTTCAACAACACCGGCGACGTAGTGCAGGGCTCTTACGCTGAGATATACCTCATAACCCAAGACCGCCCGAACGTCATCACGCTGCCCCTCACCGCCCTCACCGAGGAGCAGGGCATCCACTTCGTCTACGTGCAGATAGACGCCGAAGGCTACCGCAAGCAGGAGGTGACGCTCGGCGAGAGTGACGGCGAGCGTGTAGAGATACTCACCGGTGTTAAGCAGGGCGACCGTGTTGTAACAAAGGGCGCTGTGCAAGTACGATTGGCTTCGGCTGCAAACGCCATCCCGGCGCATAACCATAATCATTAATAAGCTATGCTGAACAAGATAATACGCTTCTCGCTTGAGAACAGAATACTCGTGTTGGTGGCGTCGGTGCTGCTCGTCATTGGCGGCCTTTACTCCACCAGCCAGACCGATGTGGACGTGTTCCCCGACCTCAATGCCCCCACCGTGGTCATCATGACCGAAGCCGGCGGCATGGCAACCGAAGAAGTGGAGCAGCTCGTCACGTTCCCTATAGAAACCGCCGTCAACGGCAGTACCGGTGTGCGCCGCGTGCGTTCGCAGTCGACCAACGGCTTCTCCGTTGTGTGGGTTGAGTTCGACTGGGGCACCGACATCTACCTCGCCCGCCAGATAGTGAGCGAGAAACTCGCCGCTGTAGGCGAGCAGATGCCAGCCGGAGTGAGCGCTCCGGTGCTCGGTCCGCAGTCGTCGATACTCGGCGAAGTGCTCATCGTGAGCCTCACCAGCAAGCACACCTCGCAGCAAGACCTGCGCACATACGCCGACTGGGTGATACGTCCGCGACTGCTCTCCACCGGCGGCGTGGCTCAGGTGAGCGTTCACGGCGGCGACATCAAGGAGTATCAGATACTCGTCAGCCCCGGTCGCATGAAACACTTCGGCGTGTCGCTCACCGACATCATGGCATGCACTCGCGGCATGAATACCAACACCAACGGCGGCGTGCAGTACAAGTACGGCAACGAGTACATCATCCGCGGCATCACCTCCACCAACGACGTCGAGAAGCTCGGCACGTGCATCGTGAAGAAGAACGGCGAGAGTGTAGTCACCCTTGCCGACGTAGCCGACATAAAGATAGGCAACCAGTCGCCTAAGCTCGGCGTAGCCAGCGAGCGCGCCCAGTCAGCCGTGCTCCTCACCGTTACGAAGCAACCCAATACGAGCACCATCGACCTCACCAAGCATCTCGATCTCGCACTCGCCGACCTCAAGCAGACCCTGCCAGCCGACGTGCATATCTCTACCGACATCTTCCGTCAGTCAGACTTCATCGAGAGTAGTATCGACAATGTGCAGAAGTCGCTTATCGAGGGCGCCATCTTCGTGGTTATCATCCTCATGATATTCCTCGCCAACGTGCGCACCACGGTCATCTCGCTCGTCACGATACCAATCTCGTTCCTCGTGGCGATGATAGTGCTCAACGCCCTCGGCATAAGCATCAACACCATGACCCTCGGCGGACTTGCCATAGCCATCGGCTCGCTCGTAGACGACGCCATCGTCGACGTAGAGAACGTCTACAAGCATATACGCCAGAACCGCGCGCTGCCCGAGACAGAGCGTGTGCCTATCATCGAACTCGTGTTCAACGCTTCGCGAGAAGTGCGCATGCCTATCCTCAACTCCACGCTGATTATCGTGGTGAGCTTTGCGCCGCTGTTCTTCCTCAGCGGCATGGAAGGCCGCATGCTCATACCTCTGGGCATAGCCTTCGTCACAGCCCTCTTCGCCTCAACCCTCGTAGCCCTCACGCTCACCCCCGTGCTCTGCAGCTACCTGCTCGGCAAGAGCAAGGGCGAGATGCCGAAGGAAGCCTTCGTAGCCGTATGGCTTAAGAAGTATTACGAGCGTGCCCTGCTGTGGGTGCTCGCCAACACCCGCAAGGTCATCGTCGGCACCGCAGCGTTGTTCGTTGTCGCCGTGGGCGTATTCTTCTGTTTAGGCAGCAGCTTCCTGCCCAAGTTCAACGAAGGCTCGTTCACCATCAACATCTCCTCGCTGCCCGGCATCTCGCTCGAAGAGAGCGACTCCATCGGCGCACGTGCCGAGCGACTGCTGCTGCAGGTGCCCGAGATAAAGACCGTGGCACGCAAGACCGGCCGTGCCGAGCTCGACGAACACGCCCTCGGCGTGAACGTGAGCGAGATAGAAGCCCCGTTCGAGCTTAAGGACCGCAGTCACGAAGAAGTGCTCAACGACGTGCGCAAGCGCCTCTCCGTTCTCGCCGGAGCCAACATAGAGATAGGTCAGCCCATCTCCCACCGCATCGACGCCATGCTCTCGGGCACACAAGCCAGCATAGCCATCAAGCTCTTCGGCAACGACCTCAACCGCATGTTCACCATCGGCAATCAGATAAAGAACGCCTGCCAGGACATAGAGGGCATCGCCGACCTCAACGTGGAGCAGCAGATAGAGCGCCCCGAACTGAAGATTGTGCCGCGTCGCGAACTGCTCGTGCGCAACGGCATCACGCTGCCCGAGTTCAACGAGTTCCTCGCCGTGAACCTCGCCGGCGAGACCGTCTCTCAGGTGTACGAAGCCGGCAGAGCCTTCAACCTCATGGTGAAAGCCGCCGACTACGACGAGATAAGCAACCTCATCATCGACACGCAGGACGGCCGTAAGGTGCCTCTGTGCGACGTTGCTGACATCATATCGAGCGCCGGACCCAACACTATCAACCGCGAGAACGTGCAGCGCAAGATAGTCATCTCCGCCAACACCAGCGGCAGAGCCTTGAGCGACGTAGTGGCAGACATCAAGCAGGCAGTAGGCGAGAACGTGCAGCTGCCCGAAGGCTACCACGTAGAGTACGGCGGACAGTTTGAGAGTCAGGAGAGCGCCAGCCGCGTGCTCTACCTTACCTGCATGCTCGCCATCGTCGTCATCTTCTTCCTGCTCTTCATGCAGTTCCGCAACGCCCTTGAAGCCGGCGTCATACTGCTCAACCTCCCGCTGGCACTCATCGGCGGCATCTTCGCCATAGTGCTCACCACCGGCGAGGTAAGCATACCCGCCGTCATCGGTTTCATCTCGCTCTTCGGCATCGCCACGCGCAACGGCATGCTGCTCATCACCGAGTACAAGCGTCTGCGCACCGAGGAAGGCAAGAGCGTGCGCGAAGCCATCGTCGAAGGCTCGCTCTCGCGTCTGAACCCGATACTCATGACAGCCCTCACCTCAGCCCTCGCCCTCGTGCCGCTCGCTCTGGGCGGCGACCTGCCCGGCAACGAGATACAGTCGCCGATGGCGAAGGTGATACTCGGCGGACTCATCAGTTCTACATTACTCAACGCATTCATAGTACCGATAATATATGAGAAGATATCTAATCGCCACAGCCGTGGCACTCAGCGCGTGTAGCGCCGCCCTCGCCGACACCGTTGGCGACGTGCTCAAGCAGATAGCTGCTAACAACCTCACCCTGCAGTCGGCGGCGCACGACATGCGCGCCGATGTGCTCGATATAAAAGCCACGAACACCCTCGGCGGTCCGTCGGTAGAATACAGCCCGTTCTTCACGAAGAGCTACTCCGGCGTTGCCGAGAGCGAACTTGTGGTGAGCCAGGAGATCGACTTCCCAACGAAGTACGCCGCCCGCAGCAAGCAGGCGCAGATGCAGCAGACCGTAGGCGACCAGCTGCTCGTAAAGCAGCGCCGCGACATACTGCTGCAGGCACAGCTCGTCTGCATCGACGTGATACGCCTCAACCAGAGTCTCGCCATGCTGCGCGAGCGTCTTGCCAACAGCGAGACGCTGCTGCAGATGTACGAGAAGCGCATGGAGGCAGGCGACGCCAACGCCCTTGAACTGAACAAGGTGAAGCTCGACTGCATGGAGGTGCGCACCCTCGTCAGCGAGGCAGAGGGCGAGCGCACCGCCCTCCTGCAGCAGCTCAAGCAGCTCAACGGCGGCAAGCCCATCGACGTAGCCACCACCGAGCTGCCCCACTACGAGCCGATAGTCGACTTCGAGCACTATCGTGCCCTCGCCGTAGCTTCGGATGCCGACGTGGCAGTGGCGCAGACCGCCCTGCGCGCCGCCGACATGAACCTTAAGGTGCAGAAGAGCGAGTGGCTGCCCAGCATCTCCTTCGGCTACCGCCGCAATACCGAGCAGCGCGAAGCCATCAACGGCTTCATGGTAGGCGTGAGCTTCCCGCTCTACAGCAACAGCAGCAACGTGAAGGCGGCACGCGAGCGCCGTCAGAGTGCCGAGCTGCAGGTGCAGCAGGCGCAGCACGACGCCGAAGCCTCGCTGCGCACCAGCTACGAGCAGTTGCAGGGCTTGCAGCAGGTGATAGACCACAGCGACGTGAAGCTGCTGCAGGAGTCGCTTACGCTCTTCAGGAAGGCGCTGCAGCAGGGCGAGATAACCGCCCTCGTCTACTACGTGGAGATAAACAGCATCTACGAGAAGCTGCAGCGACACATCGACCTGCACAGCCAGAGCGTGAAGCTGCTGGCTGAGCTGCACAGAAATGAGTTGTGAGTTTTGAATGTAGAGTGTTAAGGTAAAAAAGTAAAAGAGTAAAAAGGTAAAAAATCTGCGTTTTTTTTACTTTTTACTCTTTTACTTCTTTATTTTTAGAAGCAAATATAATACAAGTCACCTCCGCGAAAAATCTCATTCTGGAGATTCGTATTCTCGAAAATGCGCCATTTCATCGGTCGGCGCAGCCGAAAAATCATAAAAATTGAGACTTTTCAGTGTAAAACGATAGGTTTTACAAACTTTTCGTGAGACTTTACATGGTAACTCTTGAGACTTTACCCGGTAAAACCTATGCTTTTACTTGGTAAAACCTATGCTTTTACACTGTAAAGTCTCACGATAAGTTGTGTTTTGCTAAGGTGAAAATTGCACACTTTTAGAGAAAACGCTACAATAAACTGTAAGACAAACGCTTACGGCTGCACGCTCAAAATTCGCGAAAAATCGACTAAGGATTTTGTTTTTGATTTTTCGCGAAATATGAGCGGTCAAATCGTGCAAATATCGTCTTGGCAAAAAGTATGCCATTCCAGTTGAGAGTTAGTCGAACAGTCCCGGCTCCACAGCATTGCTGCCAATCATCGGTCGTCCGAGGTGCTGGTAGGCGAGGGGCGTCACCATACGTCCGCGCTGCGTGCGCTTTATGAAGCCCTCCATGATGAGATACGGCTCGTACACCTCCTCGACGGTGCCCGTGTCCTCGCCGATGGCTGTGGCTATGGTAGACACGCCGACCGGTCCGCCGCGGAACTTGTCGATGATGGTTAGTAGAATCTTGTTGTCGATCTCGTCCAAACCATACTGGTCGATGTTGAGCGCCGAGAGCGATAGGCGCGCAATGTCGCGGTCGATGCGTCCGTTGCCCTTCACCTGCGCGAAGTCACGCACACGGCGCAGCAGAGCGTTCGCAATACGCGGCGTGCCACGCGAGCGGCGCGCAATCTCTATAGCCGCATCGTCGTCGATAGGCACCTTCAGAATCATCGCCGAGCGCTTGATAATCTTCTGCAGCATCTCCGGTCCGTAGTACTCCAGGTGGAGGTTGATGCCGAAGCGTGCGCGGAGCGGCGCCGTGAGCAGTCCGCTGCGTGTCGTGGCACCCACGAGCGTGAATGGGTTGAGGTCGATCTGTATAGAGCGCGCCGACGGACCCTTGTCGATCATGATGTCAATGCGGTAGTCCTCCATCGCCGAGTAGAGATACTCCTCCACGACCGGCGAGAGACGGTGAATCTCGTCGATGAACAGCACGTCGCGCGGCTCCAGCGATGTGAGGATGCCGGCGAGGTCGCCAGGCTTGTCGAGCACCGGTCCGCTCGTAATCTTGAAGCCCACGCCCAGTTCGTTGGCTATAATGTTGCTAAGCGTTGTCTTGCCCAGTCCTGGGGGGCCGTGCAGCAGCGTATGGTCGAGCGGTTCGCCGCGGTACTTCGCCGCCTCGACGAACACTTCGAGGTTCTCCACCACCTTCTGCTGTCCGCTGAAATCGCCGAACCGCAGCGGTCGCAGAGCGTTCTCAAAGTCCTTCTCGCCCTTGCGTCCCTGCTCCTGACGTATGTCGAAATCTTCTTCCATTTTTGTTTTGTTTGTCTTTTGGGAAAGGAGAGGACAGCAACCGCCAGATTACTGGCAGTTGTCCAACTCGTTTCTTTTCATTATTAAAGGGTAGCGTTCTGGATGTTTCAGACTTTCAATTTCCAAATCTACATCCAGATTAGGCCATTCTATGGCGTTGCGTCCGCACATCTGTACGTTGAGCGCATCCGAAATACTTGCATTGCGCATCCACGGAATGCGGTTGTAGGAAAGGAAGTAGTCCTGCCCTAACACGGAAATCATTAAACCCTTGTCGTTAATCATCAAGACGCTTACCGACATGTCTTGTGAATTTGACTTTAAAGTAGTCTCCATATTCTGTAAGTATTTTTTCGATAAAACTAAGTTCTTTGTTGTTGAAGCCATAATTCTCAGCAAGTTCCATATCAGGTTCAAGCCAATATTTAGCTTCTTTCTCCGCCTTGATTATGTGGATGTGTATTCTTGCTTCCTCGTTGGAGAAAATCTTGAATACGAATCCGTTCTGTTCCTTGAACTTTGGACTCATAGTTATTTAAATAATATATTCTTTGTACAAAGTTAGTGCAAATCGCAGACAATACAAAACAAGCTGGCTTGTTTTTATTGTTGAGATGCAGCCTAATTTATAAAAAGTTAGTGCAAATTTATCAGAAAAAACGCCATACACTTGGATAAAACAAACGAAACAACTAAATTTGTAGTCAATAGGCACTTCCAATTTGTGAAAGTGCCGCGCACTATTAACCCGTTAAAACCCAGATAGAACTATGCTCGTAAAGACTTATTCCGCAGCCGTAAACGGACTCGACGTAACCACCGTAACCGTGGAAGTGAATATCGTGCCCGGCGTGATGTATCGCATGACCGGACTCGGCGACACCGCTGTGCGCGAAGGACGCGACCGCATTGCGTCGGCGCTGCAGGTGAACGGATATAAGTTTCCGCACGCAGACATCACCATCAACCTCGCGCCTGCCGACCTGCGCAAGGAGGGCAGCTCGTTCGACCTGCCGCTCGCCATGGCTATACTCACCGCGAGCGGAGCCGTGACGAGCGACGTGCTCGCCGACTATATGCTCGTGGGCGAGCTGAGCCTCGACGGTACGCTGCAGCCCGTGAAGGGAGCGTTGCCGATAGCCATCCGGGCAAGAGCCGAGAAGTTCAAGGGACTGATTGTGCCGAAGCAGAACGAGCGCGAGGCGGCAGTGGTGAACAATCTGGAGGTGTATGGCATGGAGAACATCATGGACGTGATAAAGCTGCTCACGGGGCGTGAGGTGTACGAGCCGACGTTCGTCGACACACGCCGCGAGTTCTACGAACAGCAGAGCCGCTTCGACCTCGACTTCGCCGACGTGCGCGGTCAGGAGAGCGTGAAGCGTGCGCTGGAAGTGGCGGCGGCAGGCGGCCACAACCTTATCATGGTAGGTCCTCCGGGTTCGGGCAAGTCGATGATGGCAAAGCGCCTGCCCTCTATTCTGCCGCCGCTGTCGCTCTCGGAGAGTCTGGAGACGACACAGATACACAGCGTTGCCGGAAAGCTCAAGCGCGGCACGTCGCTCATCTCACAGCGCCCGTTTCGCTCGCCCCACCACACCATATCCGAAGTGGCGCTCGTAGGCGGCGGAATAAACCCGCAGCCGGGCGAGATATCGCTGGCACATAACGGCGTGTTGTTCGCCGACGAGCTGCCCGAATTCAACAAGCAGACCCTCGAAGTGCTGCGTCAGCCGCTCGAAGACCATAAGATAACCATCTCGCGCTCGAAGTACACCGTTGAGTTCCCCTGCTCGTTCATGTTCATCGCCTCGATGAACCCCTGTCCCTGCGGCTATTACAACGACCCGACGCACAAGTGCTGCTGCACGCCCGGACAGATACAGCGTTACATGAGCAAGATATCCGGTCCGCTGCTCGACCGCATCGACATCCAGTGCGAGATAACGCCCGTGCCGTTCAAGGACATCTCGAAAGCGCAGCCCGGCGAGCCGAGTGCCGCCATCCGTGAGCGCGTCATCAAGGCACGCGACATACAGACCGCCCGTTACAAAGACTTCAAGGGCGTACACTGCAACGCGCAGATGACCGAGCGCATGATTCACCAGTTCGCCGAGCCTGACGAAGCCTCCATCGCTCTCCTGCGTACCGCCATGGAGAAGTTCTCGCTCTCCGCCCGCGCCTACAACCGCATACTCAAGGTGGCGCGCACCATCGCCGACCTTGACGGCTCAGAACGTGTGGAGGTGCAGCACATCAGCGAAGCTATTGGCTACCGCAACCTCGATAGAGGCGATTGGGCGGAACGCAGGATGTATTAAAAGTAAAAAAGTAAAAAGGTAAAAGGGGCTTTAGTCTTTTTATGATTGATTTAAACCCGATAAAAATAAAACAAATATGAACAATTCAATAGAAATATACCGCTCGCAAGACGGTAGCGTGCAACTTAATGTAAAGCTGGAGAACGAGACAGTGTGGTTAACACAGAGTCAGATGGCGGAGCTGTTCGGACGTGATAGAACAGTTATTACACGTCATATAAATAATTGTTATAAAGAAGGTGAACTTGACCAACATGTCACATGTGCAAAATTTGCACATATGGGTAAGGATCAAGACCAAACATATGAAACAACGATGTACAACCTTGATGTTATCATCTCTGTTGGCTATCGTGTTAAGTCTGTTCAAGGCACTCGTTTCCGCCAGTGGGCGACCTCCGTCCTCAAGCAATACCTCATCAAGGGCTATGCTATCAATCAGCAGATAAAGCTCGACCGCTACAACGAGCTGAAGGATGTTGTGCGCCTTATGTCGCGTGCTTTACGCCGAGGACGGACACAAGCGCATTGCCGACAACACACTTGTGGCGCTCACGCTGATGATTGCCGAGAGTAGAACCGAGGAGAAGGACGTTATGGTGAAGGTCGTTGTGAACCTGATTAACCGAGAGAATCAGTAAAAGTAGTAATAATAGTGAGTGTTGTGTGTATGTTTTTGAATATAAATCGCTATATTTGCACATCAAAAACAAGTTTCTGCGATTTTTTGATCTATAATAAACGTTTATATACACACAATGAAAAAATCAATTGAGAATCTCTATCAGCTTGACGGTAGAGTGCCGTTGGGAAAGGCTCTCCCGTTCGGTTTGCAGCACGTGCTGGCGATGTTTGTCAGCAACATCACCCCAATCATGATTCTGGCAAGCGTTGTCGGACTTGACAGCGCGGTCAGTGCGGCACTTATACAGAACTGTATGGTCATAGCCGGCATTGGTACGCTTGTGCAGCTGTTCCCCGTGTGGCGCATCGGTTCGCGTCTGCCTATCGTCATGGGCATCTCGTTCACGTTCCTCTCGCTCGCCATCAGCATCGCCGGCGCATACGGCATGGGCACGCTTATCGGTGCGGTTATCGTGGGCGGACTTGTTGAGGGCGTGCTCGGCTTGTTCGTGAAGTATTGGATAAAGCTCATTCCGCACGTCGTGTCGGCTACGGTAGTTACGGCTATCGGTTTCTCGCTCCTGCCTATTGGAGCCAATTCGTTTGCGGGCGGCATGGGTTCGCCCGATTTTGGCAGCTTGAACAACTGGATTGTGGGTTCTGTTACGCTGCTCGCCTGCCTCCTTTGCCAGGTTTTCGCAAAGGGATTCCTTCGTTCGCTTTCTGTTCTTGTGGGCCTTATCGTGGGCTACATCCTTGCTTGTTTTATGGGAATGGTCGACTTCAGCGGTCTTTCGGGCTTGGCTGTAGTGTCTATGCCGCGTCTTATGCCGTTCACGCCGGAGTTCAACATCGGTGCGATACTCTCGGTTGTGGCTGTTTATCTTGTGTCGGCTACGGAGACTATCGGCGATACATCGGCGCTGTGCAACGGCGCGCTGAACCGCGACCCTGAGACAAAGGAGATGGGCGCAGCCATCAGTTGTGACGGCTTCGTAAGTAGTGTGTCGGGCTTGTTCGGTTGTACGCCAATCACGTCGTTCAGTCAGAACGTAGGCTTGGCTGCTATGTCGGGCGTTGTGAACCGCTTCACGATCGGCATCGGCGCTTTGGTGATGATTATCGGCGGTGTGTTCCCCGTTGTGGGTCATGCGCTCACTACTATTCCGCAGGCTGTGCTCGGCGGCTGCACCATCATGATGTTCGGCAGCATTCTTTATGCTGGTTTCGGCATGATGGCACGCACTGGTTTCTCGCAGCGCAACATGGTTATCGTGAGTCTCTCGCTCAGCGTGGGCCTCGGCTTCACGCAGGCTACCGAAATGTTCAAGATATTCCCCGAGATTGTGCGCACGGTGTTCGCAGAGAACTGCGTCGCTGTTGTGTTCCTCCTCGCTGTACTGCTCAACTTGCTGCTCCCGAAGAAGGAGGAGTAAGGTGTTGAGATGTTGAGATGGTGTAGTGTTGAGGTGTTGACATTTGCATATATCACCATAACACCACAACAACAAATCTCAACATCTCACCATCACAACAAATCTCAACCTAATATCACCTCACCATAACAACATCCTATCAACATGACCTCACACGAAATCTTTATGCTAACCGCGCTGGTAGCCACCGGCATTTTCCTCCTTCAGTTTGTAATCTCCGTGTTCTTTGGCGACTTGGACATGGACGTGGACGGCGACGCCAATGCCGATTTCGACCTTGGCAGTCTGTTCTCGTTCAAGGGACTCGTCCACTTTCTTATCGGCTTCGGCTGGACGCGTGTGCTGTTTGACGGCGACACGTGGCAGATGTATGCCTTGGCTGTGTTGGTGGGCGCGGTGTTCATGCTCGTGCTGTTCTACTCGTACGTGCTGGCGTACAGACTGCAGAATCTGCGCAAGCCGGAGCGTCCGCAGAATATCGTTGGGCGTGCTGGCAGGGTTTATATCAATGTTGGCGACGGACGCTATACGGTGTTCGTGAAGCGCGACGGCGCGGAACGCGAGCTCGATGTGGTGTCGGAGTCGGGACACACCGACTATAAGACCGACCAGGTGGTGACGATAAAGGAGTACCGCGACAATAAGTATTATATTGAGTGAGATAGTGTGGTGTTGAGGTGGTGAGATGTTGAGATGGTGTGGTGTTGAGGTGGTGAGATGTTGATGTGTTGACAAATGCTTTCTCCTCATCTTCTCAACCCCCAAATTAATAATTAATAATTAAAAACTAATAACTAAAAAATGCTATGGAATCAAACATTTTCCTTCTCGCCGGCTTGCTCGTCGTAATCGTGCTGCTCGGCATCATTGGTGTTCTTTCGCGCTACCGCAAGTGCAAGTCAGACGAGGTGCTCGTCGTTTACGGTAAGACCGGCGGATCGAAGTCGGCGAAGCTCTACCACGGCGGAGCTGCCTTCGTGTGGCCTATCATCCAGGGCTACGACTTCCTCTCGATGAAGCCGATGCAGATAGACTGCAAGCTCACGGGCGCCATCTCTGCGCAGAACATCCGCGTAGACGTGCCCACGACCATCACCGTTGCCATCAGCACCGACCCCGAAGTGATGCAGAACGCCGCTGAGCGTATGCTCGGACTCTCGATGGACGACAAGCAGAACCTCATCACCGACGTGGTTTATGGACAGATGCGTCTCGTCATCGCCGACATGACCATCGAGGAACTCAACTCCGACCGCGATAAGTTCCTCGCCAAGGTGAAGGATAATATCGACACCGAGCTGCGCAAGTTCGGTCTGTATCTGATGAACATCAACATCAGCGACATCCGCGACGCCGCCAACTATATCGTCAACCTCGGTAAGGAGGCAGAATCGAAGGCGCAGAACGAGGCTCAGGCTAACATTGAGGAGCAGGAGAAGCTCGGTGCGATAAAGATTGCGAACCAGATTAAGGAGCGTGAAACACGCGTTGCCGAGACTCGCAAGGACCAGGAGGTTGCTATCGCCGCCACACGCAAGGAGCAGGAGATATCCGTTGCGCAGACCGACAAGGAGCGTGTGTCGCAGGTGGCGCTCGCAAACGCCGACAAGGAGTCGCAGGTGGCTCGCGCTGAGGCCGAAATGAACATCAATGTGGAGCAGGCGAACACGGCGAAGGAGAGTCGCATCGCAGAGCTTAACTCGGATATGGAGATTAAGCAGGCGGAGGCGAAAAAGAAAGCCGCTATCGGTCGCAACGAGGCGCAGAAAGAAATAGCGCTTTCAAATGCCCAACTCTCGGTTACTCAGGCAAACGCCGACAAAGAGGCTGGCGAAGCTGCTGCGCGTTCGGAGGCTGCCGTGCAGACTGCACGCGAGAAGGCGCAGAAGGAAGTGGAGGAGGCGAAGGCTCTGAAGGTGGAGTCGTCGCTGAAGGCAGAGAAGATTGTGCCGGCTGAAGTGGCTAAGCAGGAGGCTATTTTGCAGGCAGACGCCGTGGCAGAGAAGGTGATACGCGAGGCTGAAGCGAAGGCAAAGGCTACGCTGGCGCAGGCTGAGGCTGAGGCAAAGGCGATACGCATGCGTCTCGAAGCCGAGGCAGAGGGTAAGAAGATGTCGCTCCTGGCTGAGGCTGACGGCTTCCAGGCAATGGTGAAAGCCGCCGAACTCAACCCGGCCATCGCTATCCAATACAAGATGGTGGACCAGTGGAAGGAGATTGCAGGCGAGCAGGTGAAGGCGTTCGAGAAGATGCAGCTCGGCAACGTCACGGTGTTCGACGGTGGCGACGGAGCAACCGGCAACTTCCTCAACTCGCTTGTGAAAACCGTAGCGCCAAGTCTCGGCGTTCTCGACCAGCTGCCCATCGGCGAAACTGTGAAGAATATACTTCATCCGGAGAAGAAGGACGAAGGAACGGAGAAGAAGGAAGAGAAGACAGATAAAAAATAAAAAGAGTAATATTGATTGTAGCGGAGGTCTCTGGCCTCCGCAGCAGATAGTCTTACGATTAGTTCGACTTGGTGCTGCGGAGGCCGGAGACCTCCGCTACTTTTGTTTACTCATCTGGCCATTTACACGCAGCGCCCGTTGTCTTGAACGACGGGCGTTGTGCGTTCATGCTGCGCAGCTTCTTGCCCAGTTCTGCCGAAAGCTGCTTCACCTTCGCCGGATACTGCTCGGCAAGATTGCGGCTCTCGCTGATGTCCTGCGCAATGTTGAACAATTCCTTGCGACCGGTGGCGTAATAGTATATCAGTTTCCAGTCGCCGCGGCGTATGGCGCAGTTCAGATTGATGCCCGGTCCGTAGCCGTCCCACACGTTAGGGAAGTTCCAGATAAGGCTTCTGTCGGCTATGCGGCTGTCCGCTTTGCCCTTCAGCGTGGGCACGATGCTGACGCCGTCGATGGTCTGCGGCACGTTATACTGCTTCACGCCCGCCATGTCGAGTATAGTGGGGTAGAGGTCCTCTATTATTATGCTGCTTGCGTTGCGTGTGCCTGGCTTTACGGTGTCGCCCCACTTCACGATGAACGGCACACGTATGCCGCCCTCGTAGAGCGAGCCTTTTCCGCTGAGCAGCGGCGCGTTCTGCGTGAATGGTTCGCCCTCGCGGAACTCAGGACTGCACGCCAGTCCGCCGTTGTCGCCGAGGAAGATGATGATGGTGTTCTCTGCCTCGCCGTTGCGCTGCAGCCAGTTCATTATGTCGCCCAGACTCTTGTCCATGCCCTCTACAAGCGAGGCGTAAGCCGCGTCCTTGTCCGAAAGACCCTTGCGCACGTACTTCGGGAAGAAGCGCATGTCCTTGTCGATAGGGATATGAACGGCGTAGTGCGACATATAGAGATAGAAAGGCTGTTCGTACTTCTTCGCCTTTTCAAGCGCGCCTATCGCCTCCTGCGTCAGTGCTTCGGTGAGGAAGGTGCCCGTTCCCCAATACTTCTCCAGTCCGGGAGTCGACATACGCGAGTTGGGCTTGCCGTCGCGGTCGTGTCCGTAGTTGCGTTCGCTCAGATACGTAGCCACTCCGCCCGCCGCCGTGCCCGTTATGTTCACGTCGAAACCGAAGTGGCACGGGTTTTCGCCCGGCGTGTCCTTCGCTCCCCAATGCGCCTTGCCGCAATGTATGGTGTGATAGCCGCTGTCCTTCAGTATCTGCACGAACGACTTCGCCACGGCGGTGTTGTTCAGGGCGTCCACCTGCGCTATGCCGTTGTAGTTCCAGTCGGGCAGTGTCACCACGTCGCTCTCATGGTCGGTGGTCTTGTCGCGCTCCAGCGTCCAGTTCGTCACACGGTGGCGCGCCATGTTCATGCCCGTCATCAGGCTGCATCGCGTAGGCGAACTGATTGGGCAGGCATACGCTTGCGTGAACATCATTCCCTCGCTTGCCAGTCGCTCCATGTTCGGCGTTTCGTACATGTCGTTATATCGTGTGCGGTGGTCCCAGAACGCCACGGATGTGTCCTGCCATCCCATGTCGTCCACGAGAAACACGAGTATGTTGGGGCGCTTCTGCTGTTCGGCGTGTGCAGGAGCGCTGCCCAATGTTGCGGCAGCCGCGAGTATAGTAGCTTGTTTCAGATTCATAGTGATTTGTTTTTTAATAATTAACCCGATTAAACAGATTCTTCTCTTAGCTTGAAAGAATCCGTTTAATCGGGTTAATTCGTTGTTATCTATATCTTAATACAGCGTTATCTTAATACAGCGTTTTCGGCGCGATTCGGAAGCTGAAAGTATAGTCCTTATACTCTACGCGGTGACCATTGCGGGCGCGTCCGTCGCCACCCCAGCTGTCAACACCGCCGACACCCGACTGTACGAGGTCGATGAAGAGGTTGGTATACTTCGACTTCTCTACCGACTGTGAGTGGCGCTGTTTCTTCTCTTTGCCCTCATCGAGAGTGAGCAGGTCGTAGTGGAGGGCAGAAGCCGAGAAGAGTTTGTCGCTCTCTACGCGGAAGCCCACGCCGTTCTTGTTGGTTTGGTTCCACCAGCGCAGGTCGCTCATCGTTCCGGTCTCCTGCGGACGTACGTACGGGTAGAAGAGGTCGTCGGCAGTAGCGTGATAGATACCTACGTTCTGCGAAATCTTGCGGTCGGAGTAGTTCTCTATCGGTCCGCGTCCGTTCCACTGCACCTGATCCATGTCGTAAGGCAGGTTCATCACCATACCGAAGCGGAGCATCTCCGACACCTTTGCGCCCGGAGTGGTCTTCAGATCCTGAGTGACTACGAGTGTGCCGTTAGCCTCTACCTGGTATGTGAGTGTGAGTGTAGACTTCACAGCAGGCATGTTATACACAGCTACTACAGTCTTCAGTTTTTTATCAACTGTGAGCGAGCGAAGTTTCATCTTCGGAGTGCGCCAAGCAGCGAAGTTTTTCTGCGACTGTGCGCCCATGTCGTTGTCGGTTACGGCACGCCAGAAGTTAGGCTTGAGCGAACCGCCCTCGCCGAGGAGCGAGTTGCCGCCCACCTCGTAGCGTGTGATGAAGCCCGTAGCACGGTCGAAAGCGAGCGTGAAGTTCTGTGCCTGTAGCGTGAGCAGCGGTTCCTTCTTCTTGTCGGTGAGCTTCACAGCCTTCAGCGCCTTCTGCTCGTTCTCCGTCAGAGCGAGGTCTGTGCCCTTAGCTTCGCGCAATGCGAACTGCTGATAAGCCACGATGTCGCCAGCCTTCTGCAAGCCCTCGTCGTTCTTCAGACGGAATTCTACGTTCAGCATCACGTCCTTTGCCTCCTTGAGGTTGTCGATATTGTACGGCAGCACGAAGTCGGCAGAGCTCTGCGCCTTTATCTCGGCGAGGTCGGCGATTGTGCCGTTCTGACGCTCGATGCCGTCAGCCACGATAGCCCAAGAGAGCGACACGTTGTCGAGCGGACGGAAGAAGTTTTCGTTGAACACGTTGAACTTCTTCTGAGCAAGGTCTGTCGGTTTCACCCAGATGTTCTGATACCAATAGCCCACCTCGTAAGCCTCAGGATTCGGCTTGCGGTCGGGCGAGATGAATCCGTTGCAGTTGAAGTTGTTGTCAGACGGGTCGTACGTGTTGAAGTCGCCGCCGTAGTTGTATATCATGTTGCCCTTAGCGTCCTTGCCGCGCAGACCCTGGTCTACGAAGTCCCAGATGAAGCCGCCCTGATAGATAGGATACTTGCGGATGAGGTCCCAGTAGTCCTGCATTACGCCGCAAGAGTTGCCCATAGCGTGAGCATACTCGCAATGAATCATCGGTTTGGTGCTTGCAGGGTCCTTAGCGTAGCGCTCTGCAGCCTCAGGCGTGATGTACATCTCGGCGTAGAAATCGGTGTTAGGTCCGAGGATAGCGCGCTCGTAGTGAACCGGACGCGACGGGTCGAACTTGTTGATCCATTTCTTCACGGCAGCGAAGTTCTTCGAGTCGGCAGTCTCGTTGCCCATCGACCAGTAGATTACCGACGGATGGTTGAACTGGTTGTGCACGTTGTGCATGTTGCGCTCCATAATCTGCTTGGCGAAGAGGTCGGTTGTTGTGATAGCGTCGCTGTCGTAGAAGAAGCCGTGACTCTCCTGGTTGGTCTCAGCGCATACATATATACCATATTCGTCGCAAAGCTCGTAGAAGTACGGGTCGTCAGGGTAGTGGCATGTGCGCACGGCGTTCACGTTGAACTGCTTCATCAGCTTCACGTCCTCAACCATGCGTTCGCGTGAGATGACATATCCGCCGTCGGGGTCTATCTCGTGGCGGTTGGCGCCCTTGATGAGAATCGGCTGTCCGTTCACGAGCAGCTGCTTGTTCTTTATCTCCACCTTGCGGAAACCAGTGCGCACCGGAACCGACTCTACGTCCTTGTTCTGCTGCTGCACGGTGACAACCACCTTATACAGATTAGGAGTCTCGGCGGTCCACTTCAGCGGGTTCTCCACGTCGAACTTCACGGTAGCGTTCACCAAAGCCACGTCGTGTCCCTTCTGCTTCTTCACCTTCGAAGAGTTGATTATCTTGCGGCTCACAACGTCGCCGTTCGGAGCGATGAGGTCGATGATGAATTTGGCGTTGCCCTTAGCCTTGAGCGCAACGGCGAGCGATCCGTTCTTGTATTCGGCGTCGAGGTCTGGCGTCACGCGCACGTCGTCGATGTGTGCGGTCTGCGAGCGCGAGTAGAGGAAGCAGTCGCGAGCCACACCCGAGAGGCGCCAGAAGTCCTGGTCCTCGCTGTAAGAGCCGTCGCACCAGCGGAAAGTCTGGAAAGCGATGAGGTTGTCGCCCTTCTTGAGGAAAGGAGTGATGTCGAACTCCATTGCCGACTTCGAGTCCTCGCCGTAGCCAACGAAGTGGCCGTTCACCCAGAGATACATGTTCGACGTAACCGATCCGAAGTGAGCTATCACCTGGCGTCCGTCCCATGAGTCGGGGATGCGGATAGTGCGGCGGTAAGAGCCTACGTGGTTGTCCTTTGTCGGCACCATCGGCGGATTGTCTTTGAAGTGTCCACGCCATGCGAAGCCTATGTTCACGTACTCTGGGTCGCCGAAGCCGTTCAACTCCCAGATGCCCGGCACGCGCATGTTTTTCCACGCAGCGTCGTTATAGTCGGTGCGGAAGAAATCGGTAGGACGCTGGTCGGCGTTCTCCACCCACTGGAAACGCCAGTCGCCTTCGATAGAGAGGAAGTTGCTTGATTTGTCGCGGTTGCCTTTCAGTGCAGCCTCGCGGTTCTCGTAAGCGAAGAAAGATGTGCGTGTAGCGAATCTGTTGACGTTGTTAACCGAGAGGTCGTGCCATTCCGTGAAAGTCGGTTCGGCTACTCTTTCTTTCGGTTCGGCTGCGTTGACGAGGCACGGAGCCAAGCCTGCCACAGCCAGTGTTAATAGCAGATGTTTCATAATTATTTTGTTGTTTGTTTTCTGCGGTTTAAAGTTCTGACAACAAAGTTAATACAAATTTGGCGGAATTTACCAAAAATTGTAATTTTGTATGTTAAAATCAATGAATATGAACTATAATACTTATACTCTTGCTAACGGATTGCGCATAATACACCTTCCGTCCGCCCAGCCCGTGGTGTATTGCGGCTACGCTGTAGGCGCCGGCACACGCGACGAGGAGCTCGGACGCGAGGAGGGAATGGCGCACTTCTGCGAGCATATCACTTTCAAGGGCACGGAGCGCCGCAGCTCGATGCAGATACTGGGCCACCTGGAGAGCGTGGGCGGCGACCTCAACGCCTTCACCAACAAGGAGGAGACGGTGTATCACGCCGCCGTACTGAAGGAGAACATCGACCGCGCCGTAGACCTGCTCACCGACATCGTTTTTCACAGCACCTATCCGCAGGCGGAGATAGACAAGGAGGTGGAGGTGATCGTAGACGAGATAGAGAGCTACAACGACTCGCCTGCCGAACTCGTGTACGACCTCTTCGAGAACGCCGTTTTCGGCGGACATCCGCTCGGACATAACATACTGGGCACGGCAGAGAAGCTGCGCCGTTACACTACGGCTGACGCGCTGCGCTTCACGCGACGCTACTATCGACCCGAGAACAGCGTGTTCTTTGCTTACGGCGACGTCGACTTCCGCAAGCTCGTGCGACTGCTTGAGCGGGCTAACGCTAACGTAGCGGCGGTATCCTTGCCGCCGCAGCAGCAAGCGTTGTGTGACGAGTCGGCAGGATGTGGCGGTGGCAAGGATACCGCCACTGCTGTTCTTCCGCCCTACGTGGCGCAGCACATAGAGCACCACATGGACACACACCTGGCTCATGTGATGCTTGGCACTCGCGCCTACGACGTTCACGACGAGCGCCGCATTGCGCTCTATCTGCTCAACAATATCCTCGGCGGACCTGGCATGACGGCACGCCTGAACGTGTCGCTGCGCGAGCGCAACGCCCTTGTCTACACGGTGGAGAGCATGGCGCAGAGCTATAGCGACACGGGTCTGTGGGCGGTATACTTCGGTTGCGACCCGAAGAACGTGAAGCGCTGCCTGCGACTCATACGCCGCGAGCTGGACAAGGTGATGCAGCGTCCGCTGAGCGACGCGCAGCTGCGTGCCGCCAAACGGCAGATACGCGGACAGATAGGCATCGCCTGCGACTCGCGCGAGTCGTTTGCACTCGACTTCGCCAAGAGCTATCTGCACTACGGTTGGAAGAAGGACGTAACGGCACTCTGCGAGCGCATCGACGCGCTCACGGCTGCCGACCTGCAGCGTGTGGCGCAGGACCTCTTCGCCGAGGAACGCCTCACGATGCTCGTAATCAAGTAGGCGCAGGTCTAAGTTGTGGCGATTTCAGGGGGTGCACTTGTCTCAAGTGCACCAACCGAGCAATAAGTACACCCACCGAGCAATAAGTGTATCCACAGAATAGATAGCGTCATTTACTTGGTTGGTGCAGCAGAGACTGCTGCACCCCCTGGGAGAAGTACACCCACCGAGCAATAATCGCACCAACAGAATAGATAGCATCATTTACTTGGTTGGTGCAGCAGAGACTGCTGCACCCCCTGAGAGAAGTGCACCAACCGCTACGTTAAAAGCAAAAACGGATTAAGCCGATTAATGGGATTTCTCTGCAATGAAGAAAAATCCGTTTAATCCGCTTAATCCGTTGTTGATTTCTACGCACTCTTATAATCTGTGCGCATCTGTGGGAGAATAACTCAGCAGAGGTTCTGCAGCATAGCGAGTGCCTTGTTCTCTGCGTCCTCCATTATCTCGCGCTCTCCCGGTCCCTTGTCGTTGATACCGCAGAGATGCAGTATGCCGTGAATTATCACGCGGTGCAGCTCGTCGTCGTACTGCTTGTCGAACTTCTCGGCATTGGTGCGCACGGTGTCGAGCGAGATTACGATGTCGCCGCTCACAATG
>ERZ1023886.165-NODE-165-length-29195-cov-12.056863_pt1 | contig 29195 bp, 51 predicted proteins | sample MGYA00380395_ERZ1023886 | MGnify/ENA primary metagenome ERZ1023886 (study PRJEB33179, sample SAMN07449002) | human gut metagenome | biome: Human-gut; feature: Human associated habitat; material: Faeces | host: Homo sapiens | place: India: Bhopal | collected... | reverse complement strand
GGCTGGCAGCGTAAAGCCGCTTAGCCGTTATCTCAAATTTTAACGAACCATTGTAGCGTGTTAGCTATCTAAAATAACGAAACACGTTGGAACAAACGTTAAGTACAAGATGATGACTTTATAATAATCCGTTGGGCGAAAACGTTAAGCGCATTTAAATATTCACTCAAAACATATACAAAATGAAAACAGCATCAATAATCGTAGAAATTGGAACTATTTGCAACGGCAATATAGTGAAAAACGTGGTCACATTACAAATACCGAGAGAAGCAGCGGTGATAATAAGCGCGGCTTGGCACAAAGATGAGCTGGCGCAGCGCGAAGCTATTGTGGCGCACAATTTTTTGGGCAACCAGTTTGCACACTGCGACCTTGTAATTGACAACGGCATCAGTGGAGGTATGCTTAATATGGTAAAAGAAAACACTGATCACGAGAAGTATTTCAGTGTAGAAGAATACGGAAAGGAAGAGTAAATGGCAGCGTTAAATATTAACACACGCTACAACTGTGAAACGTGTGAAGCAGCCGACAAATACGGTAGAGGATGTAAGCATGGACTTATGTTTTGTCCTGCTGGCTATAGCGGAAGCTAACGAATGTCCTAATTATAAATTCAAAAACAAAGAATAATATGATAGAAATTCCAAAGTCAAATGCCCGTGAGCAGCAGGAAAACGAACTTGCATCATGGGTGCTCGAGAAGCTTGAAACAAGAAACGAAGTACAAATTTTACAGCGAACCGAAGGTTGTTGCGCAGGAAATTGGGTTGGTAGTTTGCCCGATGAAAAATGGCACATATCGTCTTTTGAAGCGGTGGAAAACGTTGTACGAGCGTTTCGCCGACAAGGGTACGCCGTTACCGAGCATCGCTCAATGCGTTACCCAAGTGCTTATATAAACTTTAGAAAATAACGGTATGGCTACAGTTAGAAAACCACAAGAAGCACCGACATCGTCGCCAGCTTGCACGCAAGAAATACCTACATTATCGTCCGTCTACGTTGTTGTTGGCGAGTCTTACGACCAGATGGAGGACAACGAAAAGGATGTAATAAATATCCGGCACGGTATTCTTCGCATCTTTGCAACTAAGGAGGATGTAAAAGCTTACATACAAAAGTATTTCGACGAAGCTTTCCCTGACGACGCAACGCTTTACACGCTGGAAGATAAAAAAGGACTGTACAAAGCAAAGATAACCGTAAAGGTTCGAAATAACTTAAAAAGCGCCGTTTCGTGTGAAGGTAGCCTTGAAGGTCGCGTCTACAACCTAAGTATAGAAGCCTACAAGGTAGACATCACTACCGGCACCGACGGACTGGTTGGCGACGACGATTTGGATGATGCGCTTTATGATTAACCTCTGTTTAAAAATAAAGCCCACTGCCGACGGAGATACATTTGGCAGTGGGCAAGGAGTTTAACGTAATATCTCGTTAGAGATACAACAATGTTGTGCAAAGGTAGCTCAAATATTTGTGCGTGCAAAATATTTGGCGTACATTTGCATATTATTAACTAAAAAGAGTATCAACATGACAGCAGAAGATATCTTAAAATATTGCCATTTCTATAAAGGCGAGGCGATAATGCCAGAATCCCTCGAAGGTACAAATGAAGGTCAGCTGTGGATAGCCGAAAAAGCTGTATGTGAGAATTTTACAAGCAACATCCGTGCTAATGCGGCGCAAAAAGACATCGCTTCTTATGTCGCTTCCTATGTCGGCAAATGGGATCCTTATGAGTTAGCAGATGTTATGAACACTTACCTTATAAAGGTTCCAAATGTTGAAGCCTTTATAAGGGAAGTGTATTTATAATTTATACAAGGCGTTTCCTTTTATATAATAGATGGATGCGCCTTTCTTTTTAAATTCCTGGGCAACCTTTAAAAAAATATCGTGAGAGCCATCTAAAATATCGTATGGATAGGTTATGGATTCTATGCAATCAACAGTAAGCTGTCCGTGATATTGTAGCTCGAGATATGTTGATATGTGCTTCTTTTTAAATTCTACAAGGTTTGCTGTTTGTATGTTACTTGACGTAGGTGTATTATAAAAATCGTCATAAGAACACGCTTTTGGGTCGCTAACCAAAGACGGTTGATATCTAACACCTAAAGAATCTCCTGCTGTCCACGTTGCTACAACCTTGTCTTTTTTAAAACGAACTTCGACATTACCGTAGCTTCTTGCTGTGTTATTCTGCATTGAGCGCAGTATGTTATGGTCGAGCAAGTTTCCATATTTTTCATATTCGGTTCTCGCTAATTGTTGTGTTAAAAGGTCTCGTTGTGGAAGACCGAACAGTTTGTGAGCAGCCTCTAAACGTGAATGTGTAGGGCTGATTTTGCCTGTTGTAGACGTAGAACCTAAGTAACCTCCAGATGAACCAGTTTCAAAGGTGTTCATGAATTTTGAGTTTAAGACCTTTTCGAGTATAGAATCTTTTATGTTCATTCCTAAATCGTGTTCATTAAACACTTGCTGCATTAATATCTCTATCTCATTTTTATGAGTTTTTGCCGCAGCGCCATAAAAACGGCTGTTTTTTTCGTATTCACTTATTGCATCTTCAAGATGTTCAAGAGTTTTTGGGAATTTTGTACCCAGGCGCTTCTTTAAATCTTTTATTGTTTCGTGATTAACTGACGTTTCCTTCAAAACCTTAGGTGATTTTGTCTTGTTTTTTAGGAGCTGCTGATATTTTCTATTAATCTCCTGTGCTTTGCTTCTTGCTAAAGCTAAGTCGACATTTTTTTGAGTCAATATGCGATTCATCTCGGATGCTAACTCTTTTATCTTTTTGCTTTTTGATAAAGAAGCGTATGCGAGTGCGCTACTAACACTGTCGGCAACAGCTTTAATTTCAATCTTTTTCTCTACAATGCGCAGTTCTTTCTTATACGCATCTTGGGCGACTTTCCACGTGTTGTATTTTTTATGTTCTTCGACCCATCTAATCTCGGATTCGAGAAATCGTTTTCTTGGAAGCAACTCGGCACTCTCTCTTGCCAATCTTGCTTCGACAGCACTATTGACGGCAATAGCTTCTGACATTGAGTAGTTGCGTGCAACAAGAATAGGGTTGTCGAGCCGCGATAGAGACAAAATCTTTTTGCCCTGCTCCTTAAGTGCTTCCGCTTCTTTGTAAATATTTGCATAATCTTTTGTGTCAAGAGCTACTTTTAATGCCGATGTCTCTACATCTTTTATGCCGTCCATATAGCGCATGATGCTCTTGCCATAATGTGCATAAGCTCTTTCTGTTGCAAGTCGTTTTTGTCGCTGCTCTACTTTTCTTTTAATAGCTTCCACATCTCGCTTCGCGTGCCTTGTTTTTGCAATCGCTTGTATTGCTTCGCGTCGCGAAATTGCTTTTACGCCTATTTGCTTGCGCTGTGCTGCGTCCAAGAACTTTACCCAATAACTTTTATTGTTCGCCAAATGCCATGCCAGCTTACCACGTTTAAATGCGTCTACAATCTTGTCGCCGTTGGCTTCGATGTATCGTTTGTACTGGTCGGGCACGTCTTTAATGCTGTTCGGCGAGACGTAGCCGGACATGTCTTCACCGTTAAGCATACGCTTGTAGAACTGCTTGCGCTCCTCGCCGCTTATCATTACAGGGTCGCTGGTGCACATGCATTGGGGATGCCAACCGTCCCAGTCAAAATCTTTAGGATAATAACCCTCGAGTTCGTCGCAGATGTCCGCATCTTCATCTGGATCGTGCTGCGGAGAAATATGTATGTGCTGACCGATAACAAATGGTTCATTTGCCCAGCGTTCATTTCGCGCCTTGTGATAGGCTGCATTTATTTCTGTGCGTGCTACACGCAGAGCGTTCTTGCGAGCAGAGCGGTACACACCCTGTCCTACATGCTCGAGCGGTTCTTCTACGAAGCGTACACGTCCGTCAATAATGCGCTTCCTGCGCCAAGTAACAATGTCTTTCTTCTGTCCGTTCTTTAACACTTTCACGGTGTGATAGCGTCGGTACATCATATCGGGGTTGTTCAAATACTGTCGTATTCTTCTGCCCACCTCTTCTGCGGACGTACCCTTTTCGAGTCCGTCGGCTATAACGTTAGACATCGCCATTTCAAACTCCGCTTTTGTCTGCTGGCAGTAGTTCCAAACGGACTGCGCGAGGTTTAATCCGTTTTTCGCATTAAGCCTATTGGCTATAAACGTCGCAGCAGCCGTTTTTCTTGCGGTTTCCAAAGCCTTATCTGTCAGCACGGAGAATTGTTCCAGCGCATCATTGTCGTGCGAATACGCCAAAGAAACGCCGCTTGTTATGCCGCTTTTGTAACATAACATACTGTTTTGGAAGTAGTCGTTAAATATCTCGTTAAGTCGAGCTTTGAGTACTGGAAAGTTGTCAAAGTTAAAAAGAGCGTCACTTTCGAGCATATCTTCGCTGTAGCCAAGAGCAAGTAGCTTCCTGACATAACCGCTGTACAACATACCAAGACGGCGGTTGTACGCTGTGAACAGTTGATTTAACTGCTCTTTTTTTTGTTTTGATGTTAGTTTCTTTGACATCACTTACTTAATCTATATCGTTGTACAATATTCATAAAAGCATTATGTTCTTTTGTAGGTTTGTTGTTGTGTCTGTCAATCATTTCTTCCATTCTCTTATCCCATCTACCAAAGTTTTGTTTGCCCTGAATATATTTGTACTGTTCTCTCAGATTGTTGAGAGTTGCTGTTTCCCATTTGTATCCTTCATAGGTAACATGAAATTTATTGCCTCTTGTATCATATCGGATTTGTCCAAATTCTCTTGGCATACCAGCTATCTTTTTCCCGTTGATACCTATATTGACATGCAAATAACCTTGTTCGTCAACATTTAAATGTGTTACAGTAATGAAAGGTTGGTCTGGATATAATTCCTTTAATTCCTCACGACCTTTATATATAGCTTTTGCTTTGTCTGAATCTGAATAAGCTCCACTGTCGTCAATTGTGTACATATAGTCACTGACAGCATTTATCTTTTCAGTAGGGAGAGTTTCTTTTGGACGGCTCTTCCTTGTTCCTCCTCCTCCTTTTGCCATAATTACTCCTCCTCTCTGTTTATTACAGACTGCGATGCGCTCGCTGAGCCGCCAACACCCATAAGCGCAGCCTGTTGCATCATTTCACCTTCCTGCTCCTCTTTCATTTCCTTTTCCACGCTATCCGCATCATCGTTGATTGGATTGAGTTCAATGCCGCGACGCTGCGAAGTGGTCGGCTTGCCGCCCGTGCTCTGCGTAATAAGTTGCAAAAGCTCGACATCGTTTTTGGGAACATAAGGCTCAAACACAGGTTCAAAGTCTATATTTTCCGCTACGCTTGCGTCGATGCCTTTGACATATATTCCTGCGTTACAAATGCCGTTCGCGACGATGTTGCTTCGGCGTGTAAACATCTCGCCATAAAGCTCCGTTTTGTTGCCGACTTTCATAAATGGGTCGGTAAACATAAGACGAATGGCGGCACCGCTCGTATTGTTGCCTAACGTTTTCATGTTTTCAAATGAAATGTCAGGCGTTTGGGTAAACGAGAAAATAATATTAAACAAATATGCTATCTCGCCTTTTACAGATTCGGGTGAGTGGTCCCATGATAAGACATTCATACTCGTATCTTTGCCGCCTTGGAAAACCGCACCCTGCTCGCCTTTTTCCGCAAAGCCTTCGAGTCTGCCTTGTATGAAGTATTTGGGCGTGCCAAAATAATCATTAGTGTCGCCCCAGTTGGAAATACACACTTCGACTCTATCCGCAGCCCACTGCACATCTGCCCATTCTGACTTATATTGATAGTAATATACTACAGGTATCTTAGTAAAGCCGTGCGCTCGAGCCTCATAAATAACCCAACCAGAGCCATTATTAATGTATTTGTAAACATATCTATCCGTGTACACATCGAAATGCAGTTCCGAAGTACCAAGTTCGTCAAACACCAAGTATTCGCGACCAAAACCATCCATGCGCTTCTGGTCGTTAAAGTGAGGATAAAGCTTGTCGCCATTTTGGGGTGAAAGCAGCTGTACTCGTATCTCACCGCCCAGCCTTCCGATTTCGTCTGTCGTCATATACCACAGCTCCGCTGCCTCACACTGTGAAGATACGGTGCGGACGAGCTTCTTGTCAAAGTATTTCATCTTGTTATCGTGGTAGCAGTGCATAATGGCATCGTATAGCTGCTGCTGCTTATTGTCAAGTGTTTTCAGCGCAACGCCGTGCGAGTTTGCTCTGTATGTCACAGGATTTGTAAGCATGAAGCCGACGATACGATTTACAACCACCTTTTGTGAAGGCAAGGCGATTCTTACCCTATCCACAAAAACATCCTTGTAAATAGGACTTCCGTCCGTCGGGTCTTTTTGACCTGTCGGCACCTTGATTTTTTTCTTCTTGCGCTTATCCTCATCAAACACATCATGCTTGTATGGATCCCACTGGCGCATAAGCTCCTCAAAACTACAATGGAATGGCAGCTTTCGCGCTGTCAGCAACGTGTGTACGGTGTTCGCGTCGCTATTTGAAAGTATTTCTGTAATTTTTCTCATATCTTGCTAACTTTGTTAGCAAAGTTACAAAACGCCCATAAACGGCAGCTCGAAAGCTCAAATGCTGTGTAAACAATTCGCGAAGCCTTAAAAAGTCTAAAAAATGGAAAATTATAACAGAAAAATTTTGTTGTCTATTAATAAGTTATTAATTTTGTGGTGTTAAAATTAATAACTTAACAAAAGGAGATACAACGATGAACAAGTTTTATCAGTTTTACGTAATAGTTGATAAGCATGGCGATGTACACGACACATACGCTGACAAAAAGGAAGCAAATCATTACTATTATTTACTCAATGGCAAAACAGAAGGCTTGGCTGTAAAAGCTGCTGTTTCTAAAGACGAAGACTCGCAGGAGCTTGCGGTTTACGCCAACACAATGAAAGAAGCCTTAAGACTTGCAAAGAACGAATTTTAACAAAACAATCTAAGCCCTCCCGTAGCACGGTCAAAACGGATTAATTATGAAGAAAATGTATTTCACAAGCAAGAAGAGTTTTCTTGTTGAACAGAACCACGACGGAACATTGCTCATTACCAAAACTTCGACAATGAAGCCTTTGGAAAACGCAGGCTCGTTTATCATCTCGCAAGGAGGCATCGAAGCTATCCTCTCCAAGTGCAAGGAAGTCACCGATGAGGAGTTTCTTCAAGACCGCAAGCAGCTCCTTATGCGCAACGAGCAGGCAAAACAGCGTTCTCAAGAACTTACCCTCGCCAACCGCAAGCGTCACGAAGAGGATTACAAGGCTGTATTCAATGGCAGCACGGTTGAGACGACGGTGGAGAATATACGCACACTTCTGCGCTATCTCAACGACATCAACTGGGGAGTCTGGCAGCTTCCGTCGATGACTATCGGCTACACTTGCAATCAGTACGACTGCGACGGCAAGACCGCAACGACCATCACGCTCGACACTCCTATAGAATATCGTAGCGAGCAGGTATCGCGGTTCCAGCACGGAGCACCAAGCGGACACCTCCGCAACTATCGTAGAATATAACAAAAAAAATAAAACATATTATGAAGAAGATAGAAATGACAGAGTTTCTTAATGGTGTGGCAACATTTAACGCTGATCCTTATTGCGTAGAAGATGAAGTTATGGCAAAGGAGCTATTCGATGAGACACAAGGAGAGTTGGAAGAAATCACAAATGTTGATGATTTCGAGGATGCAGTTCTGAAGCTGGATCTTGAAGGTCGCTCACCTAAGCGCATCTATCGTTGTGGTACAGCCCTCGTATGCTTGTCAAACGATTTCGATTAAACAACAAGAGGACGACGAAGAATCGTCATTATAACTAAGGATATCATGTACGAAATAATAGATGTAATACACGACTATCTTTTTGTAACGCTCCGTCTGCGCAATGTGCGGACGGGCGAGACAAAGGACTGGGGCGGATGGGACGACCTGGAGGATGACCTTTGCGAGGAATGCGGAGTGAAGGAACTGAAAGGTCTTGTCATAGACCGACTGCCCAATAGAGGCTGTTGGAAAGAATAGGGCAATCTAAAAACCAAAAACAAACCATGAGCAAAGAGAAGTACATCATCCAACCATCCGCTGAAATGCAGGACGGCTGGGTAGCCACCGACACGGAGAACGACACCGTGCGCTGCACATCTCTCCTCACCGACGGGCGCGAGCCTACCGCAATAGAGCTTACAACCGCTATCAGAGAACTTGCCGACTGGCTTCGGAAAAATCATTACAATAGAATATTCTAAATTCGCAAGGTGCAAGCTTGGCTGTTTAACGAGGCTTGTTTCTCAACGGATTGCCATCTTGCCCTTTAAGATTAAAAGACATTTCTTTTCTTGTTATTCCGTTGTCGTACCTTACTTCAACATAACCGCTTGATTTGGTGATAATTTTGCTTATCACACCGCTGCCATGCTTCGAAGTAACAATGCTCCCGACTTTTGTTTTTGTTGTGCTTAGTTGCTGCTTGTTTGAGTTACTTGCTGCTTTGCTGCTTTTTGTTTCGTGATGTTGAAAGATTGTTTTGTTTGGCACCAATCCGTTCTTAACAGCTGCGTCAGCTATCACATACGCTTGCTTTTCGCTTAATGTTACACCAGATGTTTTGTATTGTTTTGAGTGTGTTGCTTGCTTAGCTATTGTCGTAGCAAGTCCTAAATTTGCATCTGCTACTCTGTCTACGACCGCTAATGCATCATCATTATACCCCATATGATAAGCACTACTATTATTCCAACGGTCAATTTTTCCATACGCCATTAGCGCATTCTTAACATCGTTTACTGCGGTTTTATTGTATTCAAGTGCTTTGAACTTGTTTGCAACTTTTCTGTTATTTCTTGTTCCTCCACTATTTTTTGCCATAACTCTATATATTAAATTATTCCAAGTATATCGCTTGCGCTCATGCCATTGCTGTATGCCCCAAGTATCTTTTGCAGTACTACATATCTACAAGCATCTATCGCATGATTGTAGCAATCTATCGGCTCGTTTAGCCATTTACCTTCCTTGTCCTGCCGCCATGTGTAGTTTTTAAACTCCTTGCGTATATTTGTCGAGCGCGAAGTGATATGTATTCTGTATTGTTGCATCTTCATAATGCCTGCTTTGATTGAACCAGGAAACTTTTGCACAGCCTTTATGTCTATGCCTGCGTTGTATATTTCGTCAATAAGACGAGGATCGGCGCTCTCACAGATAAATTCGGGCGCATCTCGCACATCTTTGCAAGCTTTTATTATGTCGTCTGAGAGCATTTTGGTTTGATAGCACACCTCGTCTATATACATGTCGTTCCCATATACGCACACCATGACAATCGCCGTTGGGTCGTTTGTATAGCCTAAGTCGATGCCGTACCACTTGCGGCGGCGAGCTTCAACAGGAATATAATCACTAACAACAACGTTTTCAAAAATAAGTCCTTCAACAATCGCACGCTGTCCGAGTCCGTAAATACGCCACAGGCTCGGGTTCTTCCACTTTAAGCTTTCGATTTCGTCAATTACCTTCTGCTCAAGAAATGGGTTGTCCTTGTACGTTGAGATAAACCAATAGGTGCTCTTTTCCTCGTTGACTTGATTTATCCAATGCTCTTCGGAAAATGAAGGGTTATAGTCGAGTATGGAGAACTCTGTGGTACGCATCTGTAGCTGCTGCCACTCAATAAATGAAAGCTCATTCGCCTCGTTCACGAATAGTATCTTACGCTTTGAACCGCGCACTTTCTGCTCGTTGTCGGTAGAAAAAAACTCTATCCAAGAGCCGTTAGGGAAAGTATATACATACTCCGACTTGTTCATTGACTTGTCATTCCACCAGCCCAGTGACAGCATCACGTTTTTAAAGTCGCGGTATACAGTACGCTTGATTGAGGGCATACCAGCACGTATTATGGAAACTGTTGTTCCGGCGTTGTTAAAGCAATAGATACAAAGAAACTGCACAACCGACCATGTTTTCGCGGAGCGCGAGCTTCCTTGTAATGATACGGTCGTAAATCCTGCTTTCTTGGCAGCATCTATTCGCATATAATTCTTTGCTAAAAATACGTGTGGCATCCTTTCTATTTTATTTAAATGCGTCCAATTTCTTTTTAATTTCAGACATTAATAATCTAAACGCTCGATTTGAACCAAGATGGTCACCAACGCTACTCCCAAACTGATTGCTTTTAAGATAAAAACTATCACCGCTCTCCTTATATTTATTTACATTGTTCTTAATGTAATTTTTTAATTCATTCTTAGATCCCAAAGACGGATGAGCTACATAATAGTCATAGTTCTTTTTTAATGCCTTATAGTAAGAAGTATCTTTGCTTTTTATAAGTTCTAATTGTTTACGGAATTTGTTAGAATATTCTTGTACGCATCTGTTGTAATCATTAACAATACCAGAGAGATATTCTTCTGTTCCAAAACTTTGAACAACATCATTGCCAACGCCAATTGATATTAAGTAATTAGGTCTTATGTTCCTTGTACCACCGCTTGTTTTTGCCATAATATTATCCTCCTTATTCTTTATTTGGTTGCGCATCCTTGCGTTCTTTCTCTTTCTGAATTTCCGCAAGAACTTTATTGTATTCTTCTGAATTTGTTACAAAATGCACTTGCAACGGGTCCTGCTTGATTTGTTCACCTTTGCTCGTAAGGTCGATGCGTTGTATCTTGCCATAAGCTCTGTCTACAACACGCTCAAGTATATCCATTCCCTTCTTGTCAAGTATGCCCTTAGCGACGATGCGCTGCATCATAGGACGTGTCTTGTCAGCGAGAACAGCTTTAAGCTCGTCCTCTGGAAGGGTCGCGATGTATAGAAATGACTCGGCTATAGTCTGCGAGGTCGGTACTTCATAACCTTTTTCTTTCATTTCAGCTATGAACGCCGTCATCGTTTTAGGCTTGGGCGGTCGTCCTTTAGGATTGGTAATCTCGCCTTTTTTAAACTTGCCCTTTTCAAGATTGGCAAGTTGTTTTCTGCGCTTACTTTCATTTTTTGATAGTGCCATATTATTTTCCTTCCTCCTTATATCTTCCTTTCATTATGTGTTTATCGTACATTTAAGCACGTTTATCACTGTTTAAAGCCGTTTTACGGCACATTTCAAGAATTTGCATATACTCCATCAGTTCGCCACGACAGAGTATATTAGCGCATAGGCAGACAAACGCAGTCGCTTTATCACTCTCGTTTATGCGCTTTATTTCACTTGCGCTCAACGTTAGCAAACACTCCATCACCGCCACCTTATCCTTTGCAGGCAGCGAAGATGAAATGTTAATGTTGAGTGCACGCTCAATGGTTGTTCTGATGGGTAATGGTTTGCTCATAATAGTTTCTTTATTTATTCGCCATAAAATCTTTGCGGCTTCACTTTTTATTCATTATTTTTGGTTGTTACATAAATTATTATTATATTTGCACATCAACTTTTGTTGTGGGAGGGTTAGTAGCCAGTTGGAGTATATGAACCATCGGGACAAAAATAAACCCTACGGCGGCATCCTATATACAGGCGATACCGCCTTTTTTATTTTATATTCCGATAGTATATTTCTCTGTGACCCTCGTCAACATGCAAGTATATCAATGGTTTCGCTTCTGTTTGACCATCTTTCACCTGTCTCTTGTATTCTTTCACGCCTGCATCAATGTCCTCTCTATGGTATTTTGTACCCTTAGGGGTAAACGTGATTGCGATGTCTGCTTGTATCCTTTGCTTTTTATCCTGTTTCCACACTTTAAAGCTATGCTTAATGCCCTCAGCGACTTTGTCGGCACTTGGCTTGCCTTGCAAAGCCATGATTTCGTGAGTGAACGAATTATCAGCTATTCCGTCGGGCGACGGCATTTCCAAAGACCTGCCATCTCTTAGTCGTATTTTTACGCCGCCGTCTTTTTCGAGCGTAAAACTCAGACCGTTTTCGGCAAAGATTTCCCCCACCGTCCTCTCCAACTGGTTGTGCGGATTAGACCCTTTGTAGATTGCCACAAAAGCATTATTCGGATAACCCCTCCTAACCACTTCATACCCTTGCTTTTCGTAGCTCTCGGCAAGACTGGCGTTTCGAATCTTTCTTGGGTTATTGTTTCTTGTCCCGGATGAAAGTTTTACAACGTGTTTATCCATTAAGCAACTTTTTAGAACAGTCCCCATTCGGCAAACTTCTCGAAGCCACCGACCTTGTTGATGTAGTCTTTTGCTATCTCCACAATCTCGAAGTATGGCTTGCCGTCGACGGTTTCGTCACCGATAGCGCAAAACAACTCCACAGGCTTTTGTTCTTTTTGTGCCTTTAGAAAAGCGTAGATATTAACCGAGACATCTGCCTTCGACAGGTCTTTTCCGTGCAGTCCACCACCTGTTACCGACTGAGCCATGTCAGAGCCGAGCTTGCGGTTCGTCGCTCCGCTGTCCACATCAGTGCCCCCAGTCCAGTCACCGAGTGGGTTGATAGTTGCAGTAGGGTAGAGTTTTTTCAGCTCTTCTGTCTTGGCGTTGCTTTGGCATATCACCAGCTCGTCGCCGCCCAAGATGTACTTGCCGTCCGACGGATATCGTTCGTAGATGCCGCGAGCAATCTGACTTAGTTCCCACTCCTCGTCAGTGAGTGGCATACCCTTGAATATTCCGTTATCACCGCAACGGATAATACCATCTTGATTCTTTGCAAGGTGCGCGTCTTGCGGATTAACTACAAGGTTCAGTCGTAAATTGTCGCAATTGGTGATGCGCTCCACGATTGTGTACACTTCTTCTTTAGAGAAGGCTACGCTACTTTCAATAATAACGTTAGCTACGCCATGTCCGATAAGGACTTCAACGGCAATCTTTGGGCTTTCCTGCTTGGTGTAAGCAAGGTCAACGATAGCACCTGCAATGCGGTCTGCGACTTTGTCGGGGTGTTGCGGGTTCACTTTTTCTATCATTTCTAATTTTAATTTATGTTGTTAAACTTTGATTTTTTCAGCCTTTTTGCCTGTGTAGGTTTCCCAGCGGTTGATTATCACATCACAATAATGGGGGTCAAGTTCCATTAAGAAACCGTTTCTGTCGAGTTGTTCGCACGCCATTACAGTCGTACCGCTACCGCCGAAGCTGTCATATACATTCCAACCTTCCTGCGATGAGTTCTGAATAAGGTATGCGAAAAGTGGGATAGGCTTCATCGTTGGATGCTCTACGCTCTTTGTCGGTCTATCGAATTCCATTACGGTTGTCTGCTTGCGGTCGCTAAACCAATTATGGCTCGCTCCCTTTTTCCAACCATACAAGCATGGTTCATGTCGCCATTGGTAGTCTTGTCTTCCGAGCACCATAGAGTTCTTTACCCATATCAAATTCTCTCGCAGCTCCAGGTCTACCGTGTTGATAAGGGCTTTTCTAAACCAATATGAGTAGCAGTCGCTGTGGAATATATAGAACGAAGCACCTTTCTCCATATTAGCATTGGCAGCGTTAAATGCGCTTGTTAAAAACTCCTCGAATTTATCGTTGTCCATTTTGTCATTTAAGACGACCAGTCCATCCTCGCGATGTCCTTCTGTTGCTGCACCATCATAACCGTAAGCCACATTATACGGTGGATCCGTCACATAGAGTTGGATGTTTGCTCCCCCGAGTAGTTTAGCAACTTGCGATGCGTCAGTAGAGTCACCACACATGAGTCTATGTCTGCCAAGCTGCCAAATATCCCCGAGTTTACATTTCGCTTCAATCTCATGCTCGTCCTCATCGTATGCGTCGTCTTCCGTTTCTTTGCGCTCTGGCATTTCTTTGACTGGCTCCGTGTCGGTCAAGAATGAGCAATCAACGCCCCAATCCTGCAAGTCATCTACTTCCCAATCTCCGTTGGCAAGCTCGTCCCAATCCCAGTTACCAGCCTGTACGTTGTCCTTAATAGCATACTCTTTTATTTTGGCAATGGGCACGTCCTTGTTAAGTACAAAGCAAGGCAGCGCGTCAAAACCTTCTACACTTTCGTTGTGCAGTTCCTGACAAATACGCAAGCGCATGTTGCCGCAAATAACGACAAACTTGCCGCCCTCGATAGCGTACACCATAAGCGGCTTGTATTGTAACAACTCTGGCGAGTCTTTAAGCGATTTCTTTAGCTTGTCATGTTCTTCGCCTTTAAGGTAGCGAGGGTTCTTTGGAATGCCTACAATCTGTCCCTCATTAAGCTCCAGGCAGCTTAGGTTTATTCGCTCTTTAACGCCCAGTTCATTGAGCGTGTTATTCTGCTTTTTTGCCATATTAAACTGATTTTATAGTGATTTAAAGCAAAGTTAAGCTGATTTATCAAGGTTTATAAGGTTTTATAGGTTTCTGTGTAAACAAAAAGGGTACGCTACGTTTTAGTCGTGCATACCCTTTAACTGTTTGTTGTGTTATACAGGATATTAGTTGTGTTAAACCCAATTATCATGTATAATTACATTTGTTTTTAACATGTTTATTTTTGATGTACATGTTTACTTATTTAACAACCTTAGCAGTTCTTTTCGAATAGCCTTTTGCACCTGTGATTTTGTTCTTGTAGTCGCCATGCCATAAGAACCACTATCTGTAAACACCTCACGACCTAAAGAATATCCATCTGATGCTCTAACAATGTCAACGATATGTCTTTTGTCGTATGTTCTCAGATGGCCTATGCGATATTCGACATCCTTAATGCGTATATATTCAGCATCGTTTGGCTTTGGCAGCTTAAAACTATTTATTTCTTTTGTTTTTTGCAAAGTTAATATTTTATGTAATGGGAAGGAGAACTGCTGCCCCACCCCGTGTAAACAATTAATCCTCGTCGTCGTCGCGTTCAAGTTCCGCGTCAGGGTTCTCTGACTTGAAAATTCTCCAAGCCTTGTTGAGTCTGCGACGCTGATATTTAATATCATCCTCGAGTTCTTCCCAACCGCTAAGAAATATCTCGCCTTCCTCCTCAACATAGACAACCGCTGTTTCAAGGTCGTCAACGTAGGCGCGAAAGCCAAACACGTTACCATCCTTGTCTTTGATGTCCTGCGTGTCTACAAGACCCATTGGGCTGTAACCTATGCAGGTACACTCGATGTCGGGCAGCGACATTTCACCGCAAGTATCAAAATACTCTCTAAGGTCATTGTTAAGTTTCGCTACCTTGTTCTTGAGCGTGTTGAGCTTTCTGAGTTCTCTTTTTGTAAGCTCGAACTTGATTTTGTTTTGTGATAATTCAAACATTGTTGTATCTCCTTTTATTAAGCTATTAATTTTAACACCACAAAATTAATAAATTATTAATATATAACAAAATTATTAATAGAAATATTTAGTATTTAATATCTTTTTAAATGTTTTACAGGTATACTACAATAATATATATAATAAAAGACCGACTCTCGCGAGCCAGCCTCCCTAAACTTAACCTATTGCTTATGTTTCAAGCAAAGGTACTGCTTTTGTTAATATGAACACAAATCCTATTCGTTCTCGGATAAACTTTCTTTGTTTTCTCCGATTTGTTTATTCATCTTGGAATAATCTTCTATCTGATGCGTAAACGGTGTGAGCTTTTCCAGCTCCTTCTTCAAAGAAAACTCCTCGTTGAAGAACGCAACGCCTTCCTGTATCTTTTTTACGGCTTCAAGCTTCTTTTTTGTCGTAACGACAGGGTTGATATATACACACCCGTTCTCTTGGGCGAACCGCCGGCACTCGTTGCCACCGCCGTATATCACAAACAAAGGGGTCTTGCCGAGCGCCCAGTCTTTGGCGATTGACAATTCAAACGCGAGATTGTTTAGTCTGTCCGAATAACCGCGAGTTGCAAAAGCCGACCAGCCGCGCGGAACACCAAGCATGTTCAGCTGGTACCATTTCTGCGCCACATTAAGGTCGACAAATACTCCGATGCCTTGGGATTGCATCGCGCGAGCTATCCAGCGCTTCTTGTAAAGTGCTTGCATACCGAAAGATATTGGCGTTTCGTTGTAAAGCGAAAAGTTTGGCTCTACGATATTCGCAGGGCGGTGCTGCTTAAATATCTTTTCAGGGTGTTCGTATACCGATGTGAAGCGATAGTCATCAGTATAAAAATGCAGCGTTCCCTGTCCGTTCATGTTGTACGTGCGCTTCTGCTCGCCGAAGCAGAGAAACGGTATTTGACATTCGCGAGCCTGCATATTAATATCGAGTGTAGGTATTTCCAGCTCGTTGTCCGTTGGGAAAAGCATATCCGGTATTGTTACATCATAATCCCTTCTCATTGTCGTATTGTTTTAGGTAGTCCTTGATTTTGTTGTATAAACTCACGATAGTTTTGTCTTTGGCTTGCATATACTGCCAGTATTTGCGTGTCTGGTTAATAACATTCTGCCTTGTGCGAGAAATAAGCCGTGCGGCACGTTCGGGATGAATGTTATAATCTCTTGTTATAAGACAGTACAAGCCGCGGAGCTCGTTCGTTTTCGCCGTTTTAATCTCCGACACCAGTTGCATAAAGGTTATGCCACCAACCGCACAAACGGCATTTAGAATGCGGTCAGCCCAAAGGTACTGTTCTGTTTGCGAATACATCATAAGCAATAAATTTATAATTATCGCTGCAAAGTTAGTGAAAACTAATAGAATTTCAATATAAACTCTTAAAATATTATAAATAATTAATAGAAAGTTGTTAAGATTGAGAATGTTTTATTAATTTTGTGGCGTGCAAAGGCAAAAGTATTGCTACAATGCACTACTTCACGACCCGTGTACATCGTGAAGTGTCGAACATGGATTTAGGCGCGTTTTTATAAACGCATTAAATACGAAGCGGCGAGGTAAGTACACAACCTTGTCGCTTTTGTTTTTACAAACATGAAAGTAAAGAGATATATAATAAATCAAATGTATCGCAATTCCGATTTAAGAAAGGCGATAGCGTTTTCTTTGTTTGTAAAAGCGCACTCTCGCAATTCTATTATTAAGAATTGGAATATTAACAAATTACATGATATAACAGGCGTAAGCGTAAACGCTATAAAGGCAAGATTAGCTACTTTGCGCAGCATGGGCTTGATTGAAGAAACGGGCGTTGATAAAAAGCACCTCGTTTTCAAATCGTTGCACAGTCATACCGCTCACCGCAACGTTGTCCTGCCGAGTGTTGAATTTAAACCTGATGTAAACTTAAAAAAGAATGCCTATGCACAAGAAATCAAGAATTTAGAAAATGTTTTAGTCGCAATGTTGCTTGTAGAAATACAGCGTCGAAAAGACTTTGCCGAACAAATGATTCAGCAGAAGCGCAACCCACATTCTAAGAAAGAATATACGGAAGCGGTGAAAACTTGTAATCGTTTTGGTTATAGCAGAAGATTTATAGACAGAGGTATTTCATACAAATACATGGCGGCAAAAATAGGTATGTCTATCTCTAAATCAATGCAAATAGTAAAATTCGCGGCGAATTATGGTATCGTAAAGAAAATGCGCAATATCGCCAAAAGATTTAGCATGTTTGCAAAATACACAGAAGACATGCTTACAAACTATACTTATAGTTATCGTAACTGGATATATAAAATATACGCCAACAAATACGTCGTGCTATAATATGGTATATATTTGATATTGAAAAACTAAGATTTGAAATTATGCACTTTATGACAACAACAGGAATAATATTACTCGTAGCCTACGTCGCCTTTGTGGTGGGTTCGTTAGGCTATACAATCGGGTTTCTTCACGGAAACTCCGCAAAACATAGCGAATATAATGAACTTTAGCCTATGGAAACAATGGATAAAGAAGTCTACGAAATCAAAAAGGACGGCATGACGCGAGCTGAACGTAGGGCGTACGAGCGTATGCTGGCGAAACAAAAGAAAGCAAACTCATGGAAAAAGAAGTAAGAATACCGGTTTTGGGTGTAATCGAAGAAAGCGAAACCTTTACTGGGAACGAACGCTATTTTCTTGACTATTACTCACATGGAGAAGGAGTTTATCTTGTAAAGAAAGGTAGCTGTTCCAGGGAGTTACGCGATGTGCGCATCCGAAACGAAAAAACACCAAATGACAGAATAAAGTGCGATTTTGGCATATTCCCTATTCGTTCGTCGGCTATTGTCGAGGAGATAAAGAAGGAGCACGAAGCAACGTTAAAGGACTATATCGAGGAGTGTTGCGTCAAGATACTAACCTCGGTAAACGCCAATCGTGACGACGTGAGAAATGTAGACGAGAAAATGAGTGTCCTCATAAAACAACTCGCCTCTGATATCACATGTCTCAAAGAAGCTCTCAATTCTATCAAGGAAGATGGCGTTGCATCCGGCAACGGAATTAGCGAAAAGACTTTGCTTGGTGCACTGGAAATTGTAACAAAAAAAGGACAATAACATGGCAAACGAAAACAGCAAACCTTATTTTCTTTTGGTGTTCGAGAAAGGTGATACCATGCCGACAATCATTTCGGCTGATACAATCTCCGCGATGTACCCAAACAAAAGGTATCAAAAATTGAATATAATCAGGAAGAACAACAACAGTATTTGTTTTAAAAACGTGGCAAACTTCAAAATAGTTCCTGCTGAGGAAATTAACTTTAACATGTAACAACAGATATGAAGAAAACAATCAAGACATTTGTCGGTAGGCTGCGCGATGCGTGGACTATCATAAGAGGACGCAATTATGTTTTTATCCGCAACGACGAGAATACAAGCGAACAAGAGGGTTTCCGCACAACATGTTTTATTATTGGCGCACATTGGCTTAGAATCAACGATAACGTAAATTGTTTCTCCCGAGTAGATATGCTGCTTGACTTGCTAAACGATACGAACAGCATAATGATGCTCACAAAGGACGCTGACGGTACGCTGACTTACTGCTACGACTGCAAGACGGAAGAAGATTTTAATGACTTAATCAACATGGAGGTAAAGTAACATGGGATACGAAATTTGTTACCTCGACACATACGGCGAGGCATACTTCAAGGTAATAGGCGGCGTTGTGTATTCGCGCGACAGAAAAACCGATGTGTCACCCGACAAGCTCTCCGACTTCCTTGCAATAGCAAAGGAACTTGGATTTAAAACGGGTAAGTTATGAAAGCAATACTGACGCTGGATAATGGGGCGAAGATTGCCGCAGACATCTTGCCCCCCCCGATTGGAAAAATCCGCAGACCACGCTTTCAAGACGAATACGAACGCTGGTTTGTAGAGGAGTTTAATAAGGCGCAGCCACACCTGGTTCATAAGGTGGTAAAAGCGCACATACTAAGAAATTAATAATACAATAATATGGCAGAAGAAAGATTTTACTGCGAACGCCCGAAATGTAGCGTTCACAACAAAAAGACGCAGGATCTTGCATACAATTTGAAAGCTTTTAGAAATGCAGAGTTTGTGTTTAGCGAGAAGTTTACTCCAGTTATGCTTTTTGAGGTGCTTAAAAGCGTAGTCGCAGAACTCAACAGCGAGTACAGAGGTAGAGAAATAAAGGTCGAGATGACGCGTTTCATAGACACTATCTCATACACTTTCAAAGACGACCCTAATAGTGACGCTTGTCTGGGCGGTTTAAGACTTACACCGATAAAGACAGTGTTCGATAGTTAAAGATATATAAACCGAATAACAATATAACAATGGGAATAGCATTAACAATCATTAATCTTATCTGTTTTGGGGGAGCATGGTACTTCCTTGGCAGAAGTTCGATATGCAATAGCCTACTGAAGGGCTATAAAGAAGCTTTAACAATCATCGGTAAGCAGCAAGCATTAATACAGGCTTACGAAATAAAGTATAACACAGAGAAAACGGAGGAAGAAAATGGAGAACAAGATTAACATTGCGGAGATACTCCGCGATATGCCAAAAGGCACAAAGCTGTACTCACCGCTGCTTGGCGAGGTGAAATTTGAAGAAGTAGTATCTGATAACACCTTCCCTATTAAGGTGTTATCAAAAGTCCCGAACTCTCCCATAGGAAGTTTTACGGAAAACGGCTTTTATTATGGCGGCATTGAAGACGCAGAAGCAATGCTCCTCCCTTCTCGAGAAATGCGAGACTGGTCTAAGCTCTTCAAGCGAGGCGACGTACTGGTCGATGGTGATTTAGAAACAGCGGTAGTCTTTGACGGTTGGGCGAATGACGATTATACAAAGTTTAACACGACCATTGACTACTACAAGATAAGCGACTCTTGGGGTAAAGAAGATATTTGTTTTACGGAATGTTTCTCCAAAGCTACCGACGAGGAGAAAGCTAAGTTTATAGCAGCGGCAGAAAAGCACTATGGCGGCAAGTATAACCCTGAAACGTTGCAAGTAGAGCCTGTTAAGGTTATTGGACCTAAGTGCCCATTCAAGCCGTTCCAAGAGGTGTTGGTTAGAAATAGTGATGCGGATGTTTGGATAGCTGCCCATTTCTCGCGTTACAACAATAAAAATCCGTACTGTTACATTACTACCTTGAGCGCCTATAAGCAGTGCGTTTCCTACGAAGGCAATCAACATCTGTTAGGCACAACAAACAATCCCAAATAACGCTAACATGGCAAAAGACTTCTCGCTTGCAGATGTCAATTTCCGCGAGACAGAGCATATCGCTTTTGCGGATAAATATATCACATCGTATGTATCAACGGACATCGTACCAAAGATATACATGAGCGTGCATACTCCTCGTGATGCAACCGGGCTTGTTTCAGGCAAGCCCAAGCGTTACTGCCGCACACGATACAGCAAATGAGTAACGGAAAAGACATTTGTCAAGCAATATCAGAAAATAAGAGAAAAATTCTAAGTAAGTATGATAAATCTTTCTTTAGATAGACACGACTTCCTTTATGCGGTTGAGGGCTTCGCAAGAGGTTCGCACCTCCGACAGCACGTTTGGCAGGAGATTGTATATAAGTCAATTCCGCAGATGTCAGACGACGATATGGATTTTCTTTGGTTCTATATGCGACGCGACATCTTCGAGCGATACTTCTACGAGCTGAACGGCAAGAAGAACACGCACTTTGGTTACGAGGACTTCATGCACGCACTCGCTGCTTTGCACAGAGGAAACCGCTATAAGGTAACATTTCACAGCGAGATAGAGCACAAGCAGCTCCAAGCTCTCTGCTACCGCTTTGAAGGCGAATATCATCCGCTTTATCTTTACATCGGGGGCAAGGTAGTCGGCAAGACGAAGAAAAGCAGCGGCTTGCAATCGTTCAATGCGTCTGTTCCAAACGAGTGGATAAAGGCAGTTGCAAAGCACAAGATGCCCGAAAACGAACACGTAGAACTCGGCAGAGAAGAATGGTGGAACGACTTGGAGATTTACGATAACTTTAAAACAAAACTATTATGATTGACGAAAAAGATATACGAAAGGCAGCAACACTGACATACAATCCCGCATTGGATGCAGTTGCGAACTTCGCCGCAAGAAATGCTTTCGCCGCAGGTGTTGAATGGTTCAAGAAAACTCTTTGGCACGAGGCAAGTGTAAAACCCGAAGGCAATGCTGTTATCCTATACCAATGGCTCGATGACAGAGACGCTATGGACGTTGGTATAGATGGAGTCTTCTCGGATGTTGAATGGGCAAAGTTCGTTGCGTATAACAGAATCACTAAGTGGTGTTACATAGAGGACTTGCTGCCGAATAAATAAATATCAAGTATATGGAACGGAGATATATAGCCGGTGATTGGGTGAGATATATAGGAGTAGCCTCACCAATAGTCGTGCAAATTATAGAAGTGAGAGAGGAAAAACTTTTAATTGATCTCGGCGAATGTAACTGGTACCTTGCAGACCGCAGTGAAGTGGATTCTATCCGTTTAACTGGCGAAATTCTCGAAAAGAATGGGTGGGAAAAGAGTCGCATATACTTTACGAATAGACGTATTCCAAGAATCAAACTTTGCTCAGACGAATCAGAATCCAAGTGGTCTGTTTTAATAAATGGCGACATTATGGGAGGTTATATCTATAATGTTCACGATTTACAGCATATCCTATTTGCTTTTCGGATTGAACAAGAAATAGAGGTGTAGGCATGAAAGATATAGACGAGATGTAGACAACTATGTAAAAACTACAGAATATGATTAAACCAGAAGACCTAAGAATAGGCGACCTTGTAAGAGCAAGCCGCGATTGCATGTTTCCGAAAGGCACGAAATGCGTTGTTACCGATATAAATCCCCTAACAGTCTTTGAAGACAAAAAAGGAACCGCCTGTCTAAGCGCTATCAATGATGACGATGACGGACCATGGTGGATTTGGTGCTGTAAAATTGAAGGAGTCCCCATCACCCCCGAACTCCTTGAAAAGAACGGATTTAAGGAGGAGCAGCACCAAAAGGAAGGCACTTCGGAATGGTACGACTTCTACCATTACGACCTCGGCATCAATGTCGTGTATGAGGTCGAGGGGAATAAGTTTGCCGCCTACCTCGACGGCAAAAAGTTGAGAGAAATACAATACGTGCACGAACTCCAACATATTCTTTGGGCACTGGGGTTGAACGCAAAACTAAAAGTATAAATATGAAACTTCGACAAGCAGAGAAAGTTTTCAAAAGACATTTTTAACCATCTCCGGTGGCAGCAGGCACAGTATGATGTTGAGCCGTTTTAGACTGGTTGGCATTTGCTGTAGCCGTAAAAGTACAATTACCGCATAGACAATTCAGCACAGGTTTCAAGTCTTGATTTATTAGGCAGGGCTAATCATCAAGACAAGGAACATCCGCAATGATGATAAAACTACAGGTGAAAACCCTGGTAAAACTCCAGTTTGCTGTGCTTGTCTGTCTCGGAGATTTAAAACGATAAAAAATGAAAAAGATAATGTTCAGTGACAAGTACGGCTTAACGCAAGCCGTACTTGAAGGCAGAAAGACGCAGACAAGACGAATTGCCTATATGCCAAATGAGTTTATTATTTTTGATGATAAAGATTTTCAACTCAAAAAGCTCGACAATGGACAGGCTCTGCTTACGCTTTGTAACAATAGGTTTAAAACCGCCAACTATAAAATAGGAGAAACCATAGCTATAGCCCAGAGATACGAAGATATGGCAAAGGACGATGACCTTTTCCGTCTTTGTAGCAAATTTTTGGGGCGCATCATATTCGAGAAAGGATGCCACAACAAGATGTTTGTCCGTGCAGACTTAATGCCTCATCATATTCGCATCACCAACATCCGCGTAGAACGTCTGCAAGACATCAGCGAAGAAGACTGTCTAAAAGAAGGCGTTTGGCGTGACGACAACGTAGGGCTTGAAGGTACGACGTATTGGTATCACGGTCTTGTCAACTCTTCGTTCAGAACAGCGAAAGAAGCCTACGCTGCCCTGATAGACAAAATCAGCGGCAAGGGCACATGGGAGGGCAACCCTTGGGTTTTCGTCTACGATTTTGAACTTGTAAAATAAACATTATGAACGAACAAATGAAACAGTACACTGGCACAAAGACAGTGAAGGCTATGCCTATGACAATGGGTGAAGCCTACGAGCGCAAGCTCTTGAAAGAGGGTGTAAGACCCTCTGAGTGTGAAACAGACAAGGCTGGCTACCTCGTTGAGTACGAAGGCGGTTACCAGTCTTGGAGTCCGGCAGATGTGTTCGAGAAGGCTTACAAGCCGTCTGAAACGTTCGTCAACAGAATGCTTCTTGAGCTCGAAGACCTTGAAAAACGCATGTATAAATGCGATAACTTTCTTTCTTCGGATGAGTTCAGTGCTTTAGACGCACTTTCTCGTGCTTTGTTGACTGTGCAAAGAGGGGCGATGGGGCAATATTACATTGTCTTGGCAGACAGATTTATAAAGGCAAATAAGATGAAAGCTATGCTGTCCAATTTTACATTCGGCACGGCAGTACTTTATCTTAAAGCAGGTATGGCTGTCCGCAGAGCTGGTTGGAATGGCAAAGGTTTATTTGTTGTCAAGCAAGTGCCAGCCCATATTACAGCCGACATTATTCCTAATATGCAGTCACTTCCCCAGTCTGCCAAGGACATCATTATGGCACGTGCTGAGCCACACATCGCTTACACCAATCAGATGCTTATAGTGCACCCAGACGGACGTGCCGACTCTTGGGTTCCGTCTTCGAGTGATGTATTTGCAGAGGACTGGGAGTTGGTAACTGAGTAATAACAATTTCTCCCCAGTGACAGTGGGGAGAGTAAAAAAGAAGAGAAATATGTTAAAAAGAAGTGAATTTAAAAGAGGAGAATTTCTTGTAACAAGTGATGGAAATATATTTATCCATGATGGCTATAAAAATGGTGACGGATATGGATGTTTGATTGGTCTGGATTCCAATGGCGAATTGCGAAAGCAAAGTGATTGGGGAAACTTTATGCGCTACCCAATAGACCATATAGCATCAGATAAAGAAATAGATCGCCTTATGCGAAAAATAATGTACGCAGAGCATATTACAAATTACTAATTATCATCACACAGGTATTAAATTTAACTATAGTTAGTATGGGAATGACGAAAAAGCAAAGAGATAAGATTTGGGGTGACATTCCTTGTTCTTTTACCAAAGAAGTACTTATAAAGTTACCTTGGACAAAAGATGAGAGTTGTAATATGGATTACAAAACAGAAATAGATACCTATAAATATGTAAGCAGATAATATGGACGAACAAATTCCATCGCATCTTATTCCTGTCCTCGAAGAATATGAGCGTCAAAACATCTCTAAAATAGAGGAAGCATTCTCCATCAATAAAGATGGCATGTCCCGTGCTGAACGCCGGGCATTGAAGAGGAAACTAAGTAAGTCAAATTTAAAGTCTTCAGTTAGTAAGTTCAACAAAATAAATAAAGCAAAAGCTATTGATTTAATGAAAGAGGTTAAGGATAGTCTCTTTCTTGTAAAGGGCATGTGTATTGGCACGGACGAGCACTTTATGGCATATATGGATTTGAATATACAAAGATGCGAGCAAGCTATAAAAGAATTGGAGGGTTAATATGACAAAATTTAAAGTTATTAGATATTGGGACACGTATCCCGATGGAGTTGTTGCAATTTGTGACACAGAGGAAGAGGCAGAAAAGATATGTAATAAATATCGTAGAAGCCGCAAGCCTATGTACGATTATTTAATCAGAAAGGAGGGTGAATAATGACCAGAGAAGAGTTGATAAATAATTATGGAGATGAAATATGCGAGTTATGCTGCCGAGAGTATTTTGTTAACAGAGCATTTCCCGAGACGCTTTGTGAAGGTCGTTATTGCGAGGATGCAGAAGATAGTTTCGCAGATGAACATAATATAGAACTGGAGAATTAATATGACAGAAGAAGAAATTTGGAAATCTATTCCAGGTTGGGAAGGACTATATGTTGTAAGCAATCTTGCAAGGGTAAAACACCTATCAGAAGTCTTGCGGACTTTCAGGAAGAGTGGAACAAGGAATATAAACAAAAAGGAATATGCCAAAATACAAATGGATAGTAGTAGCTTTACTTTTGGTTGCGCTTACTATAATAGTAATTCTTTTAAACACCGCTTATGGTGTTATATTAGCCTTAAGCGAATTAATAGCGTTCGGATTATTATATAAAATTGATACAACAATGAAACAGGCAGATTATATCAGACTGACGGCACAGATTGCCGTGCTGAAAGAAATTGCCGTTGATTACAGCGGCAAGACGATAGACAACATCATACAACAGCTTGAAGCAATTCAAAAGGAGGTAGAGAATGATTAGAGTAGACGCATACCGCTGTTCGCACTGCGGAAAGCTGTTTCTTACGGAAAGACGTTGCGTAAAACATGAGGAAAAGTATTGCAACAAATCGCCTTGCAATATCGCTGCTTGCTATTCGTGCAAGTGGTACAAAGAAACGGGACAAACTACGACTATTACAATTACAGGGCTTCCTCCGTTGGCAGGGCATGAACATGAATATAAAAAGACGGTTCGTGTAAATATATGCTTGAAGCATCACAATGCCAAAATGTTCAACTCGTTTCATGCGTCAGAAAAGCTTGTTGACGATGCAGAAAACGGCGGCTTCTGTATCATGCCGACAATGGAAGAAGGCTGTTTGGACTATAAAAAGAAGAAAAATGAAGATTAGAAAAACAAAGAAGCGTTACAAAACCATGTTTCGGACGCAGTATTGCTGCACTAAAGTAAAGTTTAAAAAGATAAGTACATCAATCGAAACATGGCCACTCCCATACGGCGTATTTGTTACGTACGAGGTGCGTACGTGGTATCGTAAAAGAGAACTAACAACTCGATACGTGCGCATAAGAATTGCGCAGTTAAAAGTAAAATATCACTCAAAATCAAATAACAATTAACAATGGAAATACTCAAAGAAATCAAAGTTCCTACAGGTGAAATCTACACCGCAAAAGGAGACAAAGGCGTGTTGGAGTTTCTGACAGTAGCCGACTACGGAAAAGATGCAAATATCAAAGCCGACTTCCTCGGCATAACAAGAGAGCTGAATGGAGTGCCGAACGGAACGCCGATGCCACTAACCGAAAAATGGGTAATAACAATCTCTACCCAGTACGGCTGCTCGATGAACTGCAAGTTCTGCGACGTGCCGAAAGTCGGACCGGGACGCAACGTAACACTGAACGACCTGCGCAACGAGATAACAACGGCGTTAAGTATGCACCCAGAGATTAACTATACCAAACGCCTTAACGTACACTATGCACGCATGGGCGAGCCGACATGGAACGAGGCTGTAATCGAGCACGCGCGTTTCTTCTTGCGCGATGATATTACCCCTTACATCGGAAATTCGCTTGTGCATCCTGTAGTAAGCACGATGCTTCCGAAGCATAATCGAGGCTTAAAAGACTTCATTCGTGAATGGGTTAGGGTAAAGAATCTCGACTACAACGGAAACGCAGGCTTGCAGTTCTCCATAAACTCTACTGACGATGCACAGCGAGAATACCTGTTCTCTGGAAACGCCATGCCATTGAGAGATATTGCAGAACTTGCTGATACTCTCGTATCTCCGTGGGGTCGTAAGTACACTCTTAACTTCGCGCTTGCCGACGACTCTATCATTGACGGCAAGGTGCTTGCATCCATGTTCGACCCAAGCAAGTTCATGTGTAAGATTACACCGCTTCACAGAACAAACAGCTGCGAAGCCAACCATATTCAGACAAGCGGAGGTTACGACTCGTTTGTGCCGTACAAGAAAGTGGAAGAGGATTTGAAGGCAAACGGATTTGATGTAATCGTGTTCGTTCCGTCGTATGACGAGGACAACGGACTGATTACTTGTGGCAATGCAATCCTGTCCGGCAAGAAGCCGACATCAAGCTACAAAGAAGTGGTATTTTAATCTGATAAACAAAATGAGCAAAAAGAAAATTTACATATCATCACCGATTACCAGCTATAATCTCAACGAGCGACACAAGTTCTTCGCTCGGATCGAGAAAGAACTAACAATTCTCGGCTACAAAGCAGTCAATCCCATGAGTAAACCTTTGTCTGACTCTGCGCCGTACACAGAGCACATGAAAGAGGACTTACGCCTGCTCCTCGGCTGCGACGGCATCGTCGTACCGAACCGATGGCGTTGCTCAAAAGGCTGTGAAACAGAACGCCATGTGGCGGACGCTTGCGGAATACCCGTTGTAGGCGTGGTAGGCGAAGCGCACGATTTGCAAATCGTAAACGCTATATAAGCATAAAAGGTAGGACAAACAAATTGCCCTACCTTTTATTATATAATACATAATCAATTACTTTTCTGTTTGCTTCGTCGACAAATTTCGCATCTTTGCGTATGTATATATTCGTCATTCGATGTGCAGACTTATGTCCTAAACAATCGGCTATCACATCCGTGGGTACGCCAATTTCATAAGCAATGGTAGCAAATGAATGGCGCGTCCAGTATGTCGTTAGGTTGGGCACGCCGATTTCTTTGCCAAGTATTTTCAGCACGTCTTCGAACCTTTTCATAACATTTGTGTACGCCTTCTTGTCAAATAGCGAGATTAAATGCTCGCTGCCTCTGTAACGCTCTATTATTTCCTGCGCTTCGGGCTCTACTTTAATGTCGTAAAGCGTGCCTGTCTTGGCTCTTTTGTATGACACACGCCCATTTTCTATGTTGGTAAGCCTTGATAGGTCTACAAGGTTTATACCCATGAGAAAAAACATTAAAAAGAATAAATCGCGATACTTAGCATGTGCTTCTGTAAGTTCTAAAGAGTGTAGTTCGCGCAGTTGCTCGACAGACAAAGAGCGTTTTGGGGTTTCGGTTCGCGGAAGCTTGTAGCTGTCAAATACATAATAGTTTATAATGCCTTTCTTTTTCGCGTAATTAACAACAGCCTTAATACCTCTTAGTTTTGTGGCAATAGTATTTGTTTTATTGCCTTTGTTTTTCAGGTGCCTTACATACGATTCCAGCCAATCAAAATCTATGTCTTCGAGTAAAAGTGTATCGTAATCACAAAAATCAATTATGCTTTGCCGAGTCGTATTGTATATTTCCAGCGTGTTCGCATTTTCTTTGGTAGCAACAAAGTTTTGAAATTGAGTTTTAAAAAGACTGTTCTCCAGTTGTTCATCTGTGCACTCATTATTCAAATAATCTTGCAGTTTTTTGTTGTTGTAAAAACGCAGCTTTCCTTCTTTTTGTAAAGACGATAATTTTTCGCACGCCTCGTAGTATTGTTTGGCGAGGCGTGCATTTATGATTTTTCTGTCCGCTCTTTTGATTACCTTTTGGCTTTCAGCATCCCATTCGTTTTCTTCAAGCTCATAACCTGTAGGCAGATACAAGACATTCTCTTTTCTCGCAATTTTTATACGCACAGGAAATTTGCCATTTTTTAATCGATACCTTTTGTCAAGCCTTATTGATACCTTTATCATGTCGATTGTTTTTGCACGTTTTTTGCACGTTTCGTGATTGTTTTTGCTTTATTATGCTTCCGTTTAAGAAAGTTTGAGCATTCGCAAACGTTGTAAACACGGGCGTTACTGTTTAATGTCTTAGGTTTTTGGAAAATACCTGCTTACATCTGTTAGATGTGTCCATATTATGAGTTTTTATTTTTGATTTCTGAGTTTTGAG
>ERZ1023886.161-NODE-161-length-29519-cov-54.395805_pt1 | contig 29519 bp, 25 predicted proteins | sample MGYA00380395_ERZ1023886 | MGnify/ENA primary metagenome ERZ1023886 (study PRJEB33179, sample SAMN07449002) | human gut metagenome | biome: Human-gut; feature: Human associated habitat; material: Faeces | host: Homo sapiens | place: India: Bhopal | collected... | reverse complement strand
TATTATCGTGAAATATAAACATTTTAAACAGGCCTTACTTTTTAAAGTGGGCTCAGTTACAAATCTTCTCCATCAGCATAGTTGTATCTGTTCTCGTAGTGAATCATTATACTATAACAGCCGAAATTTTCATTAATCACAAACCAGACCGACCTCTTGCTTAAAATGTCGTACATTACATTATTCGCTATAGCTTCTACATCCTTTACGATTTCTTCTGTTGGATTCTTGATTTGCTCAGGAGTATACTTCTTCTGTACGATGTTATCGACGGTCTTTTGCATGAGTGTGGTATCTGAAGGAAGTTGAAAGAAAGCAGCTTCAAAACGTTTTTTGTTTACAGCCATTTCATAAGATACATCAGTATCATCAGAAATCAAGTAATCTTCCACGTTCTGTATTGGTATATATTTGCCATTATTATCAAACTGGCGACATAGATTATTGAAACGTATACGAACATTTATTTCGTCAGTAAAATTCTTGTCTCCTACTGAAATGCGCCAGACTTTCCCTTTGTTTTCAAGAATATTGACATAAACATTATTTCCATTAAATCTACCCACAAGCTGGTTTTGGTTATATGGAGATTGCTTGAAACCTTTCGCTTTCAACTTCTGCTTCATGCTAGCCACAGTTCCGTCAACAGGTATTCCAAGAAACCTGGTGACATCTTTGTTTTGTGCGAATGATGCGAATGATATTATCATTACCATCATCATAAGAATAATCTTTTTCATATTTAACCTATTAATATTATAGTTTTTATTAAACATTAAAGAACTTATTGAAGAATCCGGTAAGCTTTGTAAGTACCGTTTCTTTCTTCTTCTCACGATTGGCCTTGCCTCCACCAAATAACGGCATAGGTGGCAGCACGTTGGTTATGGCCAGACCTGTAGAGGTCACATAGCCATCTTCAAACGCCTGGTCGATGAACTTCTTTGTTTCCTCTGGTTTCAGTCGCTCATCCTTGATAATGCTCGACAACTCGGCTTCACGTTCCTTTGCGATGTAGTCAGACCACTCCTTATCTATGTCTCCTTCTCCTTCGCTGTGCTCTGGAGTCATTTTCTCGATGAACTTCATGATGAGGTCTTTTTTGTCACGCATGTCCGGGCTGGATCCGATGGCCTTCTGAATCTTGGCGATTATGGTCTGGTCTCCACAGTTCTTGTCGTGGTACTCCTTGACAAGAGACAGAATATAAGGGATATTGATCTGTATCTGCTTAACCAACTCCATTTCGAAGACCAAATCATCCTCGATATCATCTTTTTGTTCTTTACTGTCAGGGCGCAGTTCTTCGTGAATGTCGTTATACCACGTCAGGTAGTCCTGGGTATCGAACTCCGTGATAATGCGCTTCTCTGCCGTGAACTCATCGAATGCAGACAAGAGGTTGGTGAGTTTCAGAACTCCACCGAATATGCGAACAAATTCCTTCTTCTGTTCTTCGTTGTAGTTGGCTGGATTCATAGGGAGCTTATACTTTTCAAGCAGCTTTTCTATTATCTCCTTGTAGCCCAACACATGCTTGTTGTTCTCATCATCAAAGCCATAATAGTAGTCGGCAAATGGACGCATAAGGATAGTGCCACATGCGTTTTTGTCTCCGAAGAGGGAGAATGACTCCTTTGTAGCTTCTTCCAGGTTTCTGAAGCATACCACGTTGCCACAGTTCTTGATACTGTTCAATATGCGGTTGGTACGGCTGTATGCCTGCAACAAACCATGCATCTTCAAGTTCTTATCCACCCAGAGGGTGTTGAGTGTCTTGGCATCAAAACCTGTAAGGAACATATTGACTACGATAAGTATATCTACTTCCTTGTTCTTCATCCGAAGAGATAAGTCCTTATAGTAGTTCTGGAACTTCTCGCCTGACGTGTCGTATTTGGTACCAAACATGTCGTTGTAGTCCTTGATGGCTCCATCCAGGAAGTCTTTTGATGTTGGGTCTAGTCCTCCTGTCTCTCCTGGATCTTCATCATCTATATAGCCCATTTCGTTTTCCTCCTCGTTAGGGGCATAGGTGAAGATGGTGGCAACCTTCAGACGCTCGGCAGGAGCCTTTTCTTCCTGCTGCTTCTTGAACTCATTATAGTAGAGGATTGCTGCAGGGATAGAATCAACGGCAAAGATGGAGTTGAAACCACCCAGCTTGTTCTTGCTCTTGACTTCTTCTGTCTTATTCTTCTTGTCGGTGGCTACTTTTTCTACGTTGGTGATAACGCTGTAGGCGTAGCTTTGCAGCTGCTTCGTCTTCTGATCGAAGTGTTCCAGGATATACTTCACGTTGTTGGCGATGCGCTGAGGTGCCATCAACGCCTTGTCGGTATCGATACCCCAGACCTTCTTGCCCTCGATGGCTCCCTTTGCCTTAACAGTCTGTATATAGTCCACCTTGAACGGCAGCACATTCTTGTCACGGATGGCATCAATGATGGTGTATTGGTGAAGCTGGTCACCAAAAGCCTGTTTCGTGGTGCGCAACTTAGGGTTCTTACTGGCTCCTGCGTTTTTGGCAAAGATAGGTGTACCAGTGAATCCGAATATCATGTACTTCTTGAAGGTCTTCGTGATAGCCGTGTGCATCAAGCCAAACTGGGAGCGATGGCACTCGTCAAAGATCATCACGATATTCTTGTCGGTACACTTAATTTCCTTGTTATTCTTGATCAGGGAAGCAAGCTTCTGTATGGTGGTGATGATGATTTTCGAAGACTTGGAAGTATCATTGAGCTGTTTTTGAAGTTTGCCGGAATTGGTATTGCTGTTGGCGCAACCTTTCTCGAAGTTATCATACTCCTTCATAGTTTGATAGTCCAAATCCTGGCGGTCAACCACAAACAGAACCTTATCTACGTATGACAAGCCACCTGCAAGCTGGGCTGTCTTGAATGAAGTGAGTGTCTTTCCGGAACCTGTTGTGTGCCAGATGTAGCCTCCGGCATCAAGTGTTCCCTGCTGCTTGTTCATCACTGCCCTCTTGATACGCAAGAGAATGCGCTCAGTGGCAGCTATCTGGTAAGGGCGCATAACCATCAGGTTCTTATCTACCGTGAACACGCAATACTTCGTGAGGATATTCAGCAGCGTAGCCTTGGCAAAGAAGGTCTTTGTGAAATCTCTGAGGTCTAGTATCGTGACGTTATCGGCATCTGCCCAGTAGCTCGTAAACTCAAATGATTGGGTCTGCGTCTTCTTCTTTTTCTTGGCATTTTTATTCACTGCGGCCACATGGGCAAAGCGAGTGGTATTACTGTAGTATTTCGTCTCTGTTCCGTTGCTGATAACGAATAGCTGCACGTAGTCGTACAAGCCTGTTCCTGCCCAGAAAGAATCCCTTTCATAGCGGTTTATCTGGTTGAATGCTTCCTTGATTGGAACGCCACGCTTCTTTAACTCACAGTGAACCAAAGGAAGACCGTTGACGAGAATAGTCACGTCATATCGGTTTTCCTTGGCTCCACCTTCAGGAACGTACTGATTTAATACCTGGAGGTGGTTGTTGTGAATATCCTTCTTATCTATGAGCTTGATGTTCTGAGGGGATTCATCATCAAGATCTATTTTTATAATCTCGGAACGCTGAATGATATTTGTCTTATCCTCGATGGTCAGGTTCTGGGATGCTATATGCTTCTCAAAGAGTTCCTTCCACTCGGAATCGGACAGAGTAAGGCCATTGAGCCTGTCAATCTCCTTGCGAAGGTTGGATATCATCTGCGCCTCGCTGGTGATGTTCACATACTCATAGCCCTGTTCCGTAAGCTGTTTGATGAAGGACAGCTCCAGTTCCTCTTCTGACTGTCCTCCTCGCTCTTCTCTTGGGAGAGGGGTGTAACTGCTCATGACAGTTACATTCTCCTGCTCTACTATGACGTTATATTGTTCACACATAAGCTATATGATTATTAGCTGTTGTTTGTCAGCTATTTGTTTATTCTAAAATATGACTTATTCTCGTTGTTAGAGATTTCCTTCTCTATCTGGTCTATGACAGCATCCGTGAGGCAAGATGTCTCTATGCTTCCCTGCGTCTTCTGTTCTTCCACAATCTGCAAGCCTACTCCACGGAAAAGATCTTCTATGTTTTTGCCGTCAGCGTTTGGCTTCAGGGAGCCGAACAGCTGATGCTTTCTACTTCTGCATATCAGATACACCACAAGCGGAAGCCATGTCAGGGCTACCATCCAAAGGAGGCCGCCATACATAAGTGCCAGCAAGAGGAACGTGAAAATGTAGGCAACTTTCGTGAAAGTCTGCTTTGCGCTATTTCCATAATCTTGCATTGGGATCTTCAAGAGTTCTCCGGAAAGCTCTCCATTCTCTTGTGAATCCTTCAAATCCTTCACTTTTAGCAGAATGCCGTTCTTATGCTTCCCATATACATATCTGATGGCATCGATACTGTTTCCTGCCAGATATGAGTTGGCAAAAGATGAACCTTCAGTTTCGACAAAGAACAATCTGCTTCTAACCAGACGTGCAGTCTCTTTCAGAAACGCAAGGGTATTTGTTTCTCCTGTCACAATACTCTCAGGAATCTCTGTTCTCGATTGCATTAATACGATGAGTATTATTACGAACGAGACTACGGAAAAGCCCAAGAATATCAAAGCCCCCAATGAATTACCAATCATCATAGGGTTATCTACAAGGGCTTTTAACAGAATGTGGTATTCTTCCCCCACTCCGCTTTCCAAGCCACTTAATATGGCCTTGTTTATCCCACTGTTCAAGGCGGCTTTATCATCCAACATGCAATATGTGATGATGGTGCCAACAATAGAAAACGCAAATAGCCATGTCATATAGGAGCCGAGCGTAGTCCACTTGTTTGATGGTTTTGAGTCATTTGAAGACCCATGCAACAATAATAACACTGCTAATCTAGTAAGACCGTTTGAACCTGCCATATCCTTTGATTTTATGAATTATTCAAATGTGAGAAGTTTCTCTCTATAGTACTCGTATTGCTTCTGGCGCAACTCAATCTCCTGCTTGATGTTAGAGATAAGAGCCTCAAAGGTGTCGAGCTTATCAACAATCTCTTGCTGTTTATCGAGAGAAGGGAAACTAAACTTAAACTTTTCCATAGCAGCCCCAGATACTCGCACGACTTTTGCTCCTGTAGCACACAAACGCTTCTGTTTTGAAAACGCTTCTGTTTTGAAAAGATACGCAATATACTTTGGATTTTGATTATGGCTGAATTTGAAGGAATCGCCACTATATGCAACCTCTCCTTCTCCTAACCATACAGTCGCTTTACAGCAAGCTTCAACATCTTCACTAGTTGTCGCTATAAGTAAGTCTCCTGGCTTTGCTTTGCGTAGTTTCTTAGCTAATTCCTCAGAGCAGAATGATTTCGTTTCTGTCGCAACTGTATTATAATACGTATGGATCTGCCCATAATGAATGCAAGGTACCCCTGTATCTCTAAAATCGCTCTTCTGCAGCCCGGTTCCTCGTTCCATTCGTCCTATTTCACCAAGAGTTTTAACTTCTCCTTTGGCACTACCTACTAAGTTTTCACAATAATATTCAAACTGCTTCTGGCGTTGCTCCAGCTCCTTCTGAAGGTTGGATATCATCCCGGTAAAGGTATCTAGAATCTCTACTATCTTCTTCTGCACAGCAAGAGGAGGGAGAGGAAGAGTATAGCTAGAAAGCCAAGTTGTACTTAAATTTTTTTGTCCAGCTCCATTTGCACTTTGCATTGCTGCTTTTTGAAATTCTTTGTTAAACAAAATATAAAAGAGGTATTTTATGTCTAGTCCTTTCTTAGAGCGGAGACAAGCAACACGTTGATTTAATGCTGCGGGTAACATGCAATGCTTAATAAAAGCAACACGCCCACAATTGCCTGTTAATGACATAACTAAATCCCCATTATACAGATTATACTTATCTGTTTCTTCTAAAAAAGTCTTTGGGTAAAACTTTTTATCAGAAGATGATATATATCCATCTTGTACATCTGAAATTCTTATAACTCTTACACCTTCTGGTACATATTGCTTGCTTTTAAATGCAAATCCATTTAAAATATTACAATAGTCCCCTAGCCGGATGTTTTCCACCCCTTTTGGACAGAGTTGCTTGATAAGTTCATCTATCTTCCCCATAACTACAGCCCTTTCACGATTTCGTTAATCTTGGCACGAAGAATCATACCTTCATCCACAATGTTGTTGAGAGACTCTTCTACCTCCTCTATATCTATCTTCTCACGCTTATCTTCCTGCTCTACATAAGATGATACAGAAAGGTTGCTTTCATTCTCCAGTACATCAGAGTTACTTACAAGCTTTGTGAAATACTGCTGCTCTGTGCGCTCTACAAATGCGTTTACAACCTTATCAAGGTTCTCTGGCATCATCTTATTCTTGTTGCCGTTCTTAACGAACTCATTAGAAGCATCGATGAAGAGAATGTTATTGTCCTTCTTTGCTCCCTTTCTAAGAACAATGATACAGGTAGCTATACTTACTCCAAAGAAGAGATTCTGAGGCAGCTGAATGATGGTATCTACATAGTTGTTCTCGATGAGCCATGTACGGATAGCCTTCTCCTTACCGCCTCGATAAAGAACACCAGGGAACTCAACGATGGCAGCAGTACCACGCTCAGAAAGAGATTTGAGCATGTGCATAGTAAATGCCAGGTCGGCAGCACTGTCCGGAGCCAGCACACCAGCAGGAGCGAAACGATCATCATTAATAAGTAGAGGATTTTTGCTTCCTTCCCACGAAACTGAATAAGGAGGATTTGAAACGATGGCATCAAAAGGCTCTTCGTCTCGATGCTTTGGGTCTATCAAGGTATCTCCAAGCTGTATATCGAAGTTGTCATAGTTGATGTCGTGCAGGAACATGTTGATACGGCATAGGTTGTATGTCGTAGGGTTGATTTCCTGACCATAGTACTTCAAATTCGGGTTCTCCTGGCCAACAATCTTCTTGAACTTCAAGATGAGAGAACCGGAACCGCAAGCTGGGTCATACACGCTGTTGATTGTATGGCCATCAACAGACGCAAGACGAGCTATCAACTCAGATACCTCCTGCGGAGTAAAGAACTCTCCTCCACTCTTTCCGGCATTGCTGGCATACATGGTCATTAAGAACTCGTAAGCATCACCAAAGGCGTCTATCTTATTTTCTCCAAATGCGCCTCCAAGATCCATACCTTCAATGCGCTTCAACACCTTTGCGATAAGCTTGTTTCTTGACTTTACATCTGCTCCTAGCTGGCTGTTATCTACATTGAAGTCATTGAAGAGGCCTTTGAGATCATCTTCTGAAGGTGTGCCAACAGCACTTGCCTCGATGCTCTTGAATACCTTTGACAGGGTCATGTTAAGGTCGTCATTCTGCTCGCAATCCTTGCATACATTGCAGAACAACTGAGAAGGAAGGATAAAGAATCCCTTCTCCTGTACCATCTGACTACGTGCCTCTTCTGCATCAGAGTCCGCCATGTCGGCATAATTAAAGCCCTCTACACCAGCTTCCTCTTGAAGTTTATTGATGTAGTCTGTCAGGTTCTCGCTAATAAAGCGATAGAACAACGTACCCAGTACGTATGCCTTAAACTCCCATCCACCAATGGCTCCACGCAACTCGTCAGCCATTGCCCAGATGGTCTTATGTAATTCTTCTTTCTGCTGTATCTCGCTCATGTCGTTTATATGTTTTGTTATTTTTGCTTACAATTAATTTTACACATCTAGCCAGCTTAGTTAGATTTAATTACCTTACAAAGATTACTATATCAGTTATTCTTCCCCTTCAACATCAGGGGCTCTTTTCCTCCTGTTCCTTCTCCTTTACATCCTCGATATTGCTTTTGCAAACATCGATGATGTCCAGGAACTGTTGCCTATCCTCTGTCTTGGCAAGCTAGTCAGCAGCTAAAGAGCTGTATAACTCAGATTTCTTAACTGCCATTTATATAAAATTTTACTGATTAATTAATGATTAAAATGGAGCGTAACCTCCCCATCTGGCATTTCTTCAATGCTCTGCACCCATTCGATGCTGCCTGTATCGGGATTTACGTCAATCAAATATTCTATATCTCCCTCCTGTTTACCAAAGTGCACGGCGAAGCGCCAAAGGCCATCGTTCAGGACTTTGGTTCTCGAAATATTCATCGTTGATACTTGAGTGAAGGGTATGTCAAGGTGCTTAGCTATCTCTTCATAGCTAAGTATCCATTTGGGATGCTTGATATCGTGATTGATAAGATATACTATACCGTCGGTGGTATAAGTGATGCCGTCGGTTTCATTTATGGCATAGTAAGTGCGTGTACCACTAGCTGCTATGCAGATGACACGCTCACCTGCATCCATCGTTTCTTCCTTACTGCAACCGGCAAGGACAAACGCTAATATAAAGGCTAATAAAGCCTTGATGCCCGCCGATATGGGGGGGTAATTTGTCTGATATTCATAGAGTTACATTGTTTCTAAGTTCTACTTTCTATCATTTATTCCTCCAAAGGTACAACAATATTTTGAAACATGCAAGAAAATCGGGAGAAAGTTTCAAAAAAAATATGGTGGGTATATTAAAATTTCTCCAAGTTGGGGGAAATTTACAGCCATAACAAAAATTCTTTTCTATTTTCGTTCTCCATAAGAAAAGCAAGGTTGCAAGTTTTTCAGCTTCTGTTCGCCCCCTTTGGGGACGATTGGAGAGAGTATTGCAGCTATCCGCAGGTTCCATTCCCTTCGGTCATTCCACCAGCGGTTATTGAAAGTTGGCCCCCTTCGGGGACCGGAGGTTATTTGCGAAACTTGAGTGCTTTATAAAGCTTTTGCCCCTTCAGGGCGCAGGGCGAAATGCGATGATACCCAGGGCGATGCCCTGGGCTACGAGCTTCTGCCCCTTCAGGGCGTGTGGGGCAAGCCGAAAGGGTGCAGCAGAATTTCAATGCCAGTTCTTATTTCCTCATTTTCTGAATTTCCTCCAGCGGAAGCTCGGTGGCCGTTGATACTTGCGCTTCAGAAAGACCCATTGACAAAAGGCGGTAAGCTGTGTCTATCTTTTCTTTAGCAATACCATTTTCCTCTCCTTCAACATAAGAGCCATAAAGGCCAGAGTAGTAATCATCGGCAGCCTTAATACTCTCATCGTATTTTTCCTGCTCCTCACTACTCAAGCAACGAACATCTGCCAATTTTGCAAGATGATCGAGCATCTTCTTCTGTTCCGCTAAAGGCAAATTTTTAAATACTTCATCCATTTCCATATACTTCAATACAGAAATCAATTTTTCAATGCCAGTTCTTATTTCCTCATTTTCTGAATTTCCTCCAGCGGAAGCTCGGTGGCCGTTGATACTTGCGCTTCAGAAAGACCCATTGACAAAAGGCGGTAAGCTGTGTCTATCTTTTCTTTAGCCATTCCTTCCGCTCTACCTTTAGCCATTCCTTCCACACGACCTTTAGCTATTCCTTTAGCAATTCCCTTTTCCTCTCCTTCAACATAAGAGCCATAAAGGCCAGAGTAGTAATCATCGGCAGCCTTAATACTCTCATCGTATTTTTCCTGCTCCTCACTACTCAAGCAACGAACATCTGCCAATTTTGCAAGATGATCGAATATCTTCTTCTGCGCCGTAAACGGCAATCTTTCCAATACTTCCATATATTTCAATACATAAATCCATTTTTCAAAACCTGTCTCGCATTCTTCCTCACTCTTATCAAAGAAAGGAAGAGAAAGAATGTTACGTCCTTGATTTGAAACTCGCCTTCAAACAAGTCGTTCAAAAAATTAGCAAGTTTTTCTGCTCCTGTTCGCCCCCTTTGGGGACGATTGGAGAGAGTATTGCAGCTATCCGCAGGTTCCATTCCCTTCGGTCATTCCACCAGCGGTTATTGAAAGTTGGCCCCCTTCGGGGACCGGAGGTTATTTGCGAAACTTGAGTGCTTTATAAAGCTTTTGCCCCTTCAGGGCGCAGGGCGAAATGCGATGATACCCAGGGCGATGCCCTGGGCTACGAGCTTCTGCCCCTTCAGGGCGTGGAGGGCTATCCTTGCTCCTTCTGCCCCTTCAGGGCGTGTGGGGCAATAGAAATTACATCAACTGCTGCATCTGACTCTCCGTCAACCCCGTTATCTCCATGACCGTTGCTGCATCCATACCTTTTGACAGCATATTCTTAGCAATCTCAATACTTCTTTGGCTTTTGCCTACTTCTTCGCCTTTTGCCATGCCCTTTTCCATGCCTTTTGCCATGCCTTCTTCCATGCCTTGCTTTATGCCTTTTTCCATGCCTTGCTGATAGCTATCGTACTGAAGGGTCTTCTCTACCCTTACAGAATCCCAGAATTTGTCGTAGGCTCTGAGTTCGGCATCTGTAAAGCCGGAGATTTTCAACTCCTCTACGGCTTTTCCTATCTCCGGGTCACGAAGCAGATCGGAAGGAACCTCCTGCGTATTGGCATTAATTTCCGTCAGGAAACGGAGCCACAATACCATCATGCGCTTGTCGGAGATGGAATGAGGAGTGAACTTAGGAAGCTCTATGAAGGTGAAATGCAAGCCTTCAATTACTTTATTGCTATCCTTGTCGTGCACGATACGATAGTTGTGGATGAATTCAGGAGTATCACGCTCGAAGATGTCATTCACAAGATTCAGAGAATAAACAGGCTGTAGAGCACAGTATCTTTCTCCCTTTTTAGCCTGACTCACGTAGAGCTTGGAGGCATTGAACAGTACACGCTGCTTGAAAGCGTTAGACCATTCCATCTGCATCTCTACGCAAAATTTTCTTTCTCTGGCATCAGTGCAGAGTACATCTACTATCGTATTCTTGTGGCCTTCCAGTTCGGGCACAAGTTCCGTTGGCAGATACTCTATCTCGTGTATCTGCTCTTCTTCGCTGAGTGGCAGAAGGGCGTTCAGGAGGCTGATCAGTCTTTTAGGATGATTGCCGAATATCTTCTTGAACGTAAGGTCTGCCTTAGGGTCTAAGTACTTCATAACCTTTCTGTTTTAAAATGATACGGTTCTATTTTTAAATGCTACCGCAAAATTACGCTTTTATTTTGAAACATGCAAGAAAAAAGGGAGAAAAAATCCCATTAAAAATATCATGAGCCAAAGCATATTATCAAAAAGAGTTTTACAATCTTATTTTTCATTCGTATTCTGGAAACATCAGGTGCAAGCCAAAACAGGCTATCACAAAGCTATCACAATAACAGTTATCACAGTTTTTCAAAGGGCATTCTACACCGAAAGTAGAATTGTTAATTCTTTTAACTATAGATATAATATATAATATTCATATTATATATTATATCTATAGTTAGTTTTTGGTTGAGATTTGGAAAAGTGGTTTGAAAAACTGTGATAACTGTTATTGTGATTGTTTGAGGTGAGAACTCATAGTTTTTCCCTCAGCAAAACTATGTGTTCTTTCTTGCTAAAATATGAGTTAGTTTTATTAACGGAATTCAGAATCAGGGGCTGCTGAAAATCGCGCCTTATCGCCACCCGAAATTTGGTGGTATCAGAAAAAAGCCGTATCTTTGCACCGTCATTCAGAAGAAAGGCTGCTGATGACCGGTTAAGGGAGCCATGGGATTCTTTCGGGGATTCTGCTGATGACAAAGAGAACAATAATCATTAATCAATAATCACTAAAAAGCTTATGGGACAGGGAAACATTAAGTATCGTAAAGTAAAGCGTACCCCTCAGACGGGTGAGAACGCAGGTAAGGAACTCTGGTATGCCACCGTGGTTACCGACAGAGAGATGAACTTCGAGGAGTTCGTGGATCACATTTCATCCCACAACTCGCCTTACAGCCGCGGCACCGTACACGGCGTGATGATGGATATGCTCGACTGCCTGAAGGAGCTTATCCTCGACGGCAAGAGCGTGCGTCTGGGCGACCTGGGCCTCTTCTCCATCGGCATGAGTTCGCGTGGTGAGGTGAGCAGAGACAAGGTTACTTCGGCTAGCGTGGAGGGCATCCATCTGCTGGTGAAAAATACCAAGAACTGGAGTAACAGTGAGCTGAAGAAGCTCTGCAAGATTACTGCCTACGACGCACGTGGCGGTGAAGAGACCGATGGAGGAACCACTGGTGGTGGAACCAACGGAGGCGGAAGCGACAACACCCAGGGTGGCGGCGGAACCTCGGGCGGCAACACCAGCCAGGGCGGCGGAACCGACCAGGGTTCTACCGGCGGAGGCGACAAGGGCGACAAGGGCGACGGCGATTCTACTGACGTAACTATCTAGAGCAAGCCCCTTCGGGGGCTACTCTTTCATCCTATCACATCTCGAAAAAAATTAACCATTAATCACTAAAAAGAACTGCCTATGAAGAAGGAAACATGGAAGACTGTTATTCAGATTTTAATCTCTATCCTGACTGCCGTAGCCACTTCGCTCGGAGTCACGAGCTGCATGAGTTAAAAAAGTTGTAGAAAAAACGAAAAAAAGAGGATGTGTCATGAACTTATGACACATCCTCTTTTTTTATATATTTATCCTTCTAATTCAGAATATTATTCTCCATCCTCTGCCTTCTTGCGGCGAGAGATGCGCTTGCGCTTTGGCTTCTCCTCTGCGGCTGGAGTCTCAATCTTCACACCTGCCAACTCTGGGTCGATGAGGATACGGCCGCAATACTCACAAGGGATAATCTTCTTGTGCATCTTGATATCCAACTGGCGCTGAGGTGGAATCTTGTTGAAGCAACCACCGCAGGCATCACGCTGCACGTATACGATGCCCAGTCCGTTGCGGGCACCCTTGCGGATGCGCTTGAAGCTGGCGAGCAGACGTGGCTCAATCTTCTTCTCAAGCTCAAGAGCCTTCTCTGTAAGGCGCTCCTCCTCTTCGCGGGTCTCTGCCATGATGTCCTCAAGCTCAGAACGCTTCTCAACCAATCCGTGCTCACGGTCGGCCTTCTGCTCCTCAGCCTTGTGAAGGTCGTACTCACGCTCACGCATCTTTGCCAAGCCCTCGCGAATCTTCTTGTTGCAAAGCTCGATTTCCAGCTCCTGGAACTCGATTTCCTTGCTCAGAGTGTCGTACTCACGGTTGTTGCTCACGGTCTCCAGCTGGCTGTGATAGCGCTCCAGGCTAGCCTGGGCGTCAGCAATCTCTGCCTGCTTCTGAGCCACTGCGTGGTCGAACTGCTCAATCTCGCGCTGGATGTTCTCGATGCGGGTGGTGAGACCTGCAATGTCGTCTTCCAGGTCCTGAACCTCGAGAGGAAGCTCACCTCTCAACTCACGATTCTCGTCAATGCCTGACAAGGTTACCTGAAGCTGGTAGAGAGTCTTCAACTTCTCTTCTACCGTCAAATCTGTAGGATCTTTCTTTGCCATAATTTCTTGATTTTATCTTTAAACCTTTATTTTCTTTTTATTATTCTTCTTGATGCATTTTGTGCGCACCGGTTTTTAGGCACGGCCAAGCATCCCATCCTATAAATAGATGATAGGATTGGTGTTGATTTCCGAGATGCAGCATTTGGCATCGGGAAAATTCTCGAGGATGATGCTGCGGAAGATTTCGCTGGTAAACTGCTCACTCTGATAGTGACCGATGACGCAGATCTGAATCTCCTGATCGTGCCCGAAATACTCATGATAGCTCATCTCGCCCGTGATGAAGGCATCCGCCCCGGCGGCTATTGCATCGCCCAGAAGGAACGAACCCGAACCGCCACAGAGTGCCACCTTGCGGATAGGACGGCGCAAGAGCTGGTTGCACTGCACGCACTCCACGCCGAAACGCTGGCGCAAGAGCAGCACCAGGTCGTCGGCAGCAATGCCCTCGGCAAAATGCTCCTTCACCTCTTCCGAAAGCTTGCCAGCCCGGGCAGCCTCCTGGATATCCTGGTCTGAGATTTCTCCCATCACACCGTTTCCACCCTTCACACCATCCACTTCCTTCTCGCCGCCGAAGAACTGGAGGTTCTGCAGTCCCAGTTTCTCGGCTATCTTGAAGTTCACGCCGCCCTGGGCGGCATCCATGTTGGTGTGCATGGAAACTATCGTTATATCATTCTTGATGGCCTTCACCACCGTGCGCTGCACGTAGTTCTCGTCCGAGATTCTCTGCAGCTTGCGGAATATCAGCGGATGGTGGCTCACGATGAGATTGCAGCCCTTCCGGAGGGCCTCATCCACCACCGCCTCGGTGACGTCAAGACACAACAATGCCCCTGACATTTCTACCGCCTCTGTCAATCCAACTTGCAGGCCGGCATTATCATATCCTTCCTGCAAGGGCAGAGGCGCGTAATGTTCAAGGGCATCAACTACTTGTTTTATTTTCACGCTCCTAATATGTCTTATTCTTAAATTTAGGCTGCAAAGTTAAGCATTTCTCATGAAATTAGCAAGAGTTTCACTAAAAAATTTCAAAAAATTATGGAAGTTGCCGTTTTTTTTATTATTTTTGCACCTATAATTCGCTAACTCTTCTTCCAGAAGGGAGAAAGAACGGACTAAACTATGCAACCCACACAAGGGCTGGCTATATAAATAAATAATAAAAATTGAAAGCTTATGTATCAATCAGCATTACCTTGCGATTTCGCACTTCCGGCAGAATGGGAGCCTCAGAGCGCCATTATGCTGACCTGGCCACATGGTGGTACAGACTGGAAACCCTATCTCAGGCAGATAACCAACACTTATCTGGAACTTGCCGACATCATCACCCGCTACGAGCAGCTGCTTGTGGTTACACCCATCGTGGAGAGTACACGCAGAATGCTCGCCGAACGGCTCTCGGAGGGCCAGATGAACCGCGTACACCTCTACGAGATGGACACCAATGATACATGGGCGCGCGACCACGGTCCTATCAGCATGGTATCGAGAGGCAGGCGCAACTCGCATATCATCCCTATCCATCTGCTCGACTTCAAGTTTAACGGATGGGGCGAGAAATTCGCCTGGCAGAAGGACAACGCCATCAACCTGCAGCTCTACTACCAGGGTGCCTTTGATGCGGCGATGGAGAACCACCAGGGATTCGTACTTGAGGGCGGAAGCATCGAGAGCGACGGAAAGGGCACCATCTTCACCACCTCGCAATGCCTGCTGGCACCCCACAGAAACCAGCCTTTCACCAGGGAGAATATCGACAGTCTGCTCAAGACGTTCTTCTTCGCCAAGCAGGTGGTATGGCTCGACCATGGCAACCTGGTGGGCGATGATACCGACGGGCATATCGACACCATCGTGAGGGTGGCTCCGCACGACACCTTATTATATGTGGGCTGCGACGACCCTGAGGATGAGCAGTATGAGGATTTCCAGGCACTGGAGAAGCAGCTGAAGAAGCTGTTCAACTACGAGGGATATCCTTACCGCCTGCTGAAGCTGCCGATGCCGGATGCCATCTACGACGAGGGCGACCGGCTGACTACGGAGAAGGGCAGCAAGGGCGACCGACTGCCTGCCACCTACGCCAACTTCCTGATTCTGAACGGTGCGGTGATTTACCCTACGTATAACCAGCCGGAGAAGGACGAGGAGGCGAAGCGCCAGATTCAGCTTGCCTTCCCGGACAGAGAGGTGATAGGCGTGGATTCGCTCACCATCATCCGCCAGCACGGCAGCATCCACTGTCTCACCATGCAGCTGCCTGCGGGGGCCATCAAATAAAATAAAAAAACAAAATTTCATGAAATTAGGATTATTACAACTACACATCACGGCGGACATCGCCGATAACAAGACGCGCCTCGCCGAGGGCATCATCGACCTGGCTAAGCGTGGCGCTGAACTCATCGTATTGCAGGAACTCCACAACTCGCTCTACTTCTGCCAGGTAGAGGATGTGGAGAACTTCAACCTTGCCGAACCCATCCCGGGGCCATCTACCGAATTCTACGGCAAACTGGCGAAGGATCTGGGCGTGGTAATCGTTACATCGCTCTTCGAGCGCCGTGCTCCGGGCCTCTATCACAACACGGCGGTGGTGATTGAGAAGGATGGAACCATCGCCGGAAAATACCGCAAGATGCATATTCCGGATGATCCTGCCTACTACGAGAAATTCTACTTCACCCCTGGCGACCTGGGCTTCAACCCTATCCAGACTTCGGTGGGCAAGCTGGGCGTGCTGGTTTGCTGGGACCAGTGGTATCCGGAGGCTGCCCGCCTGATGGCACTGCAGGGTGCGGATATCCTCATCTACCCTACTGCCATCGGCTATGCCACCTACGACACCGAGGAGGAGCAGCAGCGCCAGCGTGAGGCGTGGACCACGGTTATGCGTGGTCATGCCGTGGCTAACGGTTTGCCTGTGGTGGCGGTAAACAGGGTTGGCTTCGAGCCGGATCCTAGCGGTCAGACCGAGGGCATCCAGTTCTGGGGCAGCAGTTTCGTGGCAGGTCCTCAGGGCGAGCTCCACTATCGTGCGAGCGACAAGGAGGAAGAGAGCCTGGTGGTGGACATCGACCTGAAGCACAGCGAGGATGTGCGCCGCTGGTGGCCATTCCTGCGCGACCGCCGCATCGAAAACTACGGCGATATCACCAGGAGATTCATTGATTAAGATAGATGGAGATTGATTGAGATTTTCGATAAAAAAGGTATACCTTTAAGGTATAAGAGATTAGAAATTCAGGATAGATGGAAAATTTAGAGGTGATGGTGGTGTTATTCATCATCGTGATTTTGGGTTACGTCGCCTGCAAGCTGGGCTATATGGGCGACAAGTTTGACAAGAAGCTTTCCAGCATCGTGGTAGATATCACCTGCCCCCTGCTGGTGCTCTCGTCGGTGATGGGAGAAGAACTGCCCGACCGCACGCTCATCCTCCCGCTTCTGGGCATAGGTTTTCTAACCTATATCCTGCTGCTGGTGTTCGGTTTCGGGGTGCCCCGCCTCATCAGCAAGAACCATGACAACCAGGGAATGATAGGTTTCGCCCTGATGTTTGCCAACGTTGGCTTCATCGGATACCCAATAGTTTCGAGCATCTTCGGTCCGAAGGCGATATTCTATGCTGCCCTGCTCAACATGCCTAACACGTTTTTCATCTTCACGGCTGGCGTGATGCTCATCAAGGGCGAGTACAGCGTGAAGCAGTTTAACCCCAAGGTGTTGCTGAGTCCGGCGCTGATAGCGGCAGCCGTGGCGGCTCTGCTGGTGGCTCTGGGAGTTCATACGCCCGATGTCATCGCCCGTCCTATTACGATGGTGGGCAACGTGACGGTGCCTGCTGCGCTGATGATTATCGGAAGCAGTATGGCGAAGCTGCCCGTGAGGGAGATTATCGGAAGCCCGAAGGTTTACGTGGCTTCTGTGCTCCGCCTCGTGGCGGTTCCGCTGAGCCTTTACTTCTTCTTCAAGGTGTGCGGCGTGAGCGACGTGGTGAACAATATCAACACGGTGGTGATAGCGATGCCTGTGGCAAGCTTCGGCACGATGTTCTGCCTGAAATACGGCAGGAACCCGTCGCTGATTACGGAAATGACTTTTATCACTACCCTGGGAAGCATCATCACCATCCCCCTGATAACGCAGCTTTTCAGCTAGGAAAAGAAGATAGGAATAAACAATCAATATGAAGAAAAAAAATAGAATGAAGAGAAAAAACATAATGAAAACCAGCCGCCTGTTACTTCTAGCCTTGGCACTCGGAGGTGCCAACCAGCAACTGGCGGCAGCACCGATAGAACATATCGGCGACCGATACCTGATTCATGTTCCGGAACTGGAACTCACGGGCGAGGAATCGCTGCTCGACGTGCTGATGATGTGTCCCGAGGTGATGACCCTGGATGGCAACAATATCATCGGCGGTGACCCCTTTGCCAATCTATATGGAAAATTCGTAATCCGTATCGACAACCAGGAATACGGACTGGATTACGCTACCCTACTCCATCATTTCAAGGCGAGAGAAATAGAAACCATCAAGGTTTGCCAGAACGCTGAAGTGATGAAGGGCTGCAGCAGTCTGAAAAAGGTGATTGATATCACGCTGAGAAAAGGCGAGAATGGCGTGAGCGGAAGAGTGGGATTCTTCGGCGATACCTACGGCGGAGGCAAGGGCATCGTGAGCGTGCTGAGCCAGCAGCAGAAGCTGCGCATCCTGAGCCACGTGGAGGGCAGCATGCAGCGGTCTTCTTTTCATCCCCAGGAGGCTTATCCGGGCGATAACGGCAGCACTTCCATCAACCATTATTCGCACGAGGGTGCCAAGCTGAATATCCTCTGGACTCCTACGGAGAAGGATGTGCTGGAGGTGGATGCGATGCAGACCTATACCCGCAATCATTTCTCGGGCGATGCAGCCGATTTCGTGCGTGCCTACCATCTTCAGGCGGATTACACCCGAACCCTGGGCGAAAACGGGTCGAGCATCCTCTTTACTCTGGGTGCCGAGAATATCAGCGACCAGGGGGGAAGCAGTGCATCGGATTTCGAATTATCATCTGATGCTGGAATCGGATTGAATGCTGGCTTGCCGCCTTACCGCAATCATTCCACCTATCCCTTCATGGTGGTGGAATATGCCACGCCTGTATTCTCGCAGAATCTCTGGATTACAGCCGGTTTCGAGGGCGGGCTTTCCATAGAGAAGAATTGCGTGAAGGGTTATACCAACCATTCCAACTATCAGGATCTCTATGGTCAGATAGACTATCACATCGGCAAATGGGGATTCATGGTGGGCGACCGCTATCGCACCATCCACTTCCATCCTAAGCAGCTAAAGACGGAAGAGAAGTGGAAGAACACCACGCACAACCACAGCTACACGCTGAGCATCTATCACCAGTTTACCCCTGGCAACACGCTGCAGGGCACCTTCTGCCGCCGCATCTTCAACCCCGACTTCGGCGATTTCATTACGGCGGGCGACATGGAGGGGGCGTGGAAGCCTGCATATACGGCGGATATCAGCGAGCGCCTGGCCTATGTGGCGGAGCTGAAATATACCTACAGCAAGCCGAATCTGGTGGTGAGCACCTCGGTGAAGAACATCCATCAGGATTTGCCGGGCGTGGATAGGGACAACACGCTGGGCATTGGTACCACTGCCTTCTGGCACAAGGGTATTCTGCGACTGACGGCTGGCTTCAACTATTTCTGGGAAAAGGCTGAGGTGTTTGAAACGGATATCAAGCCGCAGAGAAAGACTCAGGAATACAGCCACTTTGCGGTTTTCAAGCTGGCTCCCCAGCTTTCGCTGCCTTCGGGCTGGCGCCTTGCATCGAACATGATATGGTGTACCCGCAGGCATACCATCACGCCAAACTATACTCCTGCCAACCTATATGCTGAGATGGGGGTATACAAGACGATTAACAGGCACTGGACGCTGGAGGGCAGATATCATGATATAGCAGGGCAGCATTTCGGCAACAGAGCTGTTATGCTTGGAGGCACTTATTATTTCTAAACAAATTATTTCTAAACAAAACAATAATCCCGGTTTTCCTATTGCTAGGAGAACCGGGATTCTTCAATATAATTGAAGCTGTTATACTGATACAACCTCATTATGCTGATATGACTCAAATCAAATTAAAGGCATTCCTGCCTCTTCGCACTCCTGGCGCATGTCCTCAGGCCAGATGCTAGCCTGAATCTCGCCGATGTGCGCCTTGTGGAGCATCACCATGCACAAGCGGCTTTGACCGATACCGCCGCCAATGCTCAATGGCAATTTATCATTCAGGAGCTGCTGGTGGAAATAGAGCTTCTCTCTATCTTCCTTGCCCTCCAGCTTCAGCTGGCGCAGCAGGCTCTCCTTATCCACACGGATACCCATGGAGCTCAGCTCGAAGCTTCTGCCCAGCACAGGATACCAGATAAGAATATCACCATTCAAACCCACCTTGCCGTTCTCTGCCACGGTGCTCCAGTCGTCATAGTCAGGAGCACGGCCGTCGTGCTTCTTTCCGTCGCTCAGCTTTCCGCCGATACCCTCAACGAACACGGCGCCATATTTCTCGCAGATGGCATCCTCGCGCTCCTTCGGAGTCTTGTCAGGATACATATCGAGCAAATCCTGCGCATGGATGAAATGAATCTCCTTAGGCAAGAATGGCTTGAGCTGAGGATAGTGCTCGCAAGTGAGGAACTCGGTGCGGAGAATGGCGGCATAGATGCGGCGAACGATGTCCTCGAGGAATGCGATGGTGCGGTCTTCCTTGGTAATCACAGCCTCCCAGTCCCACTGGTCTACATAGAGCGAGTGCAGGTTATCCAGCTCCTCGTCGGCACGGATGGCGTTCATATCGGTATATACTCCATATCCAGGCTCCACCTCGTACTCGGCGAGGGTGAGTCGCTTCCACTTGGCGAGGGAGTGAACCACCTCGGCCTTGGCATCGCCCAAATCCTTGATAGGGAAAGTTACAGGGCGCTCCACACCATTCAGGTCGTCATTGATTCCCAAGCCCTTCATCACGAAAAGAGGGGCTGTTACTCGGCGCAGGCGCAACTCTGTGGCAAGGTTCTGCTGGAAGAACTCCTTTATCATCTTGATACCCATTTCGGTCTGGCGCATATCCAGCAGCGCCTTGTAACCTTCGGGTTTTATCAGTTTACTCATTTTTAGTATTTATTATTGTTATCGTTTTACTGTTTTATACCATTTTATACCGTCCCGTTTCCGAGACTTGTCTTTTTAAAGTTTACCGTCCCGTTTCTGAGACTTGTTTTCTTAAAGACGGTGCAAAGGTACAAAATAAAAATTAAACTGCAAGCTTTTTCTTGAATTTTTTCTCAAAATGATAGCATTTTTCTTTCTTTTCTATCTTTTTGCCTTGTTTTCTACTTGTTTTTCGCGAATTTTCTCCATTCATCGTCTGTTTTCAATCTTTTTTCGCCATCTTTCTCCCTTCATCGTCTGTTTTCATCTCTTCTTCATCTCTTTTTCATCATCTTCTTCAGAATTCTTCAGAAAAAGTGGCAAGAATATTTGGCGGTTTCAAATTAAATCACTAACTTTGCACTCGTATATGTTTCATTTATGTACCGGGATGGCTATTCCGGCTGATAAAAAGCGTATAAAAATGGTCTCGTAGCTTAGTTGAATAGAGCAGCAGATTCCGGTTCTGGAGGTCGTGGGTTTGAGTCCCACCGAGATCACTACTACATTATTATAATAATTAAGAACATGGACTTAGTAGAACGTTTTATAAACTATACAAAATTCGACACACAATCGAGCGAAGACTCCGAGAGTGTGCCTAGCACGGCAAAACAACTTGAGTTTGCCAAGTACCTGAAGCAGGAGCTTGAGGATGAAGGCCTCAGCGACGTAGAGATGGACGACATGGGCTATATCTACGCCACCCTGAAAGGAAATACCAAGAAAAAGACTCCAACCATCGGCTTTATCTCTCACATGGACACCAGTCCGGATGCCAGCGGAAAGGATGTGAAGGCGCGCGTCATCAAGAACTACGACGGCGAGGACATCGAACTGAGCCCGGGCATCATATCGAGCGTTGAGAAATTCCCTGAACTCAAGGCACACAAGGGCGAGGACATCATCGTTACCGACGGAACCACCCTGCTCGGAGCTGACGACAAGGCGGGCATCGCAGAAATCGTTCAGGCGATGTGCTACCTGCGCGACCACAAGGAAATCAAGCACGGCGACATCCGCGTGGGCTTCAACCCTGACGAGGAAATCGGTATGGGTGCTCATCATTTCGACGTGGAGAAGTTTGGCTGCGACTGGGCGTACACCGTAGACGGCGGCGACCTGGGCGACCTGGAATACGAGAACTTCAACGCTGCGGGTGCCAAGGTGTTCATCAAGGGCGTGAGCGTACACACGGGCTATGCCAAGGGTAAGATGGTGAATGCCAGCCGACTTGCCGTGGAGTTCCAGAACATGATTCCGGAAGCTGAGACTCCTGAGCACACCGAAGGTTACCAGGGCTTCTACCACCTGCTCGGCATCGAGAGCCGCTGTGAGGAGGCAAAGCTGAGCTATATCATCCGCGACCACGACAGAGAGAAGTTTGAAGACCGCAAGGACTTCATCGAGGACTGCGCGAAGAAGATGAACGAGAAATACGGTGAGGGTACGGTGAGCGTGGTCATCCAGGACCAGTATTACAACATGAAGGAGAAGATAGATCCTAACATGCACGTGATTGATATCGTGCTGCGTGCGATGCAGGAGAGCGGCGTTCCACCTCGCGTGGAGCCTATCCGTGGCGGTACCGACGGAGCACAGCTCAGCTTCAAGGGTCTGCCTTGTCCAAACATCTTCGCCGGCGGCGTCAACTTCCATGGTCCTCACGAGTTCGTGAGCATCCAGGTGATGCAGAAGGTGGTGGATACCATCGTGAAGATTGCGGAAATCACAGAAGGATTTAATGATTAGTTTATAGTTAATAGTTTATAGTTTATAGGGCATCCTTGCTGCCAGGCAGGATACTTATCTACTATAAACTATTATTTTTATCAGCTTCCCCCTATTTTAAGCTAGTTTGCCTATACGGCGAAGCCGCTATAAACTATAAATTATAAACTATAAATTATAAACTATGGCCGAAATTCCCTTTTTAGTAAAAGACCTCGCCCTCATCCTGATGGTGGCTGGCGTTGTTACCCTCATCTTCAAGCGGCTCAAGCAGCCCCTGGTGCTGGGTTACATCGTGGCGGGCTTCCTCGTGTCGCCCCACATGCCCTACACCGTATCGGTGATGGACGAGACGGATATCCAGACCTGGGCAGACATCGGTGTCATCTTCACCCTCTTCTCGCTGGGACTGGACTTCTCCTTCAAGAAAATCGTGAAGATGGGTGCCTCGCCCATCATCGCCTGCATCGTCATCGTTTTCTGCATGATGATGCTGGGCATCAGCGTGGGCCACGGATTCGGATGGGACCGGATGGACTGCATCTTCCTGGGCGGTATGCTCGCCATGAGCTCCACCACCATTATATATAAGGCGTTCGATGACATGGGACTCAGGCAGCAGAAGTTTGCCTCCATGGTGATGAGCGTGCTCATCCTGGAAGATATCCTTGCCATCGTGATGATGGTGATGCTTTCCGCCATCGCCGGAGGCAGCAATCCGGATGGCGAGCAGATGATTTCCTCGGTATTGAGGATTGGTTTCTTCCTGGTGCTCTGGTTCATCGTGGGCATCTTCGCCATCCCGCTCTTCCTGCGCTCCGTGAGGAAGCTCATCAATGGCGAGACCCTGCTCGTCGTTTCGCTGGGCCTCTGCTGCGGCATGGCGGTATTATCCACCAAGGTGGGGTTCTCCAGTGCCTTCGGAGCCTTCGTCATGGGCAGTATCCTTGCAGAAACCATTGAGGCTGAGAAGATTATCAAACTGGTAGAACCGGTGAAAAATCTCTTCGGAGCCATCTTCTTCGTGTCGGTGGGTATGCTGGTAGACCCTAAGATATTGGTGGAATATGCCGTTCCTATCCTCGCCCTGGTGGGCACCATCCTGGTGGGACAGGCTATATTCGGCACCTTCGGATTCATGCTGGGCGGCGAATCGCTGAAGTCAGCGATGCGCTGCGGTTTTTCGATGGCTCAGATAGGTGAGTTCTCGTTTATCATTGCTTCGCTGGGCCTGTCGCTGGGAGTTATCAGCAACTTCCTCTATCCGGTGGTGGTAGCGGTATCCGTGATTACCACCTTCCTCACGCCCTACATGATTCGTCTGGCTCTGCCTTCCTATCAGCTGATGGAGAAGCATCTGCCCTGCAAGTTCATCAATATTCTGAACCATTTTGCGATGAGCCATCCTTCTACGCAGCAGCAGAGCAAGTGGAAGTCGCTCATCCGCCAGATGGCCATCAACACCGTGGCCTACTCCATCCTTTCGGCGGCAACCATCGCCATGATGTTCACCTTCGTGCTGCCGCTGATGCGCAATCTGCTGCCAGGCTGGCAGTTGCACTGGTATGCCAACGCCCTTACGGGTCTGCTCACGGTGGTACTGATTTCGCCTTTCCTGCGCGCCATCGTGATGAAGAAGAACCACAGCCCGGAATGGAAGCGCCTGTGGGTGGAAAGCAGCATCAACCGCATCCCGCTGCTCTTCACCATCGTGGTGAGATACATCATTGCCCTGGCGTTCATCTTCTACATCATCAACTATCTCTCGCGCTTCACCAATGCACTCATCGTCTGCATCGGAGCCGTGGTGGTACTGCTGATGGTGGCATCGCGCCACATCAAGAAGCGCAGCATCGTGATGGAGCGCCTCTTTATCCACAACCTGCGTTCGCGCGATATTGCCGCCCAGGTGAACGGCGAGAAGCGTCCGCTCTATGCGGGTCATCTGCTGGATAGAGATATTCACATCAGTGAGATTGAGGTGCCGGAGGATAGCACCTGGTGTGGCAAATCGCTGAAGGAGCTTCATCTTCGTGAACGTTTCGGCATCGACATGAGCAGCATCCGCCGCGGTTCGCAGCGCCTGAACATTCCGAACGGTGACACGGTGATTTTCCCTGGCGACAAGCTTCAGATCATCGGCAACGACGACCAGAATCACAAGTTTGCCCAAGCACTCACCTCGGAGCTTGCTCCTGAGGATGTGGATATAGAAAAGAGGGAGATGAAGCTGCGCCAGCTCATCATCAGCGGCGGCAGCGAATTCCTGGGAAAGACGCTGATAGAAAGCGGAATAAGGGATAAATATAATTGTATGGTGGTAGGTCTGGAAGAGGGCCGGGAGAACCTGACCCGTGTTCTGCCTACCCGAGTATTCAAAAAAGGCGATATCATCTGGCTGGTAGGCGAAGAGGCTGACCTTCAGAAGATTCAGGAAAAGAGCTAATAAACTTGAGTTTTTTTAGGCACGGATTACACGAATTACACGGATTTATGGCGCTCATGTAAATTAAGCGATTTACCATCTCATAAAAAATCCGTGTAATCCGTGTAATCCGTGCCTTATTCATACCCCCCAGGGCGTGTGGAGAAATTTTCCAAGGATTTATCTTACGGTGATATGGAAGCAACCCTGATGCACCTCGTATTTAATATAGCAGCGGTTCTTCTCACGGAAATCCCTCAACACCTCGCTGAACACCCATTTCAAGGTATCATTCTGAACCTGGCGGCGAGGCTGGTCCTTGGTCTGAATCTGCTTGTATCTGTTGTAGCAGATATCGAACGTGGTGCCATAAAGATGGCACGAATTCTCGGTGGCATTACCATTACGGGTTCTCAATTTCGCCACATCATCCTTGGTGCGCAGGATGCTCGTCACGATGATCTTATGCAGCGGAATACCCTTAATCTGCAGGGAATCGAAATACGCCCTGCCTATATCCTGCAGCAACACCGAAGCCTTAGGCACCAGATAAGGAATACTGTTGTTCAGCTTATCCACATAAAAAAACGGATTGCTGCCCACATACACCAGTTTGCCCTTGCTATGCTCCGCCTCCTCACGATTCTGAACCGGAGCCACACCATGCTGGTTGGCAGCCAGAATCTGAACATCCTGCTGGTCAGGGAACGTATTGCCGAAATGAGGCACCGAGAAAATGCGGTGCTTCACTTCCTTGCCATCCTTATCGAAGAAAATGGAAGCCATGCCCGCCATCACCGTATCAGGCGCAGCAGAGAGCTCATCCTTCTTCATCGCTTTTAAGGAATCCACTTCCGCAGAATCCTGTCCCTTTTCATTCTTCGCCAATCTCGGCTCAGCCACGCTTGGAAACACCAGGCGAACCAGCGCCAGCAGCAGCACAACCACTACAAAACCTTGCAAATATCTATTCTTACTTATCTTCATATCTAAAAATTTCTTGCAAAGGTAACAAAATCTATCGAAATATTTGCTCATTTCAAGGAAAAGTAGTAATTTTGCAGCGTTATATAACATTATTTAGAACATTTAAGGTTGCAAACCATTTAGAAAGATAAAGATTTTGATAGAGAAACATATTATACTCGAAGATGTAGATCCAGTGATGTTCTACGGTGTAGGCAATGCCCACCTGCAGATGATTAAGTCGCTGTATCCTAAGTTGCGTATCGTGGCACGCGACAACGTGCTTCGTGTGCTTGGCGACGAGGAAGAAATGGCTAAGGCAGAAGAAGACATCGAACTGATGCGCAAGCACTTAGCCAAATATAACATGCTTAACGAAGAAGATATTCTTGATATAGTAAAAGGAAAACAGACCAAGGCTGACTCCGTGAAGGGAGTACTGGTTTACAGCATCAGCGGCCGACCAATCAAGAGCCGCAGCGAAAACCAGCAGCAACTCATCGAGGCTTACGAAAAGAACGACATGGTATTTGCCGTGGGGCCTGCCGGAACCGGAAAGACCTACCTCAGCATCGCCCTTGCCGTGAAAGCCCTGAAGGAGAAGACCATCAAGAAAATCATCCTCTCACGCCCTGCCGTGGAAGCCGGAGAAAAACTCGGATTCCTGCCAGGCGACATGAAAGATAAAATTGACCCTTACTTGCAACCGCTCTATGATGCGTTGGAAGACATGATCCCTGCCGTGAAACTGCAGGACATGATGGAAAAGCACATCATCCAGATAGCGCCCCTCGCATTCATGCGCGGACGCACACTCAGCGACGCCGTCGTCATCCTCGACGAGGCGCAGAACACCACCTCACAGCAGATTCGCATGTTCCTCACCCGAATGGGCATGAACACCAAGATGATCATCACCGGCGACCTGACCCAGATAGACCTGCCTCGCGAACAGCGAAGCGGACTGAAAGAGGCGCTCAAGATCCTGGACGGCGTAGAAGGAATCGGAGTAGTGAAGCTGGGACAGAAGGACATCGTGCGCCACAAACTCGTAACCCGCATCGTCAACGCATACGACAAGTATGACAAGGAGAGAGCGGAAGCACGAGAAGCTCAGAAAGCAGAAAAAGATAATTCAAAATAATCAGAATTAAGAATGAACAGAATGATTACTCAAGGCATATCATAAAGTTCAAAGTTCAAAATTCAAAGTTCAAAGTAAAATGAAAGCATTAACAAAGACAGATTTCCATTTCGATGGACAGAAGAGTGTTTACCACGGTAAAGTACGTGATGTGTATGACATTAACGACGACATCCTCGTGATGGTCGCTACCGACAGAATCTCAGCGTTCGACGTTGTTCTGCCTAAGGGTATCCCATTCAAGGGTCAGGTGCTCAACCAGATTGCAGCCAAGTTCCTGGACACAACAACAGACATCTGTCCAAACTGGAAGTTGGCTACTCCAGACCCAATGGTTACCGTAGGTTTGAAGTGCGAAGGTTTCCGCGTGGAGATGATCATCCGTTCTATCCTCACCGGTAGTGCATGGCGCGAGTATCAGAAGGGCTGCCGCGAGATCTGCGGTGTGAAGTTGCCAGACGGTATGCGCGAGAACCAGCGTTTCCCAGAGCCTATCATTACTCCTACTACAAAGGCTGACGAAGGTCACGACATGAATATCTCTAAGGAAGAAATTATCGCCCAGGGTATTGTTAGTGCAGAGGATTACGCTGTGATGGAGGACTACACACGCCGCATCTTCGCCCGCGGTCAGGAAATCGCTGCCAAGCAGGGCTTGATTCTCGTAGATACCAAGTACGAGTTCGGCAAGCGCGACGGCAAGGTTTACCTCATCGACGAGATCCACACTCCAGACTCTAGCCGCTACTTCTATGCCGACGGTTACGAGGAGAAGTTTGAGAAGGGTGAGCCTCAGCGCCAGCTTTCTAAGGAGTTCGTTCGCCAGTGGCTCATCGAGCACAACTTCATGAACCAGCCTGGTCAGACTATGCCAGAGATTACCGACGAGTATGCAGAGAGCGTATCCGACCGCTACATCGAGCTGTACGAGCACATTACCGGCGAGAAGTTTGACAAGGCTGCTGAGGAAGGCGACATCGCTGCCCGCATCGAGAAGAACGTAAGCGAGTGGCTTGCTGCACACAAGTAAACTATATATAATGTATAGACAAGAACAGATTAAGCCCTACGAGGGCACAGGAGAAAAGGGAAAGTTGGTAGAGGAGATGTTTGATAACATCGCCCCTACCTACGATACCCTGAACCACCGTCTCTCGTGGGATATCGATAAGGGATGGCGCAAGAAGGCAATCAGGCGTCTTGCGCCCTTCTCTCCAAAGACAATGCTCGACATCGCCACCGGAACCGGCGACTTCGCCATCCTATCCGCACAGATGCTGCATCCCGAAAAACTCATCGGTGCCGACATCTCGCAGGGCATGATGGAGATAGGAAGACAGAAGGTGAAGCAGCTGGGACTGGACCACGTGATCCGCTTCGACAAGGAAGACTGCCTCCACCTCTCGTACGAAGACAACACCTTCGACGCCGTGACCGCCGCCTTCGGCATCCGCAACTTCCAGAACCTGGACCAGGGACTCCGGGAAATGTGCCGAGTACTCAAAAAGGGCGGACATCTCTGCATCGTGGAGCTCACCACCCCCGTCAGTTTCCCGATGAAACAGCTGTTCCACATCTACTCACATACAGTGTTGCCCATCTACGGCAAGCTGATATCGAAAGACCAGAGCGCCTACAGCTATCTCACGAAGACCATCGAGGCATTCCCGCAGGGAGAGACGATGATGGAGGTGTTCAGGAAGGCAGGTTTTGAAAAGGCAGAGTTCACAAGACTCACCTTCGGCATCTGCACCCTTTATTTCGCAACCAAATAAAACAAAGATATTATGGATAAGTATGGACTCATAGGGTACCCCCTAGGACATTCGTTCTCAAAGAGTTACTTCAACGAGAAGTTTGAGAACGAGGGCATCAATGCCGAATATATCAACTTCGAGATACCAAGCATCGGGGATCTTACAGAGATACTCGACTCCAATCCCGAGTTGAAAGGTCTCAACGTAACCATCCCCTACAAGGAGAAGGTGATCAGCTATCTTGATTCCGTAAGTCCGGAGGCTAATGCCATCGGAGCGGTGAACGTGGTGAAGATAGAGCACAAAGGCGATGAAACCATCCTCAAGGGATACAACAGCGATGTCATCGGATTCACCCAGAGCATAGAGCCTTTCATCGAATCTTATCACAAGAAGGCGCTCATCCTGGGTACGGGCGGTGCATCGAAAGCCATCAACTACGGTCTGAAATCACTCGGACTGGAGACGGTGTTCGTGAGTCGATACGAGCGTCCAGGTACTATCCAGTACGAAAAACTCACTCCTGAGGTCATCAAGGAATACAATGTCATCGTCAACTGCACTCCAGTGGGCATGTATCCTCATGCAGACGAGTGCCCTCCGCTGCCTTACGAGGCGATGGATACCCACACGCTGCTCTACGACCTCATCTACAATCCCGACGAAACCCTCTTCATGAAGAAGGGAAAAGAGCATGGAGCCACAGTAAAGAATGGTTTGGAGATGCTCTTGTTGCAAGCCTTTGCATCATGGGATTTCTGGCACCAGGAAAAATAAGCATATCATAAAGTTCAAACTTCAAAGTTCAAAGTAAGAATATGAGTAACAATAGATATATGATGCGCGGTGTAAGCGCAGCAAAGGAAGACGT
>ERZ1023886.144-NODE-144-length-32017-cov-65.321100_pt1 | contig 32017 bp, 19 predicted proteins | sample MGYA00380395_ERZ1023886 | MGnify/ENA primary metagenome ERZ1023886 (study PRJEB33179, sample SAMN07449002) | human gut metagenome | biome: Human-gut; feature: Human associated habitat; material: Faeces | host: Homo sapiens | place: India: Bhopal | collected... | reverse complement strand
CTGCCTATCAAAGTTGAACAGACAACGTCAGAGCCCACGCCGATATGAAAATCATTACCGTAAAGAGACCTATATAATACATTAGACTGCGCCAAAATGGTACAATCTATGCTTACAGGTCTCCACGGGATTGATATAATCACACCCGGGACATCTACCGTTGGCTACGTTCAAGACTTTGATACTGATAGTTTTGGAAGATTTCAGTTCGCCTTAAACACAGCGTCAATAAACGCCTTCTATGTCTGGATTGTCTTCCCACCCAAAGCCCGCTTTCGTATAGATATGTCATGGCTGACTTCACTACACTAAGCACGGCGTAGGCTGCCGACTCGGTTGTCATAAAAGAACTCGCCTTACAGTGACAACTGCAATCTGGCTATACAATCCAATTGCAAAAGTACGGAATTTTATTGAGAAAAGGCAAGAAATGGTAGAAAATATCAACGCCCCAATGAAAATTTAAGGCTATTTAACCTAAATTTCTCAACACATAACTACTCACTTGTATGTTTGCATCTGGTCAACTGAAAGAAGGTGAGAAGTATGACGTTGATTTCAACCATCAGTTTATAGAGACTGAACTGTATGATGCAAAGCCTACATACAAGAAGTTCTCTAGTTATCGCCCTGGGGTGAAGGAAAGGAACGTATCTTCGATGATAACTTATGGGTATGATACTGCATATTGTCTCAAGTCGCATTGTGGGGTAAGGGGATGTCGTAGGCAGAAGGGATGTTTCAGGCTCAATTTATCTGATAATTCAGTAATGAGAGGACGTGTACACGCAAGAAGAAGGATGTTGAAGGGTTCCTAACCAAAGATCTTGACCGTACGATATATGAAGAATGGCATGACTGCCAGCCCACGCACTTGTGCCCTAAAGCCTTTCAGCTTAGAGTTGAAAGATTCTGTAGAAGCATTGGTAGATCTATTTTGAAATAATTGAGCACATTGTCTTTCCTCTCCATAATCGTGTCTCTTACCGAAATGAGTTCACGTATATGGCTTCTGCCAACATTCTTTCCCCATCTTTTCAAAACTAGTCCTGCTCTCTTTAGAAGTTACGACAGAAATCTATCAAATATAGCCAATTTTCTATCTTCCTTTTCCGTTTAGTTCTTCACCACCGTTCCCTTTCCGGCATTCAACGTAAAATTACCAAGGGATGTCTTGACTTTATAAATGCCATTCTTCGATGATACCAGCTTCGCCGACATTCCCATAAAGCTGACGCCGCCGTCCTTCTTCTCTATGGTGTACTTTCCGAAAGGAGTAGCTACGGTGATGTGGTGCTTGGTGTTTTCAACTACACCATACACTATGCCGGATGGTGCCTGCTTCACCTGCTCGGCTACGCTCTTTACGGCATTTGCCACATCGGTGTTGTTACTCTTTGCAAAACTGGTTGTGGTGGCAGCTACTACCAGCATCAACGAAATCATAATCTTCTTCATACCTTATTATATATTAAAGGGTTATACTTCATGTTCCCCGTTCCACGATTTTTTCTTTTCTATTGCTTCCCGATTACGAGCGCAAAAGTAAGAAGATTATTTCTATCCGCCAAATATCTAAACCTACCTTGTATGAAATGCCATTCTGTATGTACCAAATGACAAAGAGGAGGCGTCATAAGTCTAAATTACAGTTGGCGCATAACAGTTGACCTACGCATGCACATCACCTGTTGTGCATGCGCATATCAGCTGCTATGCAAGCGCACAACAGCTGTTGTGCGACCGGAGATACTAACTAACTCAAAAACATATACTATCTTTTCTAACAACTTATATTATGTTTTCCAACAACATATCAGTAACATTCCAACAAACAAAAAAGGGTGAATCATTTACTTATGACACACCCTCATTGCTAAATCAGACACGCAACTGATCTTATCTTATAATATTATACTCAAACTCATAATCCCCATTCTTCAGCCATTCGGGAACATCTTCCCCATTTTCCATAAGGCCTTATTCCTCCTTTTTTTAGTTCAAATTACAATTGCAAAAATACCTCCCGTCAATATTTATAACCAAAATTCATATACCTACAAGTTGTGAATCTAGCGATAAAAACAAGAGGATTGAGAGGCTGGGAATCTCTGTTTTCTGCTCTATATTAAGAACAAGACCTATAGTTGTACGACTATAAAGTTACAGTTGTACGACTATACATGCTATGGTTGTACAACTGTAGAGATATGGTTGTACAACTATAGGGGTTATAGTCGTACAACTATAGATTTTCCTCAACGGCATCTTCTTGTCAAGAAATCACAAACACCTGATTATCAGCAAGTTCTTATTCCTCTTCATATTTGCGATATTCTCAAAGAAACAATAAGCGTCTGGAAATACGAAAATCTCAGGCAAGCTAATGTAAAAAAGTTTCATTCTTAACAACGCCGCATCACTACATCTTCAGAATATACTTACAGATTACCTACTTCATTTTCCATCCATCAATGGTTCCCGTCTTCGATGAGAAGTTGCAGCCTATCTGATAAATCTTTCTGCCATCTGCTGCATATTCCCTGGCATAGCCCATATCCTCTATCTGCTTCAGGGCTTCTTCAGCCGAACCATCACGCTTGAATTCGAAGATGTAGATATAGTTCGGAGTCTCAACCACACAATCTACCCTACCTTCGCTTTGTTGCTTTTCGATGAAGACCGTGAAACAGCTGATCATTCGCAATACGAGATAGAAGGTGTATTGAAAATAACGTTCCTTCTCACGCTCGTCATCCTTGCGACGCTGGCTATAAGGAATGCTGGCAAAGAAGGAAGTCATCAGATTCTCCAACTGATGGCAATCGCCCTTCGACATCACATCTACTACCTGAATGACCCAGGCATCCGTTGACTTCGCAGGCTTCAGATAGCTGGAAGCTACCAACGTCAAGAATCCGCTTCGCACTTCATCATTCGGAAAATCCAGGAGATAGGAATCGGTATCCATATTCCAGTCTTTGATGGTAAAATAACCGCTCTGATAAATCATAGGCAACGGTGATTCCACATCTGCCTTGTAATCGATGAAACTACTCGTAGGATAAAACCTGTTCACCATCTCGTTGATGTTCTCATCAAAATGAGACAACAAACGAACAAGATAGGTTGGCGAACCGGTGCGGAACCAATAATCCGCCAGAATCTTCTTGCTCAAAGCATTTAAGATACTGAAAGGATTATAGATATCAAGCATGTTAGGACTGAAATGATAACCATCAAACTTCCTCTTCAGCTTGTATTTCATTCCTTCCTCTGTGGTTTTATATCTCACGGCCATCGCCTTAATTTGCTCATCAAAGGTAGAATACAATTCATCTTCCGTAATGCCACAAAGTGCCTCGTAATGCTCATCCATACTGATGTCGTTAGGCTGATTGAAACCACTGAACACGCTTACCTGCGAGAACTTGGTAACACCTGTGAGCAAGACAAATTGCAGATTAGCATCGGCAGCCTTGAAGACACTATAGAAACCTTTCAAGATTTCGCGATGCCAGTCCTCCAACAACCGTTCCTCACCCTTTATTGATGTTTTGATTTGTGTATCAAGCACATCCAATATTGGCTTATCATACTCGTCAATTAAAACCACGGCACGAAGTCCTGTTTTCTCATGAGCAGCTTTCAATACATATTCAAAACGGCCTCCTAAGGAATCCCTGAAAGGACTTTTACCATATATCATCTCTTGCGATGCAACAAAGTTCTCTAATATGACCTCAAGTTCTCCAGGATTAGTGAAATTATTACCATTAAAGTCAAGATGAAACACAGGATATTGCTTCCACTCCTTCTCCAGTTTGTCGATGGCAAGTCCCTTGAACAACTCCTTCTTGCCCTCGAAATAGCATTTCAAGGTAGATACGAGCAACGACTTTCCAAATCGTCGAGGACGACTCAGAAAGTATATTTTACCATTAGTCACTAAGTCATAGACCAATGCCGTCTTATCGAGATAAACATAACCATCTTCTATGATTTGTTCGAAACTCTGTATTCCTATAGGATATTTCATATTGCTGCCTTTTTAAAATCTTTCGGCAAAGTTACAAAAAATAATGATACAAGCAAAAGAATATCCCAGAAAAAAGATAAGTGATGCAGGAATTCCCGCCTTCGACGAGGAGTCTCTACCAATAAAGGAAGGAGGAATGAGTATATCTCAAGGGGAAGTTTACTCGTATTTACGATGAAACACCAGAAGACAAACGGCTCCAGCCAATGCCATCGGCACACCGATGAGCGCAGGATAATTATATCCCAATCCCATCGCCACAGGGATTCCGCCCAAGAAGGCACCCAGGGCATTGCCCAGATTGAACGCTGCCTGGATGCAGCAACCGCCCAACATCTCGCCTCCCTCGCTGTGCTTCACGATGAGAAACTGCTCTGGCGAACCGATACCGAAAAGGCAGGCACAACTGATGAACATCATCGCTGCCGATACCCAGCCATTGTGCGAGAAGAAGAAGGTGGCAAGCAAGGCTGCAGCAGCCAGAAACTGAAGACAACAGGTAAAGCGACCCGGCTTGAACCTATCTGCCAGCAAGGCACTCAGCTGGTTTCCTACCACCATTCCCAAACCGGCAAGTATCATCAGTACAGAAATTGATGCCGCATGGAATCCGCCATCTATCTGCAAAAGCGGTGAAATATAACTGAACCAGCAGAGAATACCGCCATTGCCCAGGAAGGTGGCGGCGATGATAAGCCACGGAGCCAGATTGCGCATGAATCTGAACTGCGCCTTCATGCCCTTGTTAGGCAAAGCCTCTACATCAGGAACCCACTTGTAAATCATGTAAAGCGTAATGACTCCCAACGCCACCGACATCAGGAAAGGTACTCGCCAGGAGAAGGCATGACTCAGAAAGGTGCCCAGCGGAACACCCATCAGGTTGGCAAAAGGCATACCGGCACACATCATCGCCACCGCCTTGGTTCCCTTGCCCTCCTTTGCCATCTTCACAGCCACGATTGTACCCGTGCCGAAATAGGCACCATGAGGAAGCCCCTGAACAAATCGGGCACAGAGCAAAAGCCAGTAGCTTGGGGCAATCGTTGCAATGACGGCACCCAGTGTAACCAGCGAAGTGAGAAACAGGAGAATCTTCTTGGGGCGGTACTTATGCATCAAGATAAGAGAGAAGGCACCGGCGCAAACGCCCAGCGCATAGATGGAGATGAGATGACCAGCCTGAGGGATGGACACGTTCATATCGTGCGCCACATCGGTGAGGATTCCCTCGATAATAAATTCAGCCATGCCCAGGGTGAATGTGCCCAGGGCAAGTGCAAACAATCCTTTTTTCATACGTGCTATCCTAATTCTTTTTATCTTATTATCTTAAATTAATTTGTTTCAGGGGTGCAAAATTACAAAAATATCTCCACAATGAAAGGATAAGAGCGCAAAAACTTTGCTCTTTCAAGAATATTTAGTAATTTTGCACTCAAAAAACAAAAGGAGAGGGGTGATGGCGGATGCCGGAATCCCTCTTTCTACATAACTGATAAAGAAGAAAGCCGATGATAAATATTGCCCAATACTTCCCGATTACCGACCCTACGTTGATTTTCTTCGTAGTGCTCCTCATCATCCTCTTTGCCCCCATCATCATGGGTAAACTCAGAATTCCCCACATCATCGGAATGGTGCTGGCGGGTATCCTCGTGGGCAAATACGGACTGAACATTCTGGAACGAGATGCCTCGTTCGAACTCTTCGGAAAGGTGGGACTTTATTACATCATGTTTCTCGCAGCCCTGGAGATGGATATGGAAGGCATGAAGAAAAACAAGTCGCGGCTCATCATCTATGGTCTGCTCACCTGCTTCATCCCCTTCTTCCTCACCTTCGGCATGAGCATCTGGCTTCTGCATTATTCCCTTAAGGCTTCCTTCCTGCTGAGTTGCATCATGGCTTCCAACACCCTGATAGCCTACCCTATCGTTTCCCGATTCGGATTGCAGCAGAAGCCGAGCGTCACGCTGAGTGTGGGATCCAGTATGCTTTCGCTGCTGATAGCGCTCATCATGCTGGCGGGTCTCGTCGCCTCGTTCTCCAAGCACGACGGCGTTCTCTTCTGGCTTTTCTTCGCCGCCAAGTTTGCAGTTTACTGCGGAGTCATGATTTTCCTGATTCCTAGGTTAACGAGATGGTTCCTGCGCCGGTACAGCGATTCCGTGATGCAGTTTATCTTCGTGATGGCGATGCTCTTCATGAGTGCGGCTCTCTCGCAGATGGTGGGCATCGAGGGCGTGTTCGGTGCCTTCTTCGCAGGTCTTATATTAAATAGGTATATCCCGCACGTTTCTCCGCTGATGAACCGACTGGAGTTTACGGGCAATGCACTCTTCATCCCTTACTTTCTGATAGGTGTGGGCATGCTCATCAACGTGGGACTGCTCTTCCAGGGCGGTCATATCCTTTGGGTCATCTTCTGCATCGTATTCTTCGGAACCTTGGGAAAAGCCATTGCTGCCTATGCAGCCTGCTTCGGATTCCGGTTGCCGCTGTCATCGGGTCACATGATGTTCGGTTTGACTTCTGCCCATGCCGCCGGCAGTATCGCCATGGTGATGGTGGGTATGAACATCCTGGTGGGTCCGAACACCTATCTGGTGAACGATGACATGCTGAATGGTGTGGTGATGATGATTCTCTGCACCTGCATCATCTCTTCGATGCTCACCGACTGGAGTTCCAGAAAGATTATCCTCCGCGACAAGGAGCTTCCAGATGCCGAGGATACCAGGAAGGTTAGCGACGAGAAGATTCTCATACCTGTGAAGTATCCGGAATATGCCGATAATCTGATGAGCCTCGCCTTCCTGGTGAGAAACCAGAAACTGAACAGAGGACTGGTCTGCCTGAACGTGGTATATGATGATAAAGACATGCGATACAAGCAGGAACAGGGCCGCCAGCTGCTGGACCATTGCAGTCAGCTTGCCGCAGCCACGGATGTGATGACACAGACACAAGTTCGCATTGCTGCCAACATTGCCAACGGCATCAAGCATGCCTTCAACGAGTTCCAGTGTTCAGAAATCATCATCGGCATGCACATGCACCCGGAGGTTTCGCCTAAGTTCTGGGGAGAGTTCCACCAGAGTCTCTTTAACGGACTGAGCCGTCAGATTATCATGGCGCGTATCAAGCAGCCGCTCAATACCATCCGCCGAATACAGGTGGCGATACCATCGAGAGCCGAGTTTGAACCGGGCTTCTACCGATGGGTAGAGCGACTCGCCCGACTTGCCGGCAACCTGGATTGCCGCATCCAATTTCATGGCAGGGAGGAGACGATGGCACTCATCAACGAGTACATCACCAACCGCCATCATGAAGTGAGAGCCGACTACACCCTGATGCACCATTGGAACGAGATGCCGCAACTTGCCTCACACATAAGCAAGGACCATCTCTTTGTGGTGGTGACAGCTCGAAAGGGAACCGTTTCCCACAAGTCGGCATTGGAGCGATTGCCAGAAGAGCTAACCCGCTTCTTCTCGGGCACCAACCTGATGATTATCTTCCCTGACCAGCACGGAGATTCATCGGGCAACGTACTGACATTTGCCGAGCCTCAGCACCAGGAGGAAATCAGTGCCTACGTGGCATTCAACCAATGGTTCACAAAGAAATTCAGAAAATAAAGAGAAAACAAAGGATACTAAAAAAGGTCGCCAGCATTTTGGCGACCTTTTTTAGTATATAAACATTCAAAACGATTCAGATTAATCAAAATGATTTTTTGGCTTTCATCTTTTCGCCAGCCACCGAAAGTTCTATCTTTCCTAGCTTATCGCCGGCTCTCAATATCACGAGGGCGGAACCCTGGAAGAGATTGCGCTGAATGGTCTTCTCCAACTGCTTCTTGCCGATATGAAGCTCGTCCGATGAGATGTTTCCATTATCCACCGCCACGATATTCGCATCGCCCTTCACGGTGAAGGTCAACTTATCCCTTCTGCGGAACGATTTCGATGGTGCGCACACCAAACGGCTCCTTAATCAGGTCGGCAATGTTGCCTTCGTTGTCATAAAGTGTCACCTCGGCAGTATATAAATAAGGTGTATCTGGCGACCACAGTTGGGCATTCTCCAGATGCTCTCCATCTTCCACCTGCCGGCCTGTACCGAAGGCTCGGTTGGGCTGATACCAGATGGTATGCATCGCCTTTCCGGCTTCGCCATTAAAGACTGTAAGCAGTTCGGGACCTGCCATAATGCGACCTCTCGAATTGCGATAATCGGCAGCATTGTCCAGTTCTCGGATTCCGGCATCCGTAGCCAACATCGCCAACGGCATCAAGCATGCCTTCAATGAGTACATCAACAACCGCCACCAGGAAGTACGTGCCGAATACACCCTGATGCACCATTCATCCTTCAGGATGGCAGCATCGCGGGTAGGGATTTCTACCGGGTAGGGATTTCTACCGAATAATAATAATCGCCACTACCTACCGTCTCAACCTTGCCATCAGGCAGATAGACATCGGCTGTGGTATTGCAAGGCACGGTGATATCCCAATCCACATGCTGCAAGGTCTTCTTCCACTGGCTCTTCACTACTCCGTATGGAGTCTCGTAATCAGCTTTTACCGATTCGCAGTTCTGAATACTGAAAGCTGGCTTCAACACGATGTGCTTGTAAGCCACGCTGGCATCAGCCTCAGCAACCTGCTGCACGTTGATGCCCTTCTGCTGGATGCCTCCCAGATACTGATAGCACCAGGTAAGCAAGTCGCCCAGAAGCATCACATGATTGCCCGAATTCATCTTCGGATCAGCCTTGTCTCCATTCCAGAGTTCCCAGATGGTAGGGGCTCCGTTCTCTGCCATATACCCCCAAGACGGATAGGTGCGCTGGGTAGCCAGGAGATAAGCCACATCAGGGAAACCGTTGTCGCTCAAACCGCGAAGGAGCCAGGAGATGCCGATGACACCGCAGTTGACATGTTCCTTGGCATCGATGCAGATGCCCTTTACTACCTGCTTGATGAGTTCGCTGCGCAACTCCTGGGGAGCAATGCCGAAGGAGAGCGCCAGGAGATTGGCGATAGAGGTATTGTTGCCATAATAGATGCTGTCAGGATAGAGTACATGACCCGGACGGCGGGATGTTCCTGCCTTGTTGGTGAGGAACTGCCTGTTGAAGGCATCCATCATCCTGTTTCTGCGGTCTGCCCAAGCCTTCGCTTCTTCCTTCAGGTTCTGCAGGTTGGCAAACTGCTCTGCCAGCTGCAGACAGCGAATCATATAGGCGGTGGCTATCAGCTTACCATCAGTTTTTCGCTTCGGATCCTGACTATGAATCAGTTCCAGCTTCTCTGGTGGTACGCACCAGTCGCCGTATTTATCCTTGGTGATGATGCCGTTCTTATCCGTATATTCTGCCAGGATATGGTTGATTCATTTCCTGATGGATGGATAAGAATCGATGATAGGCTGCTTGTTGCCAAACTGATGATAGAGCATATCACAGGTGAAAGGCAGGGCTGACGGCCAGGTGACATCATCGGTATAATAATTCCAGAAAGCAGGAGCCACATCCGGGATGTTGCCATCCGAACGCTGGGCATCGCAGATATCGTGCATCCACTTGCTGTAGAGTCGCTCATTGTCGAAAACGAAACTCTCACCCAGCGAACCCACTGTTCGATCGCCCAGCCAAGGCTGGCGCTCGTTGCGCTGCGGACAATCTACCGGCATTCCCTTGTAATTGCTGTAGATGCCCCACCAGGCATTCTCCAACACCTTATTTAATATAGTATCAGAATTTAATATAGTATCAGAAGTCTCTATATGTCCGATGGTAGCCATCTCATCGCTCACGGTATAGGCGGTGAAATTCTCCTTTCGGGCTTTCTTCATACCGGTGATGGCAGCATAGCGGAAGCCGTGATAAGAGAAGGCAGGACGCCAAAGCTTTCCGTTCTCCTTGCCATTGCAGACATAGACATCCTCAGAGAGGGCATTGCGGAAGTTGTCGAGATACAGACTGCCGTCAGCCTGCAGTTTCTCGGCATATTTCACACGGATGGTATCTCCCTGCCTGCCACGGACCTGAAAACCAATCCAGCCCGCCATGTTCTGACCAAAATCAACGATGAGGGTATCGTGGCGCTGCTTCAGACTCACCGGATGTCCGAATTCCTTCTCAACCATTCCCCTCATCGGCTGCGCCATCAGCGTACCGTCAGGAATGGCACTGCGCTCGTCTTTCTGCCACTGGCTATCGTCAACACTATTATAAATTAAACTTTTTAAGCACCTGAGCAACGAAAAATTGCTCAGGATTTTGCCATATCAGAATTTTCACTTATCTTAATGTTGCGAAAAGAAAACAAGCAAAACTCTGATATGAAATAGCGAAGATACAAATAAAATCTGAGAAAACCCGTACAGTTATGATATATCCAGTAATCAATGACAAGTATTCAGAATATGCTTCATTCATTTCATTGATTATCTGATGATTGTAATTCTGTCTATATCCGGACACCACGCATTGGGATTACTAAGACGTATGGTGTTCATGCCTTTCTTCAGATAGATGCGTCGGCTGACGGTTTTCACGATTTTCTTATTATCGCCTGGGGTCTTGATTTCAAAATCCTCACTACCATTGACCTTGCAAAAGACACTGCGGTTTTCACCGGTGACATAACTCAGCTTCATGGTATATGTTCCGTCTTCCTTACTGTAGATATTTCTCCATTCCATATAGTTATCCTTATGGTTTCCGAGCCATTCCACTTTTCCACCACCAGAACAGAATTTGGCATCGCCATATTTGGCATATCCAAGGCTGTTGTTGATGCCAAGACACTGATAACGCTCCAGCCAGGCTGTCTCTGCTTCATAGATTGAACGTAGCTTTCGCTTCTCTCCCTTGAGAATGAATATACGTGTATCATGACGAGGTATATTGACATGCATGACACCCTTGGTTACTTCTGCCATATCTTCATGCGCAAAGACATCGCGCACCTTTACTTTACCATCTAAATCCACATCATTCATATTGAGAGCAAAGCTTTGCTCATTGTCAGTAGGATTATATATAGCCACGGCACGTGTAGTGCCATTCAGAATTTGGATATCCTTAACATAGAGATATACTCCATTCTTCACCTTAACCACATAAGCCTGCAAGGCAAGAGGATCCTGGTTGATGGCAATAAGCTCCTTATTCTTGAGCAGAGCCAGAGACTTGGCAGGTATCGCTGTCATATCACATCCGATGAGAAGCGGAGAACTCTGTATGCACCACATTCCGAAGTGGGTACGCTCCTCGGCTTCTGACAGCCCCCTGCCAATCTCAAGCATATCCATATCATTGTAATGTCCCTCCGTGGCATAGGCTGAAAGATAACGGTTTTGGGCGATGATACGCTTCACGGCGTTCCAGTTGGCAGAGATGTCTCTGGCAATGCGCCAGGAAGAACCTACATTGTGTACCCATGTGCCAGGAAAGTTCCAGCGGCATACGTTGATACGCACATCTTTTCGTCCTGTGTTGTCAATAGCCTGTCGGATGGCAGTATAGCGCTCCTTTTCGTCAAGGTCGAGATGTTCTGTGTTCTGAGGTGCATCACCGCCACAGAAATCAATCTTGATAAAATCAAACTTCAGGTTCTTGAAAAAGAAATCGGCATCCTGCTGGTCATGTCCATAAAGACCTACACCGCTTCCCATTTCGTCTTTGTCCCAGAAGTTTCCGCAGGTGTTGCGTCCTGCATCTGAATAGATTCCAGCCTTGAATCCCAGGCTGTGAATGTGTTTGACAACTGGCTCCAGGCCATTTGGGAATCGTGTGGCATGAATCAGTAATTGTCCGTTCATGTCACGTCCGCCGAAATATCCGTCATCGATGTTAATATACTTATAGCCAGCCTCCTTCAAGCCCTTCTGTGCCATGGCATCCGCCTGCTTCATGATTAGGTCGGCACTGATATTTACACGGTAGGTATTCCATGAACTCCAGCCCATGGTTGGCTTTTCGTAGGTTTGCGCAGAAAGCGTCTGTGAAACAGCAGACGCTAACAATATGAATAGACTCTTTCTGTATCTCATTATAGGTTTCTTTTTCTTCCGTAATTCCGCAACACTATTATAAATAAAACTTTTTAAGCACCTGAGCAACAAAAAGTTGCTCAGGTTATTGCCATATCAGAATTTTCACTTATCTTAGTGTTGCGAAAAGAAAACAAGCAAAACTCTGATATGACATGGCAAAGATACATTTTAAATCTGAGAAAGAATGTCACTACTCATTTAATGAACCATCTCTCGCTTCACCCGACACTTCGCACTTGTTGCTCTGAGCAAAAAGAATGTAGAAGGGCTTAGTCGCGGATTTGAGGATAGAATCAAGTTCATAATGTACCTTATTATTTTGTATTCAGAACCAGCTTCTTGGCTTTTATCTTTTCGCCAGCTACCGAAAGCTCTATCTTTCCTGGCTTATCGCCTGCTCTCAATATCACGAGAGCAGAACCCTGGAAGAGATTGCGCTGGATGGACTTCTCCAACTGGGTCTTTCCGATATGAAGTTCATCAGATGCGATGTTTCCATTATCCACCGCCACGATATTCGCATCGCCCTTCACCTGGAAGGTCAACTTGTCGAATGCCTTGGCATCCTTCACGTTCAGTACTCTTCTGCCCTTCTTATCTACTGCATAGATGCGAACGTGCATCAAATCCTTACCGTCAGCATGCCAGGTCTCCATATCCGGAACCAGCTTCAGAGCCACAGCCTCGCCCGTGGTCTCTATCTGATGGCGAGCCACCACCTTACCGTTCTTCTTAGCCACAGCCACCAGAGTGCCTGGAGCATAGGCGATGTTGTCCCACTTGATGCGGGCACGGAGCTTAGGATCGTTGCTGTTCTTCTTCACACCCAGGCTCTTGCCGTTGAGGAAGAGTTCCACCTCGTCGCCATTGGTATAGGTATAGAGCGAAACCTTCTCGCCTGCTTCACGGTTCCAGTTTTCAGAAAGCTTTCCGGCTGAAACATTGATGCCATTCCACTGGATGTTGCCACCCGATTTCTCGATAACACCGATGTGAACAGTTGGCTCGTCAGTAAACATGCTCTTCACGAAATAAGCATCTGGCTTTGGCTGAAGAGAAAGGTCGAACACACCCTGATTCCAACCCTTGATAGGCCATCCCATGCTCTCGCCCAGATAATCGATGGCACCCCAATAGGCAAGACCAATCACCTTGTCGAGATCCATCTCGTAGAAGTTTGGTCCCATGGCTGCCACACTTGCCTCACTCTGATAGAAGGTTTTCTCCGGATAGCGCTTGCTGTCGCCTGGGAAATACATGTAACGATAGTTATATGAATTCACCTCTGTCTCTATTGCCAGATCGGCTGGAATGGAATCCGTCTCCAGGTTGCGATAGCGTGGATGCATCGCCACGGTGGTGAGTCGGGTATCGTCATAACGGTGCAGCAACTCCTTCTGGAGCTTATAAGCTGTAACGCCCCAATCGTTGAAAGGCAGGTTGCTGTATTGCTGCAACTCATTTCCCAGGCTCCACATCACCACCGAAGGATGGTTTCTGTCTCGCTTCACCCACTCAGGAACATCCTTTTGCCAGAGACTCTCCCAATCCACTCTGCCACCGGCATACTGAGTAAGCCACTTGTCGTAAAGCTCATCCACCACCAGAATGCCATACTTATCGCAGAGTTTCAGGAAATCCTCGCTATACGGATTATGAGAGGTGCGGATATGGTTCATTCCGAATTCCTTCATCAGTTTCAGTCGCTTCTCGATGGCACGCGGATAGGCGGCAGCACCCAGGGCACCGAGGGTATGATGGTTGGCATAACCTTTCAAAAGCACCTTCTTGCCGTTCACCAGCAAGCCCTTCTGCGGAACGATTTCGATGGTGCGAACACCAAACGGCTCCTTTATCTGGTCGGCGATGTTGCCCTCACTGTCATAAAGCGTCACCTCGGCAGTATATAAATAAGGTGAATCCGGCGACCACAACTTGGCTTTTTCCAAAGAGATGCTTGGCAATTCATACTCTCTGTCTCTCCACTTGGCATTGAAATGGATGTCGTTCTTCTGCTCAGCCACCACCTTGCCATCGGCATCGAGAATGCGAACACCCACAGGCATCTTGGCTGCGCTCTGTCCCTTAGCCACCTTCTGCTGGTTGATGATTTCCGCCTTGATTTTCACCTCCTTGTTGTCCTGTGTACGGATAAAGAGCGGATGGCGAGGGAAGAACAGATCCTTATTGGTAACGATGAGATTGACATCACGATAGAGACCGGCGCCCGTAAACCAGCGGGAGTTACTTGGGTTCTGCGTATCAGCCTTGACTGCGATTTCGTTAGGCTGTCCCCATTTCAAGAGTTTGCTCAAATCGATATCGAAGCCCAGGTATCCATAGTCGGTACCACCAATTCGCTTACCGTTCAGATAGACATCACCTACCAGCATGATGCCCTGAAAGTCGAGCACAATGCGCTTTCCCTTCCATTCATCCTTGGGAGTAAGCTCGTAGCGATACCAGCCGATGCCCATCTCCTTGAATCCACGGGAACTCAATCGGCTACGCACATTGCTGCCCGCATCGCTGTTATCCGGGCGCTCGCTGGCATCCGGAGCCACCCAGTCCTGTCCTATCAGGAAATCATGTGGCAGATTCACCACATCATCCCCGCTTTGAGTTGACTTCAACTCAGCAATGTTCTTCACATCACCGCGATGGAACTGCCATCCCTGGTTGATGCTGATGGTATCGCGCACCGCAGCCTCAGCCGAAAGGGTTCCCACTAAAGGCAAACCGCCCAGCAGCAACGAGGCGAAAAGTATTTTAGAATGCATAACTATAAACTATAAACTATTAACTATAAACTATTAACTAATTTCCGTCTGGTTTGGTCACATCCTGGTTCACGGATGGATACCACACGAATTGATTGAAATCATCTGGCTGGGCAGGATTGTAGTCCTTCCAGTCACTGCGTAGATACTTCACGATAGGCAGATTGAGCTGCTTCATACCCATCACCACCATCTTAGCCACCTCGTAGGCACCGTATGGATTGAAGTGGGTGTTATCCTCCAAAGCCTTAGGCTGGTTTGGATAAGTATTTGCCGGATAGTGAACCAGCGACTTCTTACTGTTCTCGTAACCCAAAGTCTCGAAGAAAGTGCGGGTCATATCGTGAAGTTCTATCACAGGCACGCCCTCTCTCTTTGCCACAGCTCTCATGGCGTCAGGATAATCGCCATGAGTCTCCTGAATCTTGCTATGGGTAGCCTTGTCGAAGAATCGGCGCTGGGTAGGAGTTACGAAGATGATATTGCCACCCTTCTTGCGTACCTCGTCGATGAATTTCTTCAGATTGAAAGAGAAATTATACCAGGCACCACTGCCTGCATACTTCTCCTTCTGGTCGTTATGACCGAACTCACAAATCACGTAGTCGCCCTTCTTCATCATCGCCAATACCTTGTCTAGACGGTTGGAAGCGAGGAAAGAACCTGCAGTCAATCCGCTCTCGGCATGGTTTGAGATAGCTACCTCTGGACCGAACCAGCGGGTCACCATCTGTCCCCAGGAAGCGTATGGCTCCGTAAACTGATCAACTACCGTAGAGTTGCCGCAAAGAAACAAGGTAGTGGTTTCGGCAGGAGCCGGCTCCACCTTGATGCTCTTTACTGCCGGGGCAGCACCCGTAAACTCCAGGGTCAACTTCTCGTCCCAGGTAAAGTAATCCTTCTCACGAGGCTTGATCTTTACGTTCATCTTCGCATTGATATAAGGACTGCGCTTGTTCACAATGAAGGAGTAAGTCTTGAACTCACCCTTCCTGGTGCTCACCTCGTCGAGCATCAATCTGCGGTTCTCTGCACGAACCACGGTCTTGCCCGCCTTCTTCTTGGAACCGAGCACCACGGTTACCTTATAGTTGCCATCCGCCACCTTCACGGAATAGAAGAAAGGCGCATTGCTCTTTGCCTTTGGAGCAGCCACGATGTCATATCCCTGTCCCTTCTCTGCGGAATAGACAGGCTGCGCCTTCAACATATCAATATCAAAAGTCTGGGCATTGGCGGTTACAGTAGAAGCCAGCGCCAGCAGACCGGTGAATAAAAAATTTCTTGTCTTCATTTTGAACCTTCTATTAAAAACAACCTTATTCCATTGCTTTACTTCAGATACTTAGCCAATGGGCTCTTCATCTTCTTCAAACCCTTAGCCACGCACTTGGCATTATGCTGGGCACCCTTCAAGCTGGTATGAGTATGATCTTTCTTATAATACGCTTTCACCTTCTCTTTTCCTATCTTATCATAAGAATCGGCAGCGATGTTGTGGAGGTCGAGGAAGGCAACGCCTGTCTCAGCCACGATTTCGCGATACCACTTGCCGTAGGTATCGTTACGGCGCTCCATCTTGCCATGAGGCCACTCGTTGCGAGGAGTCAGGGACACGAGGATTGGAGTAGCACCCTTCTCACGCACATCCTGGATAAACTTCTTCAGATACCAGCCGAAAGAATAAACCACCTCATACTGCTTGCTTTCTTCCATCTGATAAACATGACAGGTATCCTTGGCACAAGGGATGGAACCACGCATCTTCTTATCGGTCATAGAACAGATGTCGTTATGACCGAACTCGATGAGCACGTAGTCGCCTGGCTGAAGACTGTTATACACCTTCTCCCATCTTCCTTCATTAAGATAAGAACGGGAACTGCGACCAGCCTTGGCAGCATTTACGCAGGTAATCTTCTTAGGATTGAAGATGGTATAAGCCTGAGAGCCCCAGCCCCACATGCCGTCTTCTTCCTTATCGGCATTCTTCACAGTACTGTCGCCTGTGAAGAAGACAACAGGTTTGCCCGGCTCACGCTTGAAATTTTCTACAGGCAAAGCCACATTGACCATCATCGCCTGCAAAGGAGCCAGACTCGGATCCTTACTCTCTGCCAATCCCTCGGCAGCCGAACGGGCATTCATCATCGCTCCAAAACGGGAAGTGTGGATATGGTCGGTGAAGAAATGATACTTCTCCTTCCAATGACCATAGCTGTCAAGCTTGGCCGCAGAAATCTCATTCAAATCAACGAAAGGAACTCCTTCCTGCTCAGCCACCTGCTTTGCCCACAAGCCGAAGGTCTTGTTGATACGAACTATCTTATCATTCTCATCGTAGGCATCACGTGGAGTCAACGACATCAGGATAGGATGAGCACCCAGCGCCTTACAGTCGTTGATGTATTTGCGCATGTATTCGCCGTAAGTATAGACGGTTTCCTTCACACCCGTCTCCTTGATGGTGACATTGAGCGAATCCTTGCCGATGCCAGGGATGCTGGCACGTGCTCTGCCACTATCGTATGGGCCATTGTCGTTATGACCGATGGAAATAATCACCCAGTCGCCTGCCTTGATGCCCTTGCGCACATCCGGCCACAGACGATTGTAGAAGGTACGGCTGCTCATGCCGCCCAAAGCCTGGTTTTCTACGGTAATCTTGTTGGCATCAAAGAACTCGTGCTCGTAATAACCCCAGCCCCACTGACCGTTGTTACCATTACCCAGAGTACCATTGCGCATGGTAGAGTTACCAATGAGGAAGAGCACAGGATTGTTGCCCTTTCTGCTGGTACCCGGCTTGATGCGTGCCGTCATCGCCTTGTTCAGGCTATCCACGGTATTATCAATCACATGGTTTACATCTTCCATAGGTCCTGCCACTGTAGGCTTCGCCTTTTCTGCAGGTTTTGCGACCTGTGCATAACTCATGCTGGTAGCTGCTGCCATCAAAGACATAGCAAATAATAATCTTCTCATTTGTCTTAGCGTTTATATGTGTTATATGTTTATTCAAATTATTTTTTAACTCTTTATCTTACTTTACTTTCTCTGCTTTATCGGGCAGATAATATCCCAGATGAGGCGGCTGGTTGTATGCCACGTTCTGCCATGCCACACCCATGCGATAGATATGGTCGTGCATCAGGGTTGGCACACGATACTCCGTAGGAATGTTGGTGGTGAAGATATTCAGATGCGAGGCGTCGCTCTCATCCCAATAGATTACTTCCTCTCGCCAATCGCCGAAGAGGTCGGCTTGCAGGTTAGGCGTTGCCTTCGACCAGTTGCAACTTGCCGAATGCCCCATCTCATAGAGTTGCTTGCCATTGCTCAGCGGCAGTGGAACGGCTTTCTTGCCATCCCATTTCTGGAGATAAGGCACGAAATGCGGTCTGCCCTGGTTGGCGAGCAGTTCTTCCTGCAAGTCGCCATCCCAATAGATGCGGAAGTTCATCGCCGGCCATCGGAATCCAGGCTTGTACGATTCCCGCTCGCCATATTCGTGCTTTCGGGAACCACCCAGGGAAATCTGGTCTCCCTTGACATTTCTTACGCCTGGAACATCTATGCTCCAGAGTTCACAACCGCGATACTTGGCATCAATGTCGGCAGCCACGCCTCTTCCGGTATCATCCCTATCCGTATGATAGAGCAGGATTTCGCCCGTTCTGGCATCACGCAGATCGGAACCATAAGGGTATTCCTCGTGTACCATGAATACTTCTAATCCCGGACGGTCGGGATCCAGGTCGCTGAGATGCAAGGCATCACCATGTCCCAAACCGGTGGAATATAATAAGGTACCATCATTGTTAATGGCAGCAGAGCCGTATGTAATCTCGTCGCATCCATCGCCATCCACATCACCCACCGCCAAACTGTGAGCACCTTGGGCGAAGGCTGTGGCAGAAACTTCATTACCTTTCGGATCTCTGTTCTTCAATCCGTGAGCCTCTCTGATCATCTTTCCTTCGGCATCTCTCACCTCCCAATCGTTAGGGGAAACGGATGCGTGGAGCCATCTGGTCTTTAATTCCTTGCCGTCGAAATCCACAGCCCAGAGATAAGAGCGGGTATAATAGCCACGACACATCACGGCACTCGGATTCTTGTTCAGTCCATCGAGATGAGCAACACCCGCCAGGTAACGCTCGCCGCGATTGCCATAGTTGTCTTTATCGCCCCAGATGGAAGAATACTGAGGATAGCCATTGAGCAGACTTTCGCCTTCTGCCACCTGCTTGCCTACACCAAAGGCACGATTTGGATTATACCAGACGGTATGAATCGCCTCGCCTGTAAGACCACGGAACACGGTGAGCAGTTCCGGACCTTCCATGATGCGCCCCACCTTGTTACGATAATCTGCCTGGTTATCCACCGCCTTGATTTCTGCATCGGTGGCAGCCTGACTCACAAAACGCCCTTTTCCATCCAGACTTCCAGCCGAGGTCTTGCAAATCAATTCTGCCTTGCCATCGCCATCGAAATCATAGACGAGAAACTGGGTGTAGTGCGCACCGGCACGGATGTTCTTACCCAGATTGATGCGCCAGAGCTGGGTACCATCCAGTTTATAGCAATCCAGGATCACATCGCCCGTATAGCCATTATGCGAATTATCATGGGCATTACTTGGGTCCCATTTCAGAATCAGTTCATATTCTCCATCGCCATCCACATCCCCCACGCTGCAATCATTGGGAGTATAGCTATAGCTCTTCCCATCGGGAGTGATGCCACCCTCTGGATGATTGATGGGCAGAGAGCGATATAAATCCGCCCAAGGCTTTACCGCCTTCGACACTTCCCGCTTTGCCGCAGCATCCATCTTGGGTTCTTCCTGATAGGTGATGATGCGATAGGTATGAAATGCCGAACCTTTGGCATCTGTATAGTTGGTAGCCTTGACGTGATGGGCGATAACCTTTCCGTCTCGTTCCACATCGAAGCATACGTTCTTGCTATCGGTACCCAGCATGCGCCAGCTGATGAAGATGCCCTTGCCGGCAGCAGGCAATGCCACCACGCCACGATCGAGTTTCTCCATTGCAGCTACAGATGGACAATTCTGTTTCTCGCTGGCTTGCGTCGGCATGCATCCCATCAGGAGACAAGCCGCAGGAACCAACAAATGCTTGAATTCTATCATAATTTACATTCTTAGGTTATTATTTGCTGCAAAATTACTCATTATTATTGTTACCTACCTTGCAATATTATTCAAAAGTACGAAATATCATCCAAATTGTTAAAGTTATCTGTATTTTAGTACAATATTCCCCATTTGTTTTGCCATTTTATTTTTTTATCGTAATTTTGCCATTGAAATCAAATCGAACCATTCGGAAACCATATAAAACGGCCGAAATAGAAAAAGTGAAACAAAAAATGATAAACAAAAACAGCTACAAGGCGTTCTACACCTTATTATATATAGTAACCATCAGCCTGCTGATGGTGGCTATAGACGTGCATGCCCACGACCTTCGTTTCAACGTAACCCGCCTGTCGGCAAAAGACGGACTCTCGTGCAACACCATCAACAGCGTGCAGCAGGACAGAGATGGATTCATCTGGCTATCCACCCCCGACGGCATGAGCAGATACGACGGTTATCAATTTCAGAACTTCTCAAAGTTCAACAACAATGCGAAACAGAGAAACTACTCCTCGATATCGCAGCTCATCAGTGACAACACCCACGGACAAATCTGGGGATTCACCCCGAACAATATCCTGTGCTGTTACGACCTCGAGGCAGCACGCTTCTCTGATTATTTCGACCTGGATGCCAGCACCACCCTTCTGAGTGGCCGATTCCAAAGTTCAAAGGGAGCCTGGATTTCATCTGCCGACTTCGGTGTACGATTCATTTACGTGAAAGAAGGAAAGATGCAAAGTATCGACTTTACCCCGCAAAACGGAAAACTGCTGGATACTCATAAGTTGAACATCCAGGAAGATGGCAAGAACAACATCTGGATTGCATCCGAAAAAGGCGTAAACCTGATTACTCCCGACTTCAAAAGCCGAGTGATTCTGAAGAACAAGAAAATCCTTGTAATGACCTGCGAAGACTCTCGCATCGCCGTACTCACCGACCAGGGCGAAGCCTTTCTCTACAACGATCAGGCCCAGCTTATCAAACATTCACAACTCCCATCTATGTTGGGTTTTGTGGGTAAGTCGCGTGCCTCTTTCTTCTGGCAAGGCTGGTGGTACATCTTCACCCAAGGTGAAACCTTTGCCATGGATTTGAAGACGGGACAATTCCAGAAACCTGCCCTTCAGATTCCGAACGCCATGGACAAGAACCAGCTCAAGTCATACCATTTCCTGTACGACAAGCTGGGCAATGCCTACCTCTTCGACAAGCATTCGGCACTCTTCAAGAAGTTTCATCTGCTGGACAATCCTATCTACATCAATGCGCGCGACAAGAATTTCGTGGCTGCAGAAAGCCAGGATAAGAAGGTGTATATCACCTCATACGGCAGCGGTTTCTTCGTATATGACCCGAAAACCGACATCCTGCAGCAGTTCTCCGTGCAGAATGATAATTCACTCTTCCATACCGACTTTCTGCTCAATGTATTCGTAGATAGAAGCGATTGCGTATGGGTGGGCACAGGCGACGGTGTGTTCTGCTGCGTAGAGCAAAAGGAACTGAACTCCGAGTTTATCAAGATGGAGCCAGAGAGCAAGCATGAATGGAGCAATACCATCCGCCACATCAGCAAGGTGGCACCACACAAACTCGCCGTCAGCACCCGCGAGAACAAGACGTATCTCTTCGATACCCAAACCCGGCAGCGCACCCTGGTGCTGCAAACCGATGCCTGCGTATATTGCTACGGCATAGACGCACGGGGCAGAGCCTGGATTGGCACCAAGGGAGACGGCATCCTCATCGATGGCATCAAATACTCGAAATGGGAAAAGGAGCACTATGCCCCAACCATCAACTTCTACGACGTTGCATTCGACAAGATGGGAAGAGCCTGGCTCGCTACCTGGGGAGACGGATTGCTCTGCACCCGGGCAAACGATGCCAATACGGGAAACCTGAAGTTTGAATCGTTCATGGCAACCAATGGTAAGGAGGCGCAAATCCACGACCTGTTCCTGGACAAGAAAGGCAGACTGTGGGCTTCCACCAACAACGGTATCGCCATGATTGATACCCGCGAACGACAAATCACCGACAAAAAGATTCTGAGATTCAACGAGGAAAACGGAAAGCTTCCGGTAAGCGAAGTGGATTGCGGAATTGAAGCGCACGACGGATACCTATGGTTTGGAACCACCAAAGGCGTGATGAGATGCACCTACGATGAGAAAACGAAAAAGCTGGACTGCCAGCTCTTCAATACCACCAACGGACTTACCACCAACACCGTACGCTCGGTGGCAGAAGACCGGTTTGGCAATATCTGGATAGGCACCGAAGAGGGTATCTCGAAAATCAACAGTCAGACCCTCGACATCCGTACCTACCAACTCAGGAAAGACATCCTGAGCAACAATTTCACGGAAAACTGTGCCGTGAGTCTCGAAGACGGTCGCATCGCCTTCGGTACCAGCAACGCCCTGCTCCTCCTTACTCCAACCCAGAAGACCAAGGAGTATCCGCACGGCACCAAGGCAACCATCACCAACATGACCATCAACGGCATCTCTATCTACGAAGCCGAAAACGAAGATCTGCTTACCAAGGCACTGAACCATACCCGGGAAATCAGTCTGCCTTCCGACAAGAACTCACTGAGCATCTTCTTCTCGAACTTCGACTATCCGCACATCAAGAATGCCATGTACCAGTATTATCTGGAAGGACTCGACAAGACCTGGTGCCCGATGACCAGCGTGAACCATGCCGACTTCAGCAGTTTGCAGCCAGGCACCTACACGCTCCACCTGCGCACCTTTATCGGCAACAACAAGTGGAGCGAGGAGACGCTGTTCAAGATTACCATCCGCGAACCTTGGTACAACACCTGGTGGGCATGGACGATATACCTTATTATAATAAGTAGCGTCAGCTTCTTGTTCTACCGTTCATGGCTGAGAAACTTCAATCTGAACCAGCAGATAGAGATGGAGAAGCAGATGTCAAACTTCCGCATCGAGTTCTTCACCCACATCTCACACGAGTTCCGCACTCCACTCGCCATCATCCAGAGTGCCGTGGCAAAGCTGAACAACAAGGAAGGTTCATCAAGAAACGCCCTGCTCACCCTGACCCGAAGCACCCGAAGGATGCAGCGGCTCATCAACCAACTGATGGAATTCCGCAAGGCGAACACGGGCAACATGAAGCTCACCATGGAAGAGGGCGACATCGTGGTATTCATCAAAAACATCTTCAGCGATGTGAGACAAGTGGCACAACAAAAAGGCATCAACATGCTGATGACACCATGGAGCAGCAACTACAAGATGTACTTTGACCACGACAAGATGGAAACCATCGTGTATAATCTGCTGAGCAACGCCGTGAAATACACCCCAGACAATGGCGTCATCGAGGTGAAACTCGTCCTGAAAGACGAGGAACTCATTTTCCAGATAGAAGACAATGGTCCTGGCATTAAACCGGAAAGAGAGAAAGACCTCTTCAAGCCATTCATGCACGGCTATGTATCGAAGGGCGGTATGGGTATCGGACTCTATACTGCCTACGAGATGGCGAAGCTGCACAAAGGCGATTTGAGTTACCAGCGTTCAGACAACCTGGGCGGAAGCATCTTTACGCTTACCCTGCCTACCGACAAGAATCTGTTTGAACCAAAAGATTTCGTAACCACAAAAGCCATCGATAGCAGCAGCGTGGATAAGGAAGAAATCGACATGATTGTGAAGGAGATGACACCGCAGGCGATCAACAACGTGACGGTGGTGGTTATCGAAGACGACCCAGACATGATGGAACAGATCAAGTCGGAACTCTCTACCTACTTCCGCGTGGAAGCTTTCATGAACGGCAAGACGGGATACGAGAACATCAGGCGAATCAAGCCAGCCCTCGTGATTAGCGACATCATGTTGCCGGGCATGAGCGGCTACGAGATTGTAAGCAATCTGAAGGCAGACCCTGAAACACAAGACATCCCAGTGATCATGCTTACCGCCTTTGACGATGCCAACCACATACTGAAGGCATACAAGAGTTTTGTGGATGACTACATGGTTAAACCTTGCAACTTCAAGCTGCTCGTGGCAAGAGCCCTGCAATTCGTGGCATCAGACATGAAGCAGAAGAAATCTGCCCATGAAAAGAAGATTGCAGCAGAAACAGGGAAAGAGGTGACTACAGAAGCCGAGAAAGAGCCGGCTACAGAGAAAGCCGAGAAAGAGATGACAACAGAGAAGACCATCAAGATCAAACCCGTGAAGGAACTGAAAAAGGATGAGCCTACCCTCTATATGTCTGCTCTCGACAAGAAGTTTAAAGATACATTGGAAGCCATCGTGGCACAGCACATCGGTGACAATGGTTTCAATGTGGATAAACTGGCTGAGCTGCTCAACCTGGGCAGAACCACGGTTTACAACCGCACGAAGAGCATCATGGGTGTATCGCCTAACATGTACATCCAGAACGAGCGACTCCGCATCGCCGCCAAACTGCTGCTCGAAGGAGAATACTCCGTGGCAGAAATCAGCGAGAAAGTGGGATTCTCAGATTCCACCTATTTCTACAAATGCTTCAAGAACAAATATGGCGTGGCACCAAGCAAGTATGGCAAATAAAAAGAGAACCGTGGGAACTTCACAGCACCCACGGTTCTTTGTTTTTTTAATCTACTAAATTTATACCTAATAACACTTAATTAAAAAACTTATATACTTAAACCTAAAATATACCAATTTCTTTTTCTGGGTGCAAAATTAGCACTTTTTCCATCAATCAACCTTCAAATTCTGCTCAATGAATCGTGTTTTTTGGGAAATATTCTCCTTATCGTTCAATAATTGATAAATTCATCCATTTTAAAGCTTTTTATATATAATATAATAAGGTGTAAACCGATTTTTTTGTATTTTTGCAAAAGAAAATATGATAGAACCAACGATAAAATAAACAATTAATATAGAATTAAACAATTAATAAAAAACCAATATGCAGACTAGTAAATATCTGATAGCAACAGAAAGAGACGCCGAATGGGGTCTCACCATCAGCACCGTGGGACGGGAAATCATCGCCCCAGGAGAAGCCTATCCCACCAAGGGACACGCCGACGGTTATTACTTCGATATCCAGAAAGGAAGAACCCTCGACGAATATCAGCTCCTCTACCAGTCGGAGGGCGAAGGCGTGTTCAAATCGGAACACATCCCGGAAACCCGAATCAAGGCTGGCGACATCTTCCTCCTCTTCCCGGGAGAATGGCACACCTACCACCCTTCTGCCACCAAAGGCTGGAAGAGCTACTGGATAGGTTTTAAGGGAAAGAACATCGACGACCGCGTGAAGGCGGGATTCCTCTCTCCTGAGAAGCCCATCTACCACGTAGGATTCAGCAATGAGATTCTATCCCTCTACGAAGAAGCCTACAAGACGGCACAGGAAGAGGCGGCATACTCGCAGCAGACCCTGGCGGGCATCGTGAACCATCTCATCGGCACCATGTACTCGCTGGAGCGAAACATCGTGCTCAACAAGAACACCCAACACGTAGACCTTATCAATAAAGGTAGGCTCCGCATCCGAGAAACCCTGGAAGAAGCCGTCTCCATCCAAGACATCTCACAGGAACTGGGCATCAGCTACTCCAGTTTCCGAAAGCTCTTCAAGGAATACACCGGCATGGCACCAGCCATGTATCAGCAGTCGCTGAGACTGCAGCGTGCCAAGGAACTCCTCTCTACCACAGACGAGAGCATCAAGGAGATAGCCTATCGGCTAAACTTCGAATCGCCTGATTATTTCTCTGCTAAATTCAAGAATCAAACCGGCATGAAGCCATCAGATTTCAGAAATATGACGAGATAGACAAAAAATCATGCTTTAAAATCAATTTCTCGTGTTCCTTATCTCTTTTTTACCCTATCTTTGCAACCGAAATCAATAAACAATAAGGCTTAAAGACATAACTTAAAAGATAATGGAACAAAAGAAATACTTTTTCGCCGTAGATTTAGGTGCTACCAGCGGAAGAACTATCGTAGGAAGTTTATCGGATGGAAAATTCGACTTGGAAGAACTCACCCGCTTCGATAACAACCTCATCGAAACAGGCGGTCACTTCTATTGGGACATCTATGCCCTCTACTTCGAAATCATCAAGGGTTTGAAGCTCGTGGCTCAGCGTGGCATCGCCATCCAGAGCATCGGTATCGATACCTGGGGATGCGACTTCGTATATGTGGGCAAGGATGGTGCCATCCTCCGAAACCCGATGGCATACCGCGACCCTCATACGTTCGGCATGATGGAGAAATACTTCGACGAGAAGATGAGCAAGGAGAAGGTTTATGAAAAGACTGGCATCCAGTTTATGAACTTCAACTCATTGTTCCAGATGTATGCCATGCGCAAAGCAGGCAACGTAGCTCTGGAGAATGCCGACAAGATTCTCTTCATCCCTGATGCCCTGAGCTACATGCTCACCGGCAAGGCTATCTGCGAATATACCGTGGCTTCAACATCACAGATTCTCAACCCGATGACGGGCGACCTGGACAACGACCTCGTGGAAAGTCTCGGATTGAAGAGAGAACAGTTTGGCGAGATGACCACCCCTGCTACCATCATCGGCACACTGACCGAAGAGGTGCAGAAGATGACTGGCTTGAATGCCGTTCCTGTCATCGCCGTAGCAGGTCATGATACAGCCAGCGCCGTAGCAGCCGTTCCTGCCAAGAACGAGGAGTTTGCCTATTTGAGTTCAGGAACCTGGAGTCTGATGGGCATCGAGACCAAGAACGCCATCATCAACGAGAAGAGCTACGAGCTCAACTTCACCAACGAGGGCGGCATCGAGGGCACTACCCGATTCCTGAAGAACATCTGCGGCATGTGGATTTACGAGCGTTGCCGCAAGGAATGGAAAGACGAGGCTGCAGCCAAGAACGAAGACATGGCAACTCTTGCACACAGCGCCCTGATAGCCGAGGCCATGAAGCAGCCAGCCTTCCAGAGCATCATCAATCCAGACGATACCTGCTTCGCCAACCCATCGAGCATGGTAGAGGCCATCAAGCAGTATTGCGAGAAAACAGGACAGCACGTGCCTCAGAGCTATGGCGAATTCTGCCGCTGCATCTTCGAGAGTCTTGCACTCCGCTATCGCCAGGTATTCACATGGCTCAAGGATTTCGCAGATTTCAATCTCAACGTGCTCCATATCATCGGTGGAGGTTCGCTCAACCAATATCTCAACCAGTTTACTGCCAACAGCTGTGGCGTAACCGTATTGGCAGGTCCTCAGGAAGGCACCGCCATCGGCAACATCATGCTCCAGGCAAAGGCATCCGGCGACGTGAAGGACATCTGGGAGATGCGTCAGATCATCGCCAACTCGCTTGAGCTGAAGAAATTCGAGCCACAAGACAAGGAGGCATGGGATGCGGCTTACGAGAAGTTTTTAAAGGTAAAAGGGTAAAAAAGTAAAAATAAACAATAACAAACAAAATACATAAAAACAATGAAAGCAGATTTGATTTTAAAGAATTACGAGATTGCAAAGGAGCGCTATGCTGCTCTGGGTGTTGATACAGACAAGGCTATTGAGACTTTGGAGAAGACTCCTATCTCATTGCACTGCTGGCAGGCTGACGACGTGGTTGGTTTCGAGCGCGGCGAGGCTGCTTCTGGTGGTATCCAGAGCACAGGTAACTATCCTGGCAAGGCTCGCAACATCGACGAGCTCCGTCAGGACATCGAGAAGGTGAACTCTCTCCTGGCTGGTACTTTCCGTCTCAACCTTCATGAGATTTACGGTGAGTTCGGTGGCAAGCAGATCGACCGTAACGAGGTTTCTGTTGACCAGTTTACAGGCTGGATGCAGTGGGCTAAGGAGCAGAACATGAAGCTCGACTTCAACTCTACATCTTTCTCTCACCCTAAGAGTGGCAGTCTTTCTTTGTCAAATCCTGACCCAGCTATCCGCGAGTTCTGGATTGAGCACACCAAGCGTTGCCGCCGCATTGCAGACGCTATGGGTAAGTTCCAGAACGACCCATGTATCATGAACATCTGGGTACACGACGGTTCTAAGGATATCACCGTAGAAAAGGGTCGCTATCGCGAGATCTTGAAAAACTCTCTTGATGAGATTCTGGCAGAGGAGTTGCCAAACATGAAGTCTTGCCTGGAGGCTAAGCTCTTCGGTATCGGTTTGGAAGCTTACACCGTAGGTTCCCACGACTTCTACGCTGGCTACTGCGCAAAGAACAACGTGATGTACACCCTCGATACAGGTCACTATGAGCCTACAGAGAACGTATCAGATGCAGTTTCAGCACTCCTGCTCTTCGTTCCAGAGTTGATGCTCCACGTATCTCGCCCAATGCACTGGGATTCAGACCACGTAACACTCTTCGACGACAATACACGCAACCTCTTCTCAGAGTTGGTTCGTGCCAATGCACTCGACCGTGCTCACATCGGTCTCGACTACTTCGACGGTTCTATCAACCGCATCGGTGCTTACATCATCGGTGTACGTGCAGCCCAGAAGTCATTGTTGCAGGCATTCCTTGAGCCACTTGATACACTCCGCAAGTATGAGGACGAGGGCAAGCTCTTCCAGCGCCTGGCTCTCCTCGAGGAAGAGAAGACATTGCCATTCGGTGCTGTATATGATTACTTCAACTTGAAGAACAACATCCCAGTTGGCGAGGAGTACATCGCTGACATCGAGAAGTATGAAGCAGAGGTACTTGCTAACCGCAAGTAAGTGAAGAACGAAGAGTGAAGAATGAAGAATTCAATAGTCTTATGGCTAAAAAAGCATTTGAATTCTTCACTCTTCATTCTTCACTCTAATACATATTGTTATGGAAATATTAATAGGACTTTTAATCATAGCCATCGGCGCATTCTGCCAGTCCAGCTGCTACGTCCCAATCAACAAGATTAAAGATTGGAGTTGGGAATCCTACTGGATAGTTCAGGGTGTGTTCGCATGGCTTATTTTGCCTTTTTTCGGTGCTATGCTCGCTGTACCAAGCGGACATTCCTTCTTTGAATTATTCGACGGTTATGGCTTCAATGTAGCGATGACCATGCTCTTTGGTGTGCTCTGGGGCGTAGGCGGACTGACTTTCGGTCTTTCCATGCGCTATCTGGGAGTAGCTTTGGGTCAGAGCATCGCCCTGGGAACCTGCGCAGGTCTCGGCACCATCATGGGTCCAGTATTGCTCAACATCTTCTTCCCAGAGATGGACGCCCTCTCATCACTCACCTTCAGCGTAATTCTCGGTGTGGTAGTCACTCTTCTCGGTATTGCCATCATCGGTGTGGCAGGTAGCATGAAGGCGGCTTCGCTCTCAGAAGAAGAGAAGAAGGCGGCAGTGAAGGACTTCAACTTTCCTAAGGGTCTTGCCATCGCCTTGCTGGCTGGTTTCATGAGCGGATGCTTCAATGTGGGTCTTGCCTTCGGCGACGACATCCATTTCGGCAGTTTCACTCCTGATATGTACAAAACCTTGCCAGCCACCTTCCTGGTTACCCTGGGCGGTTTCATCACCAACGCCATCTACTGTTTCTATCAGAACACCAAGAACCATACTTGGGGCGATTACCAAAAAAAGGAGGTATGGGGCAACAACCTTCTGTTTTGTGCCCTTGCCGGTGCCTTGTGGTACAGTCAGTTCTTCGGTTTGTCATTGGGAAAAGGTTTCCTCACCGAATCTCCTACCCTCATGACCCTGTCGTTCTGTATTCTGATGGCACTGAACGTAGTGTTCTCTAATGTATGGGGCATCATTCTGAAGGAATGGAAGGGCTGCTCCAAGAAGACCATCACCGTATTAATCGTCGGCATCATCGTCTTGATTATCTCAAGCTTCTTGCCACAGTTGATTTAACACATTAAATAAAATGAAAAGATTTGCATTTAAAATGTATCTCAAGAAGGGATGCGAAAAGGAATATGCCAAGCGCCATGCTGCGATTTGGCCAGAGTTGAAACAGATGATCAAGGATCAGGGTGTGAGCGACTACAGCATCTTCTGGGACAAGGACACCAACCTGCTCTTTGCCGTTCAGAAATGCGACAGCGATACCAACAGCCAGGACACTACCAACGTGGATCCTATCACCCAGAAATGGTGGGATATGATGGCAGACATCATGGAGGTGAATCCGGACAATTCGCCTGTCAGCATCCCATTGGAAGAACTCTTCCACATGGACTAAGATAGAAGTAGAAATCTATCATTTTTACATATTAATAATATAAGTTACTAAAAATCCCCAGGCATTTTCCAACGCCCGGGGATTTTCTATTTTAAAGTTTCCTCTTATATTATCTTGGCAAATTGAAAGCCTTGGTCATCTCAGCCATCTCTTCCTGGCTCATGCCATCAGGCTCGAATCCCATGCACTTGGAATCGATGTAGATCTTGGCGCTCTTTGAAAGCACGTCAATCTGGTCGAAGGCATCCATTACATCCAAGCCCTTGGCAAAGACGCCGTGCTTCTCCCACATTACTACATCATAATCCTCCAATTCCTTCAAGGTTTCCTCAGCAAGCTTCAAGCTGCCAGGCAACTGATAAGGAACGATGCCCAGACCGAGTGGACAGAACGCCTTGGTCTCTGGAATCATACTCCAGAGCAGATTGCTCAATACATCCTTGCCCATGAACTTCTTGTTGTGGCTCATGGCGATGAGCTCGATAGGGTGAGTATGAACGGTAGCCTTGTAGTTGGAACCCTTTTCGATGAGACGGGCATGAACACTCAAGTGGCTAGGCAACTCAGATGTTGGCATTACAGGATTATCTGCGATGATGACATAGCTGGCGCAATCGTCGAGGATGCGGATGATAGAACCGTTCTCCATAGGCCAGCGAGCCAAGTCGCGCATACGCTTACCTGTACCCTTGCAGAAGAAATAGCAACCCTTCAAGGCTGGCAATGCTGTACCAATCTGCTTTACTTCGCTGATAGCAGGCAAAGCCTTGATTTCGTCATCTACCAAGTCGGTGATGTTCACAGTGATGTTACCACCATTACGCTCAGCCCAACCATTCTGCCAGAGGTATCCAGCAACTTCAGCAATCTTCTCGACCTCCTTTTTCAAGGCAGGACGACCTTCTAAAACACTATTCATATTAATCTTGTTATTAGCTTGTTTAAAATTTCTGCTGCAAAAGTAGTAATTTTCGCCCATATCCACCCTATTCTTTTGATATTTCTGCTATAGCATTTGGCATGATTACTGGATTTGATGATGATACCTGTGGATTTACCCTTTTTTTATGCAATTCCATGTTTTTTTGGCAATTCCTTGACTTTTTGGCAAAACACCTAGCATATTTGTACTATTTTACATTTTTAAGAACTATAACACAGATATAATTGAGTATTTTTCACTATCTTTGCAACCGAAGTAATAAACATTGAAGTTAATAATCAATAAGATAAACTTAAAAGCCATCAATATGATGAACAAGAAACAAAAATATAAATTCATAGGATTATCCTTTGCCATGGCATTGATGTCGTCACTCAACTGCCAGGCTCAGTTCCTCCCTACCCCTACTCAGGAAGCCAAACCGGGCGTAAGATGGTGGTGGATGGGATCCGCCGTAGATAAGGAAAACCTGAAGTGGAACCTTGACGAATACGCCAAGGCGGGCATTGGTGCCGTGGAAATCACACCGCTCTATGGTGTGCAGGGCAACGACAAGAACGATATCCCTTATCTCTCGCCTAAATGGATGGACATGCTCAAGTTCGTGGAGAAGGAAAACAAGCAGGTGGGCATCGAAACGGATATGGCCACTGGTACAGGCTGGCCTTTCGGAGGTCCTTGGGTGCCTATCAGCGAGGCGGCATGCAAGGCGGTGTTCGTGGATACCATCGTGGATGTGAAGCAGAAACTGATGGAGATAGAATTCAACGTGCCACAGAAAGAACGTGCCTTCG
>ERZ1023886.139-NODE-139-length-32712-cov-59.111951_pt1 | contig 32712 bp, 24 predicted proteins | sample MGYA00380395_ERZ1023886 | MGnify/ENA primary metagenome ERZ1023886 (study PRJEB33179, sample SAMN07449002) | human gut metagenome | biome: Human-gut; feature: Human associated habitat; material: Faeces | host: Homo sapiens | place: India: Bhopal | collected... | reverse complement strand
ACGGTACCGTTCTCGATAGCCGCAACCACTAATTGACTTTTATTGTTTCCCATCTGTCTATTAACTATAAACTATTAACTATAAACTACTCAATAATGGTCTTATCGTTCTTCACATCCTCCAGTGTGATGCCGAGGCAGTGGCAGAAGATAGCCTCACGGGCGTAGAGACCGTTCTGGGCCTGCTGGATGTAGTATGCGTGTGGATCGTCATCCACATCGTATGCAATCTCGTTCACACGTGGCAGCGGATGCATGATCTTCATGTTCTCCTTCGCCTTGCAGAGCATGTCGCGCTTCAGAATATACACGTTCTTGACGCGCTCGTATTCCATCAGGTCGGAGAAACGCTCCTTCTGCACACGGGTCATGTAGAGAATGTCGGCGTCTGCAATCACGTCTTCGTTGAAATCCTCATGCTCCACGTACTTGATGTTATGCTCCTTGCAGTAGAGTTTATACTCCTCAGGCATGGCAAGTTCCTTAGGTGCAATGAAGTGGAAGGTAGGGTTGAAGTGGCGCATGGCGGTGATAAGTGAGTGAACGGTGCGGCCATACTTGAGGTCACCCACAAGATAGATGTTCAAGTTCTCCAGGGTACCCTGGGTCTTGAAGATAGAGTAGAGGTCGAGCAAGCACTGTGATGGATGCATGTGTGCACCGTCGCCTGCATTGACGATAGGCACTGGAGCCACCTCGCTGGCATACTGTGCTGCGCCTTCGATGAAGTGGCGCATGGCGATAACATCGGCATAGTTGCTCACCATGAGGATGGTATCCTTGAGCGTCTCGCCCTTGGTGGTGCTGGAAGTCTTGGCATCAGAGAAGCCGATGACACGGGCACCGAGGCGGTTGGCTGCGGTTTGGAAACTGAGCTGTGTACGAGTAGAAGGCTCGAAGAAAAGGGTCGCAACGACCTTTCCCTTCAACAGCTCCCTGTTAGGATGCTTTTCAAACTCCTGCGCCATTTCGAGGAGGTACATGATTTTCTCCTTCGAGAGGTCTGCAATTGTCACAAAATTATGTTTTTCCATTTGAATTTTGATTGAATGTTCTAAAATCGCCCCCAAAGTTACATATAATTTCTGATTTATGTGCGATATTTCAAAAGTTTTATGTATTTTTGCACAAATATTAGAAGAAATAGACAATGTATTTGAAGAAATAGACGAAAAAATAGACAATGAGAAGACATTTTATCTATACGTTATGGGGCATTTTTGCCGCCGGAATCGTGAGTGTGGCACTTGCCTTCATGGCCGTCTGGTTTGGCTGGATTGGCTACATGCCCGACATCGAGGATTTGCAGAATCCTATCAGCAGATTCGCCACGCAGGTGTACTCTGCCGACGGGAAGGTGCTTGGTACATGGAACCTGAACAAGGAAAACCGTATCGTGATTCCTTACAAGAAGATGTCACCTTATTTAATAAAGGCACTCGTTGCCACGGAGGATGAACGATTCTACGAGCATTCGGGCATCGACTTCCGTGCGCTGGGGCGTGCCATCGTGAAGCGCGGCATCCTGGGACAGACCAATGCCGGAGGTGGAAGTACCATCACGCAGCAGCTTGCCAAGCAGCTCTATTCCGAAAAGGCATCGAGCACGCTGGAGCGACTGCTGCAGAAACCGATAGAGTGGGTCATCGCCGTGAAACTGGAACGGTACTATACCAAGGAGGAAATCCTGGCTCTCTATCTCAACTACTTCGACTTCCTGCACAATGCCGTGGGCATCAAGACGGCGGCGAATACCTATTTTAATAAGGAGCCGAAAGACTTGACCCTCACCGAGGCTGCTACGCTCATCGGACTCTGCAAGAACCCGTCGCTCTTCAACCCGGTGCGCTATCCGGAGCGTGCCCGCGACAGAAGAAACGTGGTGCTCTCGCAGATGGAGAAGGCGGGCTATCTGAGCAGCAGCGAATACAGCCAGTATTCGGCAGAACCGCTCACGCTCAACTTCCACCGCACCGACCACAAGGACGGTTCTGCCACTTATCTGCGTGAATATCTGCGCAAATATATGATGGCTACCCGCCCTGAAAGGAAGGATTATGCATCGTGGAACTATGCGCAGTTTGTAACCGATTCCATCCTCTGGAACACCGACCCATTGTTTGGCTGGTGCAACAAGAACTATAAGAAAGATGGTTCGCCATACAATATCTACAGCGACGGACTGAAGGTGTTTACCACCATCGACAGCCGCATGCAGCGATATGCCGAAGAGGCCGTGTATCAGCATGTGGCACGCTATCTGCAGCCAGCCTTCAGCAAGGAGGTGGCACGCAAGCCTAGTTCGCCATACAGCGACAAGCTGACGCCGCAGCAGATTAAGGTGATATTGAATCGCAGCGTGACCCAGAGCGAGCGCTATCGCCAGATGAAGGAGGATGGATTCTCGGCTGACGAAATCCACGCAGCCTTCAGGAAGAAGATTCCGATGACCGTGTTCACCTATCACGGAGATATCGACACGGTGATGAGTCCGCTGGATTCCATCCGCTATTACAAGACCTTCCTGCGCAGCGGTTTCTTGAGCATGGATCCTAAGACGGGTGCCGTGAAGGCGTATGTGGGAGGATTGGACTATACTCACTTCATGTACGACATGGTGAGTCTGGGAAGAAGACAGGTGGGTTCAACCATCAAGCCATTCCTCTACAGCCTGGCGATGGAGAACGGATTCTCGCCTTGCGATAAGGCACCAAACCGCCAGCAGACTTACATGGTGGCTGGCAGACCATGGACGCCTAGAAATGCCAACCATTCGAGATACGGCCAGATGGTGCCGCTGAGCTGGGGATTGGCGCAGAGTAACAACTGGATAAGTGCTTATCTGATGAGCAAGCTGAACCCGTCGCAGTTTGTCCAGCTCTTGCACGACTACGGTATCAACAACCCTGATATTCACGCTTCTATGAGCTTGTGTCTGGGTCCGTGCGAGGTGAGCGTGAGCGAGATGGTGAGTGCCTATACCGCCTTTGCCAACCACGGCATCCGTACGGCTCCGATGTTCGTGAGCCGCATCGAGGACAACGAGGGTAACACCATCGCTACCTTCCAGCCGAGAATGAACGAGGTAATCAGTGCCGACAACGCCATGAAGATGCTCACCATGATGATGGGCGTGGTGGATAACGGTACGGCAGGCCGCCTGCGCTACAGATATAAGCTGGAGGGACAGATTGGTGCCAAGACGGGTACTACCAACAACAACAGTGACGGATGGTTCATCGCCTTTACGCCGCAGCTGGTGAGCGGTTGCTGGGTAGGCGGCGAGGAGCGTGATATCCACTTCGATTCGATGAGTATGGGTCAGGGTGCCACCATGGCATTGCCTATTTGGGCTATCTTCATGAAGAAGGTTTATGCCGACCCATCGCTGGGCTACAGTCCTACCGTGAAGTTCGATATGCCAGCCGATTACAACCCATGCTATCATGCGGGCAGCGGCGGCGAGCAGGACACCTTTGAGAAGGTGGATGCCATCGACGAAGTGTTTGAATAAAAGGCTTGGGGGCGTATTCCCCAAGGCATCATAAAAAAGGCTATCCGCCATTTTTGCACCTATTTCTTTTAAATAGTGCAAAAATGGCGGATGTTTTTTGTTTATCTGCAATATTTTTTGTATTTTTGCAAAGTTTTAGGGCAATAGTGCGCTGCGGGCATGAATGCTGGCTGCAAGCCCTGGCATCTGACAATGAGAAAATAATAAAAAAACATTATAATGAACGTTTCATACAAATGGCTTAAAGAATACGTCGATTTCGACCTGACACCACAGGAGACTGCCGATGCGCTGACCTCTTGCGGACTCGAAGTGGACGCTTTGGAGGAAGTTCAGTCTATCAAGGGTGGACTGAAAGGTCTTTACGTAGGTAAAGTGTTGACATGCGAGGCGCATCCTAACAGCGACCACCTGCACGTTACAACCGTTGACCTGGGCAAGGGTGAGCCACAGCAGATTGTCTGCGGTGCGCCTAACGTGGCTGCCGGTCAGAAAGTAATCGTTGCCGACCTGGGCTGCGTGCTCTACGACGGCGACCAGAGTTTTACCATCAAGAAGAGCAAGCTGCGCGGTGTAGAGAGCTTGGGTATGATTTGTGCTGAGGATGAGATCGGCGTGGGTACATCTCACGACGGTATCATCGTGCTCCCAGAGGATGCACCTGTAGGTCAGCCTGCTGCCGAGTACTATCACCTGGAGAGCGACTGGCTCATCGAGATTGATATCACTGCCAACCGTGCCGATGCACTCGGCCACTGGGGCGTGGCTCGCGACCTCTATGCCTGGTTGAAGCAGAACGGTTATGAGACCAGTCTGCATCGTCCATCTTGCGATGAATTCGTAGTAGACAACGAGGATCTTCCTATCGATGTAGAAATTGAGAACACCGAGGCTTGCAAGCGCTATGCCTGCGTTAGCATCACCGACTGCGAGGTGAAGGAAAGCCCTAAGTGGTTGCAGGATAAGCTGAACATCATCGGCTTGCGTCCAATCAACAATATCGTGGATATCACCAACTACATCATGATGGCATACGGTCAGCCATTGCACTGCTTTGATGCCGACATGGTTACCGGTCATAAGATTGTAGTCCGCACCCAGCCAGAGGGTACCAAGTTCGTGACCCTGGATGGCGAGGAGCACACCCTGGGTGAGCACGACCTGAGCATCTGCAATGCTGAGGAGCCAATGTGTATCGCAGGTATCTTCGGCGGTAAAGGTTCCGGTACTTACGAGACCACCAAGAGCGTGGTTCTGGAGAGTGCTTACTTCCACCCAACATGGATCCGCAAGAGCGCTCGCCGTCATGGTTTGAGCACAGATGCCAGCTACCGTTTTGAGCGTGGCGTAGATCCAAACGGACAGATTTATGCATTGAAGCAGGCTGCCATCCTCTGCAAGCAGTTGGCTGGCGGCAAGATTTCCATGCAGATCAAGGATGTATATCCAGAGCCAATGCAGGATTTCCCAGTTCGCCTGAACTATGAGTATGCACATCGCCTCATCGGTAAGGAAATTGGTGCTGAGACCATCAAGAATATCGCCACATCTCTGGAGATGAAGATCGTGAAGGAGGATGCTGAGGGTATTGACCTTCTGGTTCCTGCCTATCGTGTAGACGTTCAGCGTCCTTGCGACGTGGTAGAGGATATCCTCCGTATCTACGGATATAATAATGTGGAGATTCCAACCCAGTTGAAGAGTTCCCTGACTGTTCAGGGCGATGAGGACAAGGCTTATCACTGCCAGAACCTCGTGGCAGAGCAGTTGGTAGGCGAGGGCTTCATGGAGATTCTCAACAACTCTCTGAGCAAGACCAGCTACTATACAGACCTGGAGCTGAACAAGTATCCTGTGGAGAACGTAGTGAAGGTGATGAACCCATTGAGTGCAGATCTCGGCGTGATGCGCCAGACCATGCTCTTCGGCGGTTTGGAGAGCATAGCCCGCAACATCAACCACAAGAGCCAGAACCTGAAGTTCTTCGAGGTGGGTAACACCTATTTATATAATAAGGAGAAGTGGAGCGAGGAGAGTCCTATCAAGGCTTACTCTCAGGAGGCTCACATGTCACTCTTCATCACCGGTAAGCGCGTAGAGGGCAGTTGGGCTCATGCAGATGAGCAGAGCAGCATCTACGAGCTGAAGGCAGTGGTAGAGAATATCCTCCGCCGTGTGGGTATGCCACAAAACAACCTGGTTATCAAGCACAGCGACAACAACATCTTTGCCAAGGGCGTGAACTACGAGACCCGTGCCGGCAAGGTATTGGTGGAGATGGGTATCCTGAGCAACAAGCTGAAGAAGGCATTCGACATAGAGCAGGATGTATTCTATGCTGATGTTCACTGGGATAACGTGGTGAAGACCGTGAAGAAGGTGAACCTTACTTACACAGATATCAGCAAGTATCCATCTGTGAGCCGCGACCTTGCACTGCTCGTTGACAAGAACGTAGAGTTTGCACAGATTGAGCAGATAGCCCATCAGACCGAGAAGAAGCTCTTGAAGAGCGTGGTACTCTTCGACGTATACGAGGGTAAGAACCTGCCAGAGGGCAAGAAGAGCTATGCTGTGAACTTCATCCTGCAGGATGAGGAGAAGACATTGAACGACAAGCAGATTGATGCCATCATGAAGAAGCTCATTGCCAACCTCACAGGCAAGCTCAATGCAGAGTTGAGATAATGCAGAATGCGATTGACGCAGAATTGAGATAATATTATATTTAAAAAACGATAAACATTTAAAATTTTATTCCAATGGGAAGAGCATTTGAATATCGTAAAGCTACAAAGCTGAAAAGATGGGGCCACATGGCCAAGACATTTACTAAGTTGGGTAAGCAGATTGCTATTGCTGTGAAGGCAGGCGGTCCAGAACCAGAGAACAACCCATCATTGCGTGCTATCATCGCTAACTGTAAGCGTGAGAACATGCCTAAGGATAACATCGTTCGTGCCATCAAGAACGCTTGTGGCAAGGATACCAGCGATTACAAGGAGGTGACATACGAGGGATATGGCCCTCACGGAGTTGCTGTGTTCGTTGATACATTGACAGATAACACAACCCGTACAGTGGCTGACGTTCGTTCTATCTTCAACAAGTTCAGCGGTAACCTGGGTACAACAGGTTCTTTGTCTTTCCTCTTCGACCACAAGGCTGTGTTCACATTCAAGAAGAAGGATGGTCTGGATATGGACGAGTTGATTCTCGACCTGATTGACTACGGTGTAGAGGACGAGTTCGATGAGGATGAGGAGAACAACGAAATCACTATCTACGGTGCTCCTACAAGCTTCGGCGAGATTCAGAAGCACTTGGAGGCTGAGGGCTTCGAGGTAACTGGTGCTGAGTTCACCTACATTCCTAACGATTTGAAGGATGTTACTGCTGAGGAGCGCGAGACTATCGACAAGATGGTTGAGAAGTTGGAGGAGTTTGACGATGTTCAGACTGTTTACACCAACATGAAGCCTGAAATTCCAGCAGACGCTGAATAAGCCTTATGTTGCAGCAAGAAAAGAAAGATAAGTTGACAAAAGTAACTTATCAGACTCATGGCACCTGCTCAAAATACATCTGCATCAGTGTTGATGAAGATGGAACTGTGCAGGATGCCCAGTTCATCGGTGGCTGCGATGGCAACACCAAGGGCGTTTGTGCCTTGATTCAGGGCATGAAGGCCAAGGAAGTCATCGCCCGACTGAAGGGTATCACTTGTGGTAACAAGCCTACAAGCTGTCCGGACCAACTGGCCACAGCCTTGCAGGAAATGGGATATTAAGAGTTTTTAGGCACGGATTACACGGATTACACGGATTTATAAATACGCTTTATTTATATAGCGCCATAAAATCCGTGTAATCCGTGTAATCCGTGCCTTTTCTAATACTCGTAATCCGTGCCTTTTCTAATATTTGAAACTATCATCCAGCAATACCTGCTTCGGATCTTTCTCTGAATGATAGATGAAACGGAAGGAGAAATGCGCCTCCTTGTATTTCTTCAACCCCGGGTTGTTATCCAGCGCCTCCTTCTGCAATTTATGCAGCTTTTCCCTGTTGGCATCAATCGCCTGCTTGTTGTCGGCCTTGTTTCTCAGGGTTACATAATAGGTGTAAACCTTGGTGGTCTTATCGAAGGTGGCACTATCCGTACGGCTATCGTTTACGTAGGGAGTAGGGCAGTACTTTTCCGTATATTCCTTCGCCTCTCTCGCCGCCTTATCTTCCAGACTTTCGGTGCAAGAAACCAGCAAAGAAGCGAAAATACCGATGTAAATCAACTTTTTCTTCATGATTTTTCCTTTTTTTATCTAAAAAACTCTATTATTTTCAATCTTTTGTGCAAAGATACAAAAAAAATAAGTATCTTTGCAGTCTAAAGAGAGAAAATTATATGGAGAATATAAATAAAATAAGAAATTTCTGCATTATTGCACATATCGACCATGGTAAAAGTACCCTGGCAGACCGTTTGTTGGAGAAGACTCAGACTATCAAGATTACTGAGGGACAGATGCTTGACGACATGGACCTGGAGAGGGAACGTGGTATCACCATCAAGAGCCACGCCATCCAGATGGAGTACAAGGCAAAGGATGGACAGACTTACATCCTCAACCTCATCGATACTCCGGGACACGTTGACTTCTCTTACGAGGTTTCCCGTTCCATCGCAGCCTGCGAGGGAGCGCTCTTGGTCGTGGATGCCACTCAGGGTGTCCAGGCGCAGACCATCTCTAACCTCTATATGGCTATTGAGCACGACCTGGAAATCATTCCAGTGATCAACAAGATAGATATGCCTTCGGCTATGCCGGAGGAAGTGGAAGACGAAATCGTTGACCTCATCGGATGCAAGCATGAGGATGTCCTCCGCGCTTCCGGTAAGACAGGCGAGGGCGTTGAGGATGTACTGGAGGCGGTGGTAAACCGTGTGCCAGCTCCTAAGGGCGACGACAAGGCGCCATTGCAGGCACTCATCTTCGACTCTGTGTTCAATTCCTTCCGTGGTATCATCGCTTATTTCAAGATAGAGAACGGCGTTATCCGCAAGGGCGACAAGGTGAAGTTCTTTAACACCGGCATGGAATATGATGCCGATGAAATCGGTGTACTCAAGATGGATATGATTCCTCGCAAGGAACTGGGTACCGGAGAGGTGGGCTACATCATCTCGGGTATCAAGAATGCCACCGAGGTAAAGGTGGGTGATACCATTACGCACATCGCCCGTCCATGCGAGAAGGCGATTGCCGGTTTCCAGGAAGTGAAGCCGATGGTCTTTGCCGGCGTTTATCCTATCGATCCTAGCGATTACGAGAATCTGCGTGCCTCATTGGAGAAGCTGCAGCTCAACGATGCTTCGCTTACTTTCTCGCCAGAGAGTTCCGTGGCATTGGGCTTCGGTTTCCGCTGCGGATTCCTCGGTCTGCTCCACATGGAGATTGTGCAGGAGCGTCTGGACCGCGAGTTCAACATGGATGTTATCACCACCGTGCCTAACGTATCTTATATGGTATATGACAAGCAGGGTGGCGAGAAGGAGGTTCACAACCCTTCGGGATTGCCAGACCCAACGATGATTGACCATATCGAGGAGCCATATATCCGTGCCACCATCATCACCGCAGCCGATTACATCGGTCCGATTATGAAGCTTTGTCTGGATAAGCGTGGCGAATTGATTAACCAGGAATACGTGAGCGGTAACCGTGTGGAGTTGCACTTCATGCTGCCGCTGGGCGAGATTGTGATTGATTTCTACGATAAGCTGAAGAGTATTTCCAAGGGATATGCTTCCTTCGACTATCACATCGATTCGTTCCGCCATTCCGACCTGGTGAAACTGGATATTCTCCTGAATGGAGAACCTGTGGATGCGCTGAGTACCTTGACTCATCGCGACAATGCCGTGAGCTTCGGCCGCCGCATGTGCGAGAAGTTGAAGGACTTGATTCCTCGTCAGCAGTTTGACATTGCTATCCAGGCAGCCATCGGAGCCAAAATTGTGGCCCGTGAGACTGTGAAGCAGGTGCGCAAGGACGTGACCGCCAAGTGTTATGGTGGTGACGTGAGCCGTAAGCGCAAGTTGCTTGAGAAGCAGAAGAAGGGAAAGAAGCGTATGAAGCAGATTGGTAACGTAGAGGTGCCACAGAAGGCATTCCTCGCGGTATTGAAATTAGACTAATATGAACTAAACCGAAATTTATAGTGGGAGGAACATGAATATGAATGCATTTAAAGTAATCACCCCAACGCGCGACATAGCCCGCGAGCTTGCACGTAAGTACAGTACGATGACTCACAGTGAGTTGGACGTGCTGGAGTCAATTCTGGAACCGATCAAGTATGGAAAGGGAGAGAAAATCCTTGTTGAAGGCGAGGTGTGCAAGAACATCTCGTATATTGAGAAGGGATTGGTCCGCCAGTTTTACTTCAAGAACGACAAGGAAGTGACGGAACATTTGGGTGTGGATCATTCCATCTTCATGTGCATAGAAAGTCTCTTCAAGGAAGAGCCTACGAAATTGCAGGTGGAGGCGCTTGAGCCTACACTTGTATATGCCTTGCCCAAGGCGAAGCTGGAGGCTGCCGCCATGCGTAACGTGAATATCCAGATGCTCTATCGTAAGATATTGGAGGAGAGTCTGATTCAGTCGCAGGTGCATGCCGACCTGATGAGATTCGAGACGGCACCGAATAAGTACAAGCGTCTGTGCGAGCTGAATCCGCAGGTGGTGCTCCGTGCTCCGCTTACGTATATCGCCAGTTATCTGCAGATGACGCCTGAAACGTTGTCGAGAATCAGATCGAATACATTATTATAATTTATAACAAATGAGGGTGTGTCATTGTTTTATGACACACCCTCATTTGTTTATTGGATATTACTCCGCCGTATAGAGGTATCGCTTGATACTCTTCTTTGGCGTCTTTTCGAACTCCTCGTCGTGGATGCGGATTTCGCTCAGCTTGCTGTAGCCTGGAACCATCGTGTTGAGTTCCTGGCGGTTCTGCTCCATGATATCCTCCAGTTCCTTTCTGCCGAGGTTCAGCGACTGCGCCTCGTCGAAATCAGGATAAACCAAACCCACGAGCTTTTCGCCCTTCTGAACCACCACGCTCTCGGCAACGAGGGCTAGGGAGTTGAGCTTATCTTCTATTTCCTCAGGATAGATGTTCTGGCCTGAAGCACCCAGGAGCATGTTCTTGCTGCGGCCCTTGATGAATACATTGCCGTCGCCATCCATGGTGCCCAGGTCGCCGGTGTGATACCAGCCCTTCTCATCGATGGTCTGCTGGGTAGCCTCCTCGTTCTTGTAGTAACCCAGCATCACGTTAGGACCCTTGGCTAGGATTTCGCCCGGTACATTCTCTGGGTCTGGACTGTCGATGCGAACCATCATGTGGAGCGCTGCCTTACCGCAGGAACCCGGCACGAAGTTCTTGTAATCCTCGTAGCAGATGATAGGCGCACACTCTGTGGCACCATAACCCACTGTATATCTGAAACCTACGCTATGCAGGAAGTTCTCCACCTCTCGGTTGAACGCAGCACCGCCGATGATTACCTCGTAGAAGTTGCCACCGAAGGCATTGCTCACCTGGTCGCAGATTTTCTCCTTCACCTTCTTGCTGATCACTGGCATGTGGAGCAGCATGCGCATGCGGTTGTTCTGAATCTTAGGGAACACCTTCTTGCGGATGATCTTTTCGATGACCAGAGGCACAGCGATGATAACGGCTGGCTTGATGCGGCCGAATGCCTCAGCAATGATGGCCGGGCTAGGGATGCGGGTGAGATAGAAAACGTGGCAGCCCTTGAGGAATTCGAAGATAAACTCGAATGCCATGCCATACATGTGGGCCATCGGCAGGATGCTGATTATTGAATCACCTGCCTTGATCTTCTTGCCCAGTACATTCTCGGCAAAATCGGCATTGCTCCAGAGGGCACGGTAAGGAACCATCACACCCTTGGAGAAACCGGTGGTACCACTGGTATAGTTGATCATCGCCAGTTCGTCTGGGTCCTGGTCGATGTAGTAGCTTACATGGTTCTTGCGGAAGTACTTAGGATACTTGATGCCGAACATCTCGTTGAGGTGCTCGCGGGCGTATGTCAGCTTATCGGTGCGTGAAACCACGAGCGAGTAGTCTGGAATGTAGATGATACCCTCCAGCCCTGGCATCTTGGTTGCGTCCACCTGAGTAGCCACCACATCGCCCACGAAGAGCAACTTGGCGTCGCTGTGGTTCACGATGTTGTGAATCTGTTCAGGCATGAACTCATGCAGGATAGGCACCGCAATGGCACCATAGGTCAAGGTAGCGAGGAATGCCACCGCCCAATTAGCACTGTTACGACCGCAGAGGGCAATCTTGTCGCCCTTCACTACGCCGGAGTTCTCAAACATGATGTGCAGCTTTTCTATCTTGCGTGCCACATCGTGATACTGCAAGGTGGCTCCCTTGTAGTCGGTCAGGGCATCCATATCCCAATGGTCTATGATGCTCTTCTGTATAAGTGCGTTAAAGCTAGGAATTTCCATATTCTTATTCATTTCTCGTTTTATTCTTTATATAGTGCGTCCTGATAGAGGAGCTCTTATTATATAGCGTCCTGATAGAGGTAGCGCTTAATCGACTTCTTTGCCGTCTTTTCAAATTCTGTGTCGTGCAACTGGATGCGCGAGATGTGAGCGAAGCTTGGCATCTGCAGGTTCAAATCCTTTCGGTTCTGCTCCATGATGTTGATGAGGTCTTCCTGGCTGAATCCCATGTCCTGGCTTTCGTCCATTTCCGGATGCACCAGTGCCACGAGCTTGTCGTCCTTCTGGAGTACGATGCTCTCGTTCACCATCGGCATGGAGTTGAGCTTATCTTCAATCTCCTCCGGATAGATGTTCTGTCCGTTAGGACCCAGCAGCATGTTCTTGCTTCTTCCTCTTACGAAGAAGTGGCCTTCGGCATCCATCGTAGCCAGGTCGCCCGTGTGGAACCATCCGTCTTCATCGATTACGGCATCCGTAGCCTCCTGGTTCTTGTAGTAGCCCTTCATCACGTTGATGCCTCGGCAAACCAGTTCGCCGGCCACGTTTTCAGGGTCATCGCTCAGTACCTTCACCTCCATGTGCTTTACGGCAACGCCGCAGCTTCCAGGCGCATAGTTGTCCTGGTGGGCGAAGGTGATGAAAGGAGCTGTTTCTGTGGTTCCGTAGCCCATGGCGATAGGGAAGCCCACGCTGATGAAGAAGTTCTCAATCTCCTTGTTGAGTGGTGCACCACCCACAACCACCTCGCAAGGGCGATTGCCAAACTTGCGGAGCACAAACTCGCGAACCTTCTCCTTGATGCGCTTGCTGATGACAGGCATGTTCATCAGGAGGCGGGCACGGTTGGTCTGGATATGTGGGAACACTTCCTTTCTTACAATCTTATCCACCACGAGCGGCACGGCGAAGAGGATGTCTGGCTGAATCTCTGCCAGTGCCTCTGAGATGAGCGTTGGGCTCGGCAGGCGGGTGAGGAAGAAGATATGGTTGCCCATGACGATGTTGAAAAGGAAATCAGCCATCAGTCCGTACATGTGTGCCATCGGCAGGGTAGCGAGGATGTTGCAGTTCTTGCCTATCTTCACGGAGTCGATGAGATAGTCGAGATTGCCCCAGAGTGCCCTGTAGGGCAGCATCACACCCTTCGAGAACCCTGTGGTTCCGCTGGTGTAGTTGATCATCGCCAGCTCTTCCGGATCATCCACGTGATACTTTACGTGCTCTGCCCGGAAATACTTTGGGTATTTGTGGCCGAACATGGCGTTGAGGTTCTCACGTGCGTAGGTCAGTTTTTCTGAACGGGAGATGACGAGCGAATTGTCGGGCAGATAGATGATGCCTTCCAGTGTAGGCATCTCTTCGGGATTGATTTCCGTAGCCACCACATCGCCCACGAAGAGCAGTTTGCTCTCGCTGTGGTTCACGATGTTGTGAATCTGCTCAGGCTTAAATTCGTTCTGTATAGGTACGACAATGGCTCCGTAAGTAATAATGGCCAGGAAGGCTACTGCCCACTGGCTACTATTTCTTCCGCAGACAGCAATCTTGTCGCCCTTCTTTACATCGCTGTTTTCGAACAGGATGTGTAGCTTCTCAATCTTTCTGGCAATATCGTGATATTGGAGGGTTGTGCCCTTGTAATCGGTGAGCGCATCCAGATTCCAATTCTTGATAATGCTGTTCTCAATATACGAGTTAAAACTTGGTATTGAATTCATTGCACAATTTACAAAATTTTGTGCAAAGATACGGAAAATACTGCACACTACAAAAAAATATGTGCGTTATTTTGAGTGTAATGGCAAATTAATTGCAAAACTAGGAAAAAAGGATAAGTTCCATCCCATTATTACCATTTGAAGTTGGCAATAATGGGATGAATGCTTATTCATATCTCATCGATTTGGCTGGATGGATATGCGAGATGAGGTAGCTTGGGGCTACGAGCATGAACACGCTGATGAGCAGGGTGGCTACATTCAGCGCCACGATGAAGAGCCAGTTGAACTCTACGGGCACCGTACTTACGTAGTAAGTCTGCGCATCGAGTTTTAGCACCCCTGTGAAATACTGCACTGCTAGAATTGCCAGGGCGATGATGTTGCCCAGCAGCATTCCCTTGCCGATGATGAACACGGCAAACCAGAGGAAGGTGTGGCGGATGGTGCGGTTGCGGGCACCCAAGGCCTTGAGTACGCCAATCATCGAGGTGCGTTCCAGGATGATGATGAGCAGTCCGCTGATCATGGTTACGCCTGCCACGATGAGCATCAGGGCGAGGATGATCCACACGTTGAGGTCCATCAGTCCGAGCCACTGGAAGATGTTCGGATTCAAGTCCTTGATGGTGGCACTGCTGTAGGTTTCGCCATAATGGTCTACGGTGCGGTTCACCTTATTTATAATATAGTCTTCCGTCTCGTTGAGTTTTTCGAAATCGTTCACCGTCAGTTCGGCTCCGCTGGTCTGGTCGTCCATCCATCCGTTCAGTTTTACGGCGGTATAGAGGTCGGTGTAGACCATCGTCTCGTCGTATTTCTTCAGATTGGTCTGATAGATGCCCTGGATGGTGAGCCGTCGCATTCTCACTCCGTTGTCGTCGATGAAATAGGCGAAGATTCTTTCTCCGTTCTTCAGCTTTAGCTTGTCGGCCATCAGCTTGGAAATCAGGATTTTGTTGTGACTTGCCTTGTCATCAAACTTCGGGATGCTTCCCTCCACCATGTTCTGGTGGATGAAGGTGGAGTCAAACTCCGGTCCCACGCCCTTGAAGGCAACGCCCAGGAAGTCGCTGTCGGTCTTGAGGATTCCTTCCTTCATGGCGAATCGCTGCACGTGTTTCACGCCCGGAATCTTGCGGAGCACGCCCATCATGGAGTCGTTCATCACCACGGGATACTGGTTCTGCTGCTGCAGGGTCATGAAATCCGCCACCTGTATGTGGCTTCCGAATCCCACCACCTTGTCGCGGATGGTATGCTTGAATCCCAGCACCACGCATACCGACATGATCATGATGGCGAGTCCGATGGCAACGCCAGCGGTGGCTATATGGATAGCAGGGCGAGAAACTTTACGTTTATCGCCCTGGTCGCTATACAATTTCTTTGCTATAAATAGAGGAAAATTCATATCTTATAGTCCTTCATCCTCCACTCTTCCCGGATAAGCCTCAAGTGCCTTGGCAAGCACTATCAATGCTCTGTTCAGGTCGTCCTTCTTCAACACGTATGCCATACGCACCTGGTTTCTTCCGGCTCCAGGAGTGGTGTAGAAACCGGAGGCTGGCGCCATCATCACGGTTTCGCCCTCGTAATCAAACTCTTCCAGGCACCAGCGGCAGAACTTATCTGAATCGTCGATAGGCAGTTTTGCCACGGTATAGAAGGCACCCATTGGAATTGGGGAGTATACGCCAGGAATACGGTTGAGTCCGTCAATCAGGCACTTACGGCGCTCCACATACTCATCGTATACATCGCGATAGTACTCCTCAGGAGCATCGAGCGAAGCCTCGGCTACAATCTGACCGATGAGTGGAGGAGAGAGACGGGCCTGGCAGAACTTCATCACCGCCTTGCGAATCTCGGCATTCTTGGTAATCAGGGCACCCACACGGATACCGCACTCGCTGTAACGCTTAGACACGGAGTCGATGAGCACGGTGTTCTGCTCGATGCCTTCCAGGTGCATCGCACTGATGTATGGGCTGCCGGTGTAGATGTACTCACGGTAAACCTCGTCAGAGAAGAGGTAGAGGTCGTACTTCTTCACCAGGTCGCGAATCTGGTTCATCTCTCTGCGTGTGTAGAGATAGCCCGTAGGGTTGTTAGGGTTGCAGATCAGGATGGCACGGGTGTGCTCATTGATCAGCTCCTCAAACTTCTCCACCTTAGGCAGCGAGAAACCCTCCTCGATGGTAGTGGCGATGGTGCGGATCTTGGCACCCGCCGAGATGGCGAACGCCATATAGTTGGCGTATGCAGGTTCTGGCACGATGATTTCATCTCCCGGGTTCAGACAGCTCATGAACGAGAAGAGCACGGCTTCTGAACCTCCCGATGTGATGATGATGTCATCGGCAGTAACATTGATATTGAATTTTTTGTAATAATCTACCAGCTTCTCACGATAACTGAGATAGCCCTGGCTTGGAGAATACTCCAGGATGGTGCGGTCGATGTGCTTGAGCGCATCGAGACCACATTGAGGAGTAGGGAGGTCTGGCTGACCGATATTGAGGTGATAGACCTTAACTCCACGTTTCTTTGCTGCGGCAGCCAGAGGAGCCAGCTTTCTGATAGGTGACTCAGGCATTTCGAGGCCGCGTACTGATATTTCAGGCATCTTTTAAAATTTCTATCTGTTAATTATCCATAGCGAGGGTTGCGTAATCGATTAAATCGAAATCCCAACTTTTCGCAATTCGCTTGCAAAGGTAAGCAATTTCATTGAAAAATCGTAATAGATTCGGTTAAAAAATCATTTTTTAGTAAAAAACTCTTTATTCTGTTGTTCTTCTGCATTCTTTTTTATAACTTTGCATCACAATTGCGCCTTTTTCCGGCTACCTTATATAATAAGGTAAGGGAGGACAAGAGTAGAAAATAAACGAAAATTAAAAAAAATAAGAAAAGGAAAAGAAATTATGAGAAGTAGAACAAGCACTTGGTTTGAGACTAAAGTTAAATATCAGAAGACCATGGAAGATGGTTCAGAGAAGGTTGTATCTGAGGCTTACGTTGTAGATGCCTTGAGCTTCACCGAGGCTGAGAGCGCCATCATCGACGAGATGTCTGTTTACGTGAGTGGCGAGTTGAAGGTGAGCGGCATCGGCAAGGCTTGCTATGGCGAGATTTTCTTCAGCGACCTGGATGATGACGACAAGTGGTACAAGGCTAAGCTGCAGTTCATCACCATCGATGAGAAGACTGAGAAGGAGAAGCGTTCTAACGTTACTTACCTGGTTCAGGCTAAGTCATTGGCTCGTGCACTGCGCTATATCGACGAGGTGATGGGCAAGACCATGATTGATTACGACATCGTGGGTCTCAACGAGACCAAGCTGATGGATGTGTTCGAGCACCACGTTCCTGGCGAGAAGAAGGAGGAGAAGAACGACGTTCCGGAGTACGAGCAGGGCAAAGCCGAGTAAACAGATATCCTGAAGTCATACTTCCGGCAAGAGCAAATGGCTAAGGAATCATTTATTAATTATTAATTATAAATTATTAATTGAATTATGTATGATGTAAAAGGAAATCTTCATGAGGTGTTGGGCAGTTTGCCTGCCGGTGTCCGTCTGGTGGCTATCAGCAAGTTTCATCCCAACGAGTATATTGAGGCTGCTTACGCTGAAGGTCAGCGCATCTTCGGCGAGAGCCATGAGCAGGAGCTTTCCAAGAAGGTGGAGACTCTGCCTAAGGACATAGAGTGGCATTTCATCGGTCATCTTCAGACCAACAAGGTGAAGTACATTGCCCCTTATATCTCCATGATTGAATCGGTGGATAGCCTGAAACTGATGAAGGAGATTAACAAGCAGGCAGCGAAGCACGACCGTGTGGTGAAGATTCTTCTGGAGCTTCATATTGCCGAGGAGGATACGAAATCGGGATTGTCACTGGATGCCTGCCGCGAGCTTCTGGAAGCTGGTGAGTGGCGAGAGTTGTCTCATGTTCAGATTTGCGGTTTGATGATGATGGCATCGAATACGGACGATGAGCAGCAGATAGCCTGCGAGTTTGATGCTGCCGCTGAGTTCTTTGATGAAGTAAAATCGAAGTATTTCGCCGATTCTCCTGCCTTCTGCGAGCGCAGCTGGGGCATGAGTCACGACTATCACATCGCCGTCAAGCACGGTAGCACGATGGTTCGTGTGGGTACCACCATCTTCGGACCTAGGGTATATTAAGATTGAAATAATCATTTTGTGGGGAAGGAAAGTGATCTGCTATAAGATCACTTTCTTTCCCTTGTTTGTTATATGAAGATCACTTTCTTTCCTTTGTTTGTGATATACAGATGCCCCTTCTTCGGGGTCAGCACGCTGCGACCTTCCAGGTCGAAGTATTTCGTTGGCTGGTTGTCTTCATCCATCGTGATGCCCTTGACGGCGGCATCGACAGCGAAATTCTTTAGGTAATCGAAGGTTACCATGCCAGTGGCTTCATCTTTCTTGATGTTGTAGAGAGGACGGGTGGTCAGGGTGCTCCAGTTGAACTTCACTTGGGTAAGACTGTTGATGTCCTTGCCGTCTTCGCCTGCGTTATAGGCTGGGAACGGGTCGTTTTGGGCGTTCTGATCGTATTCATCCCAGGTATATTTCATGCCGTCTCCGCAGTTTGCCTGGTTGATGACGAGGCCATCGGCTGGAACCACCATCACCCTTGAAATGCCCTTTTCGTTGTTAGGAAAATCGCCCAGACTCACGGTGCTCTTGTCGGCATAGTCGATGCGCCATACCAGCATGCCATATCCCGTGAGATACTTATACCAGCCCTCGTTGCGGATGTTCTGGAGCAGCAGGAATTCGCCCTGGGCTCTCTCCTTCAGATCTTTTTTGGTCTGGTCGCTCACATCGCCCGATGAGTAGTCTGAGTTCGGGTTGAAGAAGAAGTTGTCGTCGTTCACATCGGCATCAATCTTATAGGCCTTCGAAGCCACATCGTATGGCTCCAGGGTTATCTGCGCAGCTTCCGTAGGACTTAGCGTGATAGGGGTCACCCATCCCATCAACATCTTTTCCCATGGGGTGTATGGGGTAGGGCGATAGCCATCGTAGGTGTATTCTCCTGCATCCATCAGATCCCAGTATTCCGGACTCTGATTATCGGCTGTGCTGGCTGGCGAGTTAGTAGGATAATGGTCTGGCAAGCCCAGGGTGTGCGAGAACTCGTGGCAGAAAAGACCGATACCATTAATTTGGTAGAGGTCATTCTTGGTATCTGCTGGCTTGCCGTTCAGCTCATTGTTGATGCCATAGCGTGAGAAACTCTTGCCATCGCACTTCAATATGCCTTGCTTCTTGCCGTATTCGTCATAGCGGAAGAAAGTGGTGGTACCCGATTTCGGCCAGAGACAGTTGGCTTCATTGCCCGAAATGCTCTCGGAATAGCCGGCGTAGATGATGTATACCAGATCTACGACGCCATCGCCGTCAGAATCATATTTCGAGAAATCCACCTTGCTGTCTATCTTGTCGCATGCCTCGCTGAGCATCTGATCGTTGCCCAGGTCGATGTCATAGTCGTTTCTGTTTCTTCCGTAATAGGCGTATCTTTCGTTCATGGTGACAGGACCCACCACATCAAACTGAGGGATGAACTTTCCTTCGCTGCAGAACTTGAAGTATTCTCTTACTGATCCATAATTGGTGTATCTGGATTCCTGGGAATACACGGCTGCATCGGCCTCTGGAGCTGCTTCGCCCATCTCGGAATTGAGATAGTGGTTGAAGGTAGCCACTGGGTCGCTGCTCTTGAATTTCAAATCAGGGAATTCAACGAGGATGACCAGTGCCTTGGGACTGCCCGTATGTGGGAAGTATCTGTTTTGAGGGTTGATGCCGCTGGCTCTGCTGGCCTGGTTTGCCTGAAATTCCTGATAAGCCTGATTAACCAGATTGGCTTTGATTTGTCGTGCCTGCATCGCAGCGGAGTATTGTGCCTCGAGTTTCTGGATGGTGGTTTTTTCGTATTTTCCGCTGTCGTTGAGTTTAAGAGGAGTACCATCGGTGGTGATGTAATAGCAGAAGTTTTCATCGCCAAAGCGTGAAGCTGAGACGATGCTGCCGTCGGCGAGTTGAACCTGGCAGATGCCTGGTTGTGCCTTTGCCGCGAACATGGAAGTGGCTGACAGTAAGGCAAAAGCTAAGCTTAGTATTGTTCTTTTCATTGATTTTTGTTTATTCAAGTTGGGTTATTTGAACCTTTTTTATTCAAGTTGGGTTATTTAAATCTTTTTTATTCAAGCTGTTTTATTTAAAATAATATTGCCCCTTCTTCTGAGTCTGCTTTCCGAATTCGATGGCGTGGTGCGGACAATGGTGATAGCAGGTGAAGCAGGTGAGGCAATCCTTGTGGTGAAGCCACTCGGGATATTCGCCATGACCGCCCTTGATATCGCCCACCGGACAGACATTGGCGCAGATACCACATTTCACACACTTGTCTTTTTCTACATGGAATCGCTTGTCGGTGATGAGCACGTTCTCGAAGAAACCGCCCACTACCTTGGTGAAGAACCATGGGATAGGACCCTTTACCAATCGATTGACACCTTCTTTCCGGTCGAAAATCTCCTCGCAGATGACGGCTAGTTTCTGTGCCGATTTCGATTTCTTCCAGATTTCCTTCTCCTTGGGGTCTACATCCATAAAGGGAAGACCCACATAGGATTCCGGCATAATGAGAGAGTAGGAGGAAGATACCTCCGTGATGCCCAAGGCTTGAAGCGACGGATTCTGAGAGATGGTCTGGTTCAGATTTTCGATAGTGAGGCCGATGCTGTCGCCTGCCGTACAAACGCAATAGGCGAAAGGAAGGCTTCCGGCTGCATCCGGTTCAGCCCTCTGAACCTTCATCTTTCCGATAAACTCCCTTACCAGCTTGGGAACTCTCCAGCCGTGTACGGGGAAAACGAATCCGAGCCGTTCATTCTCTTTCAGAATAAACGGCTCGGCTAATGTATGGCTTGAATCATCTGCCCTCATGTAGGGAGCAATGGAAATCAAGTCTTCATGAGTAGCCGACGCCAGTTTTGACGCCGCCCACTTGGTATTTCCTGTTCCTGAGAAATAAAATATCATGCTTATTTCTTTTCATTCATCACACCCTCTATGTAGAGGCGTGACATCTCCACATTACCATTGGTGCGAATGGTGATACTCTTCTTGAAGTGACCAGGGAACATGCCCTTGCCATTGTAAGTAACGCTAATCTGCCCCTTCTGACCAGGAGCGATAGGCTGCTTGGTGTAAGAAGGCACCGTGCAACCGCAGCTGGCGATGGCCTGATTGATAACGAGAGGCTTGTTGCCCACGTTGGTGAAGGTGAATGTAGCCTTCTGAACTGGCGAAGTCTCCTCAAAGGTGCCGAAGTTGTGTACCACCTTCTCAAACTTGATCTCTGCCTGGGCAGAGGCGCTTGTTACCATGGCTACAAGCATGGTCAGAGCCAATATGATTCTTTTCATTTTATATCCTTTCTTATCTTTAAATTTCTTTTATCTATTTGGATGCAAAATTACATATAAAGTTTAGTATATCGCCACTTTTTTACATTATTTATAAAATAAGTGGCGATATTTATTAATTAGCAACGAATTTTAGAGCTTGGCAAGGAACTGTCCCGTCAAACTCTCTCGGCAGGCTACCACTTCCTCAGGAGTTCCCTCCACCACCAGGTTGCCACCCTTGTCGCCGCCCTCAGGACCCAGGTCGATGATGTAGTCGGCACATTTGATTACATCAAGATTGTGCTCGATGACCACCAGTGAATGACCCCTTTCTATCAGGGCATTGAAGGCGTGCAGCAGGCGCTTGATGTCGTGGAAGTGGAGACCCGTGGTAGGCTCGTCGAAGATGAAGAGCGTTGGCGACTGCTCCTCCTTGCTGATGAAATAAGCCAGTTTCACGCGCTGGTTCTCACCGCCCGAAAGTGTGCTCGAACTCTGTCCCAGCTTGATATATCCCAGTCCCACATCCTGCAAAGGCTTCAGTCGGCTTACGATGGTGCGGCAGAAGTCGAAGTCGCCCTCATGGCACTGGTTCTTTTCGTCGCTGAAGAACTCGATGGCCTCGTTCACGGTCATGTTGAGCACATCGTTGATGTTCTTTCCTGCCACGTGCACCTCCAGGATATCGTGCTTGAATCGCTTGCCCTTGCATGCCTCGCAGGTCAGCGTTAGGTCGGCCATAAACTGCATCTCGATGGTAACATAGCCCGCACCCTTGCATTCCTCGCATCTTCCGCCCTCGGTGTTGAAGGAGAAATACTGCGGCGTGAAGCCCATCTGCTTGGCGAGCGGCTGGTTGGCAAAGAGACTTCTGATGGCATCGTATGCCTTCAGATAGGTGGCTGGGTTGCTGCGGGTGCTCTTGCCGATAGGGTTCTGGTCTACGAACTCCACGTGCTTGATGGCGTCCACGTCGCCCTCCATCGATGTATATTCGCCCGGAGCATCAGCCACCAGGTCCAGCTTTCTGCGCATTGCCGGGTAGAGGATGCCCTTGATGAGCGAACTCTTTCCCGATCCTGATACGCCTGTTACCACGGTGAATACGTTGAGCGGAATCTTCACGTCGATGCCACGCAGATTGTTCATTCTGGCGCCCTTGATTTCGATGAATCGGTTCCAGATGCGATGGCTCGCAGGACGGTCGATGGTTTCGTGGTGCGTGAGATACTGGATGGTGTGACTCTCGGGATATTTCTCCAGCAACGCCTGCTGCTCGGCAGGGTCGGTGGTGGAATATTCTGAATGCGGACCGGCATATACCAGTCGTCCGCCCAAGCGTCCGGCATCCGGACCGATGTCTATCAGATAGTCGGCAGCCCGCATGATTTCCTCGTCGTGCTCCACCACTACCACGGTGTTGCCCAGTTCCTGCAACTCTCGCAACACCTTGATCAGTCGGTCGGTGTCACGGCTGTGCAGACCGATGCTCGGCTCATCCAGGATATACACGCTTCCCACCAGCGAGGAACCCAGGTTGGTGGTCAGGTTGATGCGCTGGCTTTCACCTCCAGAAAGGGTGTTGGACAGTCGGTTGAGTGTAAGATAGCCCAGTCCCACATCCAGCAGGAATTGCAGGCGATGGGTAATCTCGGTGAGCAGGCGCTTGGCTATCTCCTTTTCGTTGTCCGATAGGTCCAGGTTCTTGAACCAGGTGCTGAGGTTCAAGATTGACATCTCCACCAGTTCGGTGATGCTCTTGCCGCCAATCTTCACGTAGTTCGCCTCCTTTTTGAGTCGGGTGCCGTGGCAGTCGGGGCACACGGTCTTGCCTCTGAATCGGCTCAGCATCACGCGGTATTGAATCTTATACTGGTTTTCCTTCACCATTCTGAAGAACTCGTCGATGCTCACGCGGTCGTGCGGATCACGGTCTTTTTCAGATGGCAGTCCGTGCCAGAGCCAGTCTTTCTCCTGCTGCGTCAGTTCGTAGTACGGTTTGAAGATAGGGAAGTTGTAGGGTTCCGCCCGGCGGATGAATTCCTTGAGCCACATGCCCATCTTCTCGCCACGCCAGCACACCACGCAACCGTCGTAGAGGCTCAGCGAAGTGTTGGGAATCACGAGTTTCTCGTCGATGCCGATGACGCTTCCGAAGCCCTCGCAGGTAGGGCAGGCGCCCAGCGGCGAATTGAAGGCAAACATATTGTCGGTAGGTTCCTCGAATTTCATGCCGTCGGCTTCGAATCGGGTGGAGAAGTCGTAGCAGATGTTGCTTGGCGGGAAGACGAGTCGGCAGGCGCCGTCGCCCTCGTAGAAGGCGGTTTCGGCAGAGTCGAAGAGTCGGCTGATATCATCCTTCTCGTCGCTCACCGATGCTCGGTCGATAACGAGATAGATTTCCCGGTTCTGCTCTTTCAGCATCTGGGTGAGTTCTTCACCGCTCGCATCCAGAAGCTCATTATCTCCAGCTTCCAGGAAATCCTCTATTCTGATGAATTCCCCCTTCTGCATGATGCGGGCATAACCCTCCTGCATGTACATCTCCAGCTGCTCTCTGAGGGTGCGGTCTTCGATGACATGGATTGGGGCGAGGATTACGAACTTGGTGCCCTTGGAATACTGTCGGGTGCAGGCAAGGATATCCTCGGTGGTATGCCGTTTCACCTCCTGTCCGCTGATAGGCGAATAGGTTTTTCCGATGCGGGCGAAGAGCAGTCGCAGGTATTCGTAAATCTCTGTGCTGGTGCCCACGGTGGAGCGTGGGTTGCGGGCTATCACCTTCTGTTCGATGGCGATGGCTGGCGGCAATCCCTTGATGAAATCACACTCGGGCTTGGTCATTCTTCCCAGGAACTGACGGGCGTAGGACGACAGCGACTCCACGTAGCGGCGCTGGCCCTCGGCGTATAGGGTATCGAAAGCCAGAGAAGATTTTCCCGACCCTGAGACTCCCGTAATGGCAACGAATTTGCCCTGTGGAATCTTCACGTCGATATTCTTCAGGTTGTTGGCTCTCGCCCCTTTAATTTCTATATATTTATCTTTTGGCATTTTCTTTTTTCTTCTTTTTTCTTTTCCCTTACTCGTGGTGATACGGCTCTCCTTTTATAATGGTGCAAGCGCGATAGAGGGCCTCGGTGAAGATGAGTCTCACCATCTGGTGGGAGAATGTCATCTTGGAGAGAGAGATCTTCTCGTTGGCGCGGTCGTACACTGCCTGCGAGAAGCCGTAGGGGCCGCCAATCACGAATACGAGTCTTCGGGCAGTGGCCTGCTTGCGCTCTATCCACTTGGCAAACTCGATGCTGCGGAACTCCTGTCCGTGCTCATCCATCAGCACCACGGTATCCGAAGGCTGAATCTGCTTCAGAATCAGTTCACCCTCCCGTTCCTTCTGCTGCTGTTCGCTGAGGCTCTTGGTGTTCTTGAGCTCCGGGATGGTGGTGATGTTGAAGGGCATGTAGTGGGTGATGCGCTCGGCATAATCCTTGATGCCCGCCACGAAATGCTTGTTCACGGTCTTTCCGACCAATATCAATTCTGTCTTCATTTCCTTAACAGTAAACTATAAACTATAACTTCTAAGCTCTAAACTCTAAGCTCTAAGCTACTGAACTTTCGCAAGTTTTGTCCCACACGCCCTGAAAGGGCAGAAGCCCCTAGCCCAGGGCATCGCCCTGGGTAATTACGGACGCAAACCTGTCGCCCTGTAAGGGCAAAAGCTTTAAAACTCCAGACAAAACATAAAGCTTTTGCCCTTACAGGGCGTCTTGCTGATTGCCATCATACCCAGGGCGATGCCCTGGGCTAGGAGCTTTTGGGCCTTCAGCCCGTACTTGAACCACATGCGAAAGTTCAGTAAGCTATAACTTCTAAGCTCTAAGCTCTAAACTTTAAGCTCTAAACTCTAAACTCTTAACTCTTATAGTATCCTTTCTTCTCCAGTTTCGGATTCTTCGGGAACCAGCCTTTCTCGCAGCGCTGTTTCTGCTCGAAAAGCTCGCCGATGCTCCATAGGCACGATGCTCCCAGCACGCCCAGCAGTGCCGAGCAGAGCACGTTGGCAACCAGGAAGGCGGCACCCACACTGATGATGCCGCACACCAGAAACACCCACCAATAGCGGGTGCCCGTATGATACTCAACCTTGATAACGATAGGGTGGAAGATTCCTATTATTAAAAAGGTGGAAACGGCGATGATTACGCCAGTATAATATAATTCCATAAGCTTTATTTTATTTCTTTTCTTTTTCAATGTGCAAAAATACAAAAAAAACTCCAATCTTGTTTGGTTTCTCAAATATTTTATTTATCTTTGTACGCAAAAAGAGAAATATTGTGTTGTTTTCGGGCACAACCCTCTGATTGAACTTTTAATAAATAACAAAATAGAATCAAACTATGGCTAATAACGCAGAATTGATTAAGCAGTGTGAAGAAAGAGCACAGCAGTGGCTCACACCTGCATTCGACGAAGAAACTCGTAAAGAAGTTAAGGCAATGCTCGAGGCTGAGGACAAGTCAGCACTCGTTGATGCCTTCTATCAGAACTTGGAGTTCGGTACTGGTGGCTTGCGCGGCATCATGGGTGCAGGTACCAACCGCATGAACAAGTATATCGTTGGTATGGCTACTCAGGGCTTCGCTAACTACATCCTCAAGGCTTTCCCAGGCGAGGAGAACCTTTCAGTAGTGGTGGGTCACGACTGCCGTAACAACTCCCGTCTCTTCGCTGAGACCGTGGCAGCTATCTTCTCTGCCAATGGCATCAAGGCTTATCTCTTCGAGAGCCTCCGTCCTACACCAGAGATTTCTTTCGCCATCCGTGAGCTCGGCGCCAAGGCTGGTGTCAACGTAACTGCTTCTCATAACCCTAAGGAGTACAACGGTTACAAGGCTTACTGGAGCGACGGTGCTCAGGTTTTGGCTCCACACGACACTGGTATCATCGAGGAGGTGAACAAGGTTACTATCGACCAGGTGAAGTTCGAGGCTAACTGGGATTTGATCAAGATTATCGGTGGTGAGATGGATTACGACTACATGACAGCCGTTCACTCGGCAATGATCGACCAGGATGTTATCAACCGTCAGAAGGACCTCAACATCGTTTACTCTGCCATGCACGGCACAGGTCGCGTCATCGTGCCTCTCTGCCTGCGTTCTTGGGGCTTCCAGAACATCAATGTAGTGCCTGAGCAGATGGTTGTAGATGGCAACTTCCCAACAGTGGTTTCTCCTAACCCAGAGAATGCTGAGGCTATGACCCTCGGTATGAAGCTTGGTACCAAGTTGAACGCTGACCTCGTGGTAGCTACCGACCCAGACGCTGACCGTCTTGCCATCGTTTGCCGCGACGACAAGGGTGAGTGGATGATCATCAATGGTAACCAGACAGCCATGATGTTCTGCTACTACATCATCGAGAACAAGAAGAAGTTGGGCAAGTTGAAGCCAACAGACTTCCTCGTGAAGACCATCGTAACAACAGAGGTTATCGCTGAGATTGCCAAGAAGAACAACGTAGAGTTGCGCGACTGCTACACTGGTTTCAAGTGGATTGCACGCGAGATTGCTATCTCTGAGGGCAAGCAGCAGTACATCGGTGGTGGTGAGGAGAGCTTCGGTTTCTTGCCATACGATAAGGTACGCGATAAGGATGCTCCTGCATCTATCTGTCTGATCTGCGAGATTGCAGCATGGGCTAAGGATCAGGGCAAGACTCTCTACGACCTCCTGATGCAGATTTATGCAGAGTATGGCTTCAGCAAGGAGTTCACTGTAAATGTAGTTCGCCCAGGTAAGACCGGTGCTGACGAGATTAAGCAGATGATGACAGACTTCCGTGCTAACCCTCCAAAGGAGTTGGGTGGCAGCAAGATTGTTACCTGGAAGGACTACCAGAGCTTGGAGGCTAAGCATGCTGACGGCAGCGTAGAGAAGCTCGATATGCCTACTACTAGCAATGTACTCCAGTGGTTCTGCGATGACAACACCAAGGTAAGTGTCCGTCCATCAGGTACAGAGCCTAAGATCAAGTTCTATATTGAGGTAAAGGATCCTTCATTCAAGTGCGCTGGCTGCTACAACCGCTGCACAGCTGCTGCGATGGATAAGATTGAGGCCATCAAGAAGAGCTTGAAGCTGGATTAAAAGATTTTTTTTGGGTGCATTATTAGGGGACATGATAATGCGCATTTTTTCGGCGAGGGGTCATCCTGACCTCTCGCCATTTTGATTTATAAAATTTTAGTTCATGAATAGGAAAAGAAAGAAGATTATCGGTTTGGGACTCTTGCTCCTGCTAGCACCTTCTGCCGGCTATGCCCAGGGCTATAGCTGCGGAAACGTGGGGCTGTTCTGCTCGCCCGATACCCTGCGAGGGGCTCAGCTGGGCGCCTTCTCCAGCGTGGTTTACAAACAGATGAGGGGAGTGAGCCTGGCTGGCGTCATCAACTCCGTGGGCGGCGATATGCGGGGCGTGCAGATTTCGGGCGTATCCAATGTGGTGAAGGGAGGCAACGGCGTACAGCTGTCCTTATTCAATAATGTATCCTCCTCGCCATTCCGTGGCGTGCAGATCAGCGCACTCTCTAATGTCTCCATGGGCATGAAGAGGGGACTGCAGATTGCTTCCGCCAACGTAAGTTCCTCGTATATGCGAGGCTTGCAGGTGGGCGGATACAACTATGCCGATACCCTCAACGGTTCGCAGATAGGCATCCTCAATGTCTGCGTGAGCCATCCGCGAGGTGTGCAGATAGGCATCATCAACTATAGCCGCGATACCGTGGCGCACAAGATAGGTCTCGTCAACGTGAACCCCCATACCCGCATCGACTACATGTTTTATGGCGGTTCAGCCACCAAAACCAACTTCGCCGTGCGCTTCCGCAACCGCTCTACCTATAATATATTAGGCATCGGCACCCATTACTTCGGCTTGGACGAGAAATTCTCCGGTGCCCTGTTCTATCGCATCGGACAGTATTTCCAGCTCTCGCCAAAGTTTTCAATCAGTGGCGACTTGGGCTTCTATCACGTGGAATCCTTCCAGGAGAATTCGCAGGACAAGCCCGAACGGCTCTACTCCCTGCAGGCTCGCATCAATGCCGACTATCAGTTGGGCAAATACACCAGCGCCTTCGCCTCCGTGGGCTATGGCGACACCCGCTATTATCATGGCGGCAGATATCGCAGCCGTGCCATCCTTGAGGCGGGATTAGCCGTAAAGCTGCAGCGCAATCAGGCGTTCTATGCCCCAGGTTCTTCTGAAAAATCCTCTTCTGAAAAATCATCTTCTGAAAAATCCTCCTCTTCTGCCTTGTCAGATTACGATATGGAGGCCTGGAAAGAGGGGAGTATCTTTGCCTTCGATGACCCCAAGCGACAGAAGAAGCATCCTTGGAAGGCGGCAGTGGAGGCATTCGCCATCAACGTGGGCGTGCAGTGCTTCGACCAGTTTGTGATGAACGAGGAGTTCGCCAAGATCTCCTTCCACAGCATCAAGCACAATATCCAGAACGGATTCGTGTGGGATAACGACCAGTTCTCCACCAATCTTTTCGCCCATCCTTACCACGGCGGACTCTATTTCAACGCTGCCCGAACCCACGGCATGAACTTCTGGGAATCTGTGCCTTACTCCTTCTGCGGAAGCCTGATGTGGGAGACTACCTGCGAGATAGAACCGCCAGCCATCAACGACCTGATGGCCACCACCATAGGCGGCGTGTGCCTGGGCGAAGTAACCTATCGCATCAGTGACCTGGTTTACGACGACCGGCTGCGCGGATTCCCACGCTTCTGGCGAGAGTTCCTGGGCACCATCATCTGTCCTATCAAGGGCTTGAACCGAATATTGAGCGGCGATGCCTGGCGTGTAAGGGGCAGATATTACAAGTATCACGACTACGGTCGCAGTCCTGTCAGCTTCTCAGCATCAGCGGGTTATCGCTATCTTGCCGATAACAACACGCTGTTCCGTGGCGAGGGAAATCCATACGTGCGCTTCAATCTGGTTTATGGCGACCCGTTCGATGGTGCCACCACCAAGCCATACGATTACTTCACGCTGGATGCCACCTTCGGCCTGAGCAGCAACCAGCCGTTCATCACGGGATTGCATCTGCTGGGCCGCCTGTGGAGCGTGCCGGTGGAGGTGAGCAAGGGCACGGAGATGGAGTTCGGCATCTTCCAGCACTTCAACTACTATGATTCGCAGCCGGTGAAGGATGGCACCAGTCTTGTGCCATATCGCATCTCCGAGGCAGCGTCAGTGGGTCCCGGCATCATCTACCGCTTCCCTCAGGTGGGCAATCTCACCAAACTGGAGCAGCGCATCTTCGTGGATGGCATCCTGCTGGGTGGCAGTCTCACCGATTATTATAATGTGATAGACCGCGACTACAACATGGGCAGCGGCTACAGCGTGAAGGCCATTAGCCTGATGGAGTTCGGCAAGGTGGCGAGCTTCCAGATAGGAGCCGACTACTACCGCATCTTCACCTGGAAGGGCTACGAGGGCAAGGACCTGGCTACCACCGACCCGCTCTATCTCAACGCCCAGGGCGACAAGGGCAATGCCTCGCTGCTCGTGGTGAATGCCCGTTTCGGGCTCGCCCTGTCGAATCGCCTGAAGCTCGATTTCAACGTGTCGAACTATTGGCGCGATACGCATTACTCCTATCACGACGACGTGCGTAGCAAGACATTCGACCTGAGTCTGGGATTGCAATATCAGTTCTAGAAACATAATAATGTATAAAATATGGGTGCAAGCGTTAATCATTTTTATCTTTTTGCAGAAAAATCGCAAAAAGTTTTGCATATTTTCTGAATTTATATTAACTTTGCACCCATATTTTCAAACATAAAACATAGAATTATACTCTTATGGGAGGCATTTTCGGAACTATTTCCAAGAAAAGCTGTGTCGCAGATCTTTTCTACGGCACCGACTACAACTCACATCTCGGCACCCGTCGAGGCGGTTTGGCAACCTACAGCAGTGAGAAGGGCTTCGTGCGCTCTATCCACAACCTCGAAAGCTCTTATTTCAGAACTAAGTTTGAATCAATCCTCGACAAGTTTGAGGGTGCCACATCGGGTATCGGAGTGATTAGCGATACAGATGCGCAGCCATTGATCATGAACTCACACCTGGGCCGTTTCGCCATCTGCACCGTAGCCAAGATTGTAAACAAGGAAGAACTTACTCAGCACCTGCTAGACAAGAACATGCACTTTGCAGAGATGTCTTCAGGCAGTACCAACCCCACCGAGCTGGTGGCTTTGCTCATCATTCAGGGCAAAACCTTCCGCGAGGGCATCGAGAACGTATTCCACCACATCAAGGGTTCCTGCACCATGACTATCCTCACTGAGGATGGCATCATCTGTGCGCGCGACAGTTGGGGACGTACGCCTCTCATCATCGGCAAGAAGGCGGATGCCTACGCCGTGAGCAGCGAGAGTACATCCTTCCCTAATCTCGACTTTGAGACCGTACACGAGGTGGGACCGGGCGAAATCGTGAAGATTACAGCTGATGGCATGGAGCAGATTCGTCCTGCCAACAAGAAGATGCAGGTTTGCTCTTTCCTCTGGGTTTACTACGGATTCCCTACATCTACCTACGAGGGCAAGAATGTAGAGGAGGCGCGTTTTACCAACGGCTTCAATCTCGCCAAGACCGATGATGTGGAGGTAGACTGCTGCAGCGGTATTCCTGATTCTGGTACGGGTATGGCGATGGGTTATGCTGCCGGCAAGGGTGTGCCTTACCAGCGCTGCATTGCCAAGTATACGCCTACATGGCCTCGCAGCTTTACTCCTAGCAACCAGAGCATGCGTTCGCTGGTGGCCAAGATGAAGCTGATTCCTAACAAGGCGATGCTGAAGGGCAAGCGAGTATTGTTCTGCGACGACAGTATCGTTCGTGGCACCCAGCTTCGCGACAACGTGAAGGTGCTTTTTGACCAGGCAGGCCTCAAGGAGTGCCACATGCGCATTGCGTGTCCTCCGTTGGTATACGGTTGTCCGTTCATCAACTTCACTTCTTCCAAGAGTGATATGGAGCTGATTACGCGCCGCATCATCGAGAAGTTTGAGGGTGATGCCAACAAGGATTTGGATAAGTATGCCACCACGGGTTCTCCTCAGTATCAGAAGATGGTGGATGAGATTGCCCGCCAGTTGGGCTTGACTACATTGAAGTTCAACACCATCGAGCAGCTTGTTGAGGCTATCGGTCTTCCTAAGTGCCAGGTATGCACCCATTGCTTTGATGGCAGCAGTGCATATACTCTGAATGAGTTTGCTGATGCGGAGTAAGATAAGAAGATAAGTATATGATTATATAAGTATATAAGAATATAAGCTCTTGATAGATAATAAGATAGGTCTAGCGACCCCGTGAAACGCGGTATTGCTAGACCTATTTTTATTTTTATAAGGTATCGTAATACCCCCTGCGAAATAAAACTGTCACAACTGTCATGTAACGCTTCTGGGGTAGGAAGCGTGAGGGTTCACAGATACACGATAATGTACATACACTACGCCTGAAGTTGCTTCAGCTGGTCTTCTGTTAATCCTGTAGCTTGTATGATTTGAGTCCAAGACATACCCATTGCCAACAAGTTACGGGCTACTTCCGCTTTACCTTCTGCTCGACCTTTCGCCATTCCTTTTTCTATTCCTCTCTTCTCATCAAACTTTCTGGTGGCATAAATATCACGCATATTCTTGATGTCCTCGTCATAAAGCTCAAGTTCTTCGCGGGAAAGCTTGCGGAGGTCGCCTATTTCTGCCAACTTGCGGAAGACTGGATACTTCTCGCTGAATGGCATCTGCTCAAACATGTTCATATTCTTCATTATATAAATCCAACAATCAAATATATCCATACACTCTGCCTCCGTATGCTTGTCGAACAATGGCAACTGGAGGTATACAATACGCATCCTGTCGGACACTCGCTGGCGTGTCTGCAAATCTGCTGCGAAGATACACTTTTTTATTGAAACTGCCAAGAAATTATGGGATTTTCTTTTTAAAAGAAGAAAAGGAAGAAGTATGGGAGGATAATCACGCAGATTTTGCTGATCTTGACCTATTCGGTCGTTGGGGCTGAAACCTCGTGAAATATAAGTCACGCAGATTTCGCAGATTTCGCAGATTTTAGACCTATTCGGTTTTGGATTTCGCAGATCTTTTTCGCTGAATTTTTCTATTTCCCACAGATTTCACAGATACACACAGATTATTAACCTATTCGGTCTTGGGGCTGAAACACAACTCCGGTAGAAAGATTTTACCCATCAGGCGCTCCCGCAGATTTCAATCCGGCGGAGCACCTGACGGGTAACTTATGCTAATAGAAACGACTAGTAGATAATGTACATACACTACGACTGAAGTTGCTTCAGCTGGTCTTCTGTTAATCCA
>ERZ1023886.134-NODE-134-length-33320-cov-55.224590_pt1 | contig 33320 bp, 51 predicted proteins | sample MGYA00380395_ERZ1023886 | MGnify/ENA primary metagenome ERZ1023886 (study PRJEB33179, sample SAMN07449002) | human gut metagenome | biome: Human-gut; feature: Human associated habitat; material: Faeces | host: Homo sapiens | place: India: Bhopal | collected... | reverse complement strand
AAGCGATCCTGATGACCCTGCTTGGATTAGTGCCCTTGCAGGTCAAATAATATTTGATACTGGCAAAGCTATTCGTTTTGGTGAAACTGATTGGAATTGGAATAAATGGGCTGGACTTAAATATACTCATTCTAATAAAACTATTTATCTTGGTATAGCTGATGGTACTGCGTTTACTGCTTTGAGTCCACAAAATGATGGTACACTTAAATTTCCAGGTATTACAACCATAACTCCTGATAGTGGAGCTAGAATTGGAGGTAGTGGTGGTGCTTTATATTTAGGCAATGCTAATAATAGTAGTTGGGTATATGTTCAAGATATGTGTAGTCAAAGCGGTATGAGTAATTGGAGTATAGAACAAAATGGTACTGCTAGTTTTAAAGCTCTTAATGTAAATAATTCTATTAGTTGCGGTAATATTACTATTAATAGTGATGCTCGTATTAATGGTAATTTATCAGTTAACGGTTTAATAAATAATAAAGGTATATTACCTGCAAATTATGAAGTTAATAATAAAGGAGCGGGTTGTTATGTTTCAGCTGATGCTTTATGCTCTGGAATTACTGCTATTACTGATAGTATACCTGTTACAAATGTAGATATACATTACTCTAACGATAATGGTACTAATTGGGTTAATTATAATATATCAAATGATACTAAATTTAAGGCGTATGCGAATGTTGCAGGTGTTGATGGTTTAACCTTAGGTGGCAATGTTATCACTGGTAATAATGATGCTGAGAAACTAGCTCAAATAAAAAAGAACCAACTAATGTTTACGTTTGATGTTCCTAATAATTGTTATTCTCAAGTTTATTTTGCTTGTGTTGATATGTCAAACGGTGTTGGTGTTACTTGTACTGTAGAATATTTAAATAGTAAAGGTGTTATAGTCAATACTTATATTAAATATATGACCGGATGGAACCAATTTAATTATATAAATTTATCTGATGGTAATACTGCTTTAAATGTAGGAAATGATGATAGAAGATATATTCGTTTTAGATTTAAACATGACCAAAATACTACTGCATTACGAAATGCTTCAATAAATAAAATACGAATATTTGCTTTTACTAAGTATTCATTTCCTACTGATAGATTTATGGGTCATACAGGTCATATATATAACTTTGATTATAATATGAATACTTATTTCCCTAATAGCATTCTTGCTAAAGGTGGAGTTACAGCTTATCAATCTTCTGACATCCGCTTGAAGCAGGATTTGCGAAAGCTGGACTACTTGGGTATCATCAAGGCGATGGGTGGCACTTATGGCTTCGCTTGGAAGAAGGACAACACAAGGTCTATCGGTTGGATTGCCCAACACGTCTTGTGCAACCCTCACTTAAAGGACATCGTGGAGACTGACGAGAAGGGCTACTACAAGATTAACTACTGGTCTCCGAAGCTGATTGCAACGGCATTCGGTGCTATCGAGCAGGTGGGCGATGAGGTCAGCAGGTTGAAGGCTCGGGTGGTATTCCTTGAATCTGAGGTTCTGCGATTGAGTGGAGATAAGGAAGACTGCAACAAGAAGAGATTAGATAACAAGAATATTAATTTATTAAATTAGTTAAGAAAATGGAGAATTTAAAGATTAACAAGAAGAGTGAACAGACAACTGCCACTTACACCAAGGGCGGCTATCGAGTAGAAATCACCTACAATGTTGACAAGACGGGTGGCAACATTGAGAGCATCAATATGAGTATCTATGGTGACCCAAATGGTAATTATCTCGGCAATGCGAACGCCAGCTCCAACGGCAGCGAGCTGACCTACAACATCAGCGGTGTTCCGCAGAGCAAGCTCAGTGAGGTATCAGCATTGATTAAGGAGGTTAATTCCGCTATCAATGCTAATATGGCTAGCGAGGCAGCAGAGTAAGTATCGTGAGTATTAACGCAGGGTGGCTCTTATAGAGCTGCCTTGCCTAGTGTTCTAAGTAATGTAACAGTAGAGCAAGTTGTTACTAAAGAAGTTGTAACAGAATTAGAAACTAAAGTTGAATATTTAAAAAATAAAGATTATGTCTTACAATAGTGAAACTGGAATTATTAGTGCTCCTGTTAGCATTGATGATGTTAAACAAGCTCTTGGAGAGAGTAGCAATGACCTTGCTACTCTTTGTAAGAGTGAAAATATAAATATATGGAGTAAGTATAAACCTATTAATTGTAAAGGTGAATTTAAAGAATATCCTATTAGAGAAGATTCTGATGAAAAAGCAACATCTTCATATAGTAAATTTACTTGTGTTGTTCGTTGTGGTATGAATATACCTATGGATACTTATAAAAACTTACGTAATAATTATGGAGGAGAAGGTTTTGCAATTAATGGTTGTTACAACCTTTATGTAGATAATATATATGGAAAAAATGGTGGTATTAGTGCTGATACAACTACAATGGTATCAGGAAAACATTTTCCAAAAGGTGGTGCTAATTCTCCTTATAGATTAAGTGATTTTAGAAACTACAATAGCAAAGCAATAGACAATAGATGTCTGACTTCTCTTCCTCAATATAATACTGTTGAAGTTTATTATTCTTCAATTCGTAAATTTAATTGTGTATTATATATGAATACACATGCGGATAATAACACAAATCTTACTATGGATGATATAATACCTGATTTATCTTTAGCTTGGTCTTTTTGGATTCAAATTCGTTATGATTCACCATATAATACTACTGATAAGATTTATAAAAATTATTATGTTGGTAATTGCAAAAAACCAACAGATTATATATATGCTGGTAGAGAAATAACTTTTGATATAGGTAGTGGAGATAAGGTTATTATTATTGTACCTTTTTTAGCATACACTCGTAATGCAACTTTATATGATGATACAAAAATAATTTTCATATCTCTTCCGGGTGCTATTAGTTTTAAATATTATCCTAGACAAATTAATATGGAAAGTATTAAAAGTGGTTCTAGTGGTTTTGTTGATTTCTCATCGTTGAGAGAATTAGTTGGTGCTAGTTGTATTTGTAAAGCTAAAATATATAAACTTCCTGATGCTGCATTAACAGTTACTGATGGTATGTTTAGAAGTGTTTGTATTTATGGTAATAATCAGACTTTTCGTATGCCTACTAGTAAAAAGACAACATACGGAAGAGGTTATGTATCTAATAGCTCTGGTCAAGGTGCAGGCTCTGTAACTATTCCTGAAGGTGATAGAACAGATTATATTGAAGTATATATAAGATTTGATAATATTTATGAAGGAGGATATTATGGACAAATGTGTCAATTATCTTTTGAAATTAATATAGATGGTGGATGGAAACAAGTTCCTCCAGGAGGTAGTTATATTATGCGTTAAGATGTAGATATTCTTAATATAACAAATGTGATAGAAACGTATTTGTGGTTTACGTTCTCACCGAGAAAGCAGACACATTGCGACCTAGTGATTACCCAACGTGGGGAAGCTGATTTTTAAATTCGTAATTTTTGCTCCTCCTGCATTGCTATTCGGAATTATTTTCTTAACTTTGCACTGTTAGTAGGAAAGGTATTCTGCTATGGCAATCTGGAGAAGAATATTGTATAACATAAAAATAAAGAAACAATTATGAAAAAGATTAAGACAATCGAGGCTGTTACAGCCTACAGAACATTGAAGGCATTGAAGGCATCATCAATGAGTGATGATGCCGCTATGCGAGTTTGGAAGAATATGAAGGCACTGCGCCAAGTAGCCGATACCTACGACAAGGATGTGGAGGAAGCGCAGCAGAGCTTGAAGGACGATAAGTTCGAGGAGATGCAGTGCAAGCTCCAGGAGTGCCAGCAGTTGGAGCAGAAGCACGCCAATGAGGGCTACGAATACACCAAGGACGATTCAGCCAAGTTCGCTGAGGTCAATGAGTACTTCTTCAATCAGAAGCAGAAGACCGAGAAGTATTTCAAGGAACTTGCCGACAAGGAGGTAGAGGTAGCCATCGAGGCAGTTGACGAGAAGGAGTTGTTCAAGGCAGCGAAAGATTGCGGCTTGAAGTTCGCTGATATGGAGACCCTTGATGTTGTGATAGGATAAACACTGATAAGTAGATATAGGAATAGCGTTAGAATTTGGCATGAAAGCCGTTCTAACGCTATTTTTGTAGCCGTCTACTTTCAGATTGTTACTTTTCATGAAATTTAACACAGAAATATTCTCATTTTTGTTTATTTTGTGCAGAAAAGGGTATCTTTGCACCATCATTTAATTTAAATCAACGAATTATGAACAATTAACTATAGACAAAAGGAGGTATTTCAATGACAGAAGAACAAAAAGACGAAGTCCATCGGTTAGTTCAATCAGTCGGTGTTGTACAGTTGTCAAGAGTAATGTTTAAGGACATGGACGTTAGCGAAATTATAAACGTCATTATCCTTGCAGGTAGAGGCTACAGCATAAAGCTACTCACTTGGTTTAAGTATTATTGTGAAGTGATGCCTCTGCTTATCATGCTTTTTCATATTGCATGCATGGTAACATTTGCGTCTCATGAAAAAGAAATGTGCGTATGGTTTAAGGAGAATTGGGTATCGGCAGCATTTATCTATTTTTCCGTTTACATCCATCCGCTTGTACTTATAATTGCGAGCAGATTCTTTTGGCTCTGCTACAGATGGCGTATTCCGATGATAATCTACCTATTTGGGATAAATGCTATTCATATCGTATACTGGAATGTTTTTACCACCAAAGAAATGGTGGAAGCTAATGTTGTAATACTTGTAATGACCATTATATTTTATGTATATGGTTTTGCCGATAAGTATTTCTCAGGCAAGGGCTGTCAAAGTTTAATCTCTAGATTATAATGATATAGGAAAGTTATTTGGTTATCACACCTTGGGAGTGTTATTAAAATCGTTATCGGATTCTTGTTTTCGAGCAGACGAGCAAGAGAAGAGAGGGGAGAAGGTAACTGCTTGCGGAATGAGTAGCGATGAGATAGAAGACCTTTGTGAGAACTATCTGCCGTATGCTCTCAATCCGATGCTATCTACTGAGGAAGTCAAAGAGAAGCTGCACGTTTCTGATGCTACCCTCAATCGTATGGTTGCTAGGGGTGACATTCCGAATGGCGAGTGTAAGAAACGAGGACACACTAGGTATTGGAAGAAGTGGGATATACTACACTTCATTAAGAGTAAGAGAAAATCATAACGTATAAGCCCTATCGCAGCACGGATAAGCGAGAACGTATGAGTATTATTATGGATTATATGTTTTGTACTTTGATTATAGTAGCGATACTGGTAATTATCAACTGCACGTTCATAGCATACCTGTATCTTTCCTATAAGTATAAAACGATAGATAAGTTCTTCATGGCTTGGGTGACATCATCAACTATGATATTGATAATGTGGTTCGGGGAAGGATTGTATCTGTATCTAACAAATTAATGATGAAAAATTTGGTGGTTTCGGAATTATTGTCTATATTTGCAGTGCTTTTTAGAGCAGCACTTTTAAGAGCATCGCATTTCCGAGCAGGAATGTAATATTCCCCTATACTACGCCAATAGTATAGGGGATTTTTGTTTCTACTTCTATCCTAATAGTTGAACATGTAAGTGTTCCTTACAAGTTGAGTAAGAGAGGTAAGTGATTGCCTCTCTTTTTTATTTGGTGCAATATAATAGACAAAAACACACATATTTCCCCGAAAAATATACGCACTTTTTGCCTTAAATTATACATAACAATATATGATACTACCTACTATCAGCTTAAATCATTGATAATCAACCACTAAAAGAAAGTGTGATAGAGTTATATTTGCTCTTCTATGTTCTTTGTACCTTTGCATCCGTAATCGATTACATAGTGTTAGTTAATATTAAGGATTTCAAAAGATTGTATTATGGAAATGACAGATGCAAAGGTCGTAGAGAAGAAAATCTACGAAGAGGGAAAGAAGCACGATGATTATGCTTCTAAGGCAACAGGAAATGCTGGTCTTACCCTTGGTATCATCGGCACAGCACTCGGTGCTGGTGCTTGGTTGCTTGGCGGTAACAACCGCAGCGTGTTTGGTTCACTTGGTAATGGTATGCCAGATAATGTGAATATCAACACCTATGGTGGTATGACTGCAAGTAATACTGCTCCTACAGCCCTTGAGGTAATGGAGAAGGAATGCGCTGATGAGGTGAAGTTGCTTACCGACATGTTCGGTTTAAAGCTCGACACCGCTAACAAGTTCTACGCTATGCGTGAGACTGACATCGCTGAGAAGTTCGGTCTTTACAAGTCGCAGGTAGATGCTATCAACGCTGAGAACCGCCGAGCAATGCAGGCTGAGTTCGGTCTTTACAAGTCGCAGGTAGATGCTGACTTTGGTTTGTACAAGAATCAGAGAGACCAGTATGACGCACTACAGGCTAAGTATAGCGACCTCGACAAGAAGGTAGCCGTTATGGAAGCCCTCACTCCTTACAAGGAGAAGCTGATGATGGCTTACGTGAACGAGAAGACCTGCAATTGCTTGCGTGGTCAGTTGGTACTCCCATCTACACCAGTAATTTCAGGCTACGGCAGCTATTGCTGTAACGGTACTGCTCCTTCCACTCCCACTACAGGAGCGTAACAGAGCTGTAAGGAAGTCGATTAGACGGACTAAAAAGAAATGAGTTGGTGAGGGGTGTTTGCCCTCGTTGGTGGATGCCCTCTCACCTCTCTATAATATATCACCAACTTTAAAGATATTGATTGTTATGATGAATTTTGGTAACAGCCCATTATTGGATATGGGTACAAATCAACAACAGCCGCAGATGATGGATGCCGAGCTACAGAAGATGTACGAAGCAATACAGCAGAAACGAGCATCTATCAATATGCAGACGCAGGTATCTTCTACTCCACTCTTCGATGAGATAGATAAGATAGAGGATAGTTTTACAGATACTCAGAAGCAGTTCTTGATACAAAACCAAGAATACGTGGAGAGTTTGCAGTACGTATCTAAGCTTGTGCAAGATGAGGAACTACGCATTATCCGACCTCGTATAGAGCAGACAGAGCAAGGCAAGGAGGCTTTGAAGCATCACCTATCCATCGTAACAAAGCTAAAGAAGGAGATGGCTAAGGAGGAGGAACAGAAGCGAGCCTTGCTTGATGACTACCTCACAAATTATCCAGATATGGCATACAAGGATTATCTCGCAATGATTAACGGTCAGAATCAAGCTAAGAAAGGAGGATCTAAGAAATGAATATAACAGAGCTTAAAGAGAAACTGCTTGAATCGGTTGACGTTTGGGCAGACGCAAGAATAGACGATATGGTTAAGGCTAACCCGATGCTAGCCATACCATCAGTGTATATGAAACGTGCGGCGCATAATATCATATCCAAGAATAAGGATAAGTGGGATAAATCGATAGACAATGCTACCCTATTTCTTGCTGATGAGAATGGAAATATTGATGCAGATACCATCTTCGCAGATATGATGCAGATGCTAAAATCCGTGGAAGATTACAAATTCGATGTAGGTTTTATTCACGGACATATTGACAAAGGAGTTGTGTCTATTGACCTGCCCGACGGAATTGCCACTGCTATCCTCTTTGGAAGCAAGCGAAGCATCAATTTCACGGAGGAGGATTTTGCAGAGTTAAAAGATTTGATAATAGGTTAAAATATATAAGATATGGAAGCAAAAGAGATTATGAGTAAATTTGATGAGCTGTATGGAATGATGGCTTCATCAACCAACGTAAAGTATATGCATACATTCGGAGACACCATGCGTTGTATGATGCAGGATATGGCATCGAAGCACCCAGATTTGGCGCAAGAGTACGTTGAGAAACTTTGTGCAATTAAGTGGAAGAACTATCTCACTAAGAAGGAGGCTTCAGAGATTGTGAACGGAATGAATCCAGCTGCAACTTGGGATATGCAGACATGGATCAATGCTATGACCGGTCTCGGACTTGCAACAGAGGAGAAACCTTATTACAACGATTACGCTTTGTACGTTGCGACGAATCAGGTTGTAAGCGACCACGGATGCACAATTGCTAAGATACTCGGCAAGGAAGATGTTAAGGACATTGATACAGAACATCTGGTTAAGTATGCCCACAGCCTTGCACTCGATTTGTTGAAAGACAAGGATGGTGTATACAACATCAGAGAGTATTTTCTGAAGTAACATCAAAAATATACGGTTATGAAAAAGGTATTCGAAGACATTATAGCTAGCAATGATATGCAGGCTATAAAGAACTGTGTTACGATCATGGCTGATTGTTGCGAAGTCGGAATGAATGACAGCGTAATGCTTGATATGATGAAGCAGGTCCATGGAGAGATTGGGGCGTGTCATTATGACGAAGAAATGGCAGATATGCATCTTTGTCTCATCGGTCAGCTTCATACTAAAGATGTGGCAAAAGACTATTGGCATGAGGTCAAGAACGACAACATCAATCTCGAAGACTGGTGCGTTCTCTGGGGCGAAATGGTAAAGCGTAACGACGCAAAGATAAAGAAATGGTTCCCGAAGATCAACACGTACAACTACGAGCAAAAGATTTTTGATGAATGTATTTCCTTCCTGGAAAGTGGCAGGCTTCCATATTACGACTTGAATGTCTAAAGTTTTTCGTTATTCTGAATAAAGTTTCGGTTTTTTTTGCTATCTTTGCAGAAAGAGACCGAAACTTTATTTTTATTAATTATTCAGGATAACAGATTATGACAGATTTATTAGATTCGTCACAGATTCGGCAGATAGGTGTTACTATTTTTTCAGCTATACTTGCCTTTGCAACGCCAACAGAGGGATTCATCTTGGCGTTGGTTATCGCATTTGGCTTCAATATCTTCTGCGGTATGCGAGCTGACGGCGTGAGTGTTGTACGATGCAAGAATTTTTCTGTATCAAAGTTCAAGAACGCACTTTTAGAGATGCTCTTGTATGTTGTTATTGTGTATGTCATGTATGGAATCATGGTAAGTTGCAACGACAATACAGAAGCATTATTCGTGATTAAGATGCTTACGTATATATTCTGCTATGTGTATATATGCAATGCGTTCAAGAACCTTATTAAAGCATACCCTAAGAATGTTGCATTCAGGGTTATTTATTACATTCTGAGGTTTGAGTTTGCGAAGGCATTGCCGAGCTATTGGAAACCGATATTGGATAGATTGAATCAGGAGTTTGACAAAAAAGAGGAGGAAAACAAAAATGGCAAACCATAAGATACTTGAGCCATTCATTCTCAGATGGGAGGGTGGCTTCGTTAACGATAAGGATGATTTGGGTGGAGCTACTAATATGGGCGTGACTCTCGCTACATACCGCTCAGCATTCGGCAGCAAGAAGACGGTGAACGATTTAAAGCGTATGACCAGGGTGCAATGGGGTGTAATCTTCAAGAAGTGCTACTGGGATAAGTGGAAAGCTGATGATATTAAAGACCAGAACGTAGCCAATATCCTCGTCGACTGGGTATGGGCTAGCGGAGCCTACGGTATCAAGATTCCTCAGAGAGTTCTTGGCGTTGATGTGGATGGTATTGTCGGGCCGAAGACTATCGCATCTGTCAATGCAAGAGATGGCCGGGAACTGTTTGATACCATCAAGCAGGAACGGAAGGATTTTATTGAACGTATCTGTCAGACAAGGCCACAGAACAAAAAGTTCAAGAAGGGTTGGCTGAACAGAATTAATTCACTTGCTTATGAAACTGATTGATAAAATAACAAGGGTTGTAATTGCCATTGCAGTAGCAATGCTGATTCTATCAATGTTCTGTAGGTGCAAGACCAAGGAGCGTGTGGTAGAAAAACAGACATACATCACTGATAAACGTAACGAGGCTAAGTGGGATTCACTCTTCAACGCAAGGCTTGTCAAGGAGCTGGAATTATACAGAGCATCGCATAAAGAGTCTGTAAAGTCTACCACTAAAGAGAAGACACATATAAAGGATAGCACAGCTTCCAAATACGATGCCAATGGTAACAAAGTCGGCGAAGACAGATTCCACTACGAATATCACGAGATATCACAGGAAGATGTACTGATACTGAGAGATAGTATTTCTAGTCTTAAGGAATACAAGGATAGTGCTGCGATATATCATAGCAAGTGTGACTCCTTAATCTCAGTGATAAGTAAAATATCGAAAGATAAAGTATATGTCGAGAAACAACTATCAAGAACTGACAGGGCATTTTTGAATATAGGTAAGATATCTTCAGTTTGTATTTTCATAGGCATTCTCGCATTTTTAGGTTGGATATACTGGAGACTAAAGCTACATAAACGTTCTTAGTTTTTTCTAATGTTTTTATTTGGTTATTAGTTGATTACAAACAAAAAGGGGTGGCTGCACGCGATGTGTAGCCACCCCTAAACATATAGATAATGCACAGAAATTATTAATTATTCTTCAGCTCCCTGGAGGAACTTGATACCATACTTCGTCTCGTAGTGTTTCTGCTGATCTTCACTCAGCATCTTGGTTTCGCTGTCGTAAAATATGGTAAGCAACTCTCCGTAATCTTTGTCGTAGAAGTAGTTGTATTTATTGCAGAGATAGTTCCTTGCACAGAGACATCTGCTCGGAATGGTCTTGAACTTGCGTCGTGTTTTCTGTTTTATTCCATTCGTTGCTCTGTACCTGTCAAGCCTCAGCGTCTTTTTTAGAGATTCAGAACGTTTAGCTATTATCTCCGGTCTTATTATTGCCTGAGCACATTTCAACCGAAGTCTTTCTTCCGTTTCCTGGGTATGAGTAACGCCAAGTGACTTTGCTATGTTTGTTACACATGACTTTGTTATCCCAAGCTCTTTGGAAATTTCGGAAGAAGAGTAATCCGGATATAGCTTACGGACAGATTCCCTGATCTTCTCGCTTTGCTCTTTTCTTGCGTCCTTGAACGAATCCCCATGCAGCCTATGTAGCCACCAGTAAACAGTCTGTACTGCGCAACCGAAGCTCTTGGCCATTGCGTAAGGAGATTCGTAAGGGTGTTCCTTTATATACGTTTTCTGTTCATCTGTGATGTTCATGTATTACTTTTTATCAGAAGAGCCGTAGCCGTTATCGCCACGTTCTGTTTTGTTTAATTTGTCCGTCTCGATAAGCATGATGTTGTCACTTGTTTCAAGATGAAATTGTACCACTTTGTCGCCAACCTTATATCGCGGCATTTTTGGAAATACGTGATAGAAGACAGCAGAAATCTCGCCAACAAAACCATCATCAATGGTTGCTTCTGAGTTACTGAGAACCATGCCAGTCTTCCATACAGAAGAGCGAGGGCGGAGCGTGAAGCACCTAGAAATGTCGGCAGGTTTGTTGCGGTTTTCAATCTGCAATGCAAATCCGAGGCCGTACTTCCATACATTAGGCGCAATCTCTTCTTCTGAAACCGCATAGCAGTCATAGCAGAAATCATCGTCATGCGCCTTGGATGGCATAATAGCGTTCTCGTTGGTCTTTTTGAATAAAACAGGCACACCAACAACCTCGGTGAATCTATCAATCTCCACGCCGTCAACATTTACCTGTCCGTAGAACATATCAGCAGGGCGAGTCCAAACCTTGCACTCTCCATAGAGAGCCTGATAAACAACTTCCTTCTGCTGAGTCTCACTATTAGTGACCTCAGTAATAAATCTGTAATAACCTCCTTTGAAATGTCTGTAAATCTTTTCCATTTGATATTTAAATTTTAAAATTCATGTTTCTTGCAAACCTTATCACAAGATGTTTCGCAATCTTTTTTGTAGCACCATCCATTGCCTAAGATGTCTTCGCATCCCATCCAAAGGCAGTTACCACAACATCTTTCTTCTTTCATGCGCTGTACTGTTTTAATCTTTCTACACTACGACGAAGGTCTCTCGGACTGAGCGGATTCTTTTTATTAAACTTTGCCGCTTCGTTTCTGTACCTACGAGCATTCCAATGTTCAACTAAACTCATCGCCTTGATGATACGTTGGTCTTTAAAATCGACCTTATATCCCGCTCCTGGTAACATTATGCGATTATAGCAGAGGTAACGAAATATCCAATAAGGCGTATTGTGCTTCACTATCTTCTTAGCTAATCTAATCTTCATCCTTCCACCTCCTCCCAGTCTGTTGCAAGAATATCTTCGCAAGTGAAATAACTCCAACAACTTGGAAAAATATGAATGAAACCTTCCGAAGAATGTGTTGTTGCTTTATAGAAAATGTTGATATTTTTATCTTTATCTATCCATAGTTTGTCAACTATACCCCAGCCGATTCTTCTCTTTCTTTCCTTCCTTCATTCTTCTCAGAGCCTCCGAGAAGTCAAATGTTTCCTTGCTCATAATGATTTTGCTTTAAAGTTGTAAATTGGCTTAATGACATCAATGACATCAACCGTAGGTTTGATTAACTCAACAATCTCTTCGGTTGGCTTGTATGCCATAGGTGCTTCATCAATGGTTTCTTCACAAACTGATGTGGAATAAATACCATTCATTTCATTCTTGTAAGAATCCATAGATAACTCTTTCTTTGCCTGTGTACGAGACATTAATCTACCTGCGCCATGAGGGGCAGAGCATAGCCAATCTTTGTTACCTTTTCCCTTGCAGATAAGAGAACCATCACGCATATTCATTGGGATAATGACTACCTCATCCTTTTTTGCACTGATAGCTCCCTTTCGCAATATACCCTTGTCTGTATCTATATAGTTGTGAATGGTTGTAAAAGAATACTTATCTGAATTAGCATCAATATCTACACCTAAAGCATTTACAAGTCTGTTGGCGATAATCATTCTGTTTTGTTCAGCATATTTTTGAACTATGCGCATATCATTGAGGTAGTCATTGAGCAAATCACCTTCCAAGTAAGAAAGTTCCTTGCTTATATTTTTAGTACCTAATGACTTAATAACACTCTGTATCTCATTTTCTCTGCCTTCGCTTTTTAGCTTGGCAATAACCTCCGACTTATCGGCAGCCTTCTTGTGGCAATACTGGTAAGCAAGGTTTTGGTAATAGTTGCATACCCTAACTCCAAGGTTTCTACTTCCTGTATGTATCACAAGAAACTTCTCTCCTTCTTCGTTTGCATCTAACTCTATAAAGTGATTACCCCCACCAAGAGAACCAACAGAACGATATACTATTTCCATGCTATCAAGACAATCCCAAGCACGGAATTTGCCAAACATACAACCATCAACCAATCCGTTTATGTAGGCTGATACTTCTCCCTCGTTGACATTAAAACCAGACGGAATCAACTTATTGACTGCTTCATCAAATTTCTGCAAGTCAATATCAACTTTACCAAGTCTAACGACTTTCATTCCGCAACCTATATCTACTCCTACGGTGTTAGGAACTACTCTTTTGTCCAGCTCTATCACCGTGCCAATAGTACAGCCTTTACCTGCGTGACAATCTGGCATTATTCTTATTTCACAACCAGAGTAAGCATCGCTATTGGATAGAACTTCTATCTGCTTGATAGCTTCATCTTCTATTGTCTTTGCGAAAATCTTTGTAAACTCATTCATATTTCTTAATCTTTACGTTTAACTTTCTCAAAATAAAACACTACCTTCTTGTCGAACTGAGGAATAATAAGACCATAGGCAATACTCATCTTCACTTGAAACTTGGCAGCGCCACTTAGCAAGCCAACCGCCTGCCTCTTTATTTCTGCTCTGAACTGTTCTAAGGTCATATCCCTCTTACGGAAGTTACAAGCACGGCAAGCTGGCATATAGTTCTCTAAGCTATCCTCGCCTTGAGTTACTGCGAACTTGCCTTGTTTCTCATCCCATCTGGAATACATTCCTCTGTTTTTGGGAACAATATGGTCTACTTGCATATCCTTGTACTCTATAGTCCTGCCACAATAGGCACAATGACCATCATACATACGATATACCTTTAGTCTAGTTTCCTTCTTCATTTCTTTCATAACCTTCATGTTGTTTACAATAATGTGCCCAAGTATCTAAAGCATCCTTATCTTCTTTACTTAAATCCACAAAAGTGTCAGTATCTTTTATTTTATCGTCTATCATATTATTAAGTTTTATAATGACTTCCACGACCAGTATTGTGCTGGGGCTAAGAAGGTATATGGGCATAAAGCCTTAACTTACTTTCGCTCATTCTGTGTCGTGGAAGTTGTATTATTCAAAATTATCTGTTGTACCTAATAATGATTCATTGCCGATGTAAGGAATACAGAATTTCCAAGTAACACATGTAGTTACATATCTTCCATCATTTTCTTTAATATGACTAAAGAAACTTGCTCTCCACACATCATCATAAGAGTCTCTAACTAATACTTTCTCAAAAGGTTTGAATTGGTGTTCTTTTTTAATATCCACAATCATTTTATGCTCACTATCCCAAGCCTCACCTTTCTTTTCGAGAGCTGAGAAGAGCTGTTTTTTCTCTTCTTCTGTAGCAAGGCGAAGTTCACAAAGGTCTTTCTTAAAGAAACTAGTACTGAATGCCACACTCGAAGTTGGACTACTTAAATCTAAATAAATAGATGAGTTATAACCTTCTGATAAACCAGTTTCGCCTGATACTATAAATACATATTGTCTATTACCATAGTCGGCAAAAGCTATATCACCATCCTTGAACTTAGTCTTCTTTTCAATTTCCAAAGTTTCAAAATTTAACTTATAGCCTAGTCTTTTCTCTATTTGGTGGATGTATTTCTGAGCGTCTTCTTTGTTTGCTTTGCAGAAATCTGATGTTGGCAATTCGTCTTCATACTCTCCGAAGCACATTGTAATACCCTCATTTTTCCATAGATAATTATTACCATTGAAAGTTTCGTAGGTATCATCATCAAACCCCTCGAAGATAACATGTGCATTTCCATCTTTGTTAACTAGAATGTCTCCTGTATTCCAAGCGAGCTTAGACCAGTCTCGCATTTCTTTGGAAGGAAGGAGAATCTGTATGCCATCAAGCCAGCATTTTTCTGTACCTAGTTTTGAATAATCAAACAAAAGAGTGCTGCCTACTTCATTAGTTGATGTACATTCAATATAAGTGCCAACATCTGTTATGTGAACTTCATCTAACTTTACGTCTATATTGCGTAATAAGTCATACAACTTAGTTCCTTGCGGCTTATCCTTTAGAATTTCCGCTATATTAACCTTTTCTTCCATAACCATTAACTTGCTTTATAAAGATTAAACCACACCTTATTACTCTGTTTACTCTTATAAACATTACCTTCAAGGTCGAAATAAACACGTTTCTTTTGATTGAACTTCTTCATCATTGGCTGATTATCCTTGTATGTCGTTACATCATACTCAATCAATGAAGAACCACGTTCATTCTTTGTTGGAGGATAACCTGATTCAGGTATGAAACGTACCTCAAATTCTTTATTCCCAATTTCAAAATTTGCTGTAGCCATATTACTTTATTCTTTTGAATTGAACATTCTTTCCGTCTTTTCGCTCATTTGATGCGCACTTGATTCGATTACACATGTCTATATTGATACAGTTTGCAATTTCATCAAAGAAACAACCGCTACAATCGGCTTCCTTGGTCTCAACCACCTTTAATGTGACTTCTGCGCCTACAGGCAAATCTTCCATAATTACACCTCCTAATCGTTATTGTGTTTTAGTTTAAGTTGTCTCATTTTTGCCTTTACTGCACCAACAGATCGCCCTAGAGCCTTTGCGAGCTCTTCATCAGACATTTTATCGAAGTTGCGTGCCAGGAAGTTAACCTGAATTCCGTTCCAAGGAAGGAATGCGTTATTCTGGTGTTCTTCACCATGATAGTCAACGCCATTAAGCTTCAGTCCTTCGTCGGCAGCGTTGTCTATCCTTTCCGGATTGCATACCTTCATTGCAACCACCTGCAAAGCCCTGTAAATCTGACCGCCTTCCTTGAAGTATTCAGCATCCTTTTCCGGTATGAGGATCCTGGCAACCTCTCTCATCGATGCATACATACCATACATAGACTGTATGAATTCTCCGCAAGGTCTTAAGCTGCCGGAACTGATGCCACGTTCACTCATAACGTCATCAAACTTCGTACACATATCGTGCAGCATGATTGACAGGTTGTAAGCTACGCATGCATACGCCTGAAGCTTGTGTTCCTTGATGTTGTTTTTCAGAAGAATGTTGTCTGTCGTGTAGAAGAGTCTCTGTATATCAATCTTCAGGTCTTCCTCCATGCTGTCTGTAATATCAAGCCAGAGCTCGTACTGCGAAATCTCGGTAGTATACTTTTTGAATATACCTATAAGAGTCTCAGAACGGGAGAATGCCTCCTTTATGCGATACTTAAGCTCATGCTTAAACAGGTCCTTCCTCTCACTGAGATTGTCGTGCAAGTCTTTGATTGCCGTCTGTGTGATTGTGGCGAGAGAACCGATAATGAGGTAATAGAGCGAAGTTATATGGTCTACTGTTTCCCTGTCCGGCTCCTTGTAGTTGATGAAGAATGCTCCTTTTGGTGTGAAATTATATGCCGACATTCCTACACCTCCTTCTTTACTGCCAATGCGCAACTGATACAGAAGAGCATCAGGAGCGAAAGGAAAATATGTTCAACCATGAAGCAGAAGAATCCGTAGCCTGCGATGAGAGCTACAATAACGAGCAGGATCATCACTATTGTATGTTTGTATCTCTTCATATTTACTTTGATTTAATGTTTCCGTATGCAGCCACATAGCTATCAAGCTGCTGTGTTGCGTGAACTAGTTTTTGATTGTAGTTATCTCGTTCAGCCCTAGCCTTATAGATAAAGATAAAGCTAACGATAAATGATATTACTACCGTTACAACGATGAACAACCAAGGCAGCTTGTGTACCGCCTTATTGATTGCTCTTCCTAGGTTTCTTACGACAACCCAAGAGTAAACTCCTATGAACACAATCGCCTGCTTGGTGGTTGCGTTAGTAACTTCTGCGATTTTACCTTCGCTTTCTACCATAATCAACTAATTTAAAAGTATTGGTAATCTTCTGAAAATCTCATTGTCTGGAGTCTTAAACTCCTTATCCCACGTACGATACAGAACGTTAAGGTTCAGTTTCTTCGCGATTGGCTTAAATCTTTCCTCGAAAAATGGAACCTGTTCCTTAAACACATATAAGCGGTTACTAGGCAAGCGAGAAATATTGTTAAAGTATTCACGAGAGGTGCTGTGGTTGGCTATTTTTTCTAAAGCCAGCCAATCTTTCATGCTTTTTGGAGAAATGCTAAGACCATCAATATAAGAAAAGAGATGTGGCAAACAGAACATAAGAATTTGTCCGCTTGTATAAACGAATATGTTTTCGATGTTCGGGAAATTTTTCTTGACACTGCGGGCGAAATTATCAATGTCGATACTTGCCATGAATGGTTCTCCGCCCGTAATACACAAAGTGTGTATTGTTTTCAATTCCTTAACCGTAGCGACTGGAATTTTCTCAATATCGTACAGTTTATTGCAGCATAATTCACATTTGTAATTGCATTTGCTAAGAATCATCAAATGCATGATTTCTGGTTTCACTTTTCTTTCTGCCATAATTCTAAAATTTACTTGGTTCGGTTGCACCAGTTATCGGTAGATTGCCAATAACCGGCCATCCATATTTCTTTCTTTGTCGCATCAGGATGTTCATTGAGCCATTCCTCTGCCATTTTACTTACGTCTGCCATTTTTGTCTCGTTTTGATTCTTTTTCAAGTTTTCTCTTTAGCTTTTCAAGAGGGGATTCTTTCGGATCAACACCATTTAAGCGGCAATGTTCTTCGTAGGATATTGCATTCTTTTTTGATTCCTCATATTCTTTTTTCTGTTTCTCAGCTAACTTCTGAGAATCAATTTCAGCTCTCTTTTCGTATACCTTGCACATATACTTGTCTAGGGCGATGAATAGTCTCTGAGGATTCACGGTCTTACAGACATAGATTTCTCCATGCTCGCCAATCGAGAACTCATAGAAGAACCTTGTGAGCTCGCTAGGTGTAACATGGTAGTACTCCTGCCTGATTCTCTGAGCAATCGCCTTAAACTGGTAAGGAGTAGTCGAATCAATAGCACCAATAACCATAAACAAGTCAATGAGCATTATCTTAATCCAAAACTCGCTTGCACCATCTTTGAAGTACTTATCAATACTAACAAACGACATACCACCTCTAGCTACAGAATCATATACAGATGTAATTGTATCTGTTCGATTTTGCAGGGTAGGATATTTGTCCAGGAATAGCGCATATTGTCTGCCGTATTTTTCCACCGCTTGCTTACATTCAGTCGGCAAGGATTGAACTAATTTTGTTGAAAGTTCGTTGCTGTTGTTCATAACTGTTTACACCATTGTTTTTAGGAGCGTACAACCCGGAATAGTTGTTTCCCATAGAATGCTCAACGATAACCTTTGCGTATTCTGGATTTCCGTTCGACATCTTTAAAAGCTTCTTTTTAAGAGCCGCGAGTCCACGAGGTTGATATTTCTGCCGTTTCTCTTTCTTGTAAGCAAGCCACATATCGAGAGCTTCCTGGCAAGGGTAAATCTCCTCCTGTTGTCCTTCTGCCTGTTGTCCTTCTGCCTCAAAGTCGGATAAATCCTTGCCTAAGGAGAATGCAGCACCCATACAAAAGATTTTCTGCTTTTCCAAGTCATTCTGGAAAAGCTCACTTGACTTCTGTCTTATTTCTTTAGGTAACATCATTATTTATAAATATTGTTTGGAATTCTGAATATCATGTTCGATGTGCAGAAGCGCGATGTACTCTTCTGAAGAAGGAATATATATGCCGGCTATATTACTAGACCAGTTTCTGAAACGTTCGATAGCCTCAGATAACTCTTCTTTCGTAAGTTTTGCGGTCGATATAACGTATTCCCTATCTGTTCCGAGCAGATCATCGTGCTTTTGTCGCACAAACAAGTCTCTATTGACAATCCTCTTGAAGTAGCATGTCTTGACTTCATCTAGAGTGTTGCCGGTCTGCAATCCGAAGTAAGCGAGTATCGTATGAAGGTACTTCAACTGCTGAAGTGTCTTTGCCTTCTTTTCCACGACCTCTACCATACTCTGCTTTTCAATCAGCTTCTCTATCTTTAGTCTGAGATTCTGTACTTCAAGAGGATTCTTGGTATTATACATCATACTATTTCAGCATTGAATGTATCTTTAATCAGTTTCAGCTTGCCTTCCAGGTCAGAATGGTAAAGAGTCTGCTTGTCCTGCCGGTGCTCCTGGCTGCTGTGCCGGTGGAAACGGATTATTTGGATTCATAGGGTTTGGTGCTCCGGCCATAGCTGCCTGTTGTGCTGCTTGTGCCGCCTGTGCGCCAGCCTGAGGATTTCCAACGTTATAGCCACCTTGTACAGGAGCCTGCTGACCCGGACGAATAATATTCCAAGCCTTGATACTGTTAAACCAACGATCCTGGTACTGTCTTGCATCGATATCAAACTGAACGGTGATTGTCTCACCACCCTTGATATTAAACTGAGCTATCCTGTCAGCACCGAAAACTTCGAAACAGAGATGCTTTGGATATTGCTCCTGTGTTTCGATAACAAAAGACTGTGATTTCCATTCTCCTCGCTGCGACGTTCCCGAACGCTCAGGAAGAACGGCAATCACGACACCTGTCATTTCCATATTAATCAATTTTTGTGTTATATAAATACTGAGTTAAACCTCTGAGTTCGCACCAATCCAAGAATTGGTCTAGGAGGTTATGAATATCCTGCTTCATCCCGTCATATCGGTAAACACGGATAGCCGGAGTGTAAGGTATGAGCGGAAGACCACGAACATCATACCCGTGCTTTTCGAGCTTATAGCCATCAAAGCAGAAGAGGTCAAAACCGAAGATATCTGCACCGAACATATCAAGATAGAATCTCCATTGACAAGAGTCGTAGTACTGGCTATCAGAAGGAGCACTATACTTTGTCTTGATGTCACGGAGCTGCAATCCGTTCACCATATCGGCACACCCGGTTACTACGGCTCTACCATAGTCTTTATACTTACGTATCTCGTGGAATGCCTCGATGTTTTGGTATCGGTAATCCAGAGCAACCTTAATCTGTGACATATCAAGCGTCACCGGGTATCCTTCTATATCAAAAGTTCTACCCTCCGGCACAGGTTCCTGCTTTTCCTTACCATAGTAAGTAAACGTTCGGTAACCGGCAGGTGCGACAACGCAAGGTTGACAACCAGTCTCGACGATGGCGTGAAACGCAGTTCCTACCCTAGTATACTCATTGCCTTGAAACTCGCCAACAATATTATCAATAACACTCTGTTCGGTTATTTCATAATTATCGTGTTCACTCTGGTCGATGTATCTTCTAAAAGCCTCAATAGTTGTCACTCTAACGAGTGGCTTACTACTTTTTCCCATCGTCAGCAGGTTTAACCTCTTCCTTCTTCTCTGTCTTCTTGGCGGCAGATTTCTTGTACTCGGAAGGCTTAGTGAACTTGTTGTCAGTAAAGACGAATCCCTTTGCAGTGAGAGCGGTGTTAATCTCGTTGAAGAACGGCTGCTTCATAATCTGTGGGAGTTCCTTGCAATCAGCCAGGAGTTTTGCAGCAGACTCATCATCCTCGACCTTTGCAAGCTCTCCACGCAACTTAGTGATAAGCTCGTTGGCCTTACGCTGTGCCTCAGACTTAGACTGGATAGACTGCTTCACCTTCTTGATAATGTCCGCCATAAATGTAGCAAACTCTGGAGAAGTTGCATCAGGAATCTCTGTCATAGGAATCTGAGCGACATTCTTACCGACGTAGTTGTCGTTAGGCTCGAACGATACTGTGCGCTTTGCATTAATGAGAGAGATAAAACCGACCTGATCAGCAATACGGAGAAGCAAATCCTTGGACTGACCGGTACAATCTGGAGAGTGCTTGATAATATCACCCTCTGACTGCTCCTTGTCGTGGCAGATAAAGATTATATCCGAACCATTCTGACGGAGTACGTTGACGAATTCTTTGAAGTCATCAGCCATACGGCCAAACTTCTTCAATGTGTTCTTCGCCAGCTTGTAGTCGGTCTGAACTGCATAAGTTGAAAGATAGTCATCAAGCGTTGCCTTTGCGGTGTCAACGATGATTGTCTTGTAGGAGCTCATATCATTCTGAGCACCCAAGATGTCTTCCCATCGGTTGGCTACGAGGGTGTCTACTCGCTGAACACTGCGGTCATAACCTCTGTCTGTATCTACGAGCAAAGGAACCTCTGCTGTAGTTGCAACTGATGTTTTGCCTGAACCAGGCTGACCATAAAGAACAATAATAACCGGACGTTCTGGCGTAACGTCATCTTTTTTAATAATTGGCATTTTATTTTTTTGTTTAAAAATTAATCACTGATACTTCCATTCCCAGTCTTTGCAAACGTAATCTCCATTGTAGCTTGCGTAAGGATCAGTACAAATCTGAAGGAAGATACAATCGTGACAACTCCTCTTATAGTGGAGAGCGAATCTACTGTTTGCCATACCGGGAATGATTAATGTATTCTATCTAAATATCTGAAGTAAGTTTCCACGGTCGCCACATTACCTTTTTCGTTGACGTAATCGTAGTGAAGTGGAATCTTACCTAGTTTTCTGCCCTCACCTTCTATGTAGTTGAGGTATGCCGCCTTTTGGGCCAGCTGTACCGACTTGCTTCGTGGAAGTTCCATGATGCACGCATGCACCTTACGCAAGTCAAGTACAGCAAAAGCCATCTTGGCGGGCATTCTTGCTATTCTGTTATCTATTTCTGTCATTACACTTCCATAATAGGAATCTCAGGACAGAGCTTACGAATCTTGTCGAGCTCTGCGTTGATGATTTTGTCACGAGACTCCCCGATGATACATTCTGCATCAGCAGAGATAAGCGTCAGTAATGCCGTATTGCCTTCAACGTGAGCGATAGTCTCGATTGAAAGCTTCTCAGGCTCGGCGCCCTTGAAGATTGGAACGTTGATATCGAACGATGGAGGAAGGTTAGAGTCTACAGCCTTCTCGTAGCTGTCAGTTACAGAGCCATTATCGCTGAATTCCTTCTTGATTGTTGTCTGAACCTTTGCTGAAAAGCTCTTGAGGAGATTGACAAGCTCCATGTTCTTCTCCTTCGTCTCGAAGTAAGAACGGTTGAGACGGAAAAAGTCACCAAGCTGTACCGGCTTCCACAACTGACCGTCGTTGATATGGAATCCCTCAAACTGGCGAGACAGCTGAATGGAGCCAACGATAGTCTGCATCTTGCGCATATCGTTCTCGTTTGTTACAAGGGTAACGGTAAGTTTATCTCGATTGACCTGGATATGTGTATGCTCCTTGTCAATCTGTTCTGTACCCCAACGCTTTTCAAGAAAAGCATAGATGCAAGTAATAATACCATGCACACTAAGATTCAGCGGTTCCTTGACAGGAAGCTTGTAAGGGTTCTCGCTACCTAACTCGCGGATAACAACCTCCGCATGATCCTGTCCAGGAGCGAGGTCTATCTGTAATTTTTCATTGTCCATTTTGTGAAATATTTTAGAATTTAGAAACAAAGTGAAAGCAGACTACATAGCCTGCTTATCACGGTTAATTGAGTATACATTGCTAGGGAGTTCGTCACGTGTTGCCGGACGAGAAGAAACAAGATTACCCTCCTTGTCATAGAAGGCAGTCATCTTTGCTTCACGGTCAACGAACTTGTAAACCTTCTCGTTAACCATGCTACCCTTCTGCTTGATTTCCTTAAGGAGAGAAGAAATCTCTTCCTTGATAGGCTTCAGCTCTGCCTTTTTCTGCTCACGGAAATCCTTGATTTCCTCCTCGATGTCAGATGCACGTGCAGACTGAAGAGCGAACAGATCCTTCTTCTTCATCAGCTCATCAGAGTTGAATCGCTTGATGAACTCCATCTTCTCAACTGAGTCAGCGTTGTTGGCGAGGAAGTCCTCACGTTCATCCAGGTCCTCATACTCGTGACCGAGGGTTGCAGAAATAGTTGCTTTTTCTTTTGCCATTGTTATATGAATTAATGTGTTAATACTCGGCGCCAGCGTCCACGCTTAAATTTCTTGTCCGCGTGAATTCCGAACAATTCTGGTGTTGTTACGCCATTCATCAACGGAAGTACATTGCCCTTCTTCAAAATACTTTCGAAATGTGAAGAAGAGACAGGAGCGTGGCAGATGATGTTCTTCTTGACATCATACAGGTTGCCGTACTTTGATACTACGCCCATTACTCGTCCTCCTCCATTACTTTCAACAACTCACGGATACATTCAGCGCCAGCCATCTCTCCGCTTTTTACTTTCTCCTGGAGTTCACCGAGCTTCTTCATCTTAGCGATGAAAGATTTCTTCTTGTCCTCAAGCGAATTGATGCGCTTGGTGATTGCCAGTTCCGGGTTATCACTGAGAATGATGTCCAATGCGATGCCGGCGAAAAGGTTCGTATTATTCTCCTTCTCGCCTTCATCATCAATCTCGTCGATATCACGAGTAAACTGGTTTTTGCCGTCGATAACCTTCTTAAGCTCATTGAACTCATGAAGAGTCTTCGAGATGCCGAATGCTCTGTCAATAAGAGCAAGCTTGTCAATTACTACACTGACGATAATTTTGTCTTTGTCCATAATTTAATAAATTTTCGGAAGTCCTTTTCTTCCACTAAAATGTTATTTCTTAATCTTTTTAAAAACTTAATCGTCTTTATGTTCACGGATTGATTATCGTTCATTTTAATTCCTTCAATGTCACGTAATACTGGTCTTCCGTGAGTACTGCCAAAGATAAAACACTCCCTTCCTTTCCATCGAACCATATCAAAACGTTGAAAGCGAGATTTGCCTATTTTATGCGAAGCAATACAAGATCTGCGCATACCTCCTCTCTTTGGATTGCAAACGTGCAAAGCTCTTGTATGACGAGCAACACAACGACAATGAAAGAAAGTTCTCGATCTCATTGCATGCACGTTCTTGGCAATACAAAACGCATCGGCTGCATGGGTTTTGGCAATACCATTCTCAATGCGTGTGTGCTTGGTTATGTATCCGTAGGTAAGGTGAACGTTTTTAAACTCTGCCTTTGCTCGCTCATAGACAGCCCAACGCATGATGTTCATCGTCGCCGCATCACGCAAATATGTGCCACGCTTGACTTTCAAGTCGAACTCCCCACGATGGTAAGCCTTATGGCAGGTTTCGCAAAGCGTTACGAGGTTACTTGGAGAATTGCCACCTGTCTTTCTGCTCTCCAAGTGGTGAACGTTCAGAATCGGGTCTTTGCTCTTGCCCTTGCAGTGAACGCACCTATATCCATCCCTTGTTAAAACGTACTCCCTAACATTCCAAAAGCCAATCTGTTCGCCTTGTTGATAATCTTCACCCTTGATGTCGGGATTCTTGATTTTCTGAGCATCAAACTGACCGACTTCGATTGTAGTCTTATCTATCGGCAATAAGTCATGAACCAGACGAATAACCTTCAAGTGACTCGCAACCTTTTGCTCAATACTGGGAGCTAGCCAACCATCTTTCTTATTCCTGTTATTGAAACGAACCTTGCGGTAACGTGTCTTGCGAAATCTGCGTGTCCGTCTCAATTCCCTGCGAGTGGAAAGAAGGTTCACAATATCACTTCTCAAATCGACTTGCGCAGCTAACAGTTCCTTCTTTTCAGAACTTGCCGAAACACCAATATGCTTTGAGCCAGCATCAATGCCAAGGCTCACATCCTGCGTATAGGTGGAAGTTTCGTAATCCAACTGAACGACAAAAGGAACGCGACTAACCACATGGGCCTTGCCGTGGCGAAGAAGATAACCTATCTTGCCATAACGTTCCGTCGGCATTAATACCTTTCCGTCTTTACTCCTTACGTAAATCGTAAAACTAATCAATTTAAATTAATAAATAAATCTCCCACAGAAGTGGGGTTGTGCGCCCATCGCCAATGTTATAGAATGGTTTCTTGCCGACAACACCGCAAGTTTCCTCGCTTTTAATCATCGACCGCAGTGGTCAGAACTTGGACGGACATTCTGACGTGCCTATACATTCATCCCTAACGTAGCTCCCTTATTCTATTCGGGGCTTAGGCTAATCCGCTTCGGACGATTGAATAGATAAACGTTGTAACCTAATCAAAGGCTTCCGAAACTTGAATAATTTAAAATATTTAGAATTTAACTACTAGTCTTCCTGGTCCCAACCAAAAAGATGTGCTACGAATGATACAGCAGCAAACATAACTACTGTGGTTAGTAAACTAATGAAAATTATACACATATCTTTTAGATTTTACACCTTATTATATAATAGCACAATCGGACGGTGGATAATCAACGATTTTCCACTCATCCTTCTTTATCTTGATAGCCTTACGGAATATCACAACAGACTCGCCGTTATGACGTTTACTATTGTGAGCGATAAGTCTTGCCACCACAGCCTTTGTTGTAATCGAGAACTCTCTGAGCTTTGAGGTATAGAGGCTCTTGACATCACATATCACAATCTTCTCGCCTTCCCGGTAAACGAAGTCGGCAGTATAGTTGTGGCCGTAAAGCAATGACCTTCTCTCATACTTGACCTTAGTCTTAAGCTGCTTTGGCTTCAGCATCCATACCGGGTTGATGGCCGTGATGGTTACCTGTCTGTGTATGCAGCTTATATTGGGATCATCAATGATGGTCTGCAAGTACAGATACTCCTCTCTTGAATCGTATTCGTTCCCGTCAGGAGCGTAATACTTCTTTGAACCTACGCGTCCCATGTCTTGCCGGCCTCCGCTCCGGGATTTTTAAAAAGCAGATTGATAGCCTCAGATCCGTACCTCTGCCACATTCCGTTACCCCACTGGATAAGATATTCACCCTTTCGGGCTTCGAGCTTACCGTCCGTACGTTCCGGTTTAAGGCGAACAGTAATATCCCTTCCGTTCTGTTCTATGCTTTCAACGCATTCCAGATTCCGAAGAGCATTAATGTTTTCCTTACTGATTCTTATTGTATTTTTAACTTTCATCTATATAAAACCTCTCCGTTTAGCCAACCACGCAAGGCAGGAGAGGTGATTGCACGTGGTTATTTTTTTGACGGGGAAGAGGCCAACGTTAAAGGGAGGAGTGAGAATTGACTCCCTCACTCCCAAAGATAATCAAAAACTGTAAATTTATGGCACTCACACAATTAAGTGAGCCACATGCAGGACTCGAACCTGCGACCAACCACCATGTTAGGCTGCTCTGACCAACTGAGCTAATGTGGCTTGTACCTCCTACTTTCACAAGCAAGAGGATTAATACTCAAATTATTTTATATAAAGCGCCGACCTCTGTCAGCAGAAACATTTAGAAATTTACCTACTTGGGAAGCCCAGGGGAGACTCCAACTCCCAACCTCGCGGAAAGAACCACGGCTCTATGCAGTTAAGCTACTGGGCGACACATAAGTTAACCAATCAAAACTCTTGAAAAACGAAAGAAAATTGGTCTGAGAGGATGGATTCGCACCATCGACCTCCAAGGACACTTCCCCTGGCGCTCTACTACTGAGCTACTCTCCCCAGAAATAAAAAATAATTCCTTCTAAAAGAGATAGACGTACCCTATCTTCCCAGACCAGATACGCAAGAAACAATCTTTTCACATATAAACAATTTAGAGCTTCAAAAATAAACATTTGTGGCAGGTACAGAACTCGAATCTGTGACCTCTAGGTCATGAGCCTAGCGAGCTACCAACTGCTCCAACCTGCGATGTGTGCAGCCTATCTTCACAGACGAGCTGCATTTTTAATTGAATAAATTAGAATACAATGAATTATATGTTGGAGGAGACGGAGGACTCGAACCCCCATCTCACGACGATAAGAACGGTATCATCTAGTTGTCGCTGTGCTTCCAATTACACCAGTCTCCTCTTTGTTTTTATTATGAATGAGCAATTCTCACTTCATTTGGATTTTCAAAGCTTTCCATGCTCACCAGACTGCAACGTTTTGGGCAGTGCTTGCACCGACAATTCTTCGTTCCGGTGTAGTCCGTCTGCTTACTTGATGCAGATTAGCTGGATTTTCGTATGTCGTGCGTCCTTTCGCCAGGTCACGGCATCCATTGATGCTCTCCAGTTACTTCTTTTACACGCATACTATTTCTGTGCATCAACATGTCAAAGAACTATCTTCAATGTCCGCTCAATGAAACTCTCATCTGACGCAAGATTGTCGCTGCCCGAACGACCTACTTTATAAGGTATAAGGACTTACCTTTGCGCCGTCAGAGAGGAATTCAACTACTAAACGGAACTAAAAAAAAGAGTGTGACTGAGGAGGGATTCGAACCCATCGACCCTCGGTTTAGGAAACCGATGCTCTATCCAGCTGAGCTACTCAGTCTGATTTGGGGCGAAAGAAGATAAACGAATAGACATCGCCCCAAAGTATCTACCGCTGTAGATAAAACCCAAATAACTAATAACTAACAATCATACTCTCACGAGCAAATGAAACAAATCTATAACTTTAACCATACCAATATTTCAACACACTTTATGCTCTTCAATGAGCTCATCTATATCAGACTTTTTAAAGAATGCGGTGTTACCTATCATATAATGATGAATCTGACCGCTCTTTCTCAAGTCGTGTATATAACCAGTGCTCATGCCAATATACTTGGCGAACTCTTTTGTAGAGAGCCAAATCTTTTCGACAGGCTCTACTGATACTTTCTTGCGAGGCATAGGCTTTATCTTTTAACCAATTCCTGTTCTATAGTAGGTATAACACCTCGACTCTTCAGCTCATCATACAGAAACAGCCTACCTTTCTGAGTCCACTTTGTATGCATCACAGACCCTGATGTCCCATTCGAATGAACGATAGGAACTGTTTCGGAATGAACATATCCGCAAGGTAGATATTTCGCATACAAGATCCACTGACCACCGACCTTGTGCTGAATACCATAGTTTCTGAGCATTATATTGAATGCCTTTGCTGACTTTCCGTAGTCCTGAGCTATCTGAGTAGTTGTTACAGTTTCCTTACTTGCCAATATCATATCAACGTAGTTGACTTTTGGTTTCATATCAGAAATTGTACTACTTAGCTCAACAATTTCCTTATCCTTTGCATAATTCTCGGTTTCTAGTGCTTTTATGCGCTCCTCTCTCCTTTTAAGAGTGGCTTTAGCGACAATAAGAGCTCTAGCCATCAAGTCTTCCTCGGACTCTTCGTCAGCCATGGTCATATACCCTCCATCTTGACGAATACTAGGAAGAACTTCACTCGTTACCCATCTTTTAAAGTCCTTTGCTTGTGGTAACTTGCTACCAAAAATCAAGGCATAAAGACCAGACTCGCTTATGAAGTTCGTATTCTGCTTTCTTCCTTGGGAATCTATGACCTCACGTTTCGTTAGGTCATCGTCATCAACGTGATCACCTACAGCTTTCCAGGGATTTGAAAATCCAAGTGCCTTACACACATCACTTGCACAAAACAGAGGTTCTTTCTCCGTCCCCTCGATTCTAATAGCCCCAAACATCGGACTAATCTTCTTTAAGTGAATATCGTTCATATTTTACATATTTAAGTTTACTACTCAACCGGAACAGCGGTAATAATCGCCGTATGGTTCTTGTAATCTGCCGAGGTTGAGTATTTAAGCACGCCCTTCGGCAAATCTTCATATTGAGCGAGCTGATAAGCATATGTTACTGCCGACCGAACTGCTCTCGCGGACTCAAGCAGGAAGACTTCAAATTTTCCTGGTTTGATGCCCAATATGTCCTGTTTTGTTATTCTTGCAACTTTTTTCATCTTTGTTACTTAAATATTCCATTAAAAATTTGGAGGTATGCGAAAAAAGTCGTATATTTGCAGTGTCAATGTAAAGTACGTACTTTCGGTCGCACAAGCCTCCGTTTGTAACGGCTTTGTTGGTTACTCGACCGTTAACGAGTGCAAAGGTACATGAATTCCGTGTAACAGCCAAGCGTTTTACACGTTTTTCTTGTACCCTTAACCTTTATTAGCACTTTTGGCGGTTTTAGTTACATATATAAAACTAAAAGTGTATGGCAGTAACAGAAAATCGTGTAGCAGGACTACAAGAAAGACTGAAGGAAGTAATGAAGTGCGAACAGCTTAACAAGCAGCAGTTCATGAAGGTGACCGATATAAGTAATATCGGTAGGAAGCTCGACGGCAAGGTCGCTATCACCAAGGTGGACATAAGCAAAATGAAACACTCATTGCTAGTTAACGACCAATGGCTTGAAACCGGCATCGGTCCGATGTATTTGCCTGAGAAGCTAGAGGAGAAGACGAGGGAGCTAAACAGAATGTCTGGCAGCTATCCGCATTTACATATTAATGACGACTTGATAAAAGAGCAAATAGAGCGAGCAGCTCAACATGTAAAAGATAGCCCAGACTCACCAACATCCGTAATAACGAGCATGTTCGGTCATCATAACAACCAGAACATCGAGACCGGGGCGGACCGTGCAAGGGAGCGAGAAGAGGAATCTCTAAAAGAGAAGAATGCTCAGCTCATTCAGATCATCAATGCCCAGAACGAGACCATCAGGTCTAAGGATAGCGAGATTCGTCTTCTCAGGAAGATTCTCGCCGACAACGGAATCGAAGTATGACATTATTATATATAAGGATTATGAAGAAGGTATTATTAGCAGCAATGATACTTCTTGCAGGAGCATCATTCACATCATGCAGCAGTAGCGATGATGACGACAATGAGAAACAGGAACAGAAGTTTGATGCCAGCAAGGTTATGAGCGGCAAGTGGAAACTGAGCAAGATTCAGGATTTCCCCATTCCGATAAATCACTACTCCATTCAGAAGGGAAATACAATTTCATTCTTGGATGGCGGCATCCTTCGCACAGAGGGAGACTTCTCGGTAGTAATCAATGGGGACGCGGACAGACCGATGACAATGCCGTTCGGAAGCTACAAGACATGGAAGGCTGACACCACATACAAACAGGACGGAACTGTCGAAACAGGTACTTCTCCTGTGTACTTTGACGGAAGTGATATGTATGTGGCCTACTTTATGTCTGCAACGGAAATCGACTTGGTGAAGTTTGCAACAGACCGAATTGGTATAGTGTACGTACTCACAAAAGTGCAGTAAAATGCGTTTTTTGTGAGTAATATGTGAGTGAGCAGTTGCTGATTTTATTAAAAATATTCAGTATCAGTACCTTATCAAGATACAAGAGGGTCTTCCCAAGCCTGTGAGGCGGGTTCGACTCCCGTATCTCGCTCAGAACATCAGTAACCCAGGGTTGAACCCTGGGTTTCTTGTTTTTATTAACATCTTTTCAGCCTTCTATAGCAACAAAATCACTTTTTTCGAGTTATTATATAAATTAAACTAAGATAAAAGAATAATAATGAAGAAACATATCATACTTGTACTGGCGCTCGTCCTGTCTTCAGGACCACTTTTCGCACAGAGTTCACACATGACCGATGATCAGGTCATGAGCTTTGTGGTGAAAGAACATGAGCGTGGCACATCCAACTCCCAGATTGTTACCAAACTGATGCAGCAGGGCGTAGACATCTCCCAGATTCGTCGTGTACGCAACAAGTATCAGAAGATGTCGCAGCAGAACGAGCTCTACAGCACAACCGCAGCAGGAAACGCAGGCAACAAGAGAATGCGGACCAACAATGGTAAGCAAAGAGAAGATTACCAGGACAAGGACAAAGAGAAGCAGGCTTCAACCTATAGTAGCTATCGTATCCAGAGCAAGCAGAACGACAGCTACTATTCATCTTATGATGAGAATAATCCTGACTATGCTAACTTCAGCAAGGAGATGAACGGCCTGGTACCCGATACAGCTACCATGGTTAAACAGATGCAGGCTGAGCTCGGCATCAAGCGCAACAAGGTATTCGGCCGTGACATCTTCAATAACAAAGACCTCAGTTTCGAGCCAAATATGAACATCGCTACCCCACAGAACTATCGTCTGGGACCTGGCGATGCCGTCATCATCGACATCTATGGTGCCTCTCAGAAAACCATCGAGAGCACCGTTTCGCCAGATGGTGAAGTAACCATCGAGGGTTATGGACCAGTCAGCGTTTCAGGCTTGACTGTAGCTCAGGCTAATGCCCGTTTGCGCAATACCGTGGGCAGCAGATACCGTTCAAGCCGCATCAAACTCACCGTAGGACAGACCAAGACCATCATGGTAAACGTAATGGGCGAGGTTAAGATTCCGGGCACCTATACCCTCTCAGCCTTCGCCACCGTATTCCATGCCCTCTACATGGCTGGCGGAACCAACGATCTGGGTACCTTACGAAACATCAAGGTTTACAGACATAATAAGCTGGTAACAGTTGTTGATATCTACGACTACATTCTGAACGGAAAGCTGACGGGTAATGTCCGTCTTGCCGACAACGATGTTATCGTAGTAGGTCCATACGACTGTCTCGTAACCATCGCCGGAAAGGTTAAGCGCCCGATGATTTACGAAATGAAGAAGAACGAGAGTGTCAATTCCCTTCTGAAGTATTCCGGCGGTTTTACAGGCGATGCCTACAAGAAATCAGTAAGACTGAACCGCAAGACCGGCAGAGAACGTGCCGTATATAATATAGAAGAGTTCGACTTCTCCAGTTTCCGTATCGATGACGGCGACTCAATCAGCGTAGACAGCATCCTGCCACGCTACGCCAACACCGTTGAGGTGAAAGGAGCCGTATTCCGTCCGGGCATGTACAATCTCGGCGAAGAAATCAACAGCGTACGCACCCTGGTAGAGCATGCCGAAGGATTGACAGAGGAAGCCTTCACCAACCGTGCCGTAATGCACCGCATGAAGCCAGACCGCTCACTCGAAGTAGTAAGTGTAGACATTGCCGGCATCATGAACGGCAAGACTCCAGATATCCCATTGAAGGAGAACGATGTTCTCTTCATTCCTACCCGACAGGAAAAGATTGTAGAGCGCACCCTCACCATCCGTGGCGAAGTGCAATATCCAGGAGTTTACCAATATGCCGACAATGAGACCCTCGAAGACTTCGTTCTTCAGGCAGGCGGCTTGACCGACAAGGCTTCAACCGTTAATGTAATGGTAAGCCGTAGAGTAATGGATGCCAAGGCTTTACGTCCAGATAGCGTTATCGCCAAGACCTACACCCTATCTCTCAAAGACGGCTTCGTTATCGACGGCACCCCAGGTTTCAAGCTGATGCCATTTGATGAAGTAATGATCCGCCAGAGTCCAGCTTATGTAGAGCAGCAGAACGTATCAATTACCGGTGAAGTGATGTTTGCCGGTCTCTATACATTAGACCATCGCAACGCCCGCCTGAGTGAACTCTTCAAGAAGGCAGGCGGAGCTACCGACCAGGCTTACCTCAAGGGCGCCCGCATCATACGCAAAGCCAACGAACAAGAGAAGCAGCGCATGGAGGCAGTATTGAAGATGCAGCGCGAAGAGCTGCAGAAAAATCTTCTGCAGCTAGCCTCCAGCAGCAACAATGCCAGTGCCATCTTGCAGAACTCTAAGGATGTAGAGCGCACCAACATAGAGAAGTTCAATGTACCTAGCGAGTATCCTGTAGGTATCGATCTTCCTGAGGCATTGGCGAACCCAGGCAGCGATGCCGACATCATCTTACGCGAGGGTGACCGTTTGGTCATTCCTCAGTACAATGGTACGGTAAAGATCAACGGTGCTGTAATGTTTGCTAACACGGTAGCCTACGAAAAGGGCAAGAAGCCAAGCTACTACATCGACCAGGCAGGTGGTTTTGCCTCAGATGCATTAAAGAGCAAGGCATACATCATCTATATGAATGGCAAGGTAGCCAAACTCTCTCATGGTGCAAAAGTGCAGCCAGGCAGCGAGATTGTCATCCCAGCCAAGCTGAAGCGCAAGATGAGTACCGCCGAAATGATGAGTATGGGAACCAGCATGAGCAGCATCGCCGCCATGATTGCTACGATTGCTAATATGAGTAAGTAAGAATAATCAAACCCTATAAAAAAGAGTCATTCTATGAAATATCCTATAGGAATACAAGATTTCGAAGACTTGCAACGTAATGGTTATGCATACGTTGATAAGACAAACTTCGTATACAAGCTCGCAGATGAGGGCAAATATTACTTTCTCAGTCGCCCACGCCGATTCGGAAAGAGCCTGTTTCTGTCTACGTTGGAAGCATACTTCCAGGGTAAGAAGGAACTCTTCGAGGGCT
>ERZ1023886.129-NODE-129-length-33953-cov-15.486164_pt1 | contig 33953 bp, 31 predicted proteins | sample MGYA00380395_ERZ1023886 | MGnify/ENA primary metagenome ERZ1023886 (study PRJEB33179, sample SAMN07449002) | human gut metagenome | biome: Human-gut; feature: Human associated habitat; material: Faeces | host: Homo sapiens | place: India: Bhopal | collected... | reverse complement strand
GCATCACCAAAGAGATGCGCCGCTTAGGGGTGCCTCGCCGCCATTTATGCGAAGGAAATGTGTGGGGGGTGAAGAAAAGACGAATTTCAATTTGAATACCTCTCCACCCTTTTTCATTTCAGAGTTTGTTAGGATAACATGTGAAGAATACCCCATGAGATACCTTCATTATAGTGTCCAACAAACTGCAATTAGGCCGATAAATTGCAGTTTATCAACATCTTCACATAGTAGCCTCACAACGTCATGTCAACCTTACAAAAGAAACAAATAAGACACAAAATACTTAGCACAAAAAATATTCTATTAAGAAGTTTTTTCTAATTTTGCCACATGCAACATTCAAATAGCAATCTAAAGCTCATAACTATTGTTATACCTTGCCTAAACGAACAACAAAGCATCTCTACTTTGTACTATGAATTAAAGAATGTGCAAAAAGAGATGCCACGAAGTTACCGATGGGAGACATTGTTTGTTGACGATGGTAGTCATGACCAAAGCCTCGACATTATCAAACGACTTTGTCAAACAGATGCAAGTGTAAAATACATCTCCCTATCGCGAAACTTTGGGCACAATAACGCACTCATCGCTGGCATTACTCATGCTAAAGGAGATGCTGTTATCACTTTAGATTGCGATTTACAGCACCCACCTTGCCTCATAAAAAAAATGATAGCCGCGTGGAGTCAAGGATATGATGTAATTAATATGGTACGAAAGGGATCTGTTAGTAATTCATGGTTCAAGAGTTATTCTGCCCATTGTTTCTATCTGTTACTAAAACGTATCACAGACTTAGACTTAGAAGAAGGGGTCGCAGACTTCAAGCTCTATGATAAAAAGGTAAAGACCATTATAGAGGATAATCATGAATATGACCTATTCTTACGAGGTATTGTAAAATGGTACGGTTTTAAACAAGTGACAATTAGCTACACTCCTAATCCACGCCTCTATGGCAAGACAAAATATACAAAGGCAAAGATGCTAAAACTTGCATTCAACGCATTTACATCTTTTACAATCAAGCCTTTAAGACTTTCACTTGGATTTGCTCTCATATTTATCACTATTGCCATTTTTGAATGTTGCTATGCCTTATACATTCGGCTATATACAGAAAATGCAGTGTCTGGTTGGACGTCACTCATTATTCTCATTTCTCTAATCGGTGCATCAAACATGTTTATGTTAGGCATCATCGGCGAATACTTAGGACGTTGCTTTATGCAAAGCAAAGGACGCCCCAACTACATCATAAACGAAACAAACTGCTAATGGGAAATTATATTGACATATTTCACAAAAAGTTATTGGAAACAAAAGCTATTGTTACCATAGCTATTCTTGTGCTAATAAATATTGTCGTTTACCACCCCACATTGGGGAATCAATTTATTGATAAATGGGACGATCAATGGCAAATCATTAATGCATACACCATTTCTGATTGGAATTGGCAATACATTTCACACTTATTCCGCTATTCTTTTCATGGCCAATACTCGCCACTTAATCAACTTTTATACTGTACCATTTACCAAATTTGTGATCTTAATCCTTCCGCTTTTCATTGCGTAAGTTTAGCGATACATATTCTAAATACTATATTAATCTATAAGATAATTAGCCACATTCTTTTTAAAAAGAGCAAATACGATAATCAAAAATGCAATAACATTGCCTTTATCACGTCTTTGCTTTTTGCCGTTCACCCATTGCAAGTAGAAAGTGTTGCATGGATGAGTGCGTCTAAAATCTTACTATCTTCTTTTTTCTATATATTAGCATGTTACTTTTTCGTCTTCTATATTGAAGCAAGGAAGACTTTGCATTATATAGGTTCAATCATCTGCTTTCTCTTGGCATATTTATCTAAGGAACAAGCAGTGACGCTTCCATTAATGCTTACAGTTTTGACTCTTATATATAAAGGATGGAAGGTTGATAGAACTTTTTTCCTACAGATTACGCCTTTTTTCATTCTTGCATTGCTGATGGGGTGCTTCTTCGTTTTTGAAACCAAGAATAACTCTATCAATACGCTCACATCATCTGCAACATACACATGGTGGCAAAGAATTATCTTTGCAAGCTATGCTCTAACAGAGTACATATGCAAAGCTATAATTCCCTACAACCTACGTTTTAAATATTACTACCCTTTATCACCAACAGAGTTAACGCCTTTATGGCTTTTCTTTTATCCCTTGCTTATCACAACCATTATATATAGCTTTCGGAATATATTCAAAAAGCCCATTATAGTGATTGGGACGGCAATATTTCTCATTCACCTTATATTAGTACTTCATATTATTCCCATTGACAGACAACACATCATTGCCGATCGATACATGTATTTGTCTATCATTGGCATCGCACTACCATTTGCCTATTATGGGATAACTTTCTATCATCAGCTAAAGAGCAAAAAGTTCAAGTATGCTCTTATATCGCTATTTCTATTAGCAATAACGAGCTTTTCCATTGAAAGTTTTGAACGCACACAGAAATGGAACAATTCTAACACCATTTATAACGACATTTTTATCCCAAATGAATCTTTAAAACCAAAACTATGAACAAAGATTGCATTACCCCATTAGCGGCAGCTTTTGCACTACTAACCTGTCTCACTTCTTGTAAAGACAACAGTGGTCCTAACATGCTTATGCCTATGAATGCACGTAGTATGTCTGTTTTGTCACTTGAAACTGAGCTTCCCAATCTTGAGATTGACAATTCACAAGTAAGGAACATTCAGATTCCATTAAATGACAACGACTACGACTTCTATCAATTGATAGAAAGCATCAACTATGTACCTCTTGAGACTAATGCGGAGAGTCTCTTGGGCCATATCGACAAAATCGTAACTGACGATAATTTTCTGTTTATTTTAGATAAGCAGAATGGACTCGCCATGCGTTTTACAAAAGACGGTAAATACCTTGGGCGCATTGGCAAACAAGGCAATAACAAAGGCGAATACGAAAGCATCGCTGACTTATCTATTGACTATCGTAACAAGCGCATCTGCCTATTAGACCCTAATGGTGCGCAACAACTCTTTTATGACTATGGCGGTAACCTTGTAAAAGAGCAGCCCTTGTATTACTACTACCAACAAATAGAGTTCGCTGGTGACACACAAATACAACACACGGGATTTTCATTCAACGAAGAGGCACCTCAATTGGATTATAACAGAGTTGTAATTGCCAACGCTCAACAACAACCACTATATGTTGGTTTCCCATACGATGAAAAGTTACGCTCTAATTTCCATTGGTCTGTGTCTAGACCTCTTCATTCAGTAAGAGGAAAAGTTTTCTTTAATCACATACTTTCTAACACCATTTGGCAAATTGAAGGGAACAAAGCTATCGCACGCTACAAAGTTGAGTTACCTTCTAACTGCACATCACAAGATCAGTTGAATATTTCTACGCTTTCAGACAAAGAATTTGAAACGAAAACCGAAAAATCTCCGATTACTTATAAAGGAGGTTATCAGCAAACAGACAATACACTGTGTGTGTTTATTACAAAAGAAGGATTTATTCGACCCGTTTTATACAACAAATCATCTGGTAACGTTTTAAAAGGGACTGGATTTAAAAACGCACAGCATAATTTGTTTGAATCCTTGAGTGCAAACATTTTCGACTTTTCCGATGGCGAAAACTTTATTAAGGTACTCCAACCATTTGACATCTTCCGCATTATGAAGTTGAATAAAAACATTAAACCTTCAGAGAAGGAAAAAGTTTTGCTCAACAATATTACGGAAGAAAGCAATCCTATTTTAGTCTTTGTTAAATTAAAAAACTTTTAAGTCATGAAGTACATAAAGATACGATACATTATTGGTACGCTTGCCATTATCGCTATTGTTGTGATGAACTTTACATACGCACACAACAACTATGGAATTCCTAAGATGAATGGAATAACAAAAGCAAATGCTACAACAACTGCTCCTGCATATCGCGAAGAAAAACGAACATCCTATAAAAACTGTCTGCGTTATGCCTATGATGTAGTTGTATATAGCAGATATACCAACACTATTGACTCTATAAAGGATCTTGGTTGGATAGGAGCAAAAGATATTTTATACAGAAAAGCATTCCTATCATTAAACTTAGGTAAAGCTCTGACAGAAGCCACCTATTATGCAAACCAATACAACGCCATGCATGGTGATGATGGAACATGGGCAGTAGTTGATCACGTGCCATATTACACCGAAATATATACTGAAGCATACTTTACGGCATGTGAAAAAGGTGGCACATTACCAAATTGCAAAACATCTGATATTGAATGTGAGCCATTAGATGTTGTTAGCTAATAAATGATTAATAGGTGTTCGAATTTAGTTTATATCAGAAGTACTCTATTGGGGTGCAGCTTGTTTCTTGGTTCGAACGAGCATAGCGGACTATGCGATTGAGAACCAAGGAACAAGATGCGCTGGGGAGAGAGCTTTTGATATAAGCTAATTGGGAACATCTAAATATAAACTAATTTTGAAGAGCTACTTAATCAAAATCGAATTATAAGTAACACGTCGTTTAATTCAAAAGAATATGCTAAAACATATATTGATTACATTATCATGCTTATTGATTTCTTTATCTTCAATAGGCCAATCCTTATCTGACCAAACGACACAACTCTTTGAAAAATTCAAAAAAGCAACTCGTTTTGACTATAACTACCCACGCGAGAAAGTATACCTGCACTTTAATAGCTCAAGTTATCTGCAAAACGATACTATATGGTATAAAGCTTATGTAGTACGTGCATCTTCACTAAAACCAACTACACTAAGCGGAGTCCTATATGTTGAACTATTAAACGCTGACGGACAACAAATTACTAAACAAACACTTAAAATTGATAGTATGGGAACGGCACAAGGTGCCATCGTACTACCCTACTATGCTTATGGCGGATATTATGAAATATTAGCTTATACACGCGAAATGATTAATTGGGGGCGTGCTGCATGCTTCTCACGTGTACTACCTGTTTTTACAGATGCAAACCCTCAACACAAAAAAGAAAAAGGATTGAACCTGAACCTTTCTCAATTATCACTTCTAACACCAGCCCCACGCAAGAATCCGACTATAGGGAAACCACGCCCCTACATAATGACAAGCAATAAAAAACGTTTTTTAGATTTTTATCCTGAAGGTGGGAATCGCGTAAACGGAGCATCACAGCGAATTGCATTCAAATTAACGGATGGTATGGGACTAGCAGCCTATGATAGCATAACTATTTATTACGCTAATGGAAAAATATGTACAAAAGCTCAGCCAGAACATGACGGCATGGGTTCCTTTGAATTACCCGCTGATTTTTCAGAAGGGTACGCACAGGTTCAATCCATTCGATCTAAGAAATATGAGTTACCCAATATTCATGCAGCGTACGCCATTTCAGCTAACATTAATAATGAAGGGCTTGACATTCAAATTATAGCTAATACGAATAGTATTAAAAGGAATGAGCTTCTTGCTTTAGCCATCTTTAACCGCGAAAATGCATGCTTCTTTGACACAATTACTGTACATGAAAATGCTAATTCTCGCTTTATACCTATTAACGCGCTACGCGGTGGCGTCAATCGTATAGAACTTTATAATTGGAAAGGGCAGAGTCTATCAACACGTCTCTTTTGGGCACCATTCACATCTATTGATAGTACTCGTTTCGTGCATCTTGAAGTTCTTCAGAATCAACGTGAATATAAAGCCTTTAGCCCTGCCGTCGTAGTTGTACGTGCAAAAGACAAACATGGTAACGCCATCGCCAATGCTAACCTTTCATTTGCAGCACGTGATGAAGCAACTACTTTACTTGACAATGCCGATGGGGGCATTGGCGGAAATTTACTCTTAGCATCTGAATTACGTGGATATATTCATCGTCCTGACTTGTACTTTGCGAAAAAGGATGCAGCTCATAGACGTATGATAGACCTTCTTATGATGGTACAAGGTTGGTGTGCCAATTCTTTCGATACAATGTGTCAAAAAGATACGTTTCAATTATTACAACCTATCGAGAACAAATACTTGATCAAAGGTACACTTTATTCATACAATAGACGCAAACCCTTACCTCATACCAAAATTGATATAAAAGCTTATGGATATCAAGACGGCAAAATAAATGAAAAGAATTTTGAAGGGAGTACCATTACTGACAACCATGGATCTTTTAATTTTGTTGCTAATACGGAAGTTAAAGGGGACTATATTATACAGTTTAGAATTAGTTCTGACACAAATAATCCACAAAAAAAATGGTGTAAAATTTTTCTTGATCGTTGGCTAACCCCTCTTCTATACCCTTTAACTGGAGAAGAACTGACCATACATCCATATATCTATAACGAAAAGCAAACATTAATCAACCAATCCAATAATAATGAGAATAAAAACAATGTAAAATATTTCGAATGGACAGACACTATACTACCCTATAAAGTCAGTAACCTTAAAGCCGCCACAGTACACGCTCATAAAAAGTATAATGGATTTACAGGTACACGCTACACATGGGACGGAGGTGTCAATAAGGGAATACGGGCTTCGCTTACTTACTATAACATACAAAGAGAATGCGAACGCTTTCGCGACTACGGATTAAACGATTTAAACGTTTTTGCTTTTCTTAAGCTCGTTGACTTAAAGTGTAAATACAATTCCCCAAAAGATGCCACGGGAATAGGAACTTCTTTGCAACGACTATCCATAGGAGACATTTATTCTCAAGCCAATGAAAGTTTAGTTTCTGATATTGAAGGGAAGTCAAGCATAAGTTCTTCATTTTTAGAAAGTTTCGGTGCTGATGGCAACACACCATTTGACGAGAAAGAAAAGCCAGATAAAGATAGAAAAACGGGGTTGTACATTATCAACGGGCATGAATACCGCCTATTGTTAAACAACGACTTAACTTCCACCTATTTTGACGAAGAACTTAACACGCTTTGCAAAGACTTTGAATCTGTAACGATTGTCCGGAGCGATATGTTTGCAGACAATCTCTCTGGCAAATATAAAAGAAACAATAGAAGTAAAGATGCTGATAATATCGATCTTACTGACTATATTTATTTCTATGAATGCTCCGACGAATATCGAACACGCAATCAAAAAGGCATTGAGTTTCGCCACCTACAAGGTTTTACACCTGAAATAAAATTTTATTCGCCTAATTATCGTAAATTCGACCTTCCAACGGAAAAAGACGTTCGACGGACACTGCTTTGGGCACCTCAAATCATGACAAATGAGAAAGGGGAAGCAACTCTTATATTCTTCACCAACTCGCGTGAAAGTGAAACCCTTGATATTAGTATACGAGGTATCACAGCAGACGGACAATTTATTGATTGGAACTAATCAACTCTTGAGTAGATAAGAAATTTACTTCTATTCAGTTTTACACTACACTCAAATTTTAACACGAATTGTCGCGCAAGGCGAATGCCGAATAGCAAGTTTGCTTGATAATGATGCTAGGCCTAACCGACAATTCGTGTTTCAATGAAAAGAATACTTCTCTACTTTGACTTTATAAATTAAAAAAATCCTAAGCCATGAAGCACATAAAAATCCGATACATTATTGGTACATTTGCCATTATTGCTGTTGTTGTGATGAACTTTACTTATGCACACAACAACTATGGAATACATAACATGAATCGCATTACAAATGCTTGTGCTACTAAACCCTTACCGAGCTATCGTGAGGAATTAGAATTTGAATACAAATTTTGCGATTCGTATGCCTATGATGTAAAAGTTTACTCTAAAAAAACACCTGAACAAATCAAAGAGGATTCTATCAAAGGGTGGAAGAATGACTCTATTTACGGATATCACGTGATTACATTCACATCTAAATCTATGAAAGAGGCATATAATAAAGCAAAAAAATATGCACAAGACGTAAATGAATTAGGCATGGATTATGCTGAAGTTGATATGAAATGGTATATTACAGAAACATATCGAGACGCTCATCGCGTAAACTGTCTTCAAAGTGGAAATCTAATGTATTGCGAAACGAAAGATGCTGAATGCGATCCCTTAGAGTACGAAAGTTCACTTGAAAGATAATAATAGAGACAAGTTCTCTACACACTATTGAGTATATTTACCATAAGGCACCAAAGTGTATGATGAAGATGTATAAATATAGATCTCTGCGTATCCTCTTATTTTTGCTCTGCACCTTGCTGAACACCAGCACCCATGCACAATCACTGCATGAACAAACGGAGCAACTCTTTGAAAAGTTTAAAACAGCTGCACGATTTGACTATAAATATCCTCGTGAAAAAGTGTATGTTCATTTTGATAACACAGCTTACCTTACGGGCGATACCATTTGGTACAAAGCATACGTAGTACGTGCATCATCGCTCAAACCCACTACACTCAGCAAAGTGCTTTATGTTGAACTACTTAATGCAGACGGACAAAACGTTGTTAATCAAGTTCTCAGAATTGATAGTATGGGAACGGCACAGGGTGCTTTCCCTTTAGGTGATACCGTTTACCCAGGTTACTACGAAGTGAGAGCCTATACGCGTGAAATGGTGAATTGGGGAAAGTATGCTTGCTTCTCACGTGTGCTACCTGTCTTTACTGACGAGAATCCACAACACAAAAAGCAACATGGGTTAGACCTTGACCTTTCACAACTCTCCATTCCACAACCAGAGCCTCGTAAAACGGTTACCATAGGACAACCACGTCCTTATGGCATGACCACAAACAAAAAGCGAATGCTCGACTTCTATCCCGAAGGCGGAGAACGCGTTAAGGGCGTAGAACAACTTATCGCTTTTAAACTTACTGATGGTACGGGGCTTCCTGTTGAAGACACGCTCTCTATTTTTTATGCTGATGGACGATTGTGTACGACCACACAACCTTTACACGATGGGATGGGGACGTTCCTTCTACCTGCCGACTTTGACAAAGGCTATGCACGCATTAATGGCATCAAAAAGAGTCAAATCGATTTGCCCAATTGCACTGCTGATTACTATTTAGGAGTGACTGAACATAGTAGTGAAGGAATCACCATTAAAGTAACTGCTGCAGACAGCATTTGCGAGCTTCATAAACTTTTAGCTATTGCACTCTTTAATCGCGAAAATGCCTGCTTCTTTGACACGCTTACTATCAACCCGCAAACAGGAACTGAACTTTTCATTCCCAACAAAGCCCTTCGCGCGGGGGTGAGTCGCTTCGAACTTTTCAACATTGAGGGACAGGGACTTGCGACACGATTAGTTTGGAATCCGCTCAATCAGCGTGAAGCTGCACACAAAGTTTCACTACAAGTTAAACAAAACCAACGCGCATACGATCCCTTTAGCCCCGTAGCATTAGTACTTAAAGCCACACGTGGTGACGGAAGTATCGTAAAGAATGCCAACCTTTCTGTGGCTGTACGCGACGAAGCGAGCAACATTATCACCACCACCGATGGGGGTATTGAGGCCAGCATGTTGTTAGCTTCTGAACTGCGTGGTTATATTCATCGTCCTGATCGTTATTTTGAGCGCAATGATGCCGCGCATCGCTTCATGCTCGACCTCCTCATGTTGGTACAAGGGTGGCAAGCAAACTCTTTTGATGTGATGTGTCAACGCGATAGTTTCGCGCTTCGTCAGCCCATTGAAGATAGTTTGTTGATTAAAGGTACACTTTACAAGTACAACAACAAGAAGGAACCTTACCCCAATATTTATATCAACCTTATGGGATATGCATACAACGATGGGAAGGTTGGTACTACTGGCATTGAGGCACAAACCAAAACTGACAACAAAGGGCATTTCGCTTTTGAAGCGAAAACGGAATTGAAAGGAGACTTCTTAGTTACCTTCAAACTTCGGGACGAGAATAACAAGCGCAAATGGAGCAAACTTTCGCTTGACCGTTGGTTCGCTCCCCCACTCTGCCCTATCAGAGGCCCACAACTGAGCCTGCAGCCGTACGAATATGCCACAAACAACCCCAATTACACAAACACTGCTGCCGATACAAAGGAGGCTGATCTGTTTGAGTGGAAAGACACGATTAAGACCTTTCGCTTTTCGGTGCTTAAGCCTGCCGAAGTCGTGGCACATGTCAAAAAATACAAAGGACTACAAGGCGGCCGTAGCACCTTCAATGGTGGCGAGCGAAATGGAATTAAACACTGCGTAACCTACTATAACGTGCAGCGTGAATGCGAACGCCTGAGAGATTTCGGTATTAATGACTTAGACATTTTCCAATTTTTCGACATTATGAATTGGAAACTAAGTTATAACGGAAGCGACTACACCATGGACTCTTCTCAAATAACTTCAAATATGGCAACTTATGCGGAAGAATACTATACACTTACTAATAGTAAGGTAGAAAATGCCATAAATAGTCATTCACGTAATAATTCTACAAATAGTCAAAGCTTAAGCCACAACGAAGTGACTCAAAATAATGACGAAGATATAAATAATAATGATAATCCAAGTGAGAACGAAGATAATACACTACTGAGTTTTACGATTAAAGGACACAATTACACCGTTTACGTTAACAATCTTCCTCCATCGGTTTTCTTTCGAGATGAGGATGATAAGCTCTGCTCAAACTTCAAATCTGCTTCTATCGTTAAAAGCAATTTGCGCATTGATGGTGTAAGTGGTGAAGAGAAGCGTTTTAGTAACGAAAAAGACAAAATTTATTTGTTTCTAAGCTCCGACGAATATAGAAGGCGCACAGGACGTGGCAAAGAATCACGTCAAATTCAAGGATTTACACCTACCATTAAATACTATTCGCCCAACTATCGAAAGTTTGATTTACCCTCAAAGAACGATACACGCCGCACGCTCTTGTGGTCACCACAGATTAAGACAAACGATAAAGGCGAAGCAACTATCATACTCTTTACCAACGCTCGCGAAAACGAAACACTTGATATCAGCGTGCGTGGCATCACAGAAGAGGGGGAACTGATTAATTGGAACTAATCAACTCTTGAGTAGATAAGAAATTGACTACTATTCAGTTTTACACGACACTCAAATTTTAATTCGGATTGTCGTACATGGCACAAATGGCAAACGCCAAGTTACTTGAACGCTATACTGAGCCAAGTTGGCAATCCGTGTAAAGTAACTTTAACGCTTCTCCAGCAAACAAACAAATTTAGAATGTATTAATCATGAGAACATTAACACTTAACAAGCAACACCTAACATGGGCTATCATCTTAGGAACAATTGCTGCCTTAACATTCTTCTTCATTGTCTATAACTACAAGCAACAACTTGATATTCAGACATTAAAGAGCAACAACGCACAATTTAAAATCATTAAAAGCTATATTCACTATACAGAGGAGGTTAAAACACCTATCAACGATGATTGGACATTTTACGACTCCAATATGAAGCAATATACACTTGATGATATCGTAGCCAAAAGGAGCCAATTTTGTTTATTCATTGACAAATCACAATGTGAAGTTTGTTGGAAAAGAGCATTAACCTATCTTGAAGAAAATACCAAAGGAACATCTCTTCAACCTATCATTCTCTTTTCAGGATTTCTCCCCAAAGACTTTGTTCGTTTGAGTACAAACTTGCCTTTTCCATGCTACTACGTTGAATCCACTATAGGCTTAGAAGAATACTTCCAAACAAGCAATCCAATGTATTTCATATTAAACCAAGCCAAGTTCATACACTACGTCTTTTATCCAGAAGGAATGTATGATGCGATGGGAAGCCAGTACCTATTTGCTACAACCTCATATCTCAATACCTATAACCATACATCTCCAACAACTATGGTTATTGCAGAAAACCCTCAAATTGAAATTAAAGGCTTACCACTCCGCAAAAAGGCATCTGTTAAGCTCTATCTACAAAACAGAGGGAACAAGTCTGTTAAAATCCAACAAGTATTGCCGTCATGTGATTGTATGCTGATAGAGCACTACCCGACTGTGGTAAAGGCCAAGGACAAGGCAACAATTGACGTATCCTTTGTTCCCGACAAAAGAGGTTGGATGCAAAGAAGTGTCACCATTATTTTAGATGATAAACAAACGATTGAATTTAATATCGACATTTATGTGGTTTAACAAAAGTATGCGTTTGCTATATACGATGACAATTGCTGTTCTTTTCATTCTCACTCTATTAAGACTTTTCTGCCCTTATTCTATTTGCACGATTGAATCAAACAGCATGGAACCGACACTACATGATGGAGACGTTGTTTTGTGCACAACCATATCAACAGCCTCCAATAAGGAGAAGTCACAAGATAATAAATACGCATACAATAGCCTCACACTATCCATAGATGATATTGTCATATTCAAATCAACCAACCACTCAGATCAGAATTGGATTAAAAGAATAACGAAAGTCATTCATCAAGGTACACCACTTAGCCTCAACACAATGAATGCAAATGATGTTAGAAGTATCATAACTGGAGACAGCGCCCATTTCGTAATACGCAATAATGCTTTCTACATCAATGGGAGAAAGTCCTCCACCTATATTCCGCATCAGAATTTCTATTACGTGAATGGTGACAATAAACAAACTTCATACGATAGCCGACATTTTGGATACATACCACAATCAAGCATTATTGCTACGTCTCAATTGGGGCTCATCTCTATTCATAACAGAAGAATCAACATATTTTTTACCCTAAAACGACAACACTAACATGAGAAAAATATAATTAGGTACATCGTTGGTTCATTAGCTATTTTAGCCATTGTTACAATGAACTTTAACTACGCCTACCACAACTATGGCATACCTAAAAAGGAGAAGTCCGTTACAATTCAAGCCACTACTGCCCCCACTTTATACCAGGAAGAAAAGCAGGCATCCTTTAAAAACTGCCCACGCTATGCTTACGATGTGATTGTTTACGATAGACCACGTCACCCTCATTTGGAAGAAGATATGAATCAAGGTTGGTTAGGCAGTAAGCCCATACTATTTCGGAAGACATTTATTTCGCTCAGCCTATCAGATGCTCTGACACAAGCTACTTCCTATGCCAATCAATATAATGCAGAGCAAACTGATGAGACATGGGCTGTAGTAGATCATCACAGAAGAATCATTGAAGTATTTACCGATGCTTATTTCATTCAATGTAAAAAGGGAGGGAAACTAAAAGATTGCCAGACCTCGGACATTGAATGCGAGCCTTTAGATATGGAAAGTTAAGCATAACATGCCATAAAACTATGAATCTGAAAAAGAAAACTCTTCTACTATCATACTTTCTACTATTACTTGTTGTCTCAATGACTGCACAAACAAGTAATCAAACAGAGCAACTCTTTGAAAAGTTTAAAAGCGCTGCTAGATTTGATTATACCTATCCACGCGAAAAAGTGTATGTGCACTTCAATAGTTCAAGTTACTTAGTTGGCGACACGATATGGTACAAAGCCTATGTTGTACGTGCTTCTTCACTCAAGCCCACCACACTGAGCGGGGTGCTATACGTTGAACTATTAAATGCTGACGGACAACAAATAACCAAGCAAACACTTAAAATTGATAGTATGGGAACGGCACATGGCGCTATTCCCTTACCCACCTACGCCTATGGAGGCTATTACGAGATTTTAGCCTATACGCGCGAAATGGTTAATTGGGGAAGCTATGCCTGCTTTTCACGTGTTTTACCCGTCTTTACTGACGCTAATCCTCAACACGTAAAAGAGAAAGGATTAGATCTGAGCCTTTCACAACTCTCGCTTTTAGCTCCAACACAACGCAAATACCCAACAATTGGGAAGCCCCGCCCATACGAAATGAGCAATAACAAGAAAAGGTTGTTAGATTTCTACCCCGAAGGAGGAAACCGCGTGAAGGGAACATCACAACGCATTGCCTTCAAACTTACTGACGGAACAGGGCTTCCTACTTGTGATAGCATCTATATTTATTATGCTGATGGGGAAGTATGCACACAAGCACTACCTGAACATGAAGGTATGGGTTCTTTTGAACTTCCAGCCGACTTCTCTGAAGGATATGCTAAAGTGCAAACAAATAAATCACAAAAGTATGAGTTGCCCCAAAGCACTGCGTCTTACGCTTTAAAGGCTGAACAAGCAGACAGCGTTCTTAACATTAGCATTATTACCGCTGATTCCATACAAAATGAACTATTGGGACTTGCCATCTTCAATCGTGAGAATGCTTGCTACTTCGACACCCTTAGCGTAAAAAAGAATTCTAACTACCATTCTATTCCTTATAGCGCATTGCGCGGAGGAGTAAATCGAATAGAATTATTTAACCAACAAGGTCATAGTCTGTCAACTCGCTTGGTTTGGAAGCCAATTGAAGCTACCGATAGTGCAAGATTTGTTCAACTTGAGGTATTACAAAACGAAAGAGCGTACAAGCCTTTCAGTCCTGCTGTAGTTATAATTCGCGCTCAAGATAATAAGGGCAAGCCCATACGCAATGCCAATCTTTCATTTGCAGCACGTGATGAAGCAACTACTTTACTCGATAACGCTGATGGTGGAATCAGTGGAGACTTGCTATTAGCATCAGAATTACGAGGTTACATCCATCGTCCCGACCTATACTTTCAAAAGAATGATGCAGCTCACCACCGTATGCTTGACTTACTCATGATGGTGCAAGGTTGGTGTGCAAACTCTTTTGACACTATGTGTAAAAAAGATAGCTTTGAACTTCTACAACCTATTGAAGATAAATTACTGATAAAAGGAACACTTTATACCTATAATAAACGTAGACCCTTATCTAAAGCAAAGATTGATTTAAAAGCCTATGGTTATGAAGACGAAAAGGTAACAGGCGGAAGCTTTGAGGGAACTACTACTACCGATAATGCAGGACAATTTGCTTTTATGGTAAACGCTAACATTGAGGGAAATTATCTATCACGCTTTAAAATTAACAAGATTGAAAAGGAACAACAAAAATGGTGCCGACTCTATTTGGACAGATGGCTTACGCCTCAATTACGTCCCTTTTGGTACGACATGCTGACCATACACCCTTATCAAGGCATGAAAGATATTTCAAGTGTTAGTAACAATCATGTTAAATACTTTGAATGGACAGACACAATCGTTCCCTATAAAGTGCAAAACTTAAAAACTGCAACAGTAAGCACGAGACGAAAATATAAAGGACTAACAGGCACTCGTTACTCATGGGACGGTGGTGTAAACAAAGGAATACGTGCATCACTCACATTTTACAACATTCAAAAAGAGTGCGAACGCTTTCGCGACTTTGGCCTTAACGACTTAAACATATTCGAATTTCTAAATCTAATGGAACTAAAGTGTAAGCCCTATAGTCAAAAGAAGGATCGGAACATAACTTGTGCTTCTCACCAATTATCAATAGGTAATTCTTCTTTTGATAACGAAGCGGAGGTTTCCTACAACAAAGGCCTCGAAATATACAATAATACGCTACAACTTGAGAAAACTGAAACTATCAACGAAACCGAGAGCGCAACCTCTCCAGCTTTCAAATTTTCATCAAGGCAAGAAAAGAACGACGGAGGGTACGTCATTAACGGACACACTTATAAGTTCTTATTAAATAACCAACTTAATCCTACCTTCTTTAACGAAGAGAGCAATTGCTTTTGTAAGGACTTTGACTACGTTACTATTGTGAGAAGTGAACTCTTTGAGGATAATCTCTCTGGAACGTACAAAAGACGAAACCGAGGCAAAGATGCTGATAACAAAGACCTTTCTGACTACATTTACTTCTACGAGCGCTCCGATGAATTTCGCACACGCAACGAAAAAGGATGTGAATACAGAAATATTCAGGGCTTCACACCTCCCATAAGATTTTATTCCCCCAACTACCGAAAATTTGACCTTCCAACAAAAGCCGACACCCGTCGTACTCTCTTATGGGCTCCACAAATCATGACAAATGAGAAAGGGGAAGCAACTCTTATATTCTTCACTAACTCGCGTGAAAGTGAAACCCTTGATATTAGTATACGAGGTATCACAGCAGACGGACAATTTATTGATTGGAACTAAAGAGTACCGCAATTAATAGAGAGGGCGTCATAACATGATTTGACGCGAAAACTACTTTCAATAATGTTAGTAGCTTGATCTTATTTTGACACCCTCTAAATTGCAGCTTATCAAATACTGCTTCACACTGGATACAGAAACGCCCAATTTTGCGTCCTCTATCTATTTGGTAACAACACCCATTTACCTGAAGTCCACTTATACCTGACCGATTGCAATAAAGGGGTCAAATTCTTCTGTGCTTCGAGGGGAAGCACTGCAAGGCTTAGCGCACACGTTAATATCGGTTCGCGCTCACTCAGCGTCAATTGGATCGGGCAATTACGAAGTACGTCTAAAGATGATTGCAAACGCGTGGGAAGAGTCTCCCCTGCTGACTTTACAAACAAGTTGAACGCTGGTTGGGGCAAGTCACGCTTTACCTGGTGCCAATCGCTCCCCCTATAATAGGTAAGCCTTGAATAGGTATTAAGCCCTCGAACAGTGCTAATGCATACGATTAACGTGTCATGCGCCACAGGCAAAAGTTTCATCTGCCACGAACTGGCATCTGTACATCTAATCTGAATATAATCGTCCGTCTTGGATAGCAACGCAGACTGACCACCATATACGTTTTCAACTTTCGGTGTTAAGTGGCTATTGTAGAGGTCGAGTAGGTCGAGCCGCGCCGTCTTGTCTAACAAAGGCAAAACCGTTTGTGGCATCTTCGCAAAATAAGCATCTATACGCTGACTCGCACTCGCACATAAGGTGAGAGACAACACAAAAATAAATAGTACATATCGTTTCATGAAGGCAAAAGTAGCAAAATTTTGAACACGCCCCTTTGTAGATTACACAAAAAAGCGTATTTTTGCAACCGATTATCAGACCATTACACTAAGTTGTTACCATAACAATTTGATAAACCATAAAAAAGCTATAGCAAAATGAAACAAGGTATTCACCCTGAGAATTATCGTCCCGTAGTATTTAAAGACATGAGTAACGGCGATATGTTCCTTTCACGTTCAACTTGCAAGACAACTGACACAGTTGAATTTGAAGGCGAAACTTACCCCGTAGTAAAGCTTGAAATCTCAAGCACCTCTCACCCGTTCTACACTGGCAAGTCTAAGCTTGTTGACACCGCTGGTCGCGTTGACAAGTTCATGAGCCGCTACGGTAAGAGCCGCAAGTAATTCTCCTTACTCTTAAGCTCTAATAGAATAGTTCTTATCAAAGGGCAAAGGTAACACCCAAGTGGTAAAGTGGATGTGTCTGAAAATGACGCGTCCACTTTTTTATTATAACTCCCTTATACGCTCTCCGTATGCCAACCGTTGCAAATCTCGCTTGTACTCCTATACCACTTGTACGCATAGCTCTAATTGGGTTAGGCGGAAGGGGCATGAAAACGCTTGAAAGATATGCTTTCATTCATGGGGCTGAAATACGTTACCTCGTCGACATTGATGAACAACGAGTTCTCTTAGCTAATCAGAAACTCACGCAAAGCGGACGTCCACAAGCTAAAGTACTTATAGGAGAAAAGGCTTGGGCTGAAGCCTGCAGCATGCAGGACGTTGATGTCGTCTACATTTGCACGGAATGGCGCTCGCACACCACTATTGCAACAGAGGCTATGCGCTGCGGAAAACACGTAATAGTAGAAGTGCCTGCTGCCACTACGCTACGCGAGTGTTGGCAACTCGTCGAAACGGCTGAAAAGACAAGGCGGCACCTATTTATGGCTGAAAACTGTTGTTACGACTTCTTCGCTCTACAGACGCTCGAGATAAAGCGTCGCGGTCTCTTCGGACAAATAATGCATTGCGAAGGTGCCTACATTCATAACTTGAATGAATACAAATTTGCTCCACAACATGGTGACACGAAACACAATTGGATGATCCATTCGTGCGCTCAACATGGTGGCAATCCCTACCCTACCCACGCTATTGGCCCCATAGCCCAACTACTCGACTTTCACAATCAAGACAGAATGATGCGACTCGTTTCGCTTTCCTCGTCTATAACAATCCCCAACGAATGCAACTCCGAACTGGGGCATATTAATAATACACTTATACTCACTGAACGTGGCGTGAGCATTCTTCTGCAATTGGACGTTAGCACCAATCGCCCCTACAATAGATTACAAACGGTATGCGGCACAAAGGGGTTTGCACAGAAATATCCCTTACCCACCCTCCAATTAGAGGGGGAAAAACTCTTAACTGGCAATGAGGCATTAAGCGCCATGCAAAAGTTTGCTACCTCACCCGCCTCACAACTATGGCAAAGGGGACATCAATTAGGAGTGCCTAACGAGATGAACTATGCCATGGACGCACGCCTTATCTATTGCTTACAAAACGGGTTACCACTTGACATTGATGTCTACGACGCTGCTGAATGGTCATGTTTGGCTGAACTTACACAACTTTCCGCCAGCCAAGGAAACATTCCCATTGATATACCACAGTTTAGAAGATAAAGAAACGATGCTTGCCACGCTTCATTGTAAATGAATAGCGGCAAGCATCGTTTCTTTTGTATGGTTAAGAAGCTGAATTATAAACCAACCTTTTCAAGTTCACGCTGCATTTGCTGTTGCAATTCGTGTGCTTTCTCAGCAGCAACGGCTGCAAAGTTTTCGGTATGGTCGGCATATATAATGCCACGAGAAGAATTGACAAGTAATCCACACTCGCGCGTCATTCCATACTTACAAACCTCCTCAAGTGAACCACCTTGAGCACCTACACCTGGTACTAACAAGAAATGATGGGGCACAATCTTACGAATGTCTTCAAACAAGCGCCCTTGAGTTGCACCTACTACGTACATCATCTTTTCATCACTTGCCCATTGGCATGAACGACGCAGCACCTTCTCAAATAAGCGTTCGCCCTCTTTATCTTCAGAGAGTTGGAAGTCGTGAGAACCTTTGTTGCTCGTCAATGCCAATAGTATTACCCATTTCCCTTCGTATTGTAAGAAAGGAGTAACACTATCCTCGCCCATGTAAGGAGCTACGGTTAGCGAATCGATGTTCATCTCTTCAAAGAATGAACGTGCATACATGGCTGAGGTATTACCTATATCGCCGCGCTTTGCATCAGCTATAATAAACTGTTCGGGATAGTTTTCCTTAATATACTTCACCGTCTTTTCAAAGGCTGTCCAGCCTTTTAGGCCGAAGCATTCATAAAATGCTAAATTGGGCTTATAGGCTACACAATAAGGAGCTGTAGCATCAATGATAGCCTTATTAAAAGCGAAGATGGGGTCTTCTTCCTTCAACAAATGCTCTGGGATTTTCTTCAAGTCGGTGTCTAAACCAACACAAAGGAAAGAGTGCTTAGCACGAATGTTGTCAATAAGTTGTTGCTTGTTCATTTCGTTGCAATAATTAAGTTGTGCAAACTTACACAAAAAAGTTCATACCTTGTTATGAACGAAAAGGTGTTTTTGGTTTTCTGGTAATTTTTTCCGTAAATATGGTATACGACTTCACAGATTTTGCTTATAAATTTGCACCATAATCATTAAACTTTACATTATGTATTTAGAAAATATCAACACTCCCGCTGACGTTAAGTTGCTTAACGGTGAGCAGTTAAAAGTGTTAGCCACCGAGATTCGACACTACCTCTTACAGAAACTTTCTGCACACGGAGGGCACATCGGCCCTAACTTGGGCATGGTTGAAGCCACTATCGCGCTGCACTACGTGTTCAACTCACCTAAGGACAAAATCGTGTTCGACGTAAGTCACCAAAGCTACACTCATAAAATGCTTACTGGGCGAAAGAACGCTTTTATCAACGCTAACGAATACGACGAAGTATCGGGATATACCGAACCGACTGAGAGTGAACATGACCACTTTGTGATTGGCCACACCTCTACTTCGGTTAGCTTGGCTTGTGGATTGGCAAAGGGACGTGACCTACAGAACGGTACAGAAAACGTTATAGCTGTTATCGGTGATGGTTCTCTAAGCGGTGGCGAAGCGCTTGAAGGGCTTGACATGGCCGCTGAACTTGATACGAACCTTATCATTGTTGTTAATGACAATCAAATGTCGATTGCTGAAAATCACGGTGGCCTTTATCGCAACCTTCAGCAACTACGCGAAAGCAAAGGAGAGGCTTCATGCAACCTTTTCCGTGCCATGGGACTTGACTACGTTTACGTTGACAATGGTAATGACATCGACGCACTTATCGATGCTTTTAAACAAGTAAAGGACACGAAGCACGCAGTAGTTGTACATATCAATACCTTAAAAGGCAAAGGCTATCGCTTTGCAGAAGAACAAAAAGAGCATTTCCACTGGGGCTTCCCATTTGAATTAGAAACGGGAGAGACGAAAGCTGCCTTTCAGTTCGGTCCTGACTTTGGCAGTCACACGACCAACCTCTTACTCAACGAAATGCAAAAGGATAAATCAGTGGTAGCACTAACTGCTGGCACACCAGGCATTTGGGGGTGGACTCCTGAAATGCGACAAAAAGCCGGCAAGCAATTTATTGACGTTGGCATAGCAGAAGAAACGGCTGTTGCCATGGCGAGCGCCATTGCAAAGCGTGGTGCCAAGCCTGTGTTCGGTGTACACAGTTCATTCATACAACGCACCTACGACCAACTGTCGCAAGACCTTTGCATTAACAACAACCCCGCCACAATTATTGTCTTTGGTGGCACGCTTACAGGACTGAACGATGTGACACACCTTGGTTTCTATGACATCGTGCTCATGAGCAACATTCCGAATATGGTCTATCTGGCTCCAACTTGTAAGGCTGAATACGATGCAATGTTGCTTTGGTCATTGCATCAAACGGAACACCCCGTAACCATTCGCGTACCGAATGTGGCACTCGACGTGACTAACGACACCACTCCCGAAACGAGCTATAGCCAATTGAACCGCTATCAAATGACGCACGAGGGCAAGGACATCGCTATCATCGGTTTGGGGAGCTATTATTCGCTCGCGCAACAAGTCGCCGCAGCTTATATGGGAAAAGGCATTGACGCTACAGTCATCAATCCGCGCTATGCTTCGGGCGTTGACACCGAACTGCTTGAAAGCCTAAAGAAGAATCACCACACAGTCATCACGCTTGAAGACGGACAGTTAGACGGTGGTTGGGGCGAAAAGGTGGCTCGCTTTTATGCTAATAGCGACATGCACGTTCGCTGCTATGGTGCACAAAAGGAATTTGTTGACCGTTTTGACTACACCGAATTTCTCAAGCAAAACGGACTTACCGTTGAAAACATTGTGAAATGATAAGACACAGGCATTAAACGAAAAAAGGGACAAAGCATTTACGCTTTATCCCTTTTTTTTATATGTTATACTTCAATTACTTCGTCTGAATCAACTGAACGCCCTGACCACCAAATTTAGCAAATTTGGGCAGACGGCCTGGCTGAATAGCAATTGTTGTGTTGTGCATCTTACGAGTAGCAATCTTTCCCTTTGCAGGAGCTGACTCAGTGCCACTTTCACCTGAAGGAGTAGTGAAGCGCAATACCTCTACCTCACCCCATTCGTTATTGGCATTCTTTGCAGCAGCTAAAACTACAGCCTCAGTGTTAGGATCGATTTGATAATCCGTTGTCAGCGGTTCATAGAAGAACCAGTTACTCATTGGCATAGGAGGATCCATTGTTATATCGCTCTTGCAGCCTTCAGGGTCCTTGTCATACACTTTAGCAGTGTACACACCCATACGATAGCAGCTTGACTGATCATTGGGAGTAAAGGTAATAAACTGGCTATACTTTTGCTGGCCTTCCCAATCTGCTAACTTGTAGTCACCCAAAGTTATGCTAACTGTTGCAGCACCTTGGCCACCCTTTACCTTAGTAGTAAGATTGATTGTATCGCAGGGAGCGAAATTTCCCTTTGTGTCCCAAGCTTGAACAAAGATTTGATAATCTGTGCCTGGTTGCATATTTTTCCATGTATCAGTTACAGACTCCCAACCTGTTTCAGGCTTTTCGTGCTTGTAACCCCAACCTTGTACCATTTCAGAGAAGTTGCTATAACCCATCATCGGTGCCCATTGCACATACTGCTGCTGAATAGAACCCTTTTCGCCTGATAAAGTAGCATAGCCAGCTACATCATCATTGGCCAATGAAGTAAGCGAGAAGGTACGGTCTTGAATATCAGACAATTCTGCCGTTACTTTAGGATCGCCTACCAACACAGAAGGAAGTGTTGTAAACTCAGCACGGCTTACAGCACAAGGTGTGCCATAAGAGTCATAACCAACGGCAACGGCAACATAATTGGTAGACCCCTTCGCGCCAAAGTCAGACAATTTAACCTCACCTGAGGTAAAGTCCTCTGTATAAGATGTTTTCGTATTCGTATCAATATACCAAACCAACTGTTCGTCAGACATCATGCCTGCTCTTGTCTTGGTAAGAATGTCAAACTTAAAAGACAAAGCATAAGCGTTACGAGTGGCGGTAAAAACCGCCTTATCTTGATCTACACTGTTCACAGAAAGGTCGACAGCAGCCTCACCTGCAGCTTGAGGGAATGTTACTGACTGAATGCGATCAACAGCGTATGAAGTTGTTTGACCTATGCTATTGGTCACAACCATACGATCGTTTGACAATGTTTGGGCTGAAGCGCCACCAGCCACAAGGGCTGAAAGAAGGGTAACGTATAATTTTTTCATAAAATAGATTGCAATTTAACGATAAGCGTACATGCTATCTTACATGTAGTCATCTTTCGAATTAACGTAATAGTGTTTTATTTTGAGAACTTGGCCACTTTGTTACCGACCTTAACTACATAAACTCCTGGAGTTAGTGTCGAAATGTTAATGTCTGCCCCACTCCACGCAGGTTGTTGCTTAACAATTTGACCTGTAGTCGTAAAGATTGTGAGCGTTGAAGGTTCACCAACTCCTGTTACGTGCAAACTTTGACCAACAACTGTTGCTTTAAAGTTGCCCGCTTTATCAGCAGTTACGGCATTGATACCGTCAGTGACACTTTCAAAAGTGATTGATGTAATGTTTTTTAGGTCGAACGTTTTTAAGGTTGTACCCTCTTCGGTGCCACCGAAGTTGATTTGGCTGTTCAAGAAGGTAGCTGAACCTAACTGGCTCAACACACACTTCCACGGCTGTTCGCTATCTGCAAGTGTTACCACCATTTGCTTTTGGGCTTTGGCTATACTGCCAAAAGCAAAAGCGCAAAGAGCAACGCCAATGAGTTTTTGTGTTTTCTTCATAAACAAATATGTGTTACTTAGGTTGTCAACTCTTGTAATCAAGATTATTTTACTTTTTTTTCAAAGAAACCGAAGATACCATTTGCTCTGACAAGCATTCAATGGTTCTCTTCAATTACTTTTTGTTAGTTTTATAACTGATTACACGACAAAAGTACACATAATATTTATAACAGCAAATCTTTTGTAAGAAAAAATTCAATTATTTTTGTTTAGTGAGCCAATCATACATATAGTATACACGAACAAAGCACAAAAAGCCCTTCTTCTTATTTTAATAAAATTAAAACAAAAAGAAGGGACTTTTACGAACTAAAACGCAAGGGCTATTAGTTAAAACAGAAAGTTTCGACAATCATTAAATATCGCGAAAGCCATGAGCAGCAACAGTAAGGTCATACCGACCATCTGTGCTCGCTCCATAAACTTATCGCTGGGTTTGCGACGCGTTATCACTTCCACTAACAGGAAGAATACGTGTCCACCGTCCAATGCTGGAATAGGCAGAATATTCATAAAGGCCAACATCAACGAGATGAAAGCCGTCAACTCCCAAAAGCGACACCAATCCCACGTTGTGGGGAACAGGCTACCAATTGCGCCAAATGAGCCTACACTCTTAGCGCCGTCAGCTGTAAACAAATACTTTAAGTCGTCAACGTAACCGACTAATACGTTCCACCCATGTGTGACACCTGCTGGAATGCTCTCGAAGAGACCAAAGTGGCGCGTTACTGACTTATAGTCATGTTGCATGGGATTATACCATGCCACGCCCAACATGTATTTGTTGTCTAAAGTGAGTTTAAGCGTATCTACTTGATTACTTGCTGCACGTTTTACGACGATTGTTGCATTACGCAAGCGAGCACTATCAGCAGGAGAGGCTTGGGCTAACACATCATCCATTGAGCCACGAACAATGCTAAAGTCATTTACCGTATCAAACGACTTGCCATTCATGCCTATAATCATGTCGCCAGCCTTTATGCCCGCTACATCAGCTGCACTTTTAGGCACTACGCTATCAACCTTTGAAGGCACCAACACGTCTACAAAGCGTGGCTGCTGCTTAATCATCTCAAGCATATTAAGATTGCCAGGCATTGCAATGTTCACCTCTTGCCCATTACGCAATACCTTGGCTGAATGGGCCTCACTGAGGTCACGAAAAACATTGCCGTCAAAGCGTGTGAACGTTTTCGTATCTGTTGCTAATAGTATGTCGCCGTCACGAAATCCCAAATGCTTGGCTTGCTCGTTAAACTTAAATCCATACGTCATGTTGCGAACAGGCACGTAAGTTTCACCCCAAGTAAACAGTACCGCTGCATAAATAACGAGTGCCGTTATAAAGTTGACCAAAACGCCACCTACCATTATTAATAGGCGTTGCCATGCTGGCTTGGCTCTAAACTCCCAAGGCTGCACCTCTGCGCTTAACTTATCTGACGATTGCGTTTCGTCAACCATACCTGCGATTTGGCAATATCCACCGAGGGGTATCCAACCTAAGCCATATTCTGTGCCGTCGTATTCATAACTGCCGTCCTCTTTCTTCTTAGCGGGAGCCTTGCCACGCAACTTTCTCCACCAATTAGAGTAGGTGCTGAAAAGCGAGAACTTGGGGTCAAAGAATATGTAAAACTTGTTTACGCGTACTCCAAACAATTTTGAAAAGAGGAAGTGTCCCCCCTCGTGTAAAAAGATGAGCAGCGAAAAGCATAATATAAGCTGTAAAGCTCTAATAAGAAATACTTCCACTATCGTGTTTAGTTTATGTGTTTATATCAATTTCGTAAAAGGTTTGTATGAACGGAATGACAAATAGAGATTTTTTACTCCATAACATCAACACGCTCATACAAGCCCTTCAAACCTTAGTTTATATAGGAGCAAGTCAAATCACGTGCCAAAGCATCTGTTTCGAACAAATCGTCTAACGACGGTTCCTTCATGAATGGGGCTGACGACATCGTTCGTTCTATATAATAAGGTATATCCATAAAGCCTATTCGGCCCTCTCTGAACGCGAGGTTGGTAATTTCGCCCGCCGCATTGAGTACACAAGGCATATTTCCTCCCTTTTCAATAGCTTCATAGGCCAAACGTAAACAGGGGAAACGATTTTGATCAGCTTCCTCAAAGTGAAGCGACGCTACTTTGAACAAGTCCAATGCCTCTGACCGCAAAGGTAAACGTTGGGGATAGCTAAAGGCGTACTGAATGGGCAAACGCATATCGGGGGTACCCATTTGAGCGATTACAGCCCCATCGTCAAACTCTACTGCTGAGTGGACAATGCTTTCGGGGTGTACAACTACTTGTATGTCTGACGGAGCAACTGCATACAACCAATGTGCCTCAATCATTTCAAAGCCCTTGTTCATCATCGTGGCCGAATCAATAGTTATTTTAGCTCCCATTTTCCAATTAGGATGCTGCAAGGCTTGTTCGGGCTTTACTTGTTGCAACTGATCAAGTGATTTGGTCCTGAATGGACCACCAGAAGCAGTTAAGAGTATACGACGTATGTGGTTATTTCCCTCACCATTTAGGCACTGAAAGATAGCCGAATGTTCACTATCTACAGGTAAGATAGCCACCTTATGTTTTAAGCAAAGACTGCGGATTACACTACCAGCCACGACAAGCGTTTCCTTATTGGCCAAGGCCAATGTCTTACCAGCCTCTATAGCTGCCACTGTAGGGCGCAACCCCGCAAAACCTACCATAGCCGTCAGCACGATGTCCACTTCGTCGCTTTGTACTACCTGACAGATTGCTTCAGCACCCGTATATACCTTTATAGGTAAATCCGCTAAAGCTTCCTTTACTTGATCATACTTTGATTCGTTAGCGATTACAACTGCATCGGGCACGAAAGCACGTGCCTGCGCTATCAGCAATTCGGCATTATTGCCTGCCGTTAACACACGCGCCTCAAACTGGTCGGGATGTTGCTTTATAACGTCTAAGGCTTGCGTACCTATTGAACCAGTAGAACCAAGTATCGCTATTTTCTTCATTACTTATTCAAATTGATTAATTCTTCAGGAATAAACAATTGCAATGTTCTATCACGCAAATCGTAATTTAACAAGAAATCATTATGGAAAGGCAACATTACCTCATCACCACTTTCCTCTTCTATTGTCAACAATACATTAGCTGAAGAATCATCTACATGTGCTACCGTACCAACATACGTTCCTTCTTGATTGTACACAGCAAAGCCTGTCAATGCTTTGTACGATGACAACTCACCCTCTCCTTCATCTTGCGTCAAATGTGCCTTGGGATAATACACGCAATGACCAACTAAACGTCTTGCCTGCTCTTCATTTTCAACGTCTTCAAATTTGACAATTGCCGTATCGTCGTTTTTAAACCGATACTCCTCCCAAAAGAATGGCACTAAAATGCCGTCCATATCTAATACGAGGTATTCGGCCGTTCCCGTATCAAAGCAATCGTCCGTAAACGAAAGTTCTACCTCGCCACGCAAACCGCGATGTTTGGCTATATAACCTATTTTGAATACTTCTTCTAAACGTATCATACAGAGGCTATTATGATTTCACGCGTTTAATATGCGCACCTAACTGATTTAAACGCTCTTCTATACACTCGTAGCCACGGTCGATTTGTTCTACATTGTCAATTTGGCTAACACCGTCGGCACTCAAAGCGGCTATGAGCAACGCGATGCCCGCACGAATGTCTGGTGACGACATCTTGCGTCCACGCAACCTTATCTTATGATCATGCCCAACGACTACGGCACGGTGAGGGTCACAAAGGATTATCTGTGCCCCCATATCGATGAGTTTGTCAACAAAGAACAGTCGACTTTCAAACATCTTTTGGTGGAACAACACCGTGCCTCGCGCCTGTGTTGCTACGACAATAAGTATGCTCAACAAGTCTGGTGTTAATCCTGGCCAAGGAGCGTCGGCCAATGTCATAAACGAGCCGTCAATAAATGAGTCTATCTGATAGTGCTTTTGAGCAGGAATGAGAATATCATCTCCTTTTATATAGAGACGAATACCCAAACGACGGAAGGCTTCAGGGATAATCCCCAATTGCTTCACCCCCGCTTGGCGAATGATAAGTCCGTCACCCACCATTGCGCCCATGCCGATAAATGAGCCTATCTCAATCATGTCGGGCAAGATGCGATGCGAAGCACCATGCAAAGACTCTACACCTACTATGGTTAGCAAGTTTGAGGCTATACCCGAAATCTTTGCACCCATTTGATTGAGCAAATGGCACAGTTGCTGAATGTAAGGCTCACAAGCCGCATTATAAATGGTTGTTGTTCCCTTTGCCTTTACTGCCGCCATAATAATATTGGCCGTACCCGTAATGGAAGCCTCATCTAAGAGCATATAAGTGCCCTTGAGCTTGGAAGCTTCGATGTGGTAAGTGCCATGTTCCTCGTCGAAGAAGAAACGTGCGCCTAACTTTTGTAAACCATAGAAGTGCGTATCCAAGCGGCGACGTCCTATTTTGTCGCCCCCGGGCTTAGCTACCGTGGCTGTACCGAAACGCGCAATCAGCGGTCCAATAAGCAACACAGAACCACGTAAGCGTGAACAACGTTCTAAGAACTCTGCACTGCTTAGGTAATCTAAATTAATATTAGATGCACAGAAGGTACAGTCTCCCATACCATTCCAATGGGTACTAACTCCCATTTGCTCAAGTAAAGCAATCAGATTATTTACATCTAATATGTTCGGTATATTTTGAATGCGTACTTCCTCTTGCGTCAACAAAGTTGCGCAAATTACTTGAAGAGCTTCATTCTTTGCTCCTTGGGGCGTTATCTCGCCTTTTAAGCGATGTCCACCCTCTATAATAAACGTACCCATTATCTGACTATTCTCTTTTAGTGAATAAATGAGAGGCGTTATTAAAACATTCCTCTGTTTTTACGCGTGCGGAAACGATTCTCGCCAATGTGCATCAATTGTTCGCCAGGCTTTGAAAAGTCGGGTTGCACCTTCCCTTCTGTATAGAAAGCAATGTCACGTGCCACCTTTACGTCCTGCACGCCGTCGCCTTTCCAATCAGCTAAATTACGTTTCATACGATTAGCGATAAGCCTGAGCAACTCATCACGCTCTGCACCTTGGGGCATTTCCTCTAATTGTTGCATAGCACGTTCTATCAAACGTCCATAATGTCTGAAACGTATGGGGCCTTTGGGATAAGAAAGCTTTTGCGGAGCATTTACGCCCTCCTTGCGTTGCTTTATTTCGTAGGGATAATCAATATCCAACTGATAACCAGAAATATAAGCTAAATGGTCCCACAACTTATGACGAAAGCCTGGCACGTCCTTCATTTTGGGATTAAGTCCTGCCATCACCTCTATGATAGCCTCTGCATAACGTTGGCGCTCTGCGCGATCGGTTAACGTAAGCGCATACTCCACCATCTCCTGCACCAAGCGTCCATATTCAGGCAATTTGAGTGTTTCGCGCGTAGAGTTATATTCTACCTTTTGCCCTTCGCCTGGGTGTGGCATCGTGTATTTAAACTTATCTTCTGTCATCGATATATCTTATATATAAGGTATTTATTGGTTGAGGTCGCTACGTTAAGGCTATGAAGTCGTCTAAACTTTTCTGACGAAGATTATATTTAAACTTTTATCTCTTCTAAATTCAATCTTTACCTTTCTTTTTGACCGCTTTTTGACCTTTCATCGGTCGTGTAGCTCGCTACACTCCCTCTTCAAAGCCAAAAATCGCTTCAAAAATAAAGGCAAATTTTGAACTTCATAAAAGTTTAGACGACTTCTATAAGGGATAAACGTACTACTCTCCCTATTCCAATTTACGTTCGACTACGATTAAAGTAGCTTTTTGCTTTTCGTTGCTACGAACTCTTTCAAGTAGAAAGGTTCAAAATAGGCTACGTCTTCAAACTCTTGGCGTGCCATTGCCATTTCGGCCAAGGGCACCATGTTTTTGGCACGCGGCACAATGCCCTTTATAAAGTGCGCATTAGGGTGCTTTATCACTTCTGCACATTTGTCAGCACCATTGCCCATAAAATAAATAGGGTGCTGTTCAAGTAAATCATTAAAGGAGTGCTCGTCTACCACTAAAGCTTGCGTAGCTTTCACTTCTTTCAAAGCTCGCGTATATACAGCACAATAAACCTCCATGCGGCGTGCATCAATCATCGGACAGAGCAAAGAATCTTCTGGCAGTTCATCATGTCCCAACAATACGGGTACTGTCAACAACTTTAACGTCGGCACTGAGATTAATTTGGCATCACGGCCATAAGCGACTCCCTTTGCCTCTGACACTCCTATACGTAAGCCCGTATACGAACCAGGGCCTTTGCTCACTGCTACAGCATCAATAGGTATGGCATGGCTATCGGCAAAGGAAACGACCTCCTTTACAAATCCTGCTAATACCTGTGCGTGTGAAGGCCCTTGTAAGTCGACCTCCTCATGCAAACATACCCCGTCTTGAGACAACGAAACGGAACATACATTTGTTGACGTTTCAATATTTAGTATACACGACATTTTGGCGTTCTATTTTAATTATTCGGAGCTGCAATCTTACACAAGGACTATTAACAGCACTTGACTTTATGCAAATAACTCCGTACTCAACTTCTTCTATTTATTCTTATGTCGATTAGCTCTGCGTTGGCGTATTTCAGCCTTTTTCTTTGCCGAGCCCGACCCATGCAGACCTGTAATATAGGTCTTTTTCTTTGCCTTGGTTTTAACCTTCGTCTCTGTCGTAGCCTTCTTAAGCTTTGCGCCCTTAAAGGTTATGCCCGACATCATGGCTTGCGTTATTTCGTCGTCTGATGCTTTACGATTTACTTCCATTAGCAAAAATATAATTAAAAGAATTACTGATTTAGCCTACAATGGCTCTATTAGCACCATTGCAGACTAAATCAGATATAAGATTATTCTACCATGAGACGCGCTCCGAAGAACGCTTGCGAATTAATGGTGGAACAAACGAATGCCTGTAAAGGCCATTGCCATACCATACTTATCGCAAGTGGCGATTACATGGTCATCGCGCACGCTACCACCAGCTTGCGCTACATACTGCACACCACTCTTATGAGCACGCTCTATATTGTCGCCAAAGGGGAAGAAAGCGTCCGAACCTAAAGCTACATTGGTATTCTTGGCTATCCATTCCTTCTTCTCTGCCAAAGTGAGCACCTCTGGCTTTTCGGTAAAGAATTGCTGCCAAACGCCATCTGCCAACACGTCGTCATGATCTTCAGAGATGTAAATGTCAATGGTATTGTCACGATCGGCACGGCGGATCTTTTCTACCCAAGGCAAGTTCATTACCTTCGGGTGTTGACGCAACCACCAAATATCTGCCTTATTGCCAGCTAAACGAGTGCAGTGAATGCGGCTTTGTTGACCTGCACCAATACCGATAGCCTGTCCGTCCTTCACGTAACATACTGAGTTTGACTGCGTATACTTCAATGTAATCAAAGCTATCTTTAAGTCGCGCTTTGCCTCTTCAGTAAAGGTCTTATTGACAGTTGGAATATTTTCAAACAAGTCGTCGCCCGTAAGGTCTACTTCGTTGCGACCTTGTTCGAAGGTCACACCAAACACTTGCTTGTGTTCAACGGGAGCGGGACGATAGTTTACGTCCATCTTTAAGATAACATAAGTACCCTTACGCTTTGAGCGCAATATTTCAAGAGCCTCTTCAGTATAATCAGGAGCAATAACACCATCACTCACCTCGCGCTTAATAAGCAATGCCGTAGCTTTATCACACGTATCTGAGAGTGAAATAAAATCGCCGTATGACGACATACGGTCAGCACCTCTTGCACGAGCATAGGCTGTTGCGATAGGAGTCAGTGGTTCTGACAGATCGTCAACGAAGTAAATCTTTTTCAACGTTTCGCTCATCGGGATTCCAACCGCAGCACCTGCTGGTGAAACGTGCTTAAAAGACGCTGCAGCAGGCAAGCCTGTCGCTGAACGTAACTCGCGCACCAACTGCCAACCATTCAAAGCGTCTAAAAAGTTGATGTAGCCAGGACGGCCACCTAACACTTCGATAGGCAATTCGCCCTCTTCCATATAAATGCGAGCGGGCTTTTGGTTGGGATTGCAACCATACTTAAGAGGTAACTCTTTCATTTTTATGATTTTTATGTAATAGTTATTGGGTCTATCTGTGTTGGCTAAGCTTCTACGACTCCTTGCTCTAACCAACTTTGTATAATGGCTTGAGCATCGGTTGTAGCGGTTGCATGATCTACGTCATACGCAGCTTCAAGCAATTGTGCCAACAAATCAGCATCAAACGTTTTATCACTCACCTGCTGCCACAAATAAGCAGCACTCTCATTGAGCGATATCATCTTATTGAAGTCTATATTCTCAATGCCTGAAGCTATGATAACCTTTTCGCCACAAATGTCGCGAAGTTCAAATCCTTTCTTAATTTTCATCGAATTGAAATGTTATAATTTATAATCTAAAGGGTTGACGACGATAAATGGCCAACAGAATGCGTCGCAGCGGTGTTAAGAACAGCCACACATTTGTATAGACTCGCCACTTCAACGATGTGACTAAATCGGGAGTGGCTCGTCCCTTACGATAGAATGCCGTTGCAATACCTACCACGTCTTTATCGTAACAATGCTCTACTCCCACCACATTGCCATCGCCCTTTAACGTAAGGGCATTGTCCACACGACTGATTACACGGTGGAGCACATACGTTTTTGGTGCTATTTCGGCCAATACCACATCATTCACACGAACGAGTTCTGGCACAATGCGCTCTATTTTTACCACATCGCGTAGGTTTTCTAAGAAAGGACGCATACTTTGTCCCTTCACCCTAAACGTGGCGGTATGCCCTTCAGTCAGTGAGCGCTTTATCTCTGCCACCAATATTTCATTGGGCACTTCTATTACTCTTTCTGCTGCCATATCATTTACTATGTTGGGCTATCGTACGATAACTCAATTGAGCAGCCTCTTGGTCTGCTCTACACCTTAAATAATAAGCCGACACCTTTGATGCAATTTGCGACACTGTATTTGTAATATGGTCATACGACGGCTTATCCCAAACCATTGTAGAACATGATGACAACACAGAAGCGAAGGTTTCTAATCGCGTCTCTTGACGTATCACATTCTCTGGATATTGTTCCAAACGCACATAAGCACCTACGGGCATCTGTAAGTTGCGATAACAAGGTGTCTTACCGCTCCATGGCGTACCATACACAACTACGCGTCCATCATCAAAGGCGCGCACAGCTGGGTTGTCGTCATTCAGCAAGTCTGACCCTTCTATATATTGTCGCCACAATTTTGAGTGCGTACTCTTACCCGTGCCGCTCTTACCCAAGAACAAATAGCCGTAGCCATTATTCATCGTGACGGAAGCATGCATCAATACTACATTATAATAGGCTGCAGCAAAAGCGAAAGCTATCATCATAGCATTGCCCAGACCAAAGCGTTGATCGTCTTCATCGCCAAACAATGAAATAACGCATTCGCTAAAGTCGGCATTCGTTTTCATAGCACTTGCCAAATGACCTTCGACCGTACTTATTACGACTTTATAACCTTCTGCAAGACGATACACGCCATGATTAGTTCCTCCACAGTCGAATTGTCCTAATTCTTCTCCTTCTGCATTCGCATCTACAACACCATTGTTCACTACTACACACAGCATCGAGTTCAAATCCTCTCCCTCTGCCACATAAAAGGGTGCATACGAGGGCAAGAGTTTCTTTATCATTGATACCGAAGGGGCCTCAATAGAGAAACACAAATCAGCTACTTTAAAGCACAACTTTTCCATTATGATTACTGATTGTCGTTTGAAACATTGGGCGTGGCAAGAACAGGAAATCGGAAGTCAGACGCAGGCACTTCTACTAAACGCATTGTCCTACTTTTTTGAGTATTTCGTCTGATTTTCAGATACATTTTCTCAAGCTTTTCACGCTTTACATTAAAGAACACTGCGGTAGTATGTATGCCGTTATACTTCACATCAAGGAATTGCTTAAACGCATTCGAATAAGACAAACGATTATTCAGAAAGTTTGTTTTTTGCTCGAGCGTTGCATTCTTCACGACTTCAACAGTTGAAAGATAAATAGTTGAATCATTAAAACTCGTGCCGTAAGCGAACATGTATATAGACTGTTGACGATCACGTGCCGAAACTTGCAATGCAGCACATAACGCCACAAGAGCAAATAATATCCGCATCAAAGGTCTTTTCATTTTATAAACAATATCTTTATTTTACGTTTCTATTTTCTTTAGTAATTGTTGCAAAGATAGACATTATATTTTAAACTTTCATAGTTTTCCCAATATTTCGCCACACTGTACACCTTTATAAATAAAGCTCGTTTAACAAACTGCAATTTGTCTGCCTAATTGGGGGGACGCGTCCTCACCTGGGGGCGACGCGTCCCCGCGTCGGCATTTGTTAGTCAAGGCT
>ERZ1023886.126-NODE-126-length-34046-cov-15.769704_pt1 | contig 34046 bp, 29 predicted proteins | sample MGYA00380395_ERZ1023886 | MGnify/ENA primary metagenome ERZ1023886 (study PRJEB33179, sample SAMN07449002) | human gut metagenome | biome: Human-gut; feature: Human associated habitat; material: Faeces | host: Homo sapiens | place: India: Bhopal | collected... | reverse complement strand
AACATTGTTTATTCTCCAAAACTGAAGAACATCAGTCAAATCTACGACTGACGGTACAAAAGTTTATCTCTCAGGCTCTTTTATTCCTGTCTAAATATTAGTCATATACATTATTAATGTTCCTTCATAACCTTCTCCACTTCCTCAAGTGGAACGTTCTGCACACGAGAAACATAGATAGTAGTTATCTTATCCATCCTACCTAATTGACGTTAAATGTCTATTCCACCAGTTTGCAATATTGGAAATCGCATTCTTTATACAACCTAATATTAACCCTTGCGAACTGTTATGGGTAGGAGCATTAGTCAATTCAACTCGTTTAGGAAGAACGAAATTTTTAGACCAATCAAATTCGTTTATGCCAACAAGAGCTGCCCCATAATAAATTTCATCAACTATGTGTAGTAATTGTTTGTCAATAGCATCAATACACATACGAGTTATCATTTGCCTATTATTATCTTGCATATCATGAATAAAATATTCAAGCATTGGCATCCAATCATATAATGCGCGACATTTATCAAGAGTAAATATGTCTATACACATTCTTCTTGTTTTCGCTCTATAAGAATAACGTTTATGATTGCCTACATTTGTATGATATGGATGACCGAATTGATAAAGAAGCAACTCCAACCACAAATGTTCCATAGGTAAATCACAAAAGCGATACTTCCCATGAAACCATTTATCCAAATGTTCAATTACTTCTCTAACCTCATCTGTTAATATCTGTTTGAAATCTATTTCAATAGTATCTTCATTAGCTATTTCACCACTATCGAAATCATTCAATTTTTCCCCTTCTTGTAATTTTGAATAATCTGTGATAAAATATTTGTAAGGTGTTTGAAGGAAGACTTCTGCAACTCTTAGTGCATCAAGCCTTGAAATACGCCCTCCATTCTCTGTCTTTTCAATAAAATTATCTGCTATAAATTGAGAAGAAGCCAATCTTTGACCATCCTCAAAATACTCCTGTTCTAGTGGGTGATGATAAGTCGTATTAAAATCCTTAATATTTTGAAGAAAGCCTCCTTTTATAAGCCTATTAGATAACATGGATTTCTTAAACACCTCATAAAAAGGTTTGTACCTATTAGAATAATCAAGAATAAACGCAGATTGAAAAGCTGAATAGGCATAATCAAAATTCTCTCTAATATAGTTTGCCATCTCTTCCATGCTGCCAATATTCATAGCATCACATCCTTCAATCCTATAAAACCAAGTGTCTCCATTTTCTCTAATAGGATCTTTTCCATCTAAGACAGACATTTCAAAGAACGTGTCGTTATAAAAGAAATGAGATAGGAAACGAATATTATCTTCCGTAGGATCAGGATATGTTGTATTCACAGCAAGAATACTCATCTCAGATAAAGCATTTAAATCAAGAATCTTTACTACTGTTTTATATTCTTTGAGTAATGATCCCGTGAAATCAAGATAGATTATATCAAATTTCACATTCTGCAATTCCGCATAATCTTCTATTTTACCACGATATATTTTAAGTAAAGGATATGAGTTGTGCAAGGATTTTACGGCTTCTTTAAAAGAATTATTATCACATTCAAAGGCGTAGATGTTTTCTATTCTAATACCCAATTGTAGAAGATGCTTAACATCATTATCTGGCTCATTACCACAAAAGAAGGCTACTTTTAGTTCTTCTGGCCTCCTTTCCCCATAACAAATGTCGGCATATTCTTTCCATTTCACAAAAGCTTCAATATCGAGTTTTTCACTTAGTTGCTGTTGACAATATAACCATAAATGCTCCATATATGTAGCATTTAGAATTCTGTTATCATATCTTTTTGAGGTTATACTCTCAACAGCATGACTCCATATTAATTCTCTTGATTTTTCCTTTTTTGGCTGTTTGTATGTTGTCATGTTACCACATTCAAATCTCCTTCATCACTTTCTCCACCTCTTCCAAAGGCACATTCAGCATACGCGACACATAGAGCGGAGTAATGACATCCATGCTACCCGACTGACGTTCCATGCCAATCAAATACTCAATGTCCTTTTTCAAATCGCCAAGACTGTTTGAGAATGTATCTGCCCCCTGTTCCTTGTCTTCCGCCTCCTTTGTTTTGAAAGCATCAAACGTCTCACTACCATCCTCACCATACTTACCATCCTTAGCCTCGTATATAACCGAAGGTTCCAATACCTCAATAGTATGCCATGCACCTTGTGGCACAACACAACCATAATTACCAACGGTAGGGTCAAGATGAATACGCTCAATCTCGTTTCCGTTTTCATCACAAATAACCTCTACAATCTTACCACACAAGAGAAAAACATTCTCCGTACTTTGTGGATGTCTGTGTATAGGTACAACAGTGCCTGGCAACAAAGCAATCAACATACGCTGACTTGTATCAGCCTCTGACGTGCGCAAGTCGAAACATTTGCGCAATTTGGGGTTCATAGTGGCTTGTTCAAATAACTTGTCTAAAAAGTCTTTATCAAAATCCATAGTCATTAATCATTTGGTAGGTGATGCGCCTTTCTTGGCACAAATAAATATTTGCAGAATTGCCAAACGGCATAAAGTAATCTTCTCATCGTTCTGTGACAATAACCTTAAATGTTTGGAATATAAGTTTGATATCATACCAAAACGAGCTGTTCTTCACATACTCCAAGTATAATTTTATTTTCTCCTGCATAATCACATGAATATAGTAATCCTCAGGATCAGCAGCCTTCTCCATCAATTCATTCTCATTACGAAACTTAATACTCGCAGGATCGGTGATACCAGGACGAACATCTAACACGTGCATCTGTTCGGGTGTCCAGTAATTCACATAATGACGCACCTCAGGACGAGGCCCCACCAAACTCATATCCCCAATAAATACGTTTATAAGTTGAGGGAGTTCATCAAATTTATATTTACGGATATAATATCCAGAACGTGTAACACGAGGATCCCGGCCCCCAATGGTCACTAACGACCCCTTGTCTGCTCCTACACGCATAGAACGGAACTTGAATATTCTGAAATCCTTGTTTCCACGTCCCACACGCACTTGTCTATAAAACACGGGACCTTTAGAATCAAATTTGATCCAAATAGCCAATATTAGAAATAATGGACTTAAAACAATTAATCCACAACCAGAAGCAACTATGTCAAATAATCTTTTCATACTTTTAGGGTAAGAAAAACCTGAAGATAAAGATATTGTCTTCACCTCCAGGTCTATGATAATTAAAGATTAAAGTTCAGATACAATCTCTACAAAATTCTCTATTACATATTCCAAGTCCTCATCCGTCATCTTCGTGTTCAAAGGCAGAGTAATCTCATTCTCAAACATGTGGAATGCATTAGGAAAATCTTTGATGTCGAAGCCCAACTTCTTATAGGCAGTCATCATAGGCAGCGGTTTGTAGTGAACGTTGGTAGCAATTCCACGCTCTGCCATCTTTTCTATCACCTTGTTTGTTTCCTCACGAGTCTTGCCCAATAAACGAACCAAGTACAAGTGACCAGATGAAATATGCTCCTCATCATAATGATTCAGCACAGCCACATTCAAAGGTTTCAAGGCCTCATCATAACGCGCAATCATCTTGCGTCTACGCTCCAACATACCCTGATAACGCTGCATCTGTACCAGTCCGATAGCAGCCACCACGTCCGTCATGTTACACTTATACCAAGTGCCGATAATATCATACTCCCAAGCACCCAACTTCGTCTTAGCCAAAGCATCCTTATTCTGACCATGCAGACTCAGCAACTGCGCCTTTCTATACAGATTCTCATTCCAAGTCTCACCCTCAATCTCAGGTACACCACTAAAAGCATTCTCGTCACACTTATCCAAGTCCTTCACCACCTTTTCTTTACCAAAAGGCAAATTCCATGTCAAAGCGCCACCTTCAGCAGTTGTAAAATTCTTTACCGCATGGAAAGAGAAAGAAGAGAAGTCAGCAATCGCACCTACCATCTTCCCCTTACGCGAAGCCCCAAAAGCATGAGCCGCATCACAACAAATAGCCACACGTCCAATCATCTTCTGCAAATCCGTTTTCGGAGTAAAGAGATTCTTCTTACGCTCAACAATCGCAAACAAACGATCATAGTCACAAGGAATACCAGCCAAGTCAACAGGTATAATAGCCTTTGTTTTTGGAGAGATAGCAGCCTCAACAGCCTCATAATCCATTTCAAGGCAATCTTTCTGTACATCAACAAAAACAAGCGTAGCCCCCACGTGTTCCACAATCGAAGCACTTGCTGTGTAAGTATAAGCAGGCACAATAACCTCGTCGCCCTCACCAATACCAAGTAGTCTAAGAGCCATTTCACCGCAAGCTGTCTGCGAGTTAAGACAAACCGCCTTATCCACTCCAACAAACTCAGCTACTTCTTTCTCTAACTTCTTTGTACGCGGTCCAGTTGTTATCCAACCAGACAAAATAGCATCACGCACTTCTGCAGCCTCAGCCTCCGTCATATCAGGCGGAGAGAAAGGCACATTACGCAATTTCATTGTCATAATATGAATTTGTTTATTTAAAACGTTACTCTTTCCTTCTTAAAAATCCATACACAAACTGCCACACATAGCCAATCATGCTATAGTGTGCCACATTTCTATATTTCCATGAATATCTGAAAGCATTGCCAATAACATGCAAACGCTCATACCATTGCCCTTTACCACGATTATAAATAGAAGAATCGTCATACAAAGCACTTTCAATAGTACGTTCAGCATATGAGCTGTTAGCAAAAATCATCTTATCATGCAGTTCAACACCCAAATGTTTCACCGCTATTGTATTCAATACATCAACAAAACCATCTAAACGAAACTTTTTACACTGAGCGTAAAAATCAGTCCAAACTATTTTGTCCTGATTAGCTTTTATCCAACAAGCCCAATCCACAAAGTGCCGCAAATTAATCCCCTCCACTAAGAAGTGCGTTAGAGAATGATAAAGCATAAACAAGCCCTCCGCCTCTATGGGTAACACATAAATGTCAGTTCCATCAAGTTTTTCAAGCAAACTACCATCACCTATAACCTCCACCATATATTGATGCAAAGCCATATCCGTTCCTCCACGTCGAGCCGAAGTAAAAAATTGATGATTCTCAATCGTTAGTTTTTTATAAGCAATATGCGAATGCTTATACCAACCATCATCCACAACCAAGCTAGCCTTACGGGCTATATCATTTCCCTGTTTATATGCACATTTCCCATGAGAATCAATTAGGAAGCAGTCAAAGTCTCCAAACTCTCTATGCTCAGGTTTCGGATAATAGCGACTATGTGCCAAACCTTTAAAAACAATAGTTTTAATACCATGGTTCTTCCAAAGCTCCACAACATCCTTTGCCATAGCAACATGTTGAGCAAACATCTTCTCAACAAAAGATGTTTGAGCATACCATTGCATCAAGGTCATGCGATCAGGAAAACTCGAACACTGCGAATTATTTTGCTTCAACACTTCTAACGCTTCAAACGTCAAGCCACGAACACCTTGCTTTTGTGCCGTTTTAAGTATTTGTTCCCAATCTACCTCATTTACAAAAACCTGCACATGTTTATTTATAGCAATGTTCAGTAATAACAATATATTCTTAGCAGAACTATTCATGTTTTATTTCGTACTTCTTCACATACCACATTTTCTTCCAACCATTACCCACAACATTCATCAATGTCCAGAATGTAGCCAACAATGGATTCATCTCTTCTGCCACATGAAACAGTGGATAATGTGCCCAAATGCGTTTCCATAATGGCTTAGGAGTGATGCTTACCTTGCGTCGGCGATACCTTGCCAAATTCTCCTTCAGCAAATAGCAAGGAGCTTTTCTCACCACTTTAAGCCAAAGAGCAGTATCATTATTCTTACGTACATCCCTTATTTGCACCAATCCTATCCGCTCTCTGTCGTACATCACAGCCAGACATCCTGGCCAGCAGCACATAAACATAGCCAACTTGCTCACTTTCTTTATTCCCGACACATACACACCCAAGTCTTTGCCATCCTCACTCATCTCAGTATATTCATGATAAGAGAAAGCATAACCATTCTCCACCATAAACTTCAGTTGATGCTCCAATTTCTCAGGCAACCATAAGTCATCCGAATCAAGAAAAGCAATCCACCTTCCCTTTGCCCTACGCAAAGCATTGTTTCGGGTTATTGCAGCCCCAGAGTTCTCTGGATTACATTCATACTTGATACGCTTGTCAGCCTCCATAAAAGGCTTAACAACCTCCAACGTATTGTCCTTAGAACAGTCGTCTTGAATAAGAATTTCCCAGTTCTGGTAAGTCTGAGCCTGTATACTTTTGATTGTTTCTGCTATAAAAGCAGCACACGCCCAAGTAGGGGTGATTATAGATACTAATCCGTAGTCTTGCATAAAATATTTGTATTTGATGTTCCCCACCACAGTATCGCTCTGCGCTAAGTCGCCACTCGAATGGGGATTACAACAAAAGTAATAGGTACTTACAAGATTCCTGTTATTTCCTCCATTATCTCAAAGTCGGCATATTGACTTGTTGTACTTTTTCTTCCCTCCCATGCTTCTTTTTCATAATTCCATCTGTCTAACAAAACCTTTTTATTCTGTTCATTCATTTTTAATTTATTAGTAAAGTTGAAAACTGTTAGAAGAATCTCTATATTATTGTGTATCTCTATCAGTTTCTTATCATAAATATCAATTCCAACAGAAGGTATATCCAAGGCAACTATACGCCCCATACATAAAGCTAAGGAATAATATTGTTGCCACATATTATTGCATACATGTATTTGTCGAAACAAATGTCCTGAAACAATTTCAAACAAATGTCTTTTCTGTTCTCCTTCTATGATATGATTTTTTATCAAACACAAAAGCGAGCATAATACAAAGCTTTCTTGTTGCACATCATTATAATCTATCCTTATATTCCATCCTTCAAACTTACACGCTTTGTCTTCTATTGATTTCTCTACCGCTGCTTCTATTCTCTTCTCATTGATTACCCAATACATTGCTGCATAAGCTTCTATTGTCTTAATTGAATTGTCTTCAATTGGAAGAGTTGTTTTTATATTATTCTTCTCAATACTTTTATTAAAGTTCTCTAAAACTTTTTTTACTATATCATTGCCAAGTGAGTATTTCTTATAAACTTCACATGCAACAAAAGTCAAGTAGTCTATATTTAGGTTATCAGAGTCAAACATGCCGTCATTCCAATCATTAAGCATATTAGCCTCCATAAGCAATAGTAATTGCTTTGATATTGAATTATGCCTCCATTCATGATAACCTTTCGCAAACAACCATTTTATAAAGTCTTTGGCACAATTATATTTGTAAATGAAAGACAAAAAATCAATTATTAAATCAACAGCTTTATCTCTAAGCCATTCATCCCTATCCTTTTGTGATTCTGCTGTTGTTTTAAGCCTCCAATTCCACATTTCAAAGATTGACCATAATACAGACTTGCTTTTCACATTACTTTCACTCCATATTGTAAGCAACTGTTTGAAATATTCAAAATCTTTAATATACATCATTGCTGTACATTGCAGATTAGGGAAACGCAATTTCTCCAAGAAACGAATAACCAAAGGCGCATAGCATTTTCTTTTTATACTGAATATTATTATATTTCTAAGGCATTCTGGCAATTCTGTATATCCCCACAAATCAGCAACTATGTTCCATTTATCAAATTGTTCAAAATCATACGAATGGTATAATCCAAACAATTCATCACCTTTACTTCCATTGGCATACCTACACGAAGCTAATATTTTATTGCTGTCTATATTTTCTAATTTCATAGAGCAAAATGATAAGAATTGTTTTAGTGAGATTCTATCTTTGGAGACGATGACACATTATGTACATCAACTGATACATTATCATCACTCCACCATTCTTCGAGTTTTTGTATTATCACCAACCCAGCTTCATAAGGAATCTTATATATTACAGATGCGCGTGCTCCCAACTCATTAAATGATGCGCCAACAGCCCAGATATCATCATCACACACAATAAAACGATCATGCAATACCGATTTATTTCCCCTTAACATCCTTGCCATAGCACACTCTTTACCAATAGCATTGTTATATTGATCCACAACATGTGCCAGACGCATAGCACATGCTTTATCCATATCACCAAGACTACTCATTACTCTAATTTCCACATCACTATTTTGTACTGGATACAAAAACCCACCAAAATCAGTAGAGTCGAAGTAATCATCACACACCATACATCTCTTGGTCGCTTTATTCAAAATGTTTATAACGCAATTCAGAGCATTCTCTTTATTGATTTCCTGTTTGGTTTTATCCCCATCAAAAAAAACAAATTGACCAGACGCCTTATTCCTGTCAATATTTCTTATTTTTTCTGCATCTGGAAAATAGTTACTCATACTATCTATTTTCTCTCCGACAACATCTGTTTCATTTGTCCATTTCTGTATAGGATTTAATTGCTTTTCATTACCCTTAGCATCACGAACCTTAACACCACTTACTTTTTTAGAAGGCAATCTTAACGTAATACCAAACTGACGTATCATGCCGTTAAAAGCACGATGACACAACAGATTGTCATCTACATCATACACCTTCACAATCATATTATCAGGAAGTGTAAGAAGGTTTATAAGTTGTCTGAAACCTGGTCTCGGTAATTTTTCAATATGATTGTTTACAATACAATCTTTTTGTTCAATTTGACAAACTTCAACTTTCAGAGATGGTCTTTCATTTGTTCTGAAATCTAAGTTTAACGAGATACCAAAATTTGGTTTCACAATACCTTCTATGTCTATTGATTTCACTTTATTATGATGCCAAACCAAAAACACACTACCAATATAATCTTTATAATCCCATATATTGAAGCCCAAATTCGTAAGTGAAACTTTCTCTATTTGACTAACAAGGCTTTTTTTCTCTTTCAAATATTTCATAGTCTCACATTCTTTGTCAATCCAAACCTTTATCCAAGTAGGATTTTTTGTATCAGGAAACAATTTACACAGACCGCTCTCACTACTTCCATTCGATAGTAAATATCCCGTTCCTTTTTCAGGAACATTATAAAGTTTTGTGTTTATAAAGCGAAAATCATCAAGATTATTCTCATAGTCAGGTATCTTAAAATTAGACATTGGATCAGAAATAAAATCTTCATTCAGTGTCATCACATTTTCTGTGTAATAAACCTTCTCTTCAGATTTTCCTTTATCAGTAAAATCGAATACGTTATGATTGTCTTTTATCTGCATATCTGGCTCAATACACTCAAAGACAGAGAAAAGATGAGTACACTTATTAGTATCCTTGTTGTAAAGTCGCAATATAGAAGCTTTTACCTTCAAAGGAAACTGTTTACACGATGTGACATCGAAATAATTTGCCATATGTCAAGCTATGATGTATTAAAAATAACGAGAAAAACTTTATTTTTCCTTATTATAGAAAAATTGATAATAATTCATACCTGCAGCCTCATCATATCCCTGTACTATATAATCATGACCTCCCAAAATATTAATTTCAAAATTGGAGTCAAGGTATAAAGTTGTTTTAGGCAGTGAACTTTTCCTTTTCACCAATGGCTTTTCTATCTGAATGTCTTCCTCATGCATCCGACAGGGATTATCTTTCGACGACAAGTATTTTTCAAATTGCTTGTCCAAATTGTCCTCACTGAATATTTCTTGTGAAAACTCATGGATTGATAATGTCTCTGTATGCTCCAACATCTTTCTTACCTTAGATATAAGATTAGCCTTTTCCACCTTTGAATCCTCAGCATAATTATCAGCAATAAAAGTCTTGCATGAGTTCAGCAGGTTCTTTGTTTGTGAGTAAGATGTAATATCGGTCATAATATGCAAGAAATCGTCTTTCCAATACTTTGACTGAATACCCTTTGACTTCTTATCTACAGAGAAAACCACATAGCCATTGTTTTCATTAATATTTAATATCAAGCAACCTTTCTCAACCTTTGCAAAACTTATAACCTCCGACTTGTGTATCTCATATCCATGTTCTGTATGAAGATATTGATAAGCAGGCTGCTTGTTTTCTGTCTTTAGCATTGCTATTGCATCTGTCTTCTTGCCGTCTATTTCACAATCCGACAGATAAATAATATTCAACTCGCCTGATTTTGTCATCGGATGTGAAGTCTTTTCATAAAGAATTTTTGCAATAAATTCTGATTGCTCTTGAAATCTTGACACATCATCAAATATAGTTTTTACAAATGTATATATCGGATTCAATGCCAAAGTACTTTCAAAATAGAAATGACATGGTTCTTTTGCGTCGAATGATTTTTCTAACATTGATGTTATATCCGCAGATACGTCTGTGAAATCAAGTTCTTTCTCTGAAAAGGAGACTCCTTCTTCTCTGCTTTTATTGCCTACATAATGCACTATCATGTGGCATATATTTCCTATTTTAATTTTCATTGTTTTCTTTTTGTTCTAAAACATATTTGGGTATCAAAGCATTACCACTTGTAAAAGTTTCCTTAGTCACAAAATAATCCAGGTTGTTCTCTCCTGTCCAATAAGTTTCAGGTGCATGCTCTACAAGAATAATTTGAAATTGTTCTTTTTTTTCTTCTATCACATACTTCATAAACCTATTTATACCTGCAAACGCATCAAGTAACTTTTCCTTATCTGTTGTCTTTACATTTTCAGAACCTGCATAATAAGGTATACTCGGCTGGTCGATAAACAAGAACTGCCCGACATGTCGTACATTCAAGTTCTCAAAGAAATAACGATGAATGCCCAAGAAAAAACAAAGGTGCAGGAACATGTAGTTTGACTGGCTACCAATGGTATCATAATTGAATATAGACTTGCCATTATTCAACATAAGGCGTTCCTGTTCTATCTCATATTTTGTGTAACAGTGTTCATAATGCTCCATATGTTGGAAACCATCAAATATATGTTGAATACACTCGTCCAGTTCCGATTTTATATTCAATTGTTTTTGCTCTATCTCATCCTTTGCTTTCTCCAATACAGAGATTCTTTGAGCATCTTCCTCAACAAATATTTCTATCTTCTTCGATTCTTTTTCTTGTTTATTCTGCCAAAGTTGTGTCAGCTCTTCTACTTTTGACTCCAAGGAACCAATTAGTCTTAAGTTGTTCATTTGTTGATATAGAGATCCCTTCTGCTTAGTTATCATCTCCATCCTATCCTCTATCGATTTCATTTGAGCATTCAAACTCTGTATCGCTTGTTCGGAAACAATTGGTAAAATTTCCGTCTGATGCTTGTTTGATGATATTTTTGCCAATGAACTTTTCAGAGAACTAATAACATGTGATGTCCACATATTAGCACCCTGGTCATTTATCTTTTCATACAGTACCTCTACAGGTCTCAAAGAGTCTTCAATAAGCCCTAATGACTTTATATATTCTTGCTGTTCATTCTTGGCACGACTTATGTTTGCCAACTGTAGACTTATTCGCGAATGCTTTTCTTGTAAAGATTTAAATTCTTTATCACACTCGTCTATATTTTCTTTTGGAATCATATTTTCTTCCAAAATCTCTTTCAAGGCAGCTATCTGATCTTCATCAGAACATTCTTTTACATTCTCCTTCAATAATTGTGCATCAATACACATTTTGACGAGTTCTGCCAAAAGTTTATTAAAGCCATCAGTTTTCTTTTCTAAACTCCTTTTATAGTTGTCAAAAATCTTCTTTTTCTTCTGTAAATCTTTAAGTTCCTCGTTTATCTTCCTAAACTGTTCAACATCTGGAGTCAACACCGATTCAACAAAGTTGCAACGCTCTTCTTTGTTTTCAAATATGTCGATACCATAGAATTTAAAATTCAGAAAATCGTATGGAGAAGTTAATATATTTTCTGTCAAGGCATTGAAAACAAAGCATAAACGATAAAAATTCTCCTTATCTGATTTATAGCCAAAAGCTTTATCCAACTCTCGTCTTGCGTCATTGACATGTGAATTATTTACAGTTGGATAGAAGTGCTCAGCGAAAGGTTCATGCTGGAGCCATACTTCAGGTGGCACAACATCTACGGTAGGTTTCTTCCTTGCTATGGCAAAGAACTTGTCACCTATCTGAAACTCCATGCCATACCAACATGCGTTCTCGTTTATGACAGGAAATACAATATTCGATTTACCAGACAACAAGCAATAGTCTATTATTGCATAAATATTACTCTTTCCAGTAGATGAACTACCTGTAATCACATTCACCTTATTGTTCTCGAAGGTTATAATGCGAGGTTTTACCCTTTTATCAAACCATATGTATAGTTTTGAGATGTAAAGCTTCATAACTCAATATTCAATTTACGGTAATCATTAACTATATCTGAATCCTTAACCAACTTCAATAGTTTTGGACTGACTATACAGATATTTTTCAATCTATTGCTGTCACATCTTGATAAAATGGATTCGTATTTTTCTGCATTCTCAGAAATGACATACTCTCCATACAAGGAAACCAAGTTTAAATCCAAAAGAATAGATATAGCGTTTACGACCTGAGGTAGCAAATCAACATATCTATTATTGAAATTGCTCAAATAAACTTTATTTTGAGTAATAACAGAATCAAAACTTGTAGGCCTTTGATTTATCATTTTTCCAATGATGTTGTCATCCAGCAATATCGGCATGAGCAAAGCCACTTTAGACAATGGTATCTTTGGAGAAAGACGTAACATAGCCATAACAGAAAAAGCAGTTATAGCCACATTATTATATATATAGTAACCAGATATTTTCATACAGTCTTTTTTAATTTGGGATATACATCAATGTGCCAGCAAATAGAAGGATGGTCTTTATCATTAGTCATATTTAAAAACCAACCAGAAGAAAATGGAGGGTGTATCGAACGAGCATTGTCAAATGGAATACTCTTTTCCATTACTTCGTAAAAACAGTCTTGAGCAGCATATATCTTTTCTGTATCTAATGAATGACAATTTATCTTACGATGCTTATTTCTAAAAGAATTAGACCATAGTGATTTTGCTGTAACATTCATTGATTTCTCCAATTCGGGTGTCATTAGCTGAACAGAATAGTAATATTGAATATACCTATTATAACAAAACCAATTACCATAATATTCTTCTATCGAATCAGGCAGGTTTAACACATCAATCTCGTCCAAATATTTTATAAACGGTATATCTTTTACGTCCTGTGGTATATTAACAACATCATCAGGTATTGACACAAGACTCTCATCGCTCACTTTTTGAAGTATTCCTCTATACCTTTCTAAGAAATCTGTCTTCTCATAAGAAAAGGTTTGATGATTCTTTGCAGCATTTATCTTCTCCTTATACAAATCTCCCAATAGTTCAGATACTATTTGGTCTGCTTTAGTCGGCATATTGTATATTTCCAAGAACTTCTCATATAACGCCTTCAATGAATCAGCAACTTGCATTACCTCTACTTTATGCAAGAATTTATTCAATTCAATTTTATCCAAATCTAACATTTTCTTGACTATAGGATAATACGAAACATTCTTCTCTACCTTCTTTAAAAACGAGATAACTTCTTCAATACCACAATTTCCATCCCGCAAGTTTTTTATTTGCTCATAGAAGGAAATGGATAGTTCCTTATTTGTATATAGAATAAATCGATTGCCAGGCTTCAAGAAATCTTCTTTCGACTCGCTCAAATCATATAATGAGAGCCAATTGTCAAATGTTCTCCAAAAGTCAGAATCTGCATCTGTCATCTTGGCATTATCGTCAACTGAGTTTTTAACTTGAATAAGCCATTTCGTTCCTTCAGTGCACGAGACAACAATGTCATCTTCTTTTTCATAAGCAATGACATCACCTCCTTTTATATCAAATAAGAAATTTACAAAAGCTACAAACTGAATATCAAATCCACATGCTTGCAAATCTGCTTTGTGCCGACTTATAAACTCTTCTGTTGTTAATGGTACTCCCATAATATTTGTTTTTTAATTATTAAGCAGGTAAGAATTATATTTAGAGTATCCCCCTTTATATATAGGAAAGCTCCTATTTCCTACCGTTATGTTCTTGCAAAGATCTAAATATAGAGTCAGCCAATCGTGTACCAGTAGAAGCTAATTTAGCCAATACTTTCAACTGTTCTCGACAAGCAACACTTCCTGTCGGATGAGGATAATCTATAGTATGTGCTATTTCTCCCCAGATTTCTTCAAATAGAGTTCTGACCTGAATCTCACAACATATAGAATTTGGATTATTATTAGGTTTTATGACATAATGAATACTTGTATAAAGAGATTCTCTTATTTGCGTTTGTAATCCTAATTCTTCAAAAAATCTCTTATATTCTGGATCCCAAGTATTGGCAATAGGTCTTTCTTTTAGTACCCAATTTCCACTATTAACATAATTCATTATCGCACGATGGATTTTAGGGAATTGATCATTATATAAATGCAAGACCCTAACTCCTGCCAAATCTGTAATTCTATCAAATAAAGTATCTTTTGTTATTGGATTTGTGTCAGTAGACTTTCTTTTCAATTTATCTCTAAGGTGTGAGGATTCCTTGATACGATATTTTAAAGAATGAATAATTGAATCGCTTTTTCCAAATTTCAGAGAGGGCTCCTTTTGAAAGAAAGTAAGAACTGAATTTGCAAACATTTCTGCCTCGTATTTTCTATTTTCATATATTTCTATTAGTTCTTCTATATCGCTCATACCTTATTTTTTTAATGTAGATATTCTGTCTAAGAAACTATTAGCAAATTCTATATATTTATCCTTAGTCTCTTCATATTTTGTTTTATTTCCACGTATCGTATGCCTGTCAACTTCTTCTAGACCATTAACCGAAGGTACTTGCCAGATTGCACAATGATATTTTTGCGACATACTTGGAAATGTGTTATGAGTATGCATAACAGAGACTCCGCCAATAGGTTCTTTTACTTGTTCATCGGACAGATGTGAACGTACTTCTTCACTAATATATTGGTTTATTACCGAAGGTATTTCTTGAACATAATTCTGATGTGCTATAGCTAAATCGTATGGAGGATGCCCCTCATACTTCTTTGCGTTATAAATTGTATAACCAAGAAATCTAACGAAAACATCAGGAAACTTTGAACGTTTCTCCTCAGATATAAGCCGATAGAACGTATCAAATTCTTTTTTCCATTGTCTTAATGAGTTTCCTATATTTCTTATACCATATAATGAGAACATATCTGGCAATGCAGGAATCAAGAAACCATCAACTGTAGATATAATAACCTTATTCAGCATACCAAGACTTGGTGATGTGTCTATTATTACAAAGTCAAAATTATTCTCATTAGCATATTGCATCGCAATGGAACGAATGTTTACTATTGTTCTTATAGACAAAGGATCACCCATATAAAGACCACTCCAACGTTCTGATATTCTGTTTTCATATTGGTTTATTGTTATTCGTCCAGGAAGCAATTCTAAATTTTCTGAAATATGAAACAGTGGTGGTAATAATGACAAATCATCAATACCGTCTTCTGTTGGTTTCAATAAAAAATGTACACTTCTTGGTTTTGTAAGTAACTTACAAAAATCCTTTTTTCCTATCTTCTCTTTAGCATTGTGGAAATCATCTATAAAATCATTCTCTGGTTCCCAAATCCCCTGCAAAGCTTCTTGGTTCATACAGCACAATGTCAAATTACACTGCGGATCCATATCTATCATTAAAACACGCTTACCCATTTCCGCCAATACACAAGACAAATGGAAAGCAAGGGTTGTCTTTCCAACACCACCCTTATTATTAAAAAGAGAAACTATATTCATATTAAAATTCTTACTTAACTTACATAAGCCCTTTTGCAAGTGCCTATATATTGAGTTGTTATAATATTATCTTGTTCCGCCCGATGGTATCGCACCATATCGCTTTTTTCGAATTAATGTATTATAAGTATTATCCTATAAATATGGTACGAACTGCCCCTATAATTCTAGTTATATAGAAATTAAAGCTATATTTAAGAGGATGGCAACAAAATATCAAAGAATACTCTTTTATCATTCTTAATTGATTTCTCACAACCATCCAAACTCCTTTCTTTGACATTGAAGCACTTTCCTTTCTGTACCTTCTATAATATACAGCATTTTTAGAAGTAAAGGCTACATTATGGATTCTGTCTGAAATCAAAAACATAAATAAGCTATCTTCTCCATTCTTGAATTTTTTGTCAAATCGTCTATTCTGTATGACATCCAACGGTATAAGCTTCATACAAGGACCGGAAAAGAATTTCCGAACCTTTGATGAAATATCTATGCATTTATTTTTAATACAATAATCATATGCATCAGTTATTCGATATGGCAATTGTTCACCTAAATCACCATCATTGAAAGCATAAGGATAGCATAACGAAACAGTATCAGGAGTCACCTTTTCATATAATTCTTTCAGGTATGCAGTGGAAATAAGGTCATCATCATCAATAAACGTCACATATTCTCCCTTGGCATTGTCAAGGGCTATATTGCGAGCATTCGAAACGCCACCCGTATCTGTCTGAAAGAACTGAACGTTCAAATCTTTGTGCTTTGAAAGCCAATCTAATATTTGAGTATTATACGGCTCATTGCAACCATTCAATACAAGCACAAGTTCATAATCTGACTTTGGTAATGTTTGATTATATATAGAATCAAGACATTCCCACAAATATGCCTGTGGTTTATAGGTTGGAACTATTACTGTTATTTTCATTTCCGATATGTTTATTAATAAAAGAAAGGATTCTCTTTGCTCTGCCCTGTATAGTGTATTCAGAATGTCTTGAAAGTGAGTATTCTGACATTGCCTTTCGTCTTTCTGGAGCATCACGTAATGTCCTTATCGCCTCTGTTATAGCTTCTACATTGTTAGGGTCAACACGTATGGAGTTTTTATCATCCAATATGTCATCATTAAAAGGACCATCCGAAGAAATAACAGGCAGTCCCATTGCAAGAGCCTCAACTATAGCATTACAGCATCCTTCTTTTTGTGTAGGTAATACAAAAACATCTGCACAGTTCTCATACTGCGGAAGTAGCTCATGGTCAAGTGCTCCTTTATGGATTATTCCTGGGCAGTCGAAATTATATTCATAACCAGAAAATGGTTTGCCAATAAACATAACCTTAATATGTGGGTCATTAAGATTCTTTATGGCCTGCGCAATTCTGTCAGGTCCTTTCCTTGGTACAAAACTACCCACAAAACTTATAACGAAATCATTGTTTTCAATTTTGAGATTTTGCTTCATTTTCGTGACATCCATTTTATGGAAAACAGTAGTATTCACACAATTTGTGAAAACATCAATGTTCTCTTTATTGGCAAGATGATATTTTATACATTTACGTTTGTTTTCTGAAGATACACTTACTACACCCGTACATGCTTTAGCCAACTTTTCAAGTTCTTTTTGAGGCATTTTCTCTACCATATCTTCAAGCGCATTATCGCCTTCACCACATGCCACAAACATAGGTATCTTATTACTTAAAACATATTCGTATACTGGAAGTGCACTTGACCAAAAATGACAATATATAATATCGCTCTTTATAGAAGCAACCTTACGTACAATTATTTTCTTGTTAATCCAATTGACAAGCTTGAAGTCTCTATTACCTGTAGTAAATGTATAAGGACGGTATATGTCATATTCTATTCCGTTGTCAGTAATACCTTTAGAGTGTAGCGGAAGTATTCTTTCCTTGTGTATTAAGGCATGTACAACACTCTGATAAGCTACAACAGTAACCCTTACACCCTGTTCTATTATTGCATGCACAAGTTGTTGAACAAATACATTTGCAGCATGTCCTGGAGCAGGATAGTTGCTTGTTACTATTGTTATTGATTTTAGTTGTTTCGTCATTTTTCTATTTATTTATTGGTTTTATTCCATTCCAACTTGTTACATCCGTCTTTATAACTTTTGCTGGTGTACCTGCAATTGCGCAATTTGGGATTAATACACTTTTATTGACTGTTGCATTTGCCCCAATTAAGCAATTATCAGCAATCTCTATGTCGCCAAAGATTATTGCACCAGGACCAATATAAACATTGCTGCCTATACGTGGTGCTTTATCATGATGAGCTCCGATGTTTACACCAACATGTATACGACAATTTTTACCTATATGTGTTTGAGGATTAATAATAATATTGCCTCTATGTGGCAATGATAGTCCTGGTCCAAATACGTTTACTGGAATAGAATAACCTAACTTTACGGATATTTTTCTAAACTTATATTTTGCTATTAACCATATAAATACCCCCCCAACTTGCTTTTTTCTTACATTTTCACAATACTCTAACCATCTAAGAGCTTTTATGAACTGCCATTCATAAGAGGGAAAGAAAAAATCTTTGATTTTAGATACAAGATTACTTTTCTTATTGTAGCCAGTTGAAATCCTATCCAATTTAAGATAGTTTTCATAGTCTTGTTTTGATTGTATCATTATTGTGTCATTATAAATTATTATATACATCCCTTAATTCAGAAATTGTTCTGTCCATAGAGAACATCTTCATCTCACTCACCTGTTTCCTTTTCGGATAATTACCTTTTATTGCCGATACCCAATCCGTAATAGGTGCGTTCAAAGGGAGGCTAGATACCAGACCTGTTACTATTACGTTATCTGGAATACTATCAGCTATAACGCATCTCACGCCACTTGCTTGTGCTTCAACAGTGACAATAGAACTTGATTCAAAAAATGATGTCATCGCAAAAACATCCATCGCACGATACATTCGTTCAACATCCTTTCGTAAACCTGCAAAAACAACACTTTTACTCAAGTTATAATCTTCTACTAACGATTGAAGGTGTTTTCTTTCAACTCCATCTCCCACAAAGAGCAAGACTGCATTTGGCATATCCTTTATTACCTGTTTGAAAACTTTTATTAGGAATGGATGGTTTTTTATCTTGTCCAATCTGCCAACAGTTCCTATAACAAATGCCTCTTCTTCAATACCAAGTTCTTTTCTTATATCTGTTTTTGATTCCGAAATATTGTATTTTCCTAAATTCAATCCATTATGTACCACAGGTACAGTTTTCAAATGGTAACGTTTTTTGGCTTTTTCAGCCTGACTCTCGGTTACACCTATAATCTTGATATGAAAAAGATGGAATACGATTAAAGCAAAATAATAGTATCTATTAGGTATAGCATAAGGATCACTATGAAGTGTATGAACTTTTTTCTTACCTAACATTAACAAAGGTAAAAACACATAAGGAAGTATTTTTGTAAGATGAGTATGTACAATATCTGGACTTACTGATTTCAAAGCCTTATACAATGCTCTCTGATACTTTATCCAATTTACTAAAGGACGAAGTACACCATAAGAGTTTGTTTCCTTGTAATTTGCATACACCACCTCAAATCCTTTATCTTGAGCTTCCTTCTCATATTGCAAACCAGTGTAACTATTACCTACAACTATACACATGTCGTAATCAGAACATTTTTTCATCGAGCGAAGATAGTTCATAACAACAGTCTGAGCTCCAGCCGTAGCAAGGTCGTAGATTACATGTGCTACTTTCTTTCTTTGTTTCATAAATGTTTATCTCCTATGTAACAAGAAATGCTTAACTTTTGCAAGGAAAGGTTTAATGTCAATAGACCATATGAGGTAAAGCTTTTCATCAAATCGCTGAATCATGCTATTGCCACAATCTTGAGCTATGTATTCGTCATAAGTGACAATATCCTTATGATAATTGTTTATTAAGTTCTTGAATCGTTGAGCATCAATAGCTTTGTTTGGTAAAGCCCATTCATGAGCATGAAACAGTGCTGTTATATATCCTGATTTTGGTATTTTAGGACAACCATGAGAACGACACGGAATACACTTTATACCATTGAGCATATATGGCTTGGCACTTTTCCCATCTGACATGTATTTAAAGCCATTTAATTTAAGAGCCATTAAAGTATTTTCATCGTATGAATGAGCAGGAGCAAAGAATGATTCTGTAAATATACCATGAGCGTTAAGGATCTCTTTACCCTTCCTAATCATCTCCACTTGTACATCCAAAGGCAAACCTGCAAACTCAGACCCAATACGTTTTGTAACAATACCTCTATGTTGACTACAGAACACATGGTTTACCCCATGCATAGCAACAACATAACCTTTTGCTTGTAGTGATTTAACAAACTCCCAGAAGTCAGAATGAACCGACTCTATTTCTAAATCTTTGTCTTTACATTCAGGAATAACGCCTATCAAAGGCTTTACCCCATACTTATCCATAAGACTTATCGCTTCATTAAAATGAGCGAAGTCCATTGTAGGACAAATATCGTCAAAGCGTACTAATATTTTTCTTGTCATGATTTTGTCTCATTTGTTCACCATGCATTTCTACATCAATAAATAATCCTATCGCTAAGAAATAGAAAAAATAATTAGCCATGTCATTCATTGTATTTCCTGTAAAGGAATACAATATGAAATATAGCTGAAGGAATAAAGATAACTTTAATATATTGCTTTGCCCTTTATATTTTCTATGTAGTTTAAATGTTCTTACAAAACAGAATATAATAGGTGTTACAAATAAAATAAAGCCAAATATACCTAACTCACATAACACTTGGTAATAGGTTTGGTGTGCATCCATTTGGTATACACTTCTGTTCTTAAATTCACCAATTCCTATTCCGAACATTGAACCACTTAGACGTAAAGCTTCCTTGCTTAGATTCGATCTATTACTAGTTATATCTTCTCCAGATTGCAACTCAATAACAGATCCTGCAAATCGTTTTACAAACAAGGTGTCAGAGTATTCCTCTGCGTGTTCTACAAAATAAGAACCTACAAAAAAAGCAATTGAACCTACAAATATTAAAGTTAGAACAATCTTAGATAAATTTCTACGAGATAATGTATATAACAATACAGGTAATACAATGGCCATAGTGGAGTGAGTTCTTTTACCAGCAAGAAAAATACCAGCAATAAGTATTACTAAAACACTCCAAAATATCCATTTTTTTTGAGCTATTTTGATTTTATCTGAAGCATATAGCCAAAAAGCCTCTGCCATTAACAATATATTTGCCGTTGACGCCAACTGGTATGTAAAGCCAGCAAAACCATACTCTGAATCCATCCAAAACGATAAAGATTCAGAGTTGGTAAATAATGGAAATATATAAGAATTATATACAGAAGGGAAGAATAGCTGAATTATTATACCTACAAAAGCAAATAAACCACTAAAAACCAATAGCTTTTGGGGAATATATTCTCTAAGTTTTATATTGCCTGCAATGGCAATTATAGTTAGGCATGAGAATAAATAGACTATAAATTCCAATTTCAAATTTAAAAACCAACATAATATTGAATAACCCAAAAATGGAATCCATAACATTGCTTGCCAGTTATTATTAAGTTTACCATAATGTATAAACAGGTATCCAAAACAAAGCAACAATATCACCATTGATATATAAACTAATGCAGATGACGCAAATACAGTATTAGTAGTTATAAACCCCCACAATGCATACATCAAGAAAAATGAAACACTAAACCGTAATATTCTCTTCTTCATATTTTAAAGCTTTACTTAAATCTATTACGCACAAATTGAATTATTTGTCTACGCCAAAATGCCAAAAATGGTTTTATGTCATTTTTGTTGAAATAATAGTAACATTCTGTTGCTTTAACATCCTTAATCCATTGTACGAATGTTACTGTATGGTTATGAAGCACATTCTGTAAGAAATCTGCTGGTTCAACCATCGCTTTAAATGGTTCCTTACGAAGTTTCATCTCTTCATAAGGAATTCTACCTAACAACATAGATTTTGCCCAAAAATAAGGCATGTTTCCTCCACCAACTGTTATGGCATAATTCCAAGTAGAAGCTCTCAGATTGATTTCAAGGAAATATTTCTCTTCATTGGGTCCTTTCATAAACTCAATCTCAAAGATTCCATTAAATTTGGTTTTTTTAAACAATTCAAGAATCTTATTCTTGAACTCACTTTCTGGGAAAGGTATCATATTCATAAAATGACCATAACTGTTATTATAGAAACGAATATAATCAGCCATATAAGGAATAAAAATATCCTTACCATCATTAATGGCAAAACCTTCCATGCAAAACTCACCCTTTTTGTGTACAAACTCTTGAAGAATGAGTTTCGGAGATTTAATCTTTTTATATGCATCCTTTAATTCTTTCTCATTGTTACATACATAGACATCTCCTTTCCAAGCTCCCATAGTTGAGGCTAAAACTTTGGTTATGATAGGATATTTCAAAGTCTTTGGCAGTACACCTGTGTCAACTATTTCTTTCTTTGGATTTTCAAGTCCTACTTCTGCAGCTAAGGTTGTGATGTTATCTTTGTTTTGTAGCCATGTAACGCGACCTTGTTCTCCTGCATTATAGAAATAAAACTTGTCTTTTAATTCATCATAATGTTGGTCAAGAAAACTTTCGGTTGTATCATCACTACAATATACAAAGGGCTTGTATTCTTCATTTCCATATTCGGACAATAGCAGCTTATATCCTTCCTCTAAGGATTTTACATGATGAAGTTTAGTAACATAGCGACAATTGTTAATCAAACATGGGTTTGGTGTATATAGAATAGATATAGGATTCAAATTCTTCTCACCTAAACTTCTAATAACATCAAGAGGATTATAGTGATCCTGAGAAAATACAATAAACTTATGATTTTTCAATTCAATATCAACGTTCTTCATTTTTATTCTTTTTTAATTTAACCGTAATATCATTTACAATCATGAACGCTATAAGGATAAATCCCAAATAACCGTTCAATCCATATATCACATTCAGCAAAGGACGATAAGGCACATAACAAGCAATTACGCACCCCAACACTCCCCCTACAATCGTAAGCCATTTATACTTGCTTGTTCCTTCATTCGACAACTTGCGTATGCCAGTCCAAAGCAAAGGACAAGCAGATGTATAAATACCAATAAATATGATTACAGCAAAAGCCTCTGCCAACCAAGGATGAATGTTGTTTGCCAATGTCAGAGCAGGAACACCAGCATTCCATGTCATGTCTATATTAGCGATCAAAGCAATACAACACATAGCAGCCACAGCAAATATGGCAAAAGTTGAGAGTAACATACCCGTATTTACTTCCTTCTTGTTATGTCTTGCTCCGATACCTCCAAGGAATGCCGCAAACCAAAGAATCACGAAACCGCCATAACTTGCGCCCGAAGCAAAAGGATTGCCATCACCAACTTGCGTAATTGTATACTTATGTGTGTCTACAGTTTCCATACCTGCACCCAGATTACTCCAACCATTTATAGCAGAATAGAGAGAAACACCTATGATAAGCAAGATAATCGCAGGACCAAGAACGCCTAATGTCTTCACAATGCCATTTAAACCAGCAATCGCTGTGACAACAACCAAAACAGCTAATATCACCGCACCAGCGCCATTGGGCAAACCCCATTGTTCCATAGCCGTAGAATTGGCACCGCCACACATAACCACAAAACTCATATAGCAGAAAAGTGCAGAAAAGCAATTAAAGAACTTTCCAATCCACTTGCCACAATAAGCCTCATAGATGTCACCACCATTCTTCAGTTTCAATCGGTTACCATTGTTCACAAACGATATGTTTGTGTAGACATAAATCAACGCTGCTACTGCAATTACAATCCAAAATCTGCTACCATATGATGCCTCATACTGCATCACCTCCTGCATAGTGGCAAATCCAGCACCAATATAGAAAGCTATACAAGCACCGCAAAAGCCCAAGACTCTTTTCAATGACATATACTTCTTCTTTTTTACTTATTACTAAACTTAAACTCTACAGCCAATACGAAGCGTGGATGGTCTGTAAGTATATCATTCGTCCAAGCATACACATTGATGTTCTTATGGCTATAATATGCGCCAAACGAAAGATCCACATCCGACTCAAATTTCCAGTCATGTATGATGCCAGCCATTGGAGTTATACTATTGCCTTTGTTTTCCAAAGGACATGTATATCCCAAATAGGTCCATTGCTTTGCCGACGACAACTCATGGTTTGCTTGCTCCAACCATGTGTTGGTTATCCAAAACATTCTTCCATCCCTTGTTATGTTGCCGTTCATATACAAAGCCTCCGTCATATAGGCGAACTTATGGTTTTCACCTAAGTTGAACGAGGGTGTAAACTGAGCACCAACACTAAAGTATGGACTAAATTTTTTACCAGTACGGAATGTATATCCGATATACGAGTCAGAGCCATTATAATAAAGGTCAGATCCCACATTCATATAGTCTGTCACACCATATTGCAAAGTGGAATAGGTCTCCCATGTCTTTGCCTTAGCTCTATATTTCATTGCACTATAGCCATACAACTTTTGGTCACCGGCAGTTGTTCCAAAGTTTGGCACCTGTGCCTTAATAGAATTTGGGAAAAGTACAAGAAGAAATAATATTATTCTATTTATCATTAGTTATCCATTGAATTAATTTGAATGAATACAAACGTTTATATAATCTTTCGAATCTTGAATAAAGCGGTCTAACTGAGGCTCTATTATAGAATAGTCTACATCTGAATATTTGATAATATCTGTAGATTTCTTCATTCGGTCCAACGCTCCTATATGACGCAGAAGATTCTCTGATCTATCTGCTTCATAGTTTGCAAGGAAATAGAAATCTTTACGCATAGCAATAGGAAGAGCAGTTCCATGAAACGAAGATGCTACAATACAACGGGCATATAGGATATATCCAACAAATTCTTGTACATTAACTTCTGAAACAGTTTTATGAATATGCTGTATATTTCCAAAATCTTCATTTGGTCCCATTATCGTTATTACTTTACAACCCAATTGATTTGCTATGTTTTTCACAAAATCTTTTGAAGAAGTATGGTATTCCATCTGATAGTAAAGAACATAATTCTCCTCCTTCGGTTTTATAGCAATTTCCTTGTAATCCTCACGATTGATTAAAAGTGTTGGATCTATAACCGTTTTTATATCCTTCTCTGTATAAGGAGAAAGCTCATCATTCAAAGAGTCTTCTCGTGTAGATATATGATTGAAATTTTGTAAATACGAAGATATTTTTAAATATTCATCTTTTGTGTAGTTATGGTCTGTGCCCATACTGGCAGCATAAGAAGCCTTGTTTCCTTTAAATTGTCCCCAAAAAACTGGGTCAAATCCTCTATTTATACGTTTACTCCATACTTGATCACTTCCAATTAAATATAAATCATAAGCATTTGACAATTCTGATGCCGAATGATATACTATTGAACTTGTAGGTATAAAAGACTTTCTAAATCTTTCGAAGTTATTTATATTTTTTTTAGTAGATGGATAATTAAGCAAAGACGCAATAAGATTTTTCATACCGTTTGTTTTAATAATTTTATATGAATCTTCTATTGCTTTGGAACGATAATCAACAACTTCCGCATTATATCCCATTATCTTCAAAGCCTTCACCAATGCAAAGCATTGAAGCGTTCCCCCATAATTACATGCACGGTGGAAAGTAAGTGTACCTATCTTCATTATAAATCAAATTATTGAATAAACATCTTTAGTATCAAGTCTTGGGGATTTGGCTATCATGAACTCCTTTGGAGCCTTGCCTATCGTTATAAAACAAACGGGAATTTCAGACTCTGAAATATTGAGTTTCTTATGAATGTCATGGAACAATTGAGCATTCATATCAGCATTAAGAGGACATGCCACTATTTTCTTTTCATGAAGAGCATACAACAGATTCATTGTAAAAATACCGGCATCTAAAAAAGCAGAATTTCTATCTACTGGTGCCCAGTTTGTCATATCAGTAGTTACTAAAAGAATCTTATCTGCAAAATTTCCGAAACCTCGTGTACCATTTTGTACACTTAAAACATACTCCTTGGCTTCCTTTGATTGGATGATTTTTACTCTTGTAGCTTGACGATTACATGCAGAAGGTGCTGTTTGTGCAATTCGTATAGCATCTATTACATCATCCGTGTCAACAGTCTCATCCGAATAATATCTTAAACTTCTTCTACTATATGCAAACTTCTCGAAATCTACATCATCTGCAAAATAATTTTCTGCAGAACAATGTATGCTATATTTTGTATTCCTGTCAATTCTATATTTCATTAAATTTTCAATACCCGACACTATATCTTCTGGTAGATTATATAAAGCGTCTTTATGAATTGAAAGATATTCTGCTAAATCGTTCAAAGTTGCTTGAACTTGCACTGGATTAGCATCATATTCTCTAATATACTCGTTTACATATTTAATAATATTACGTACTCTTTGTTGACCAAAACCAAGTCGTCTATTTGGCATGGTTAATCCTTTTTCTAACACATGAGAATCCACAAGAAGGACTGCAAGTGCAGATTCTCTTGTTTTTATTAGTCTACTTCTTCTCAATTGAAATTTTGTCCAGAAAAAATCGTATTTAAAGACAGAAGGAAATACCCTAATAAGTCTTAATGTTTCTCGCAAAGTCATATTTGTAAATTTTAATTTAATTTTTTATTAAAGAATAATATTTAGTATAGAGAATAATCAGAAATAGAATCTTGTCCATATATGAGCATAACGTTTCTTGATAAAACTTTTATAGGACTGCCTCCATGCACACAATATGATTCAAAATGTCCACCTCTATTAACTGTACTTTTTGCTCTAAATATACATTTTTTTGAGTGACAACACTATGCATAACAAGACCCACTGTAATCAAGAGCTGGGCACGAATTTTATTCCCGTGCCAAAAGCTCTCGTTTTTATTCTATGCTATATTAAAGTTCATTAATTCGTGACACTCTGGTTTTCAATCATAAAGGCAGTAAGAATATATGAGAAAAACGAACCCAATACTTTATTATTTTATTAAGGGACAAAGATATTATATTTAATAATTTTATCATCCACATGGCCTTTAATGTTGTAAAAAATAAAACATAATCACTTAAATAATGTCGTTTTAATGTAATAACATCACTAATTAATTTGAGATTAATTTCTTTATATATACTATTAACCTCTGAATTAGTATATAACTTTGATTCGATTGCTCTTAGTTTCAATCTACGCTTTATTTCATATATTTCATCATTAAATTCGTTCCCCAATTTCTCTTCAAGATAGGAGACCATAGCGAAACCATCTTTCATTGAAGATAGAGTAATCTGTCTGACTAAACTACCAGTATTTACTGAAACATCATAAAAATATAGAGGTTTCGGAAGATATGCAACAGATAAAGGATTTGATAAAAGCGATACTAAAAAACACTTATCTTCTCCCAAATTAATACCTTTAGGAAATGAAGCATGATACTTTGTAATAACATTTCTTCTTATAAATTTATTCCAACAGCAAGCATAAAGATGACCACCAACCACATCCCTTAACACTTGCTTGTATTGAAGAGATTTTGGTTTTTGACTTATAAGCTCCTTTATTTCTTTATTGACTCTGTAAAAATCAAAGATTACCATATCTGCATTCGTCTCATTGACACATTGAACCAACTCTTCTAATAAAAATTTAGAAACACAATCATCAGAATCTGCATGTATTATATATTCACCCGTGGCTGAATCCAAGCCTACTTGCCTCGCAGAACTTACACCACCATTTTCCTTGTGAATTACAGTGATACGACTATCTTTTTTTGCATATTCATCACAGATTAAACCACTTTTATCAGGACTTCCGTCATCAACCAAAATCAACTCAAAATTTTTATAAGTTTGACACAAAATAGAATCAATTAGGCGTTCTAAATATTTTTCAGCCTTATATACTGGTGTTATGATACTTATTTTCATACCAAAATATTATTATCTGTTAATGAATCTTGTAAGAAAACTAATGACTTACGTCGCAAATCTTCCAAAATAAGATAAACCTTATCAGGAATAGAATAATCTCGAGCATAATCAATCTGTTTTTCAGAATAGCACAAATGGTCTTCCAATCCGAAAGTTTCCAATAATGACCTAAACCTTCCCATTCCACGTGCAGCATTTCCTATAGCCACAAACGGTTTTCTAAAGAGTATAGAAAAAACACAGGCATGAAAACTGTCTGTCACTACAAACTCTGCGTCATAAAAGCCTTTAAGCCAAGCCTCTACCGAAGGCATAATTCTCTCTTCTACAGGAGCAGCTGACTCTACCATAGTATTGGTAACGCTGAATGCTTCCAGCGATTTAGCTTTGGCAAAGCCATTGACTATATCACGTTTTCTATCATCATTGTCCAATATATAATTCAAAAGTCCATTCTTATGAGTCTTTAAATGTATGTTCTTAAACAAGTTTTTATATTTGTCAATAGAAAGCAACATTGTCGGGTCAAGTACAAACTCGGGATTAACCGCAAAATTATCTTCTAATAGTCCTACAGCAGATTTTTCTCTGACAGATATGGCATTAAAACGTTGTGCATATTTACGACATTTCTGCGTTTGTTCCTTGCTATATTCCCATTGGTCCACTCCTAAAGAGGCGGCATAAGCGATTCTTTTAATATTCCAATTCTCAGAAAAGGAAAGAAAAGCATTCTGAATAGGGCATCTCCACAATTTTTGAAAATAAATCGGTCTCCAAACTTGATCACTACCAACAACAATTGCATCAAGTTGACAAGCTTCTAAATCCTCAAATCGACTAATCTTATACTTATGTATATAGGTATCTATAAAATTCCATAGTTTACCAAATATAAGAGGAGCTTCTTTTTCAGCCTTTTTCTCTGCTCTTATTATAATATTCTTACCTAACAATTTGAGAATAGTCCTCTTGACATATTCCTCTTTAGTTGGTTTATAAAACTTATGCTCATTTACAAGAACACAAACTTCATGTCCCATATCTTGCAAAACACTTTGCAAAGCATAAGCCTGTAATATTCCACCATAATTTGCATAAGGTGGTAATGTTATTATTCCTATTTTCATACTTCATCCACTATTATCCAATAAAAAAGGCAATTCGATCTTTGATAAACATATATAGTTTTGCAAATTCTGAGCATCTTTTTAACGGACAAAATCCTCTTAAGAATTCTCTTTAATAAAACTATTTTCAACGATGTCTAAGAACTCGACCCCCTCCTTAAAGGACTATCTGATTTATTAACTTGTCCAATTTTTATTGGACACTAATGTTCTCAATATTATAATTATACAAGTTTTCATTAATTATCTTAACATCATATACATCGATATCAAACAATTGTTTCCTTGGCTTTGTCTATTTCTATCTTCTAGGCTTCATTAATACATTTAACTCCTTTATCACCCAAAACTTGCTTTACAGCCCCATTTACAAGGCGTTTCATTTTATTCTTTATCCTTGAAGGCAATGAAATCTTCAAACAGATGTCAACAGCATCTTTTATAGTTTTTCCTTGAGAAATCAAATCAAAGAACAAGACTCGCTTAGGATGTGCTTGTGTATGTTCATTGAATCCTCCATTGCAAAGATGGGCATTATCCAAGGTTGATTTACGAACCGTCATATTCAGCATATTAAAGTACTCCTTACCCTTGGAAGTATTGACAAGAACCACCCCTACTCCTTTGTCATCATCAAAGTCTTGATCTGTAACTCTTGCCGCCCAATAATCACCAATCGTCAAATCACTATGATTCACTCCATTTTTACATTTGCATTCATAACATGAAGGTCGCAAATATATGTCAGAAAGGAATCCTCGCATAAAAGGATTATCGTAGTGTATATCGGACGACAAAACTGAATTTTGGTCCGCCTTAGAGGCGGACGTTTGGCGGACGACAAAACTGAATTTTTTCCAGCCACTCTCAGTTTTATCTCTAAACTTAATGTCCCCTATGGGGGACGTTGCGTTTAGAGAAGAAAGCAAAACGGAATTTTTTCCAGCGGTCGCCTGAAGGCGACCCTGTTCTTTGGCATCATATCCTCCATAAGTTTCTGCCAAATATCTTCTCCAAACACCTGGGCTTGGAACTCCATGACAAAGGAAATCAACAGCCAACAAATTTGGATATTCCTTATTACGCAAGAATGTCCTAAGTCCTGCTATCTGACAAGGACTGCCAACATACATAACCTCACGTCCTTGCTTTAAAAATCGTTCAGCCTCATTATAAGTATTCTCTATCTTACTCTGCAGATATTTACTACCCATCATTGGATTAACATCCTCTATCTTCTCAGCATAGACATGATGTACTTCCCAACTTTTATCATATACAGCTCCAAAAACGACACCTCCTTTATTGATAACCCCTCTTGCTAAAGGAAGGAAAACACCACCAGAAGAACTATTCATTCGCTCTTCCTCATTCGGATTCTTCACAGCAAGTACTTCCTGTACTGGCAGCTTATCCACTTGATTTAAGATTGGACAGACTTTCTCACACAATCCACACTTGATGCAAGCATCATCATCTACCTTTGGATACAAGAAACCCTCCGTATCCTCATCTAATCTTATGCATTGTTTAGGACAACGCTGCACACAAGCGGAACATCCACAACAGTTTTTCTTATCTTGTATATGTATCATTACTTTGAATATTTATGTAGCAAACCAAGAACCTTAGCCTTTACGAAGGCTCGTTCATTACTTGACAATCCCAACATATATGCAGTTAACGAAACTGAAAAAACACATACACATCCTATAAGGAAAAATCTTATAAGCGTATCTTCCATATTAAAATAGATCAGAGTTGGCGGGATTACCGATATGACTATAACAAACAACACTGGAGAATAGATCTTTCTAAAATAATCTCTGATTCTAATTCCGATTAAAGGACGAAGCAGAAACATTCGTACTATCTGCGTCAGAGACTCCATCATAAAATGCACAATAAAGACAATATATGCAGGAAGTCCAAAACGTAGACATATATAGGAAACAGGTAATATCATCAATAATATAGTTCCACAAATTGCCTGATATTTCCTTACTCTACCTGTAGCCTGATTTGCAATAATCAGAGGATTAGACAAGGTATATATCAAAGAAGTGCAAATCATAATGCGCAAGAATACAACAGTATTCTCTGGCACCATCTTCAACCATATAGTCAATATGAACTTGGTTTCAAAGAGGACAGGCAAAGATAGGAAGAAGAGCAGATAGAACGAGAATCTTGCACTACGATACATTAATTTATGCATTTCCTGCAATTCTCCTTTTGCATACGTTTTAGTAATTTGAGGATTGAGTGCCATTTGGAAGTTGCCAACAAACTGCTGTACAGCATTCTGTACCTGAACGGCAATACCACGGGCAGCATTGACTACAGGGCCGAAAAAGACATTCAACAGCATGTTCAAGCCTTGACCGAAGAGAACTGCCGCTAAGTTACCAAACATACTCCAACCAGCAAAACCTGTCATTTCTTTAAACAACGCCTTATCCCATGTGTTTTTGTATTTTGTTTCCTCAAAATGCTTGTTACAATAATAACTATAGCAAAAACGAATCAATATCTGTATAGCCAATGACAAGAATGCATATAATACCAATTTATCGAAAGAGAACACTAACAAAAGATAGACAATAACTAACTTTAATGTCACCTCCAATATGGAGATATAAGCAAAAGCCGACATTTTCTCATGGGCAACAATATCTGCATTATAGGGTACGCTAATAATCATAAAAACTGTATTTACAATTGAGCACTGCAACACCCAAAAGGCTGCTTCCATTCTATCAGCAGGTATCTGCATCTTATTATATAAGAACCACAAACCGATGGTTTCTCCCAACAATATTATTATACCGGCTATCAGTATATGTATCTGAAGTGTGGTACTAAATACTGTTTGCAATCTTCTCTTATCACCCTTACCCAATGCAAAAGTGATGTATCGTTGTGTTGCAGAAGACATAGATCCATTAATGAATCCGAACATAGCAACAACCCCTCCTACTACATTATATATACCATAATCTTCAATTCCCAATGTATTCAAAAATACTCGACTTGTGTACAATGACACAAGCATCATAAAAAGCATACGCACATACAATAGCAACGTATTCTTCGCTATTCGTTTATTGTTATCTGATGTTTGATTTGTCATTTACTATTTTATTTATTATAATTACTATTCCATTGTAATAGGGTTGGATCTATACGTTTCTCCTCATATATAATCCACCTATCGGTTAGTAATCAATTTAGGGCATAGTCCTTTGTATAGGCACTTTTGCAAGTGCCTATATATTGAGATGTTAAAAATTTCACTTGTTTATTAACTATTGGCATATTGCCAATCCGATTTTGTCAGGTCGCATACTGAAAAAATCCCTGCAACCGTTAAAGATGTTAACAAAAAAGATTCCAATACACTCGACAATTTGAAAGATTAAAGCATACAATTCCATACAGATGGATTGGTTATAATATTTGCAACAATGTTAGATAGAACATCACCGCCAAAAGACTTTAGCTTTTCAACTATCTTTTGTTTTGATTTTTCTGGATTAGGTTCTTCTTGTGCTATTGATTTGAGTTCCTTATATTGCTTTCCAGTTATCTCGTCTGCTATTGATTCGAGAAATATATTAATTTCTTGAGTTTGGTTTTGAGATTGACTTTGGTTAACATTGACTGTTACAGCAGAAGGAGGCTCTTGCTTTGCTTCTTTCTGCTGTTTCACATAATCAGGAATCTCTTTACAAGAAACCAAAATACCAACCATCTCTTTAAGATATTTGGGAGCATAATGCGATTTGTCAAAGGACTTTGCTGCTTCTGCAAATGCCTTAGACTCCATACCATCTTTGAAATTTACGTTTAATAGTCGCATGCTTTTGCTTTTCCATGTTTGATATTGAGATTCATTTTCAACTTTATATACATCATACATGCGTATAACACCAGAAGGCGCATTGACATAAGAAACAGATTTTACTATCTCATTACCTTCTTGGATCAAAGATTCTAACTGGTAAGCAACTGAGTAATGTAACTTGTCAATTAGAATATGAAAAAATGTCTCAATATTATCAAACACATCTGCATTAACATAAGAATTGCCCTTCTCTACATTTTTGAATTTTACGAAATTTTCATCATCATCAGATAAATATCTTGAAAAGAGTGTTGCAGCCTTACTATGCCATTTATTAAACATGTCTAACATCTCAGTAGGACTACATGAAGATTGATTAGAATATCTTACTTCAGCATATTGATCATGCAAAGTAACGACCTCATTGATTTCATCGTCTATTGTCATAATAATTATATGAAATACTAAAAGAGAATGCAGAGGAATAAAATCTCAGTCAATATTTACCTCCGCATACACTTACATTCTAATGTCATTTTATAACATAATACCCAGCATACCACTCAGCAAATCTTCTCAGGCCTTCTCTCAGGCTGGTATTGGGCTTGAATCCGAAGTCTTGCTCTAATGGGGTTGTATCAGCATAAGTAACTGGCACATCTCCTGGTTGCATAGGTACAAGTTCCTTGTGGGCCTCAAAGTCATAGTCTTTTGGAAGGACACCTGCACGTACAAGTTCTTCTTGAAGGATGGTTACGAAGTCAAGGAGATTTTCTGGGTGATTGTTGCCGATATTGTATACTTTATATGGAGGAATAGGTAGACCATCCTCACCATTCTGCTTTTCTGGAGCGTGCTGTATGATACGGACAACACCTTCTACAATGTCGTCAACAAAAGTGAAGTCGCGCTTGCAATTGCCATAGTTAAAGATCTTGATAGTCTCGCCTTTAACAAGCTTGTTGGTGAAACCGAAGTATGCCATGTCGGGACGACCTGCAG
>ERZ1023886.124-NODE-124-length-34405-cov-27.989753_pt1 | contig 34405 bp, 25 predicted proteins | sample MGYA00380395_ERZ1023886 | MGnify/ENA primary metagenome ERZ1023886 (study PRJEB33179, sample SAMN07449002) | human gut metagenome | biome: Human-gut; feature: Human associated habitat; material: Faeces | host: Homo sapiens | place: India: Bhopal | collected... | reverse complement strand
CAGATTGATAGAAAAGATACATATCCTCTTCTGAGCATTTTTCATCAGAAGGACCTATACGACGAAACGCCCCCTCAGGCAAACCACGCTTGGCAAAATACGCAGGCTTCTGACTCTCAGGTAACTCTTCGATTTTGACAACAATAACAGTCTTACCCAAATATTCTTCCACATTAATAATCGGGCGAATACGAACATTGAACATAGAATTGCACATAGCGACAAAATCCGATTGAATCTTGTCTGTATTCTCTATATTCTCAGGCTCATAGACTGGTTTGCCGTCTTCTGTCATCCCTATACGCTTGGCGCCAAGGAGAAGATAACCACCACGCAGTCCAGGCTCATTGGCAAAAGCACAAACTGTCTCCATCATACTCTTACCAACAGCCGATGCAGATTTGGCTTCTATCCGCCTGTTCTCATCCCAGCTATTCAGTTCGTCAAATAATTCCTTTGCAGTCTTCATTTCTTTTTCTTATTATATAAATAGGTAAAGGAAAACACCATCTTCTAATCCATTTAGCTATTCGGTGGTAAAGATAAACAAAAAAAAACAAATCTACAAATAAAAAAGAAAATATTTTCGAATTAGTGCTTTTTATCAATCACCAAATTTCGGGGGAATCGGATATTTCGCTATAAAAAATTTCGGGGGAATCGGATTTTCTTCACTTATCTTGCTCATTTTCAGATATTTTCCGTATCTTTGCAGTAGAATAAAGAAAAAATAATATGATACAAAGAATATTCAGACGCAAAATATACGATAAGATTCTCAAATGGAAAGAAGAGAATCAAGGGAAAACAGCAACACATTGTTGCTTCCTTTTTACATGATACCATTCATTTAAGGAATAAAGTCCGTGAGCATTCACTCCTGCTCATGGACTTTTCTGATTTATTATTTTATGTTGAAACCCGCAAATTCTGAAAGGACATGGCATCCCCCGAAGGATTTTGACCGAAAATTACCATGACCGCTATGACCGGATATTATCCCAAAATGTTGTATCTTTGCATCCAGCAATTGCGAAACAGCCTTTGTGCCTTGAGAAAGGCATCTATTAAGACCGAGTTTGGTCTTAATAGACAACAAACGCCGGTCGTCTATTAAGACTAAAAAAAGGGCAAGAAAAGGAAGGCGGCAAAAAACACAAATCAAGAAGAAAAACAGGAACAAATGAAAAGCCAGGAGCCAAAGAGGGAATCGAGGGAAATGAAGAGAATTCAATATCTGGTCAAAGTGGTCACAGTCATTTCCGGTCAAAATCATTTAGCAACTCCCAAGTGTATGAATCCCACACGATAGGGATTTTCCTTTCAACTTTAGGGATTTATTCCACACCATCTCACAAGAAAAGCATACTTTTGCAAGCGAAACAAAACAACAAGAATGTTTCAGTAAATGATTAGGAACCCTCAAAAACAGTAACGATTATGAAAAGAAATGAACTGATGGCACTGATTGCCACAACAATATTGATGTTTGCCGTATGTATGTCAGCATCGGCTAAAGGAAAGAGAAACGTAGAGCGCGGAATGACCAAACAAGAAGTAATAGCCATTCTTGGAGAACCTAAGCTCACCAGTTTCGACATGTATGGGGACAAATGGGAATATGCTAAATATAATAATCTGTTTGGAGATTCCAAGTACATCACGGTATTCTTCGACAGAAACGGAAAGGTTGTGCAGTACGATACAAGAATAATAGAACCAAACAGCCAAACATCGAATGTACAGCAGCCACAACACCCTACCCCACCCATCTACGATGGAAGATGTGATCCAGATGGCAGAATGGATTACGGCTATTGTCTCGATGATGCTTCCTTCTCCAAACTATATAATAAGGTGAAGAAGGCAAGCTTTGATGACAACAAGTTCGACTTGATAGAAGTAGCAAGTCTCGGATGCTATTATTCCTGTGCCCAGGTCGTTCACATCATGAAGATTTTCTCTTTTGACGACAGCAAGATGAAAGTCCTCAGCATGATGGCTCCCCGCATAGTAGATTTGCAGAATGCAACAGATATCTATCGCATATTCACCTTCGATAGCGACAAGGAAAAAGCAGCGAATATCCTACGAAATTGCAGATAATCCCTGCAAGACTTGCATAATCAGGGAAAGTTATGTTAGAAGAGAAGATTAGAATCGGTCATAGCGGTCATGGTTATTTCCGGTCAAAATCATTCAATAGTTTACTTTCTCGTAACTTGGCATATTCAAAAAAAAGATGAAGCAGACTCCGCCTGCCACCAGAGTCAACTTCATCTTTAAAAAGCTTGCAATTATTGCAACATAGACATCCTTACTATTTTAAGCCAAACTACCATATCGCTTAATAATCCTCTTCGTGGAAGTATATATTAAGAGAATAGTTATAGTAACTACCATAAGTAAATTCTAATGGTGTATTAATCTTGAAAGAATGTCCACCAGGTATGCAATATCCCTCGCTTACTGCATCTTTGACATTTTTAACATAACCATTATCAAGTATTATAAGAGGATAGTACATTCTTGGCGCACCATATTTCCAAATTCTAAATTATTTTGTTTTATCTACAACTATGATATGATTATTTCCCTTAGATGGAGATTTAGCCGATTTATTCATAGGTGCGGCGGGACGACGTGTTCGAGTTTTTCGAGGCACACGTCGTACACGTTTTGGTTTACGAGTTACAGGCTCATCAGATTCTTCATCAGACTCTTCCTCTGTAGTTTTCTCTTCACCAAGAAAAGGTATGACTGGCAATATCTTACTTTTAGATTCTGATCTCAAATATATTCCATTTTTGTTGTATTCATAAGCCATAGCTTCATCTGGGGCATAAGGAGATTCTGTACTTGTCCATATTCCTCCACTTGACTGTTTTTCATTAGAGCGAAATATGCGAGTACGCACATCTGATCTTGAAAATATCTCTCCATCACTAATTTCCTGTGCGCTTTTCACTTTAAATGCTGCAGAACCCAATGGAACCATATCTACAACAAGACCCTCATTGGGTTTGTACTGATAACGAAACGCAGCACTTGACCAACTTTTAATTGGGCGAATCGCATAGATAACGCCATCCCCTTTTGAATAATAAGAAGAGCTTACGACATTAGGGTCCTGATTATAGATGCCATAAGCCATAGAATCAATCTCCTCTAAGTCATATTTCTCAGTGAAAGACTTCGTGTGAGAAGGCAAGATACAACTCAGATTATTCAGAGAAGGCAAATGATAGTATTTCAATGGGACGTTGTCTAAATCATCAAAAGACAACACCTGTTTCATTTTTTCTTCATCCTCAACAGAGAAGTTTGCATAAGATTTAGCAGAATCCCAGCAGAAAGATCCCATCTCAGAATTTGAATTACTTCCCATTGAGCCACTTTGAGTGAGATAATTATTAGCGAGATAGTCTGCAGGAATTGAGTTAGGAACATGATTGATTTCAATTGGCATCTGAGTCATAGTGAACTTACCCTCAAGTTCGGGAATATCAGTTGCATTTTTAATATTAAACTCCATAATTCTCAATTCATCACTAAAATTCTTTTTTAGCGTGATATGATAATTAAATGCACCGCCACCCATAGGTTGAGATACAATTTCACCATAAGGGAACTTACCATCCTTATATGCTAAATAGGAAGAAGAAGGATTGGAACGCACATAAACATCTGCAGTTGGCAGTTCTTTTCCGATATGTTCGACAAGTGTAGGATCCATTGTCTTATTCACTTTAATATTTGTGCCAGAAATATTATAGTGCATAACTGTCCTGTTTGTTTCATACGTCTTGTCAATATCAATATAAGGTCTTGTCAGATAGTTACTCGTATTACTTTCAGTGGACATACGTACACTCTCTTTGTTTATCAGAAGAAGGACAGGATCGCTTGAACAATAGGCAACTCTTTCTCCCTTCATTGGCAAATTTAAAAGTTGAATATCATTCTGTGCTGCCCACCATTTAGGATTAGCAATATCCTTTACTTTCTTTACACTAACTGACGAACCTATATGCTTGACCCCAATAAAGAGCGAACCGCCAGCCAAAGCATAACGATAGGCCGTTCGATATGGATTATCTGTCGGTTCGTTATCTGCTCTTTTCTTAAAACGCAATCCATAGATCACATTTTCCTTACTCATATAGTCTGAGTAAAACGTAGTCTTTCCCGCTTTTTCTAAACTCAGAGTCTCCACATTATTATACAACTTTCCTGATTTCGTAAAAAGGGGCATATCCTTTAGCGAAGTAAAGAATGGAGCTATATAAATCATTTCATCTTGTGTAGGAAGACGATAATTACGATTTTCAATACGCCATGTCTTATTCGGAGGGCACAATCCTACAAAAGAGTCTGACCCATCAAAATTAGCAAACTTAACATCACTTGCAATATTATTTTTCGCAAACCTCATCAATGGACTTAGTTTGCTATCCACGATCTTTATTTGATTAGCATATGTTATTGCATCATCAATTACCTTATCAATATATTCGCGATGAGGCGCAAGAGTATATGTCTCTTGCGCCCATCCCATAACAGTATAGACTTGGAGCAAAATAAACAAACATATCTTTCTCATAGCTTACAATTTTACAGGAGTTAGTTTGGTATAGTTTTTAATAATCGTATTGACAAAACCATAATAATCATCTTCAGAAACCTTCGTTTCTTTACCATCCAAAGTCTTGATATAATTACCATCGACAAAATGATAATTCTCCTGATGAGCATCCTCTACAAGTTTTTTCTGTTTTTTAATAAGCCATACAGCACTTCCTTCTGTCTGAGCCTCATCAGAATTTACCACAAAAACCCCTTTTCCACGAAGATATACCCACTCAAAAACTGGCTTTTTATGAATCAAATACGCAGTTCCTTCCTCAGCACCAAAGACAATCAGGTTTTTGTCATTGTTTGCAATAACCTCTCTCTGTCCATCCTGATCCAAATCGAGCATAAAATACTGAGTGATCTTCATATCAGGATAATTATTTGCATAATCTTTGAGTGCTTGTACTGCTGCTTTTTCATTTTTAACAAGCATCTCTGTTTTCTCTGCCTGCTTATCCTTTTTTATAAATAAGAAATAGATTCCAGTAAACAGCACAGCGGCTACCACCAATACTATCATCAATACTGGATTAAACTTCTTTTTCGAAACACCTTCGTAAGTGTCATTCATAGCCTCCTTCAGTTCATCGGCAATCTCTACATTCTCGTCATCCTCTTTGTCCTCTTCAACACTTTCTAAAAGAGCCTTGTTAAAACTCTCCTGTAATGAAGCTTTCTCAGATTCTGAATTTGAGACTTCTTCAGCAGAGTTCTCTGGCTTAGCCCCGTCTATATTAGACAGTTCTACATTCGACTCATCAGACTTATCCATATCGTTCACCATTGCAGCAGGTTCTGCATGAGGTGCCAGAACTATAGGATCCAGAGCCTCAGCCTGAACAGGTTGAACTTGAACTGGCTGAGCTTGAACTGGCTGAGTTTGAATTGGCTGAGCTTGAACTGGCTGAGCTTGAATTGGACGAGCTTGAACTGGCTGAGCCTGAACTGGACGAGCTTGGACTGGACGCCCCTGAACAGGGCGAGCTTGAACCCGAGCCTGTTGTGGTTGATTAATGACAGGTTGCTGATTTCTCACCTGATTTACACTATCATCAACCACAACATTAATATTTGAAGCGGTCATTATCTGTTGGCAATATGGACAGGCAACACGTTCTTTAGTCGCATTTAAAACCGTTGTAAAACGATTATTGCAATGATGGCAAATATACTCAAATCTCATAATACGATAATTTATAGTTATTTTTCTTTATTACTTTTCGGACTATCCTCAGAACTATGTGTGGATACATTTGCAGATTCATTATCCTTATTTCTATTAGTCGGAGAAGCATGCTTGTCTGCAGATTGAGAAACAGATTTACCCGAAGCGGCAGCCTCTGCACCTGCTTTTTCTTTAGGTTCTTCAGTTTCTTTTCCCTGTGACTTCGCCTTGTCTTTTTGTTTCTCTGGTTGATCTGTCTGTTGCTTTCGGGAAGCCTTGCGATCTGTATTTCGCTTGCCTTCAGATTCCAATTCAGAAGATTCTGAAGATTCAGAATCAAGATTATTATCAGACTCTGGAGATACTTCATTCTCAATAGGAGTTGACATCTCTGGATTTTCTTGAATATCGTTTTTATTGATCAAATCTCCCAAACAGATACCTGCAAAGAAAACTACCACAGTATATACAATCATTCCTAACAAGAATTTCTTGCTTGCAAACACTGAGCTATTTGACTTAGATGTATGCGAAGCACTCCTAATAGGAAGTTCCTGCAGTACAATTGTATGAGTAAGCGGCTGAGTGAGATTCAAGTATCCCTGATAGTTAGCACATCCAGGTTTCATCACCTCCACTCGTGCATTTCTTGCCTCTTGTTCACGAATACTAATTGAGTGATCACTCGACACAAGATTACCATTCACAAAAAGTTGGTATTGCATAGCAAGACGCCCCTTGAACATTACGTGAAACATTTGGGCATTGATTTCCTTTTCCCAAAGTATTTCATTTTGAAGCAAAAAAGACTGACGAGGTTTACAGATATTTACAGCTAAAACCACGTCTTTGTAACCCGTCCTATGAAGAAGTATATTTAACTTTGAACCTAATATGGTCTTCAAAGGCTTATCACGAAAAGGAACTTGATTGACGAAAAGTTCCATGCCTGCTACTGGCAAAGTTTGAGGAGGGAACAGATAAGCAGGCTGTTCAAAGCCATTTCTCGACAAATCATACATCTGCTGTAAAACAGATGGTGGTACTTCATTACGAGCAGGAATATCCAAAAAGAATACAGCCTTATATTTCTTATAATAAGACTGATCTAATCCTTGCGCCAAGAGGTTTCCTAAATAGACAAAATCAGTATTCTGACCATACATTCTATAGGCAAGAGCTTCGGTCTGACGAACTGGCATACAGTCAATATACAGCAAATCAGGATAAGAGCTGTCCAAAAGCGGTCTAAGATTATCATATTGCTCTACTCCACTTACAATTTTTTCCTGTACAAGTGAAACCAATTTCAATAAATCCTCTGAAGCAACAGTTATGGAATTTGGAATATAAATCCAAGCTGCCATGTAATCGCCAGTTCTTCCCACATTCAATGGTTTGACTATTGAAAAATAAATTCCAGTCGCATGATAATTCAAGACATAGAAAAGTCTGCTGAGATGCAAGTGAGAAATATAGTTTCGCATATCGTATGTCTTTCCATACCATGCTCCCTTATTTGTCACGAACACATCAGTCAAGCCACCATGGGCTTTTTGTATTAATAATTCTATTTTGCTCATATCTCTTAACTTTTAAACATGTTTATCAATTTTTGTAACCAACTCTTTTCCTCATAATAAGAATAACGTATAAACAAATCCACAACTTTAGTCGCAGAGGTTGCGTCAAACAGACAGTAATCTTTGAAGCATACTTCTCCTATAGAAAAAGGAACAATGTTGACACGCCCGTTATTGATGTTATGCTCTTTGCTGATACGAAGAAGATTATTATAAAAGCCCAAATAATTCTTTGTCATATATTTCAACAAATGATCATCAAGCGATCCTTTATAGGAAGCATTATCCACCTTGGATATAAGGACATAGATAGCATCTGTATTACTATCAAAGAGTCCCATATTATTAAGGTGAGCAGCTGCCGAATTGAGGTACTCTGCCTGCGGAAGACCATTGAAGAGACGTTTTTCTGCACCATATTCAACAACAAAGAAATGAATTTTATTATTATTCGATCTATTGCTGAGCAGAATATTATGCAAAGTTTCCAACGCTTGTTGCTGATCGTCACGTAGTTGTTCTCCTGCATCTTGCATGAACATACAAGTAAACAATTCTCCCGCCATATCAATACATGCTACATGATGGATCTGGTGTTCTTGGTCTTCAAGTTCAAAACGCATTTCATAGGTAGAAGTCACTGGAGTTCCACCAGGAAGGCGACAGACACGTCCAGGAAAGAAAATAGAAGAAAGTCTGTTCATATAGCCAAATCCCTGACAGTTGTTATCAGGAATCATGCTACGAGCAACCAATCCATTCTTTGCAGCACTGAGTATAGCACCCAACGCACATGTTTTTCCTGAAGAAGGAATCCCCCAGAAATACACCTCTGTACAGGGTTCTTTGATTGTCTGCAAAGGGCGTGCAGGCTCAAAGTTTTGAATACCTGTATTGGTCAACATCTTGTTGATAAACTCATCGGAAATGCCACACTTACTCAAGTCATTCCGATTGAGAATACCTTTTGAAATGATATCATTGCAAACCGAAGAAGATAATAGATTATGGTCTTGCTCTATCACCTCAAGGAGGGTACTAACTGAAATCATTTCGTTTTCAAGTAACTCCTGAATGATTTTGCAGACCTCTTCTACACTATTTGCATTATTAATCATAGTCTTGAGAACAACAGGAGATTTTTCACGATTACGCTCCTTGTTTTTCTCTTCAGTAATGAGTCTGTTAATTTCAAAAAGATGAGAAGTTTTAGGATATTTTTCCTTGAAAGATTCTAAAAGTTGTACATCACAGGAATCCTTGATTTCCTGCCACTCTTCTTCCTCAATATCATCTACCTGCATTACAGGCTCTACAGTCAGTGTTGCCTCCAGTTCGTGCTTACGCTGACGGACAGCATCCAAATGCGCAGCAGTTCCCATTGGATACTTATTAAGAAAATCCTGCAAGTCTGCTATAGAGTTTGACTCCATTACTGTCTGAAAGTCTCCGTCTTCATTCCCTGCAAGTAACTTCTCCACATCAAGTTGCATCTTAGCAGTAAACTCTCCTTCGGTATTGTTTCGGAGTTCTTCAAACGTCACAATACCCTGCTGGATATAACTTGCTAAATCTTCTGGAGAATATTCTGTTACATTATTCAATATAGCTGATTTCTTTGGCATAATTATTTTTCCTTATTACTATTCTGTCCTATCTAAATATTTAGAGTGTCGGATAGAAAAATTTTGATTATTGTTTGATATTTTAATTTGTGCTATTGGAATATCTTCTTCTCTTCTGATAGGCTGATCAATCGTGTAGTGCCATGTCCTACCATTAAAAGCCACCTCAGCTTTGGCCCCATGATTTCTACCGCCATCATAATTCCTAATAAAAAGTGTGTATGTACCATCAGACATCTTTTCCGGATCTGTCCAAATGATATTTTCTACACCAGTACCTTGCGGACGGATGTCATCAACATCTAATACACCAGACATTGATGTCGGATTATTCATGTGTGTACAATAATAAATTTCTTCATTATCAGGCTGAATTGCATGTGCGTCCAGATCTACCATATCCCCACCTTGCTGATTCCAAATGATTGAGAAACGCAAGAAAGCATTGATATTTCCACCATGTTCCAGTACCTCATCACTAATTTCGGAGTGCTCAAGTATTGTATCTTGAGGGAAGATATAATCAATATCCTGTCCTTCTCCAGAACGCAGATAGTGTATCTTACCAGTAGATTCTCCAACATGATATTGATTTCCATCAGTAACTACTACATCATGATAATAACGATTCCACCTATATTCGTTACAACCAGGGAATAGCCAACTGAACAGTCCTAACAGGAGCAGCAATGCCAGCAAAAGAAGCAACCATTTCAAGCATCCGAAACTCGTGAACCACATCCAAAGCCGTGTCAACCATGGAATACTCCTGTATTGTGCCTGAAAAGAGCAATTATTGGCCACACTATAATCCAATGGAGTAATGTTCCAACCAGCAAAAGTATAACCACTGAAAGGAACTACTTGCGGAATCTGCACTTGTGTTATACGGGAGCCATACGGAACCGTAAATGTAGAAATACCTTTCAACTCTCCATATTTTCCCGGCAGGAAGGTCACTGTATAATTGTTCCGTGAAGCCTTGGCTTTAAAGACCAAATCAGAATGAACAGGACCTAAATATGAAGGATCCCAATATGGGTTACTAAAACCTTCCAGAGGAATCATTTTAGGAAAATCATTCTCTGTGAGTTCATATCCATCTTCAACCTGCAACTGTTCCATTCCGTCAAGTTGGCAACTACCATCCGTTACAAAACGTATGGTATGCATAACAGAAAGGTCCTGAACATTACTAACAACCGGCTCTTCGGCTACAGAGGAAGTTTTGGGATCTTTTTGATATTGCGCATGAAATACCATATCAGACGTAACTATAGTACCCTGTACCTGTGGTTTCCAATCTATAAAATGGAAACCAGGTTTGCATATAAGACGAGGCACATCAGCTGTTACCAACTCCGCTTTCTCTTTTCTTCTTATAATACGGTCATTAGGATTAGCCAGCTCCGCACCTTCACCCGGATCAAAAATAATAGTATAACCCTTTGTTTGCGAGAAGTTGAAAACAATACTACCTTTGGCATCATATACACTATCACGAAGATTCATTCCCCATGCCACCAGCACTACTTTATTATCATAGCAGAACAAGAAATTCTCATTGACAAACTTAAGTGCAGAATCCAGTATGCCAAGAGACTCACCATGGAGTTTGCGTTTCACATCATTATAAACGTTTAACGTATCGCGGTATATTCTATCGTATTTTTCCTTTTCTTCCCCATAAAGGTCGTTGATGCGCCGTGGAGTATCTGTCCAATTAGGAGCAAACCAAACGATAGCATCATCCTCTGCAGAATATTCTGGAACAGCCAGAAAATCCTGCATATCTTTAGGAATATATCGTCCCACTATGCTCTGAACGCTACCAGGACGCATATACATCGGATCATTACCAATGCCCTGTATTTCACAGAAATCTTTTAAAGGTGTGGAGCACAGAGCTTTTTTATCTATAAATATCGTCATATCTGATCATTTAATACCATTCGACATTCTTCTATTATATTTCTCATCTGCTCATTAGCCTGCTCATCTATCTCAGTAACATCACTTGTAAACATGAGACCAATAACAAGCAGATTCTCCCAGCGTTTGAAATTATCCCACAATGGCAAACGACGAAGCATGTTACGACAATGTTCATCGAAAACTTGGAAGCGAAGTGTCTCTACAGACTGTTCAAAAGCCTCCATTGTATCACGTAAGTTAGGTTGTTCTACCTGACTGTCTTCTTGAATATCAACCTGAACATGCATATCTTCAGCAATAGTCTTAACATGTAAAATATCCTCATCTGTCATAAACTTACGCCCCACTGAAGTTACAAAATCATTAAGCATCAGACTAATAGAATCTGCAATGATATTTGACAGCACATCTCTATCTTCAATAGTATTTGCATAGTCCTGAATTTTGTTTGCAATAATCTGTCTGATATTAAACTTCTTGAAAAGCACATTATACATAAATGCTATTCTGTCCGAATGAATCAACTGCTTATTAAGTTTATGTGCAGCAGACTCTATATAATCAGCCCAGTACTCAGAAATATTTTTGGCCAAAATATCCGCATCAGTAGTCATCGTGTTGTTCTGTCCGCAAATCACATCTTCAAGATTGATATTTTGCATTTTTAATCCATCACGAAGCATCTGCTCATTAGTATGATAATAGTCGCAAAGTTTCTTAAGATTAACTTCCTTACCATCATTCGGATTAATACCTGCATTAAGTCTCAGGACATTAATCAGCGTAAAATCCTGTGGCAATTCCTTTTTATGAAGCACAATATCTGTAGCCAGATAGCGAAGATCGTGCGAAGAAACCATAAAATTATTGATTAGCATTCCGAAAGAAGATGGCGAAAGCATATCGAGTCCAAACTTCATTTCGCCAGCAGTACGTCTAATCTCCTCACGCTTATCATTCTCTTCTCCTGAGATATAGAAGTGCTGAAGTGCAGTAAGCATTTCATCACGCATACTCTTTACCTCATCATGGTATTTCTGTTTGCGCGCATCATCGATAACAGTAGCAATCTTCTCCAAAGAAGAAATGATAGCCTGCGAACCATCATGATTGATTGTTGCCGCATCCTCCCAAGCCTGATCCGGATGAGCGAAATGCTTCTTCACAAATGGGAAAGACACAAATGAGTTACGGAGAGCCTCCAAAAATTCTGGAAATTCAGGATGTTCTACAACACGGTTCTCTCCACTAACACCTGCCTGATAGCCAGCAAATATCTGCTGATTTGACGACCAGAAGTAATCACGAAGCATATAGATATTCTGAAATGCCTCTGAAGCAAAACCGGCACTTTGTGGAACCCAATGCTCAAACCATGAATAGACACTTGGCTTAATTACCTCATCACATAAATGATTTTCAAAACGAGTCTTCCAACGTTCCTCTAAAGGCACAGTCTTTATGAACAGAGGAGTCTCCTTTGTACGTTGTAAGTCGCAATTGAAAAACGTAGATATAATAAAGAAAGGAGAAGTAAAATTAGTGCTGCTAATATATTTTGCTCGCTGTTCTGGAGTTGCACCAATATTGTTGCTAATCCAACTGTTGAGAACCTCACCCAATTCACTCTCAGGTTTGTCCATATTCTTACAGAAAAGTATTGCATTGATTCGCCATGAATCAGAATACTTATCGAACAAATAAGACACCTTTCCTCTGCGAAGCATCATCGGTAACTCTGTTTGAATACTATTTTCTGGCAACTTCATTCGATGACGGGCTCCAGGAAAGTCGAGAAGGTCAAAGTCACGAAGGAAAGCACGTTTATCAGCTGCTGATGGAGGTAAGACCAACGTAAGTTCTGATATAAGAGCCGTAAACGATGTTTTTGGAAATCCATGAACCAACAAGTTGTTCTGGCTATCATAGATATCACAGAGTAACTCATAGTTTGGATTATTATCTGCCGCATTATCATTAAACAGATTATCGAGCCATGAAATGTCAAGAATGGTACCTTTCTGTCTAAGAATAGCATCAAAAGGAACATAGACTACTGAATTGAAATGCAGTTTACGATATTCTGCAACCAACCTTTCAAAAAGTGAAGTGATATAATCGTTTTCATTCCACAGCAGACAAAATACTTTACCCCATTGTTCTGGGGCAATATGCTGAATCTTTTGAGATACAAGCACACAGAACTTGGAACTATACACATGAGAAGCACTACCACCCAAAGAAGCATTAAGATACTGCTGAATGGTAAATATATCATCTTCATCTATATAACTCTGTTGGACATTCTTATCAATGATTTGCGGAAGAAATGTCTCTAATTTACAGTTAATATCATCAGCCAGCAACAAAGTGTCAGCATTGATTTTCACATCTTTATAATAAGTATCAGCAAGCAGTTTTACAATATCTGCAATACTGAGCAGTCTTACCTTAACCTTGTCTTCAGCTGCAGGAGCCATATCTGGACAAATTGTAAAGCGTGTAATGATACCTGTAGATTCCTTCTTAGATGTATTGCCACCACTTGGGTTAATATCATCTATAAAACTATATATTTTACCATTTCTTCCTCCTTTAATTGCCAGTTCCTCACCTTGATCTGAAAGAAGGCTACTTATAAGGTATGACTTTCCATTCTGACTCTCTCCATAAGCTGCAGCAGAACAATTTTCCTCAAGTGCAAAACGAATTTTCTTCAAGTTTCTACGATATTCTCTGAACGCAGACAAAGGGAAGGCACGTTCTTCATGCTCAGAGGCCCATTTTATAGAGTCCCCGATGACATGAAGCAAATGATCTATATCTTGTATTGTAATCTCTTTTTGCATAATGATAATGTTTAAAAGTCAAAAATACCAGAATCCAGCCAATAACATTCAGATGTTCCAAGACTTTGGATATTAATACGAATGTTTTGTAAATTAATCTCATTACCGGAATTATCCAATATCTGTTCTATTTTAATATCTTCTTTATTATCCCTTTCACGTGAAAGAACAATTCGGTAAGGAAGAAGGCGCTTCAACCGATTGATTTCCTCATTTGTCAGATTGATAAGTGCCTCCTCTGGCATATTTGGATTAATATTTTCCATCTGATGCCTGATACGTTTACAAATTCTTATAAAATCATAGTCCACAACATAAAGCGGACGACTCATATAGCTGTCAAAATTTTCTTGTCTGATCTTGAGCGAAACAGGCAATTGCTTGACGATAATCTCGCCACGATTCGTGGTTGGAGTAAGACAGTAATGCGTATTGAGCAACATGGATTCTGGCGTCTCAACATAGTTGATGGTTGATTTCAAATTACTCAATGCCTGCTTGTCAAGCCTAAAATTAGAGAACTGTATGAGGTCTGATGAATAAAAACCTATCATGGCTCCAACAGCAACTACCGTCTTGGGATTTCTGATATAACCCGTATTATTTCCAAACGGATACCAGTCGCCTATGTAATAACTGGAGAGTTGAACAAGGCGATTGGGTGCCACTGCATAATACTTTATAAAAAGATCACGTAAAGGAGGCAATGTTGCTGGACGACCAGAGAGAACGATAATATCGCAATGGTAAGTGTACATAATCGCCGAAATCTTCTTTACTAAGGAATCGAAAGATTTGGCAACAATACGATATACATTCTCACAGGAATAATGCCATTCCAACTCATTAAATTCAAAACCGAAGAAATCATAGAAACCACTCATAACGAGATGGTTAGGCAAACTATCTTTGAAAACGTCATCAAAATGTACTACACAATCGTGATTTTGATTCTTCAACAATTCCAGATAATAGCATGCCAAAGGTATGAGAACTTGGATATTAAAGTTCTTACGCAAGATGCGCTGAGATATAGACTGCCCATTATAGTTGTGTCCAAAGAAATCTTTTATTTTCTGTATTCCTTCAGCCGTTTGTTCCAGGCGCGCAACAAGCGCAGAATCCTTATCCGTAAGAAAAATCTCGCGGATAAGTTCCTGAAGCATATCGTCGCCTGCATAATAGTAGCTGTCATAGTAAAGAGGTTTCGGACAGACGGTAGATTCATTTTGATCGCCCTTGCTATATTCATTAATCATCAAGTCTGACGTACCTGCACCGATATCGAGAGAACCTAATGTAAATGTGTACGAACCTCGTTCATCCTTTTTACCATAGAGTTCAAAAAATTCTGCTAATCGCCCTTTGAATTTATGAGCGATTTCTCCATACAGATAAACCATTTGTGAACAGGTGGCTTCATCATAATACCAAACTCCCCTTCCGTCATTTGGATAAGCCGGAACAATCTCTATATCAAACTTCTTGCTCGGCAAAAGGTCTGTCATGGATTTTTTCTCGAAGTTTGTAAGTAGAGTAACAGCATCTTTAGCGCAACGAACCAGAGATTTTCTCTCACATTCAGACATAGTTGTCGGACAAGTGACTACTACTCGTTTGATACGTCGTGGTGTATTTACATCACCATGAAACTTACGATAGTCTTCACTATTGATCTGCATACGTGCCTGAGAGAAAATTTCCAAGAAAGCAAAAGTCATAAGTGAACAGCGAGAGTAAGTATGCTTACTCCCTCCATACCCTTCTTTGTCCACAGTACCATTGCTATTCAGTTGATTTGTAATACCCTTAAGTTCCAAAATGTGACTCATTTCCTCTCCATCGAGCACCAAGAACTGCCATTCTTCTTTTACACTTTCCTTGTCCCACAGATAACGTTTTGGACTTGAATAAGTATATAAGTTCTGAGAAGATTGCTCTTCTGAGGCAACATGAATGAGATTCTCTGCTTCCTTCCCTAAGCGAACCAAACTTGGATAAACAAACTGATGACTGTCACGTGGACCAAAGTTTCCAAAATCAGCTTTTCTGAACACCAAGCGCATATCAAAAGGCTCAGTATTACGACGAACTTGTGGACCATCAGTCTTTTCGGTAATGCTATCTGTCAGATCTGTTAAACTTAATAGTGGAACCTTTGTAAAATCACCATTTTGAGGATCTTCAACGAGCAATGCTGTTGTACGGGAATTACCTATATCGATAAACATATCCACATCCTTCACCACTACACTTTCGTCCTTATACAGTTTTAATACTGGCATCAGGTCTTTTAGTGAAAGATAGTTCATCAGCAGGAAGTAAGTGGCGATATATGACATCTTATGCTTCTCACCTTTAATCTTAGAAACAGAACGAGCTTCGGGATGAACTAATCTACGCAAGTACTCATTGACATAACTGCATTCTTCTGTTCCCTCTGAGCAATAGTCCATCAACAACATCTCGTCAGAGCACAATTGAAAGGTAAGTTCATTCTGAAAATTATCAGGAAAGACGGGAGTCTCCTGCAAGGTAGATGCCTGATAATTTGTACGTGTGTCAAGTGCAAGCAACACATGATAGTATCGCTTGCCATCTTTTTCATCCTTTGGAACAAATTTAACACGAGCCCAGTTGAATGCACCGAAATCAAACTGAAGTGCTGGTACACGCCGACGGAAATAAGGTAATGGAATCCACTTATTTTCATAAAAGGACAATTTGTTTTGACTATCATCGAATGACATAGAAAAGATTTCATCCAACAAATAATCATCTCCTTCAGCATTAGCAGCTAACGGATGAACCAGACCATCTTCACGAACCTCATCAGGATTTACTTGATGCCGGGTCTCAAAAGCGGTAAGATAGCCCTTATCGATAAGTTCCTTCTTGTTGTAATAGAAAGTATCACCATCATCAGTGTGCACACACTCGACAAGATCAAGTTTGTGAATACCTTCTTCTTTATCATACCACTCATGAAACCATCTCTTAAAATTCTGCTTGAGATCTATTTCAAGAGGAAAGGTAAATAATTGAATACCAGAATTAGCTATGATTGAATATTCCATTTCTCTTAACGTATTTGGGTTATTGATTTGTCACGCTATCGCGTTTATTTCCAATATATCTTTGTTCCTGTTCATAATCTTGAAATGAAGGGGTAATAAGTACCATCATTCCAGGTTTTACGATACTGACAAGTTCGGCAAGATCGTTATTATTCAAGCGAATACAACCCTCAGTAGCTCGTGTACCGATAGACAGAGGATCATGCGTTCCATGAATCCCTATGCCTTTGCTTCCCGGAGTATCCAAACGGATAAAGTAGGGTCCATAGGCTCCCTGTATTTCTCCTCTACCATCCCCGAAATCATGTGTTCGATCAGAAGCATCTTCAATAGTCTGCACGAAAAACATTCCTTCTGGTGTCTTCAAATCTCCTATTCTGTGCTTCTGTCCCATATTTCGGCCGCAAGCAATACCATAATCCATCAGTTTTGTACCTTTGAAATCATATACACGCAATCTCATATCCTGTTTCGAGACGACGATAATACGTGCTTGCGGAATATCATCTAGTTGCTTCTGGTAATAACAGTATAAGCCTGCCAAGCCACCGATAGGTACAAGGAGTGTGATTGTGTACAACAAAAACAATCCAAAGTTCCTGGCTTTATTCGATTTAGATTTATATTGCATAATAATATTCTACCATAATATCAGAACCATCATAACTATATACATCTTCAATGTATTTTGCTGTTGTTTTCTCCTCATAAACCAATGTAGGGTTTTCTGCTTCATCAAAACTGAACAGAAGGAAACGGCGATCATCTGTTTTCACGTTCGTGATAATAACTGCAAAGTCTGTATATTTAGAATTGCTATCTGTTGCTCGTCCAAACCATACACTGTTAGGTTTCACTCCTTTGGCTCGGGTAAACACTTGCCACTGATTATCTGAATTAGGAACAACCTTTGGCTTGATAGAATCTAATTCACACTGCGAACTGTTTCCTATAAAATTGTGTTCTTTAAAATAATTAAGCAGAGCTCTACGGCATTTGACCTTCTGGATGATTTCTCGCGATGATGCATCACCAAAAATACTGTTGAGTCGATTGAAATCTGATTTATCTACAATATAGTTTGAAGCTATGAATCCACGCTTACCTGCTGCATCCTTCACATCACTCCAATCTGAATCATGACTGTATGTTATCAATTCGCTACCGAAAGGCAGTGATCCTATCTTATTGTATTCTGCCCCCGACGACTTTGAAGAACGAAGGTTTGTCATATTTGAAATTGTGTAAAAACGAGGCGCCTCACGGTCAATTTTATCAGGAAGATAAACCTTAAAGTAGTAAAAATACCCGCCTATAACAGCACAAAACAACAATACGAATACAGGGATAAGCCAAATAAGTGGCGAACGATGTCTTTGCTCTTCTTCATATACGGGAGGAGCAAAATTCTGATGAGAGGCTGGCATGGGTTGACTTTGAAAATTTGTGTTAGCAGGCTGTGGTACAGAGCCACCCAAATTTGCCGTACCAAATTGTTGATCAGCCCCAAAATACTGAAATCTAACCTGATTTCCACAAATAGGACATGTATATTCAACCCAGTTGTTTCTTACATATTTCCGTTCATCGAATTGAAGTGTAGTGTTGCAATGTTGACATTTCGTTCTCATAACAAATATATAGGTAATCACAGAATTGTACTTTTACTCTATAGGTCCTAAAGTTCGAAAAGTATAGACAGAAAAATGGCGTGGACCATTTACTTCGTCTACGCCTCCTGAGGTATCGCCAAACACCATAAGCCACATAATACGAGTAAAAGCCCACGCCGTATTGCAGGCGTGAGCGTCTAACCTTTACTCTTTGTGGCTTCTTTTAAATTTGGCGATTTTCAGGAAGCAAGAACAAAAAGCTAACGCTTCATTTCCCTATATGTCTTTATTTGTTTATGTCATATTTTCAATTTTATCTTAACATACCGCAAAAATATAGAAAAATATCCACACTACCAAACTTTTTTAAAACTATTTTTTATTTTAATTTCATAAGAAGTCCAATAGTTTATACGGCGTGAGCTATATGAGTTTTTCTAATCATCGAGGACAAAGGTACGAAATAAAAATGGAAATGCAAGAAGGGCATTCCAACCATTTCTTCCATTTCCACTTTTTATTATTAGAATAAGACAAAAAACAGCCGGTCATTTCCGACCAAGGCTTTTTCGGTCAAAATCACTTCACACTATATATAGTTACTTAATCTCCATAAACTCAACAATAAAATTGGAATTCCTCCTGTTTTCCATTTGTATAATGAAATTTTCCATAATAACATCGATTATATGATACACACCAAGCATCTTCTGGTACATTGGTACTACTATAAATTCCAATAAACTTTCCTATCGTTTTACCACGCGAATACGCCTCTAAGACACATTCCTCGGAATGTTTATCATAAGAAACAACACGCAAAATATACTTGTCATTGTTTTCTTCATTTTTATAGTATCCAATCTGTCCGTTTAGCTCAATCTCTCCATGGGGGAAATCGTGCCCCAACGACCAAAGAGACATTTCTACAGGATTTGGCTTTGGTTGTGGAGTTTCTCCTTCTTTGTGCATCATCACAAGGAGACCTTTTCTACCATCTTGTCCAGGCCCGATAAGATTATCTTTATTTACGTTGAAAGCAAACTTCTGTTTACCATCTTTTCCAGAAAAAGAATAAGTATCGTCAGTGACAACTAAATCCATTTTTATCTTACCGCCCAAGTTCACATTCTTATAAACACAATTGCGAACATTGGTTCCATCAGTTTCATACGTCACCTGCATATTGCAATCGTGTCCATCTTCATCATACATCACACCTTCAAAGGTTACTTGCTCCCAGGTTTTCGCACTATCAGCATTAATGCTATCGCTTACCAACTCCGTCTTTTTCTTAAAAAATTTCCCTTTATACAAATATTTCCAACCTAAAAATCCACCTATCAGTAAAAGGATGACAGCACATATAGCAAGCCACATGCGCATATTGTGATTATCATTATCCTCATCATAATACACAGGTGGTGTATCTTGAATTACAGTGGGAGTTACGCCTCCAACTGGAATGGATTCATTGAATAAAGGAGTTCCACACTTTCCGCAAAATTTCTCATTTGCGTCACACTTCTGACCACAATGCGGACAGAATACGTCACCAGCTCCAGTTTGGTTTTCACCATTATTATAAAAGTTTTGCCCTGACAATTTGAAGCCACAAGAGCCGCAGAAAGCACTTCCTGGTTCGATTTTAGCATGGCAATTTGGACATTCATCATTTGCAATACCAGAAGATGGCGTTGGCAAAACTTCATATGAAGAAGTTGTATCGGAATACTCTGTACTTACATCATTATCCCCAGTATCAGGTGCATCAAAAACTACAGCTTGATGGCAATGAGGGCATTCACATTCAACCTGAGTACTTGGGACAGAAGATACTCTGAAAACATTGCCACAATATGGGCACGTCACATCAAATTCTATTTGATCCATATTTCTTATTATTTTAATCCGTTACAAAGACCTGTCATTTATAACCATTCCACATACGCAGGAAAGCAGACAAATTCATCACAAGATATTATTATAATCTGATATCCGTCAAGAATGGGGCAAACCATTTATAGGAATAACAACAACTAAAAATTCACTTTATAACCTTTATTATTAAACTTCACAAGTTTTCTTTCAAATCTCAGACCATTATGAGTATATTCCATAGAAGTAGAATCTTCATCATCTACCAACTCTTGATTGTCGTCGATTTCCAAATACCCTTTTTTATGGCTTTTTCTAACTGGGACATAACCATCTTCCAAAGCCCATTCTGGCAAAAATATAGGTTCTATTGGCACAATCCATTTACCATTTTTATAGGACCAGATATAGTATCCATTCCAATTAGATGAATAGCCAGAAGAATAAAATGAAATTTCATCGCCTCCATCCCCATCTAAATCACCAGCATTTTTTGGCTTACTATCAGGGACATAAATTCCATGCGTTTGGATTTTTATAGAAGGAAGAGTTTTCTTTGAAAAACACAAATATTCTACAAAAGGACCATCGTCACTTTTCGGGTTAATTGCATACAAAGTTTCCTTGTTCCCATCTCCGTCAAAATCACCAGTAACAGAACACAATAGCTGAAAGCCTGGATGAAGTTTTAAAATATCATCCTCAGACTGTTCTTCAATTTCATCTTGATTGCCCACAGTTGCAAGCGTATCAGAAAGTGAATCCGTCATATTAGAGTTACCAGATAATTTACCATGACCTTTAAAAAAATAAAAGCCTAAAACAGCCAATAAGACAACAACAACTCCAGCTATAATGGAATATTTTACAACCTTATTCTCATCATCTTCCAAATACTCTACATCAGTATTCTTCTGCTGACCTGTTGGTGTTACACTTTTCTGATGGGTTAACGGACAACCGCAACGCACACAATAGTGACAATCGTCACTTACTATAGTTCCACAATTAGGACATTTTTTCATCTAAAAATATACGTTTTAAATTTAACAATACTACGTTAAATTAATATTTTCGAATTACATTTAAATAGGTCCTAAAGTTCGAAAAGTATAGACAGAAAAATGGCGTGGACCATTTACTTCGTCTACGCCTCCTGAGGTATCGCCAAACACCATAAGCCACATAATACGAGTAAAAGCCCACGCCGTATTGCAGGCGTGAGCGTCTAACCTTTACTCTTTGTGGCTTCTTTTAAATTTGGCGATTTTCAGGAAGCAAGAACAAAAAGCTAACGCTTCATTTTCCTATATGTCTTTATTGTTTATGTCATATTTCCAATTTAATTGTTTAACATACCACAAAAGTATAGAAAATTATCCACACTACCAAACTTTCCGGAAACTTTTTCATTTAAATTTCAAAATTCGTCTAATAGCTTATACGGCGTGGGCAATGAGAGAGTGCTCTCATCGCTGACAAAGGTACAAAATAAAATCGATAATGGAAGAAAGGTATTCGACCATTTCTTCTATTTCTTATTTTTTAGTAAAACAGAGTTCTACAAATTATTGTCGATGAAATGTCAGTACTACTCCATCATCCCCTGTCAGTTTCATAACATTATCTCCATCAAATTCAATATCAAGAGAACCATTAAAATCACCGAAATCCATTTCGTTCTTAAACGCTTCCACCATCTGTCTTTTGGCTTCAGGATCATTCAGAACCATTTTAACCAGGGCATTAACTCCCTCGTTACCCATATCAAAATCATCTACAGTACATTTCACCTTATCAGGATCAAACTCCAAATCCATGAATCCCATAGACACGTCCCATGATCCTCCTATCTTTGCAGTAATTCCTATCTTCATATCCATACCTTCTTCCTCTACGGCTCCGGTTCCTTTGATACGTAAATTTGCCGTTCCATTTTCATTCAGGTCAAGATAAAAATTACCTGTGAAACCATCCTCGGTGACGCTTTCACTTACCCATTTACCAACACACTGCTCCTTGTCAACACAAGAGTTCATTGCCAGCATACTTATGACAGCAACAAAAACTAACAAAACTTTTTTCATCATTTCAGGTTTTTATAATTAAATAATACGATTGTTCAAATTTCTAAATAAAATCAAATGTACTTTTACCCTTTTTATCTACGTAGCCACAAGCACCATTCTTTCTAACAACAGCAAGTCCCTCATGAAAATCATGTAACGGTTCCCAATCTTCAGGTTTATCATAAATAAAAGGAACTATTTCCTTACCTTTCGTATTTATATATCCACTTTTTCCATTTTTAACGACAGCAACCAGTCCTTCTCTAAAAGAAGCGACTTTATCATATTGGCATGGAATAACGTTTTTGCCCTCTTTATTTATAAAGCCCCATTTCCCTGCTTTTTTGACAGCTGCAAAACCTTCAGAAAAGTCTTTGGCTCTTTCATAAAGAAAAGGAATTGCCACTTTACCCTGTTTATCTAAGAATCCAGCCTTACCATTTTTCATGATCATGACAAGCCCCTCATGGAAATCATTTGCCTCATCAGGAGCCCCATATTCTCCCCAACCATCCATTACGCCATTATCATAAAAAAGTCTCGAATGGTATAAACAAGGTATAATATTATTACCAAAAGAATCAACATATCCCCATCGGTTTCCTTTACATACAGCAGCCATTCCCTCTGAATAGTTCTGCACTATATCGTATTCACCTGGTACAACCACATTACCATCCAGATGTTTTAACCCCATCTTGTCACCTTGCAAGAAAGTAACTATTTCATGATGGCTTTTAAGTTCTTTTGCAGTTAGCACCTTACCTGTTTTATCTATATATACAGCAGGATCATCAAAATCAAAACGGACAGAAGCAATACCATTTCTAAAATCTTCAACGTCTCTAAACTTTGCAGGAATAACCTCGTTACCCATCTTATCTATATAACCATAGATAGGAGAATCATCGTTATCGGTACGCATATCTACTGCAGCCAATCCTTCCGAAAAGCTTATATCACTGTATCCTCCTTCTCCAAGAGCAGCTCTGTATTTGATAGGAACAACTTCTTTTCCATCTAAATCGATATAACCACACCAATACTCATCACCTTCTTCATTTGCCACCCAAGCTCTTCCTTCTTTAAAATCAGCGACAGAACAATACTTTGCAGGAACAATCACATTTCCCTTTTTATCCACAAAGCCACACTTTTCGTTTTTACCGAACCAAGCACGCCCCTCATGGAAGTCACCTAAATTATTACAACCATTTACAACCTCTGCTATTTTTTTTAAGGAATAGTCTTCAGACCTTGAAATGTGTACGTTTGATAAGACTTTAGAATCTGCTATTTTTTTTAAGGAATGGTCTTTAGACAGATACTTCCATCCTATAAATCCTCCTATTCCTAAAAGAACCACTGCACAAACAGCAGCGACTATATACATCGTTGTTTTTGGCTTCGTGTTTACAAACTGAGAAGTTGCATTGTGAGTTGAAATGTTTTTGCTGTGCAAAGGAGTTCCGCACTTGATACAAAAATTCTCGTTAGCCCAGCACTTTTGCCCACAATGTGGACAAAAAAGAGAATGTCCAAAAACTTCTGCCCCACATTGAGGGCAAAAGTTAGAACTATCATCAACAAGATGACCATTAATACACTGTTTCATAAGCGGTGCTTTATATTAAACTTCATAAACATGAGAATAAACACGATAACGCTAAATCCATTGAAACTGTTTAATCACACTTTGTTCCACAATTCGTACAGAAAGTATTACCTGGCTTCAATTGCTTACCACAATTCTTGCAGAAGGTTTGCACTGGGAATCTGTAACCACAGGAACTACAGAAAAGACTTCCTACTTCATTTATTGCATGACAATTTGGACATTCTTTCCTTGCAATATTTGCAGATGGCATTTGCGGAACTGCATATCCTGATTCATATTCATCAGAAGCTTGTTCTTGAGAATGAAGATAAAGTGCTACACCTGCCATTATTGCACAAAACAAAGCCCAAGAAGACCATATTGCCAAATCACTAAAAGTTCCCAAATTAACAAATCCCAAAAGAGCTGTTAGTCCATAAATAACAATAAGGGAAATATCACCACCTTTACTTGCATTTTTCCATAGAATTGTAGCTACTGTACCAGCTACCAGCAAGCCCAAAGCAACAAAAAAGCCAGCTACGTCACTCGTATCATGATTATTATCTTCAAGAACATTAACTACACCTGTTGCACATGATTGAAATGTGATAATTAAAAAAGAAACCATTGACAAAATGCCAGATATTAATCTCCAGATTTTCATAATTAATAAATTTAATTGTTGAACATTTATTTACAGAATATCTTAAAAGAAACCAATATTATTGATTGTTTTCTCTGTCTTTCAGAAACTTTTATGCTTAAAAAACTCTCTTTACTTTATCTAAGAATCCAAATATTTTTATTACATTCATTTATACAGGTAAGAGGGTTATCTTAATTCAGTTATTAGGGTCCAAGTATTCATCATCAGACAGAAAAATGGCGTGGACCGTTACTTCGTTTACGCCTCCTGAGGTATCGCCAAACACCATAAGCCACATAATACGAGTAAAGCCCACGCCGTATGCAGACGTGAGCGTCAAACCTTTACTCTTCATGGCTTCTCTTAAATTTGGCGATTTTCAGGAAGCAAGAATAAAAAGCTAACGCTTCATTTTCCTATATGTCTTTATTTGTTTATGTCATATTTTACAATTTAATTGTTTAACATACCGCAAAAATATAGAAAATCATCCACACTACCAAACTTTTTTGAAACTATTTTTCTTTTTAGTCTCGAAATTCATCCAATAGCTTATACGGCGTGGGCAACGAGAGTTGTCTCTCATCGCCGACAAAGGTACAAAATAAAAATGAAAATGGAAGAATCGGACGCCGACCATTTCTTCCATTTTCATCTTTTTCTAAGGAAGGTTCTTCCTGCCATTTTCCCGCATCCTACCAAACACATATCCTACTACACTCTGAAATTTATTCTCTGCATAAGCGAAGAGCAATGATTCCTCCACTTCGGGATACTTTGCATGAAAATCTGATGTAATCTTCATGACCTGATTATGAAATTCTGAACTTTTTGTCTTCCATGCCAATCCTACTGTTGGTGATGGAAAAATGGAATCACAAAAAGAGCTGATACTCTTTTTATAAGCTTTATCCAACATCGCATCCATCTCCTTTTGCCAATTGTGGCTCTCCACTTTCTCCTTTTCTTCCGAAACAGAACCCGAATGTGGAGGATTCTTCACGACTACAGACTCTGCGGTAACCTGTTCCTTAGAATCCTGCAAACTCGGGGCCGGGCGTTTTTTACTATCAACCAACTTTTGGTTTCGGGGTGTTTCCTTTGCTTCATTTGGCAAAGGCTGAAAAGGAGTTGCCAAAGCCAACAACAGAACAACAGAAACGGCAAAAACAATGGAAACGGCTGCCACTATTTTCTTTTTATTATAGTTTCTTACAGATAAGGCTTTCTGTAATTCCGCAATAGTCTGATAACGGTTTTGAGGATTCTTATCCAAGCACCTTTTTATCACCTTATTATATATAGGGTGATGAGGCAACAATTCCAATATTTTGCCTACTGCATAAATATCTGTTCTAACATCCACCTTCCTACCGGCAAGCTGTTCTGGTGCAGCATACTGCGTAGTATATCCAGTAGAATCAACAAAAGTATCGGAATAACAGCAGCCCAAATCTACCACCTTTACATCACAACCAATGCGAGTCAACATGATGTTCTCTGGTTTCAAATCGAGATGAAGAACCTGATTGTCATGAAGATATTGCAAAGCACTTAAGAATTGACCAACAAACTTATCGAAATGTTCTGCATCTGCAAAGTATGTAGGATGATTATTCAAGAAAGCCAACAAGTCCTCTCCATCTACATACTCCATTAAGATTTCATCATCATGAAAGGAGACATACCTTACTATATTAGGATGTTCCAAGCGAAAGCCAATCTCAAATTCCTTCCGGAGAGCCTCCCGAAAGAGAATATTGTCCTCGTGCTCTGGTTTCAGTTTTTTCAAGAAATGAAGTTTGCCGTATATCTTCACACGATAAGCCTCACACATGAAACCGGAGACTGGTAAGGATTCTTTCAAACTATCCTGTTGATTGCCTGAAAAACAAGAATAATCCATCATTTTCTGATCAGTTTTAAGGTATCAATTCCTGAAGCCATAGCAGCAGAATAAGTGCCCAGGCATTCTTCTCCCCGGAATACCTGTCTTGCATAAAAAGGATGGTGCAAGATGAAATTCTGGATTTGCAAACGATCACCAAGTTCCAATTTGTTTCCCTCTCGCTCTACCACAACAAAATAATCATCTCCCACATACTCAAAAACTACATGCCGGCCAGGCGAATAAGTTATATCTACCCGATCACCTACAGTCAGATTAGCCGCACGAATTTCGTCCTCAGGAGTATCAAAATCCGAACTATATTTTTCCTCTTGATTTACAACATCTTCCCAGTGAGCATACCCAAGATATTTTGCCAATACCTCCAGGGTACTGGCATGAGGTGTACGTTCATCTTGAGCAAAACCAAGAAGGCGCTTAAGCGTAGTTGATCCAATATGTACTCCTAATTTACTCTCTATATCAAGTGAAAGGAATTCACAATCAGACGGCAAATACAAATCGTTTCCAGATTTTTGCCGTAACATCTCTATGATATTCTCTGGTAATCTCATCGTTTTATTGCTTTTATTTTATAATAGGACAATAGACAAATCAGTCACCTGTTTTTGATAACACGTTTTCTGACATTGTCCAAATTGGCGGTAAAGGTAAGCATTTTTTTGCATCGTTGCAAGAAGATAAACGAAAAATCGACACCTATTTATGGCATAAAGATAATTTTTATGTTAAATTATGCATATAGATAAGCCTGTTTAGCGAAATAATCGTATTTTTGTAGGTATGAACACAGATATACTATCAAAAGACAAAGATCCGATGGGTGCCGCCATCCTTGACTACCAAACTAAAGGGAAGGCCGGAAAATTGAGCATATTATCTTCTATGTTTGAAGAAGACGAAATGCCGGTGAAACATCTCTTCCGTAACTTGGAAGAAATGCCGATGCTGGAGCAGAAAGCATTGAGCCTCGCCAAAGGAAAGGTGCTGGATGTCGGAGCTGGTGCAGGATGTCATGCACTCGCCCTGCAAGCCCAATCGATTGCCGTAAAAGCCATTGATATTTCTCCTCTGAGCTGCGAAGCGATGGAGCTGAGAGGAGTGATGAATGCGGAATGCATCAATCTTTTCGATGAACATCTGGAAACTGGGTTCGATACCATTCTTCTCCTGATGAACGGCACTGGCATTGCCGGAAAAATAGAAAACCTTCCCGCCCTTTTCAACCGTCTCAAGGCTTTGCTCAATAAAGACGGACAGATTCTTATCGATTCTTCTGACATCAAATACATCTACGAGAACGAGGACGGAAGTTTCGACATCAATCTCAATACAGCCTACTATGGTGAAGTGGATTACCAGATGGTTTACAAAGACGTAAAGGGAGACTCTTTCGACTGGCTCTATGTTGATTTTCCACTACTCAAATCCATCGCAGAGAGTTGTGGATTACATGGCGAACTGATTGCAGAAGGCGAGCACTACGATTATCTGGCAAGATTTTTCTAAATAAAATGGAACGCCTAAAACACATAGTCCCACAGATATCACAGATTTACACAGATCTTTTTGAGACCTCAAGCCAAATCAGTGATATCTGTGGGACCTTTTCGAGCATACAGAGTGGACTTATTGACACACCATGTTCTACTTAATCGTAGAAATCGTGACATCCGAAAAATCATTCATATAATCCAGTATCTCCAATGTATGAAAGTCGCGTTTCGCTCTGATTTCTATGCTTGCTTCCAGAAATTCTTCCTTCGACAAGCGACGTTCCTTCAACTCATAAGAATGTACTTCCATCCCGTCCTGCTTGATACGCGTGATAAATTCCTTCACACTCTCACGGGATGGAGCTGAAAAGGACAACTCAATGGTGGATAATCCCAACTGAGGAATCCAATAGTTCAAGACCTCCAGTCCTAACAACACCATAGCCGTGGTAAGCACCGCTGCCAAATACATGCCCGTACCGCAAGCTAAGCCGATAGCTGCCGTGACCCAAAGACCAGCTGCCGTAGTCAAGCCGCGCACCACATTCTTCTGAAAGATAATCGTACCGGCACCTAAAAATCCGATACCCGAAACTACCTGCGCTGCCACTCGGGAGGAATCCTTTAGATCTACTCCAAAGCCAAACTGGGACACGAGACAGAAAAGAGCACTACCCAAAGCTACAAGGAAATGAGTACGGAAACCAGCTTCCTTGGCACGATATTCACGTTCGATACCTATCGCTCCACCCAACAAGAGCGCCAGCATAAGACGAATAGTCAATTCCATATAAGTTGCATCCATATTCTATAGTTTTAAGTTTCTAAATCAAAAAATCGTTATACGAAATCTTCAGCAAAAATTACTCTACGACACATCATCAAGAAATCGCTCTACAACAATGGAGAGAGCAGTCTCACAAGCGATTCAAACAATCGCTGGAAGAACGGGCGCTTGATGAAATAAGCCACGTCATCGACCAACATGGAGCGTTCCTGATCTGCCAGGAATATCCGCTTGATACGCAAAGCCATTCCCTCACCAAAGAAGAAAGCATTTGCCTCAAAATTATTCTCAAAACTGCGGAAATCGATATTGGTACTGCCGCAGGAACTCAGATTGTCATCGCTTACCAAAAGTTTGCTATGGTTGAATCCATCCTCATAAAGATAAACTTTCACACCAGCCTCTATCACCTCCATCAGATAAGAACGCGAAGCCCATTCCACCAGTTTAGCATCGCCCCGGCGAGGCACCATGAGTCTGACATCTACTCCCGCCAAAGCTGCGGTTCGCATGGCAAAGAGCACGGGCTCCGTAGGCAAGAAATAAGGACTCTCCAGATACACATATCTGTGGGCCTGCAGGATGATGCGTACATAGCCCTGCATGATGTCAGGCCAAGGTGAAACAGGGCTGCTTGTCACGATCTGCGTAAGACAATTATTGGAAATACTCTTATCTACAGACGGATAATAGCGGCGGTCGTTGATGAGCTCCCGACATACGAAATACCAGTCCACAAGGAATGCTCTCTGGATGGCATAGACAGCACCGCCACGGATACGGAGATGCGTATCTCTCCAAGCCTGCTTGGCCGTTCCCTTCACATATCTCATGGCAATATTCATGCCCCCAATAAATCCCACCTTTCCATCGATGACACAGAGTTTGCGATGGTTGCGATAGTTCACCTTACCCGTAAAGGCAGGAAATTTAACTGGCATGAAAGCCTGTACACGCACTCCTGCCTTAATCATCCTTTCGAAGAAGCGGTTTTTCACCTTCCAGCACCCCACATCATCGTATATCAGTCGTACCTCCACGCCCTCACGCACCTTGTCTATCAGCGCATCAGCCACCAGATTTCCTAAAGCATCGTCTTCGATGATATAAGTATCCAGATGAATATGGTCCTTCGCCTGTCCGATGGCATTCAGGAGTGAGAATGCAAACTCATAGCCGTCCATGAGAATATCCACCTCATTATCCTTGAAAGGGAGCGCCCAGTTCTGGTTGGTAAACAGTTTCATCAGCGGTCTGTTGCGGCGAGGGATATGCAGGTCTTCCTGCTCGGCAAATTCGAGCATGCTGCGCTTGGTGAGCAAGTCCATACTGCGCTTGCTGATTACCTTTTCCTTACGGGTATTCTTGCCGAAGAAAAGATAGAAGATGATGCCGACTACCGGCATGAAACAGAGCACAAGAATCCATGCCATGGCTTTCTCCGGTTGCTTGTTGTCCATGAGAACAGCCACGATTCCACTTATTGTTATCGCCAGATATACTACCAGCAGAAACCAATGGATATACAGCATATTCTTACCTCCTTATATTATATTTTAGTTGAAGACATTATTCGACTGTGACGCCACGAGCATGTTCATCTTCTTCAGTTTCACGAATTCCTCCAGAAGTTCCCTGTTGCCAGGATTCTGCTTGAACTCCTGCTGCACCTCGATAATACGCTGCGCAATATAGTGGGTACGGAAGGAAAGCATGTCCTTGAATATCTGCTGGCGCAGTTTCTCCTCGTTCATCTTCATCTGCAGACTTGCCGTCGTTATCTCCTGCTCACCCGTCGGAATACCGGCTATCCTACTGATTTCCGGATTGGGATGAGAAGCGAAATAGGTTTCACATCTGAATCCTTCCTCCTCAATATGCTCCATAGCCTCAGCCATGATCTGATTGTAGATGGAATGGTGGAACTTGAAGTCATCGCCCTCCATGTCCAAATAGATATACTGAGCTGCAGGCAGTTCCACATCATTGCCGTCAGCATCCTGCACCTTGATGATTTCATCGCCATGATGGATTACCAGTTTGATGAGCAGGTCTTCCACCTCCATCAGTTTGTCGAGCGGAGTGACAGCCGCCTGTCGCAATGCCTGCTGCTTCACCGGATAGCCGGCATCTCTGAGTCCTGCTGCCCGGCGTTCCTCCTTCACCTGCTCGCTCATTCCGTTGCGGATGAAGGAATTGAGGGCATTGATGATAACCGCCTCGTTGACTCCCAGACGGTGAGAACAGTCGGTGATATAAGCCGCTCGGGTAATCTGATTCTTGATCTTCGAGATGCTCTCCACGATGGAATTGATGGCCTCACTTCGCTTCACGGGATCGGTAACGCCTTTGAGCATCACGTCGGTCTTAAACTGGATAAAGTCTGTCTGATGGTCTGCAATATATTGTCTGAACTGCTCGGCAGTATGATTGCGTGCGAAACTGTCAGGGTCGTTACCGTCAGGCAGGAAAAGCACCTTGACGTTCATCTCCTCCTCCAGCAGCATATCGGTTCCTCTCAAGGCTGCATGCACACCCGCCTTGTCACCATCATAGAGCAATACGATATTATTGGTAAAGCGGTGCAAGAGTCGGATCTGATAGATACTGAGTGCCGTACCCGAATTGGCCACCACGTTTTCAATGCCACACTGGTGCATGGAAATCACGTCAGTATAGCCCTCCACCATAAACACGCAATCTTCCTTGGCAATCGCCTTCTTCGCCTGGAAAAGTCCGTATAGTTCACGTTCCTTGTGATAAATCTCACTGTCGGGCGAGTTGACATATTTCTGGCTCACACCCTTGGTACGGCTATCGAGCACACGTCCGCCGAAAGCCACCACCTTGCCACTCACACTAAACCATGGGAAGATGGCACGGCCTGAGAATCGGTCGAAATACTTTCCCGGTTCATTATCAGAGGCGATGAGCACACCCGTCTTGACCAGATACTTCGGATTATAACCCTGTTTCACAGCCGCCTCGCCGAGAGCAGTACGACTGTTGAGCGAAAAGCCGAGCTGGAATTTTCGGATGATGTCATCTCTGAAACCGCGGCTTCTGAAATACTGCATACCGATGGCACGACCGTCCACATCATTCTGAAGGATATCCTGGAAATACTTGGCAGCCCACTCGTTGACGATGAACATAGATTCCCTTTCGCTCTCCCGCTGCTTTTCCTCGTTGGTCAGTTCGCGTTCCTTGATTTCGATATGATATTTCTTGGCAAGCCAGCGCAAGGCATCGGGATAGGTCATCTGTTCCAGTTCCATGAGGAAGTTGATGGCATTACCACCCTTGCCACAGGTGAAACAATGACAGATGCCACGGGTCGGCGATACGGAGAAAGACGGATGGGAGTCGTTGTGGAAAGGGCACAAGCCGATGTAGTTGACCCCTCTTTTCTTAAGGGTCACGAATTCTCCTACCACCTCTTCTATCTTGGTGGAATCCATAATTCTTTCTATCGTCGGTCTATCTATCATATCTGGTAAAATATCAAATCATATTTGAAAAATATCAAAATCAGAAACTATTTAAATGCAAAGTTACTACTTTTATTCGAAATGAGCACATTTTCCGCACTAAATAATGTAAACATTTCTCCCGAAACCCTACATTCCAAACATTTTTAAGAAAAACTTAGTTATTTTGTCTTCAACTATTAGGCATTTCCAATTATTTTGCTTAACTTTGCCTACTGATACAAACGAAAAGAAAAGAAAAATGATAGATATCAAAGGCATAACCAAAAGCTTCGGCTCGCTGCAGGTACTTAAGGGCATCGACCTGCACATCGACAAGGGCGAGGTGGTAAGCATTGTCGGTCCCAGTGGAGCCGGCAAAACCACGCTGCTCCAGATCATCGGAACCCTCGATAAGCCTGACGCAGGAAATATCATCATCGACGGCATTGATGTGAGCATGCTCTCCACCAAGAAACTGAGCGATTTCCGCAACCAGCATCTGGGCTTCGTGTTCCAGTTTCACCAGCTCCTGCCTGAGTTCACCGCATTGGAGAACATCATGATTCCTGCCTTCATTGCCGGCAAGAGTCGCAAACAGGCGAAGGAACGCGCTGAGGAACTGCTGGCGTTCATGGGTCTGAGCGATAGAGCCAACCACAAGCCTGCCGAGCTCTCCGGTGGCGAGAAACAGCGTGTGGCTGTGGCCCGAGCATTGGTCAACAATCCTGCCGTCATCCTGGCCGATGAACCATCAGGAAGCCTCGATACCAAAAACAAGGCAGAACTGCACCAACTGTTCTTCGATCTGCGTGACAAGTTCGGACAGACCTTCGTTATCGTAACCCACGATGAGGGACTTGCTGCCATCACCGACCGCACCATTCACCTGAAAGACGGAATGATCGAGAAAACCGTAGAGGCTAATTCTGCTGAAAACGAGACTCCAGCAAAGGACATTCAGGAAGAAAAAGTCCAGGAAAAGAGTGTTCAGAAAAAGAGTGAACAGGAGGATGTAATCTAAGATCATAGAATTCGCATTCGTAGAAAGAAGATCAGAATTCACAAAAAGGAATAAGAATCCAAGAAAAGAAGTAAACAAGAAAACATGGCAAACAAGATAAAGCTCGGCGATTACAACCGCCTCAGAGTTGTAAAGAAAGTAGATTTCGGCATGTACCTCGACGGAGGCGATGAGGGAGAAATCCTCCTTCCTACCCGCTACGTACCGGAGGGACTTTCCATTGGCGACGAGATTGACGTTTTCATCTATCTCGACCAGGAAGAGCGTATCATCGCCACCACCGAAACCCCTCTTGCCAAAGTGGGCGACTTCGCCTATCTCGAAGTGAAATGGGTCAACGAATATGGTGCTTTCCTCGGTTGGGGACTGATGAAAGATATCTTCTGCCCATTCCGCGAACAGAAGAAGCGCATGGTATTGGGCAATTCCTACATCGTTCATATCCATATCGATGAGGAGAGTTACCGCATCGTAGCCTCAGCCAAGGTGGAAAGATACCTGAAGGAAGACCATCCTCACTACAAGCACGGAGAGGAAGTGGATCTGCTCGTCTGGCAGAAAACCGACCTCGGATTCAAGGTCATCATCGATAACCAGTACTCCGGTCTGCTCTACAAGAGCCAGATATTCCAGTATATCCATACAGGCGACAAGCTGAAGGGCTACATCGGACGAGTACGCCCAGACGGAAAGATAGACGTTACCCTGCAGAAGACCGGCATGGAACAGACTGCCGATTTCGCTGAAACCCTCTACCAGTACCTGCTCGACAATGACGGGGAATGCAATCTGGGCGACAAGAGCGAGGCAGACGATATCTACGAGCGATTCCACGTAAGCAAGAAAGTATTTAAGCGTGCCATCGGAGATCTCTACAAGAAGCGACTCATCACCGTGAGCCCGATGAGCATCCGATTGGCATAACACATTTTTTTAATTATTATATGGCAACAGTTGACGACAAGAAGATCATCTTCTCAATGGTGGGTGTATCTAAGATTATCCCACAAAACCAGAAACAGATTCTGAAGAACATCTACCTAT
>ERZ1023886.123-NODE-123-length-34413-cov-67.340299_pt1 | contig 34413 bp, 23 predicted proteins | sample MGYA00380395_ERZ1023886 | MGnify/ENA primary metagenome ERZ1023886 (study PRJEB33179, sample SAMN07449002) | human gut metagenome | biome: Human-gut; feature: Human associated habitat; material: Faeces | host: Homo sapiens | place: India: Bhopal | collected... | reverse complement strand
ACGACATCAAGTAACCTCATCTGTTAAGAACTGAATCTATAAGATAATTGTTTCTAAGAGTGTTACTGATGTAACAGTGCAACATAAATGGTAGCCGATGAACGATATTTTATGATATATTGTATCGTTTGTCGCTACCTTTGCACCAGCAAAAATAGAAACAATAACGCTAACAAATATGAATAAATCATCAAAATTATCAATTATCCCGGTGATGCTCTGTTTCTTCGCCATGGGATTTGTAGATTTGGTAGGTATCGCCTCCAACTACGTAAAGGAAGATCTCAACCTCAATGATTCGACAGCCAATCTGTTTCCATCCCTGGTATTCTTCTGGTTTCTCATCTTCTCGGTTCCTACGGGAATCCTGATGAATAAGATAGGTAGAAAGAAGACGGTACTTCTGTCTTTGCTTGTTACCGTTATCTCCCTCCTTTTGCCTATCTTTGGCGAAAACTTTGAACTGATGCTCGTGTCGTTCTCATTGCTCGGCATCGGAAATGCCTTGATGCAGACATCCCTGAACCCTCTGGTTTCAGTGGTGACATCAGGTCAGAACCTGGCATCCACATTGACCTTCGGTCAGTTTGTCAAGGCGATAGCTTCCTTCCTGGCACCATACATTGCCATGTGGGGCGCCATTGCAAGCATTCCTACCTTCGGTCTGGGCTGGCGCATTCTCTTCCCAATCTATATGATTATCGGAATTGCAGCTACCTTCTTCCTGGCAGGAACTCCTATCGAAGAAGAGAAGGATAGTGGTAATGCATCTGGTTTCAGCGATTGCTTCAAGTTGCTCGGCAAACCTATCGTGTTGCTTTCATTCATCGGTATTATGTGCCATGTGGGTATCGATGTAGGTACCAACACCACAGCTCCAAAACTTCTGATGGAGCGTTTGGGATGGACCCTGAATGATGCAGCCTTCGCCACATCGCTTTACTTCATCTTCCGTACCATCGGATGTTTCACGGGTACTGCTTTCCTTCGCATGATGAAGACCCGCACTTTCTTTGTCATCAGCGTTGTGATGATGGCTTTGAGTATGGTATGTATGTTTATAGGTACGAGCAGGGAAATGCTTTATATCGCCATCGCTTTGGTAGGATATGGCAACTCTAATGTCTTCTCTATGATTTTCTCTCAGGCTCTGCTTGCTTTGCCAGAGAAGAAGAATGAGGTGAGTGGATTGATGATCATGGGTCTTTTCGGTGGTACCATCTTCCCATTGTTCATGGGATTCGCCAGCGATACCTTCGGTCAGGTAGGTGCCGTGGCAGTCATGGCTGTAGGAGTTGTTTATCTCTTCACTTATATCCGTAAGTTATAATAAGATCATTCACAAGCGTTTATATCATATATATTTAATAAAGTATATATTTAATAAGGTGTAATTATGGAAACAAAGAATTTAAATACAAAATATTGCGTAGGTTTGGGTGAGATTCTTTTTGATGTTCTCCCTACAGGTTCTCAATTAGGTGGTGCTCCTGCCAATTTCGCCTATCACGCTGGCCAGCATGGTCTGCATTCTGTAGCCGTCAGTGCGATAGGTAAGGATGCCTTGGGCGATACAGCCCTTCGTATTCTCGATGAGAAGAAGTTGAAGTATGTGATGCCAGTGGTAGATTATCCTACAGGCACTGTTCAGGTGCAGCTCGATAAAGAGGGTGTTCCTACATACGATATCAAGACGGGTGTGGCTTGGGATAACATTCCATTCACAGATGATATCAAGGAAATTGCTGCCAATGCTGGTGCTGTTTGCTGGGGCTCTCTGGCTCAGCGCAGTGAAGTTAGCCGCAAGACCATCTATACATTCCTTGATCATACTCCAGAGGATTGCTTGAAGATCTTCGATATCAATCTCCGTCAGAACTTCTATACTCCAGAGGTGATTACCGAGAGCCTGAAGCGCTGCAATGTTTTGAAGATTAACGATGAGGAGTTGATTACCATCGGCCGTCTCTTCGGTTATCCAGGTTTGGATATCGAAAACAAGTGCTGGTTGATTCTCGGCAAGTACAATCTCGATATGCTCGTGTTGACCTGCGGTGTAAACGGCAGCTATGTATTTGCTCCAGGTGTGAAGTCATTCCAGGAGACTCCAAAGGTTGAGGTGGCTGATACCGTGGGTGCAGGTGATAGCTTCACCGGTACTTTCTGTGCCAGCATCCTGAAGGGCAAGAGCATCCAGGAGGCACACGAACTTGCCGTTAAGGTAAGTGCATACGTTTGCACCCAGAATGGTGCAATGCCGGTCATCCCTGAGGAATATACTAAGTAATCCCCCTCTATTGGTATGGCATAAAAAGTGCAAAAAGAGTTATATTGGTTTTTAGAGAATAGTTGATATTAAGTTTATGTTATTAGGAAAGCTGCCACCTGTTCGTGAAGAATGGGTGGCAGTTTCTTTTTTTTATTGTGAAATAAAACAAAAAAAGTCGGTTGTTTGGAATTAAAATGATACCTTTGCTTATTGTTATTGATATGACAGTTGAATAGTTAAGGAAAGCAGTTTGATTTTGAGACAGGTAATCATCATAATATTATTGTGCTTGGCAGGTATCGCGGATATTTGCCAGGCACAAGTGCGTTCTGACAGTTCCTGTGTTTCGGGCATTCCTGCAAGTTCTGAAAATCCAGAAATTCCTGATTTCGAGAAATGTTTCCGCATCTTGGAAAAGAATCGCCGTACCTACAACCGGTACAACGACAGTATCTTCCTGATCAAGGACCATGTGGCTTGGATCAACTTCTTCAAGCATCGGGCATTGAAGAATGCACAGCTCTTTGCGGTCAACAAGAAAATCATATCCTCCATGACCGATTATTTCAAGCAGGATAAGAAACTGATTCCCCACGAGGCGTATCGGAATTTGTGCAGCGGTTTGCAGAAACTGTATGCTGATGGAAAGATAGACCCCTTTCTGGGCAACCAGCTCTGCGATATCCTCCTGGAATATTATGGCAGCGGAAGATGCCCGGATTCGAAGAACTATGCCGGACTGGTAGATGTCTTCAAGGGTGAATTCCTGTATGAAATCTTTACTCTTGGTAAGGATTCCCTGGTTTTGCACCAGTCTTATCACTATCTGAAGCGTTCTATTCGGGAAGACCGGTTCCGCTCGCCTAATTACGTGGAGTCTTGTCTTGTGGCGTTGGATAACCTGACTGTTACCAACTGGCTATATTACAAGATGCAGACCGTAGCGGAGTTCCGTGCTCTGGTAGAAGAACACAAAATTCTCCTCCGCTTGCCCCATACCTATCTGATTATGCGCGAAAAAGATTACCAGCGTCAGCAGGAAAAGGTAGAGCATGCCGAAGAAAGCCTGGTGCGCAATGTGTATCTTGCCGATACCACCATCCTGGAAAAGCAGCATGCCGACTCCCTGATGCAGATCATCGTGGCCCGGAATCTTGCCGACCCACATCTGTCGGGTCTCTCTTACTCCCGCACCCTGGTGATGCAGATGATGCTGGGACAGATTACGGCGAAGGAGGCAATGAAGATGGTGAGAAGGAAATACAACAGGGAAGTGATGAAGAATATCTATGACAAGCGCTATGATAGCGAGGAACTGCAGAAGGTGCTGATGCCTTTTATGAATTACTTCTATCTGAATGACGTGGCGGATGTTCCTTATCGCAAGAAGCGGGCTGCGGTGAAGAAGATGTGCGAGGCTATTGTTACCATCTATCATCTTCGCCAGGACCAGCAGGCTGATAATACGTATGTGAAGTATCTGAATATTCTTGCTACCTATCCACGTGCCATTAAATATCTCACGGAGAAGGAACGTATCTATTATCTCAACGAGTTGAATGTGGCTACCCAGGTTACCACCTATGCCCATTCGTTGCATGTGGCGATGATTGCCCAGAAACTGATGGAGGGTATCCTGGCCTATCAACCCGAACTGGTGAAAGACGTGCTGGGTGAAAGGAGAAATGGAAAGGTGTTTTTGGATACCAAGAAGTGCATGGACTTTATCTTTGAGGCTGCGATGTATCACGACATCGGCAAGAACGCCATCATCTCGGTGGTGAACAACGATTTTCGACCGCTTACTGATGAGGAGTTTGCCATCATCAAGAAGCATCCTGCTCTGGGTGCCGAACTGCTGAAGATAGCCCCTTCGCTTTATGAGAAGTTTCGTGATACCACTCTGGGTCACCATAAATGGTATAATGGCAAGGGTGGTTATCCGAAGGATTTCGATAACACAAAGTCGCCTAAGCGAATTCTGATAGACATCATCACCCTGAGCGACTGCATGCAGGCTGCCACCGAACGCATTGGTCGCAATTACAAGAGCGGAAAGAACTTTGATAGGGTGATGGAAGAATTCAGAAGGGATGCCGGAACCCGATACAATCCCGATCTTGTGAATTTCATAGATGCCCACCAGGATGTGGCACGTGATTTGGCGGCGCTTATCAACGAGGGGTGGGTGGACATCTACTTTGATATCTATAGCAGGTTTATGAGATGATATGCTATAGGATTGATAAAAAACAGAAAATAAGGGTGATGTACAAATTTACGGAAAATTGATGCTTTTAAATTTGCAAGTTACAAAAGAATGAAATGGTACAATAATGGTAAAATAATTAGATGATAAAGTTATGTTGAATAATTTAAAATTAAACAAACGCAATATATTTTTGGTTTTGATAGGAATGTATGCATTCATATCAATAATTGACTATTGGTTTCTGTATCGTTTTGTTCATGTTGGACAACTATTTGATTTCGGAAGAGCACCAGAATTTATATATTCTCATCTATCTCCATTATTCTATGCATCGAGAAGAAATCTTTATTGGTATTATTCTGCTTTGGCAGGAATATATTTGCTTATCATATATATGATGAATAAACGGACTAAAGTAAATATGGATATCTTTATGGGCAAAGTATTCTGTTTTTTATTGATTGTTTTAGCCAATCTTAGGTTTTTGGGGGATCTTACTAATATAAACATTTGGCATCCATTTCAATACCATTTAGTCATAACCTTTCCATCGTATATAATATTGATGCTTGTAGGATATATTTTGAGACAAGTACTTAGCAGGAAGACTGATATAAACGTCTTATTTGAAAAAAAAAACGAATAAGACAATATGTCGCAAACTTTTGATGGTAGTGCTGTTGTATACTATGTATATATATATAAGTGTTTCTGTCTTGTTTTGGTTTTTGTTAATTGTTCTCACTGCGGGAAAAGTAGATATTGCTCATGTTAATTACAACATAATTGGTTTTTTCACAACAGTCAGCGCAGAATATATGTGGTTCAAATACTTTGCTTTAGTATGGCTTCTAGTTGTTAGTATCTTCTTTTGGTATATTTGTCACTCTTTTTATAAACATGGAAAAACTGCAAAGAATATTAGTTTGTGCAAAAAAGGAGCGTTAACTGTAGTTTGTATTAAATTTTTCGAAGCTTCCTTTGTTGAAGGGTCCCCGCTTTGGGTAAATTTTCAGTCAATGAATGTTCTCCCTACTTTTCTCTTGTTATGGGCTAGTATTGAAATTTTTTTTGCCTGTTTGGATACTTCGGAAAAGAGCTTATTAACACATCTGAGGTAGCAGCCCAAATAGGCATTTGCTACCTATATGACATTTATGGCAAAGATGTCATAAAGGAGGAAATTCCTTTCAACATTATAGAGTTTCAACATAGCTGGCTGATGGAGGGAAGCTTACCACCAGATAGTTACGGTGGTGTTGCCTCTATTTATATAGCTAAAAAAGATGGAATGGTTATACACTATATGCATGAGGAGTGAGAAATAAAAAAAGCTCAAGGCTGATAGCCCTGAGCTTTTTTATGTGTGTCGGGCATGACACTAACCTAGTTGGTGCAAATTTGTTGACTTCCAGTCATCAATCGTCCCCGTCTTAGACGAGAAGTTGCAGCCTATCTGGTAAATCGTTCTGTTGTCTGCAGCATACTCACGGGCATATCCTTTTCCCTCGATTTGCTTCAAGGCTTCAGACGCAGAACCATCACGCTTAAACTCGAAGATATACACAAACTTGGGTGTCTCAACAATACAGTCAACTCGTCCTTCACTTTGCTCCTTTTCTGTTAGAACGGTAAAACAGCTTATCATGCGGATAACCAGGTAGAAGGTATATTGAAAGTATCGCTCTTTTTCCCGCTCGTCATCCTTGCGTCGTTGGCTATAGGGTATGCTGGCAAAGAAAGAGGTGAGTAGTTTCTCCAACTTATCGCAATCTCCTACCTTCATTGTGTTTACTACCTCTAGAATCCATGCGTCAGGCGATTCCTTTGGCTTCAGATAGTTGGCTGCCACCATGGTTACGAATCCTGATTTTACTTCATCGTTTGGAAAATCCAAAAGATAGGAATCGGTATCCATATTCCAATCCTTAATGGTGAGATAACCACTCTGGTAAATCATTGGTAGGGGAGCCTCTGTATCTGCCTTGTAATCTATAAAACTGCTGGTAGGATAAAATTTCCCTGTCAGTTCATTGAGGTTTTCGTCGAAGTGAGCTAGTAAACGGACCAGATAGGTAGGCGAACCTGTACGGAACCAGAAATCACTCAGAATTTTCTTGCTCAGTGAGTTCAATATACTGAAAGGATTGTAGATGTCGAGCATGCTTGGGCTGAAATGATAACCATCATACTTGCGCTTGAGCCGATATTTCATCTCATCCTTAGATACTTTATATCTTTCAGCCATTGCTTTGATTTGCTCATCAAAAACAGAATATAGCTCTTCTTCCGTGATGCCGCAAAGAGCTTCGTAGCGGTCATCCATGCTGATGTCGTCAGGCTGGTTGAAACCGCTGAATACGCTTACTTGCGAGAACTTGGTGACACCAGTTAATAGCACGAATTTCAAATCTCTGTCAGCAGCCTTGAAGACACTGTAGAAACCTTTCATGATTTCGCGATGCCGGTCTTCCAGCAAACGTTCGTTGCCTTCAGAATCGAAGGTCTTTAACCCTGTGTCCAAAACATCCAGTAAAGGCTTGTCGTATTCGTCGATCAGGACAACGGCCCCCAGTCCTGTCTTTTCGTGAGCAGCTTTCAAAACAGCCATGAATCGGTCTCCCAAGGTGTTGGCCAAAGGGCCTCTACCATAAATTAGTTCGTGGGTTTCAACAAAAGTCTGCAAGGTCTTTTCCAATTCGCCTGCTTGAGTGAAATCCTTGCCGTTGAAATCTATATGGAACACAGGATATTGTTTCCATTCTTTTTCTAACTGTTCGATGGCAAGTCCTTTAAACAGTTCTTTCTTTCCTTGGAAGTAGCATTCCAGGGTAGAAATCAACAATGACTTTCCGAATCGTCTTGGACGACTCAGAAAATATATATTCCCATTGTGTACTAAATCATAAATCAATTCTGTCTTGTCAAGATAGACATAATTGTCATTTCTGATTTTTCCAAAATCTTGTATTCCTATAGGATATTTCATATTGTTGCTTTTTATTGAATTTTTGGCAAAGTTACGAAAAAAAATGGTATCTGCAAAATAATGCGGTATAAATATGTCTTTATTTTCAGATAAAAACAACCTTGGTGGAAAACAGGTTCTTATACCGAAAAAAGCTCAAGGCTGATAGCCCTGAGCTTTTTTAATATCATGATTTCTGTATCATTACTTCTGGCACTCTGTGCAAGGAGTCCAAGGCTTCAACTGCTTGAAGAAGTCATTGCCCTTGTCATCTACGAGGATGAATGCTGGGAAGTCCTCTACGGTAATCTTCCAGATTGCCTCCATACCAAGCTCAGGGTACTCTACGCACTCGATGCTCTTGATAGAACTCTTAGAGAGAACGGCAGCTACACCACCGATAGTACCGAGGTAGAAACCACCATGCTTCTTGCAAGCCTCTGTAACAACATCGCCACGGTTACCCTTGGCAATCATTACCAAGCTAGCGCCGTGATCCTGGAACTCATCTACGTATGGGTCCATACGGTTGGCTGTGGTAGGTCCCATAGAGCCACATGGATAACCCTCTGGAGTCTTGGCTGGACCAGCATAGAGGATAGGGTGGTTCTTGAAGTACTCTGGCATCTCCTCGCCAGCATCCAAGCGAGCCTTGAGCTTAGCGTGAGCGATGTCACGAGCCACGATGATGGTACCCTTCAAGTTAACACGGGTGCTTACAGGATACTTGCTCAACTCAGCACGAACTGCGTCGATACCCTTGTCGAGGTCAATCTCGATACCCTTGGTACCCTCACCTGGGTTGCGGAGCTCCTCAGGAATCAACTCTGTTGGGTTCTCATCCATCTTCTCCAACCAGATACCGTCCTTGTTGATCTTAGCCTTGATGTTACGGTCGGCAGAGCAGCTTACACCCATACCGATAGGGCAGCTGGCACCATGACGTGGCAAACGGATGACACGGATATCGTGAGCCAGATACTTACCGCCAAACTGTGCACCCAGACCAATCTTGTGAGCCTCTTCGAGGAGCTTGTTCTCCAAGTCGATGTCACGGAAGGCACGACCAGTCTCATCACCTGTAGTAGGCAACTCGTCGTAGTACTTGATAGAAGCCAACTTCACGGTAAGGAGGTTCTTCTCAGCAGAAGTACCACCGATGACGAAGGCGATGTGGTAAGGAGGACATGCAGCTGTACCCAGACTCTTCATCTTCTCTACGAGGAATGGGAGCAATGTGCCCTCGTTCTGGATAGTAGCCTTGGTCATAGGGTAGAAGTAGGTCTTGTTGGCAGAGCCACCACCCTTAGCTACCATTACGAAGCGGTACTCGTCACCCTCTGTAGCCTCGATATCAATCTGAGCAGGCAGGTTGCAACGGGTGTTCACCTCATCATACATATTGAGAGGAGCGTTCTGAGAGTAACGCAGGTTGTCCTGTGTAAAGGTGTTATATACACCCAGGCTCAAAGCCTCTTCGTCCTCGAAGTCGGTCCATACACGCTGACCCTTCTCGCCGTGGATGATAGCAGTACCTGTATCCTGGCAGAATGGAAGGATGCCCTTAACGGCAGTCTCTGCATTGCGGAGGAACTGGAGAGCAACATACTTGTCGTTCTCTGAAGCCTCTGGGTCGCTGAGAATCTTAGCTACCTGGAGGTTGTGCTCACGACGGAGCTTGAACTCTACGTCGTGGAAACCCTGCTGTGCCAGCAAAGTAAGAGCTTCCTTAGAAACCTTGAGGATAGTCTTACCCTCGAACTCTGCTGTACTTACGCCTTCCTTAGAGATAAGGCGATACTCTGTCTTGTCCTCTCCAATCTGGAACATTGGAGCATACTTAAAATCTGGAGTTTTTGCCATAATGTTTTTTGTTCTTTAAAAACTGTTGAAATATTCAATATATTCTTTTTCCTATTTTAATAGCCGAAGATTTCTTCCTGAGAGAGACGCTTGATTGGCGCAATCTTCTCCAGGCTCTTCATATCGAGATTCTTCTCGTCACCAAGAATGATGATGCGATGAGGCTTGCCCACGATGTTCTGCTTCTCGAAGTTGGTCACATCCTGCAGGGTGAGCGATGGAATCTGCTCGTAGTAGAGCTTGGTGGCATCATAGTCGATACCCATCAGCTTGGCGTTGAGGTAGGCATTGATAACGCCATCCTTCGTTACGCGGCGGCTCTGGATTGACTTCATCAGACTCTGCTTGGCGAGGTTGAATGATGCCTCGTTCTGTGGCAGGTTGTTTGTGATTTCATCAAACACGTGGATGCAGTCCATCATCTTGTCGGTCTGCGAGATGATGTGCTTCACGAAGTAATCCTTCTCATCCTTGCGGGTTGGAGTAAGGTAAGAAGCCGATGCGTTGTAAGCCAGACCACGGGTTTCGCGGAGTTCCTGGAAGACGATGGCATTCATGCCGCCACCGAAATACTCGTTGAAGAGAGAAACCAGTGCCCCGTCGTTCACGCTGCTCTTCTTGCCCTCGTTCTGGTAATAGCGCAGATAGATGTTCTTTGCCTCGTATGGAGCAATGTAAATCTCGTTCTGCTTGATTTCTTCCATCTTATACTCCTTGCCTTCTGGCACGGCGGCGAGCTTCTTGGCTGTCTTGTGCTCCTTGGCAAGCATGGCGTTCAACTGCTTCTCGCTGTATGGACCGTAGTAGGTTACGGTGTGCTCCATGTTGTTCAGTCCGCCCAGCAGGTTCACGAGCTCCTGTGGGTCCATCTTGCGCAGGTCGGCTGTCTTGATGGCGTTGCGGATTGGGTTGTAGGCACCGTATGTGCTGTAAGCCCAGAGATAGCTGAAGTTCGACTGCTGGTTTGTCTTGGCATCGGTCTGCATCTTCTCGATGAGGTCGATAAACTGGTTCCAGGAATTCTTGTCGGCCTTGGCATGGTGCAGGATTTCCTCCATCAGGTTGAGGGCAGCAGGAAGATTCTCGTTCAGACCGTTCAGATTAATCTGCAGGGTCTTGGAACCCTGTACGATGCTGTAGTTGCAAGCCAGCTTGTAGAATGCCTGCTTGATGGCTGATACACTCTTCTTGTCGGTGCCGATATAGTTGAGATACTGCGCTGCATAGCTGTAGCGGATGTCGTCTTCATCACCAAACTCATAGCGGAAGGTGAGGTTGAAGAGGTCGTCCTGCGTGTTCTGCTTGTAGATGAGCGGCAGCTTCTTGCTGGTCTTGGTCACTGTGAGGTCTTTCTTGAAGTCGAGGAACTGAGGCTGGATGTCTGGAACCTTGGCATTCTTGATTTCCTTCACGAAGTCACTCTCATACTCGCGGTTGGCTGGGATAGGAGTGATGGCTGGCTTCTCTATCTTCTTCAGGGTAGTATCTTCGCCCATTCTCTTATAAACGCAGACGAAGTTATCGTCGCGCAGATACTTCTTGGCGAAGTCAACGATATCCTGCTTGGTCAGCTTGCTCTGTCGGTCGAGCTTGCTGGCTACATCTTCCCATTTCTGGTCGTTGATGAAGGCATCCACCATGATGTTGGCACGCTCCTCGTTGTCGTCCAGACTCTTGTAGTAGTTCAGCTTCTTGTTGGCGATGACCGATGGCAGCAGGTCGTTGTCGAACTCGCCACGGCGCAGCTTCGCCATCTCGTCGAGGAGCAGGGCACGAGCCTCTTCCAGCTTCTGGTCCTTGTTAGGAGTACCGGCTACGATGAAGGCTGAGTAATCGTGCAGACCATAGGTAAAGGCGCTGGCTGCAGCTATCTTCATCTGCTGCTCCAGGTCTACCTCCATCAGTCCTGCCTTTCCGTTGGTCAGCATTTCGCTGATTACGTCGAGCACATCGTTTTCCTTGTCGTTGGCTCCCTTGAACTTCCAGGCAAGCATCACGTTTTCTGCATCCTTGCCCACCACGGCTGTATCCTTCACGGCTGTGAGGTCTGGCTGTGCGCTGAACTCAGGACGTGAGAGGTTGTCGCTCTTCTTCCATGAACCGAAGTACTTGTCAATGATAGCGATGGTCTGGTCTGGGTCGAAATCGCCCGACATGCAGATGGCCACATTGTTTGGCACATAGTAGCGGTGGAAATAGTTCTGGATATTGATGATGCTAGGATTCTTCAGGTGTTCCTGCTCGCCGATGGTGGTCTGGGTACCGTAAGGGTGGGTAGGGGTAAGAAGTTTCCAGAGGGCAGCAAACTCCTTGGTGTTGTCGCTTGCCATGGAGATGTTCTTCTCCTCATACACAGCCTCCAGCTCGGTGTGGAAACCGCGGATTACCATGTTCTGGAATCGGTCGCTCTGCACCTTTGCCCAGTTCTCTATCTCATTGTTCGGGATGTTCTCCACATAGCAGGTCACATCGTTTGAAGTAAAGGCATTGGTGCCCTGGCTTCCGATGCTCGCCATCAGTTTGTCATACTCGTTAGGGATATTGTATTTGGCAGCCAGCTGCGAGATGGAGTCAATCTCGTGGTAAGCCTGCTTGCGCTGAGCCGGGTCGGTGAGCTTGCGGTAGCTCTCATATTTGCGGGTAATCTCGTCGAGATATGGCTTCTCCTTGGCATGGTCGGTGGTGCCGAATTTCTGGGTACCCTTGAACATCAGGTGCTCCAGATAGTGGGCAAGACCCGTGGTTTCGGCAGGATCGTTTCTAGAACCGGTCTTCACTGCAATGTTAGCCTGCAAGCGAGGCTTCTCCTTGTTCACCGACATATACACCTTCAATCCGTTGTCGAGGGTATAGATGCGGGTTTTCATGGCATCACCCGCTACGGTGGTGTAATGAAAGTCCTTGGCTGTGGCGTTGAGGCTTCCCATCAGGATAGCCGCCATCAATACATGTTTTAAAGTCATTTTTAATGATGAACTGTAAACTATAAATTATTAATTATCAATTAATTCTCGTAATCCACTTCCTGGTTGAGGCTGTTCACGAAGTTTCTGAACACATCTTCTTCCACATCGCCCATGGCGTATTCCTTCTCGGCATCCTTCTTGATTTCTGCAATCCAGGAACGGCGTGCCTTGATGTAGTCTTCGTGGATGCGGTTGGCATCTTCCAGTGTGATTTCGCTGATGCCGTAATAGTCGCACACCATTTTGTAGGTCCATGCCCATTGATACTGGCGATAGTTGGCATCGATTTCCTCAAATCGCTCGATGAGCTGCTGGATGCTGTCGATGGTGCCATCCTGCAGGTCGTTGACGATGCGCTCTTCCTCGCTCACTGGCAGCAGGAGTCCTGAAAGGTCATCCCAGTCGCCGATGCCGGTCTGGGTGGCTGGAGGGGTGATGGAAGGGTCGCGCTTGAGTACTCTCTTCAATACGGCACCCATGTAGATGCGCAGGGCGATGTCGTAGTACTTGATGCCCTTGTGCAGCGATGAGGCTGGGATGATGTACTCATGATAGAGATACTGCGATACGTTGTCGCCCGTCACCTCGCGCAGACTTTCCAGAATCTTCTTTCCCTTCAGGATCTCGCCCACGGAGAAAGGAGAGAGCCAGTCGAAGTTCACGATGCTCTTGCGGTTTTCCTGTGCACGGAGGTCACGCTTAGGCCATTTCTTGATGTCACGGTACAGACCCACGGTGGTGATGTTTCTGCCTGGAATGAGGAACATCTTGTCGCCATCGGCTATCAGATAGGCAAATGGCAGGTTGCGGGTGTTAGGGTGGTGCATCAGCTTGCCGAAGCATACCGAGAACGAACCCAGGGTGGCTGGCATCAAGAGATAGGCTCCACTGGCTGTCTTAGAACCGCGCTCCAGAATGCCCCAGTGCATAGGACCCATCTTGTAGGCATGGTTGCTGAAGTTGGTGGCTGACCCAGCATTATAGAATGAGAACATGCCGCCGATGAGCAGACTGCTCTTATGATGCGATGCGGTGAATGGACCACAGAAGGCGGCACAAGCCTCGCCGTTGCTCATGTAGCTGTTGGCGAAGAAGATAGAGGTGGATGCCGTAAAACCGTTGCTCAGCTGGCACGCCTCGCCCACGTAGCAATCCTGTATCTTCACGCTGTTGATAACCGAAGCGCCCTCGGCGATGATTGAGTTCTCGGCAATGACGCCGGTGCCGATATATACGTTGCCATGGGCAGAACCGAGCAGCGTACAGTCGCTGAGACGTGCTGCACCGTTCACTTCGCAGAAGTCGTTGATGATGCAGTTGGTTATCTCCTTGGTATTGACAATCTTCACATTGTTGCCTATCTGACCTCTTTCTGGCATCTTGTTGTCGATATCGGTCTTGATGAGCTGGCGAATCTTCTCCTTCAGATCCTTGTCAGAGAAATGCTTCACCATGAAGGCAGCAAGCTGACTGTTCAGGTCGCTGAACAGAATCACGTTGCCTTCGCCCACCTCGTTGAGCACGCTCACCAGGTTTCCCTCGCCATAGGTGGCACCCTCGGTGGTCTCCATGGTCGAGATGTTCGAGATGTAGCAGTCGTCACCGATGGTATAGTTGTTGATGAAATTGCCCACGTTTTCGATGAGGCAATCATCTCCGATGGTCACGTTGCGAAGGGTGGCATTGTTGATGCCAGCATGCTTCACGAATCCTTGGCTCACCTCCACATTCTTGTTGAAGGCACCGATATTTACCTCGCCATAGAGCATCACGCGGTGCATGAAGTTTGGCTTGAAATCTTCTGCAACATTAACGGATGTCCAGTCTTCTGCCCAACAGTCGTTGCTCTTGAGTACCTCGATTTCCTCGGAGGTCAGAGGTCTGTAGTCATTCATTGTTGATACGTTTTTGGGTGAATGTTTATTCGTAATCCTGGTACAGAAAGTCGTTGTATGGGTATTTCTGTACGTGGAGCTCTCTTACTTTTTTGTATAGCACTTCGCGGAACTCGTCGATGTTCTCCTTGTTCTTTGCCGAGATGAAGAGACAGTCGTCGTTGAGTTTCGCCATCCATGTCTTCTTCAGGTCTTCCAGCGGAATGTTTTCCTTTTCCATCGGGGTCAGGTCGTCCTCTTCCTTCTCCACCCATGAGTAGTTATCTATCTTGTTGAAGATAATCATCGATGGCTTGTCGGCGCATTCCAGTTCCTCTAGTGTCTTCTCTACCACCTGAATCTGTTCCTCGAAGTCTGGGTGCGAGATGTCAACCACGTGCAGCAGCAGGTCTGCCTCTCGGGTCTCATCCAGTGTACTCTTGAAGGAATCCACCAGGTCGGTAGGCAATTTGCGGATGAATCCCACGGTGTCGGCAAGGAGGAATGGCAGGTTGTCTACCACCACCTTTCTCACGGTGGTATCGAGTGTGGCAAAGAGCTTGTTCTCTGCAAACACCTCGCTCTTGCTGAGCAGGTTCATGATGGTGGATTTTCCCACGTTGGTATATCCCACCAGCGCCACACGGATCATTCTTCCGCGGTTCTTTCGCTGGGTAGTCTTCTGCTTGTCGATTTCGGCGAGTCGTTCCTTGAGCAGACTCATTCTGCCGAGGATGATACGGCGGTCCATCTCAAGCTGGGTCTCACCTGGTCCACGCAAACCCACGGAACCCTTTCCGCCACCCGAGCCGGAACCACCACCCTGACGCTCCAGGTGGGTCCAGAGTCGCTGCAGGCGTGGAAGCATGTAGCGATACTGTGCCAACTCTACCTGGGTCTTGGCAGCTGCGGTCTGGGCACGCATGGCGAAAATATCGAGAATCAGGGAAGTACGGTCGAGAATCTTCACCTGCAGTTCCTGCTCGATGTTTCTGATCTGCTTGGCCGAAAGTTCATCGTCAAAGATGACCATACCGATTTCTCTGTCTTCCTCTTCCTCGTCCTTGATATATTGTCTGATTTCCTCCAGCTTACCCTTTCCCACGTAGGTGGTCTGGTTAGGAGCCACCACCTTCTGTGTGAATCGCTTCACGGTGACGGCACCTGCGGTATCGGCAAGAAACTCCAACTCGTCGAGATATTCCTTGGTCTTGGCCTCGTCCTGTGTCTTGGTGATAAGACCCACGAGCACAGCGGTTTCCGCCTTGACCTCTGATATAACAAATTCTTTCATTCTTTCAATTCAATATTTACTAAGTTGCAAAGGTAATAAAAAAACTCTATCCTATATATAAATAAGGTGTAAAATTATGTTTTTTTTATGTTTTCCGGGTTCTTGGCTATCGTTTCAAGTGTAGATGATGCAGGTAAAGAGGGCTTGAATTTTCTGTTTTGGAGCGTCAAAACTTGCAAACGTTTACGTTGTTTTTTGAATGAAAAGTATTGTTTTATTTGATTTATATCAATATTTGTCGTACTTTTGCAAGCGGAATTAGAAAACTGATTTTCAAAACGCAAATCATAACTACATAAAAACACAAACTGCTGAAACATTCAAAAACTTCAAAAGCCTCGACGGGAGTCGGGGCTTTTAAGTTGATGGACTTTTTTTCTGGACTCATTTCCCCTGATTTTGTACCTTTTTGCACTAATTTGAAGGACTTTGCTTATATTTTAACGAATAATACCACTTTTATTCCGCAAAAAACATTATTTTTGCAGTGTAGAATGAACAACCTATATAATAAACAAATAAAATGAAGCAAAAAAGTTTCTTGAGTGGTATTTTGTTGCTCTGTGCTGTCTGCGCTCAGGCAAACAACTATACCGTGACTTCTCCTGATGGCAAACTCGCCGTGAATGTGGAGTGTAAGGAAGGCAAGGCTTTCTATACAGTGGATTACAAAGGTAAGCAGATGCTCGGCGCTTCAGCTCTGGGATTGGTAGCCAACTATGGCGACTTCTCGCAGAACCTGAAGATGGGTGCCCTCAAGAGTGAGAAGAAGCATCTGGCTTACAAGATGACCCGTATCAAGAAAGAGAAAATCGAGAAAGATGCCTATGAGGCTACTTTCGGATTCATCAATAGCAAGAAGGATTCCATGACTCTCCGTCTGCATGTTTCCAACAACGACATCGCCTACAAGTATGAGATGATTCGTCCTAAGAACGACAATCCTAAGTCGGTGATTATCTATAATGAGGTGAGCGGTTTCAACTTCCCTGAGAAGACCACCACTTTCCTCTGTCCTCAGATTACTCCGATGACCGGTTGGGAGCGCACCAAGCCTTCTTACGAAGAGGAATACACTCCGGATGCTCCGATGAACGCGAAGTCGCAGTTTGGTGTGGGCTATACCTTCCCTTGCCTCTTCAAGGTAGGCAACGACGGTTGGGTACTGGTCAGCGAGACGGGTGTTTCGAGCGCTTATCCAGGCTGCCGTCTTTCTGATTACGAACCAGGCAAGGGCTATACCGTAGCCTTCCCTCAGAAGGGCGAGAACAATGGCTTCGGTTCTGAATTTGCCGGCATTCCATTGCCGGGCGAAACTCCTTGGCGCACCATCACCGTGGGTTCTTCGCTGGCTCCTATCGTAGAGACCACCATCCCTTACGATGTGGTTGAACCATTGTACGAGGCAAGTCAGACTTACAAGCCATCCCGCTATACCTGGAGCTGGCTCATCTGGCAGGACAATTCCATTAACTATGACGACCAGGTGAAGATGGTGGATGTTGCTGCTGCCCAGGGTTACGAAGCCATCTTGGTGGATAACTGGTGGGACAAGCAGATTGGCAGAAAGCGCATCGAAGAGTTGAGCAAGTATGCCAAGAGCAAGAAGGTAAGCCTGATGCTCTGGTACAATTCCAACGGTTTCGAGAATGATGCTCCTCAGACTCCTCGTCAGATTATGAACAATTCCATCGCCCGCAAGAAGGAGATGGCTTGGATGAAGAAGATTGGCGTGGTAGGCATCAAGGTGGATTTCTTCGGTGGCGACAAGCAGGAGACGATGAAGCTTTACGAGGATATTTTGAGCGATGCCAACGATTATGGCTTGGAGGTGATCTTCCATGGTTGCACCATGCCACGTGGCTGGGAGCGTATGTATCCTAACTATGTATCGAGCGAGGCAGCTCTGGCTTCTGAGAACGTATTTTTCACGGATTATCATGCCAAGAAAGAGGCTTTCGAGATGACGATGCATCCGTTCTCAAGAAATGCCGTAGCCAGTTTCGACTGGGGTGGTGTGATGATGAACAAGTATTTATCTAAGGATAACAAGAGCCGCCACCAGCGTTATACCAGCGATGTGTTCGAGATGGCTACTGCCATCACCAACCAGAGCAGCGTAAACTGCATCTGTCTCTATCCTAACAATTTGCTGGATGTACCACAGTGGGAGTTGGATTGGCTCAAGAATGTACCAACGGCATGGGAGGATACCAAGTTTATTGCCGGTTATCCTACCAAGTATGTGGTGGTGGCTCGCAAGTCGAGCGTAGAGAACGGTTCTGGTGCAGCGCTTACAGCTGGCAGATGGTTTGTGGGCGGTTTGAATGCTACTGACAAGCCTCTGGCTCTAACCTTGGATTTGCCGATGTTTGCGGGTAAGACCGTTACTTATATCACTGACCAGCCAAAGAAGAAGGGCGAGAAGTTCTTCACTTCTATCAAGAAGACTTTGAAGGTTGGAAAGGATGGTAAGGCAAAGGTGGTAATTCAGCCTAACGGCGGTATCATCATCGAATAATCTTCAAGTTTTAAGGGCATCGATTGCCTACGTGATAGTTTTATAGGCATCGATTGCTCACGTAAAAAAGTTTTTTTCTCGAAAAAAGTATCAAAGTCTCATTTTTGCTTGAAAAATGTGGTGTAAATACTTGATATATAAGAAAATAATAAAAATGAGACTTCTCGGTTTTTGAGCAGAGAAGTCTCATAGAAGTCTCATAGGCTTTTTTAACCCTATTTCTCCTCTATAATGATGGAAAATTGGGAAAAAGTGCCGATAGTGGTGCCAAAAGTTGCTTTTTTAGGCACTTTTGGCACCACTATCGGCACTTTTTGCTGTGTCTATGCTGTTTTTTGCTGTGCGTAGATGTTCTATGATTATGTCAATATAATCAGGATAAGTCACGGTAATGTGTCTACTTTTTCAGTTCATCAGTTGGTCTCTTTATGCCCTCCGGTTGGTCTGCTTGTGCCCGTTACACGGGCATCCGCAGCCCACCACGTGGGCATCGGAAGACCGTGTGCTGGGCAGCTATTGCCCATAGCGTGGGCAACGAGTGCCCAAATATCGGATTCGTTTTTGGGCAATATTCTTTAGGGTCTTTGCGCTGTTTAAACTGTCTTTTCTTAATGTTTCAATTGTCTTTTCTCGTGCATAGTGCTGTTTTTAATGATACTTCTATAGTATTTCATGATACTTCCATGATACTTCTTTCTGCTTTTTCCGAGAAGTCTCATTGATTGTAAATATCGATGTATCAGTAATATAATATGGATTTTCCAGCGAAAAATGAGACTATGATACTTTTTTGTAGAAAAAACTTTTATGTGCGCGCAATCGGAAAGATGCTATTTCTTTGTTTGTATTCTAACCAGGAGGTGAAGATTAGTATGGAGAAGCTTCGAATTGAGAGTGTGATGTGAACCCTAGGCTCCAAGACTTTTGTATATACAGCGTGTTATAAAGGTAAATGAAATGAATATCAAGGTTTTAGATATAGGTTTTTAGTATTGAAAAACTAGTTTTTTGAGACCATGCCTTCACATCACAACCTTGCCTTCACACAAACGTGGCAACTTTTTTTAGATTTTTTTTTGCGAATCTTCGCGAATCTTCGCGAAAGTTCAGAGTGAGCCGAAAAAATGCCGTAACTTTGCAGCGCAATTCTGGAGGACAAAAAACTGGGTGAAAACTTGGTGCTTTCGGATTTTCTTTGTAATTTAGCGGCGTAAAACGTAAAGTAGATAAAATTATGGCAGAAATAGTGAATAAATATCCTGTAGGCATACAGACTTTCGAAATGATTCGAGAGGAAGGTTACCTCTACGTGGATAAGACGAAATACATCGTGGATTTCAGAAAGAAAGGCATGAGGAATATCTTTCTGAGTCGCCCTCGGCGATTCGGAAAGTCGCTTTTTGCCTCTACTTTGCAAGCCTATTTCGAGGGTAGAAAGGAACTCTTCGAAGGACTTGCCATCGCTGATTACGAGAAGGATTGGGTGAAGTACCCAGTGCTTCATTTCGATATGAGCGGTGCTAAGCATGTTGACGGTGAGGGCTTGAAGCATTATCTCGACTTGCAGCTGAAGCCATTTGAGGAACTTTATGGCAGTGATGAGGATGAATTATACCCCAACGACCGACTGGATGGACTCGTAAAACGTGCTCACAAGCAGACTGGCAGGAAGGTGGTGGTTATCATCGACGAATATGATGCCCCTCTGCTCGATGTGGTACATGAGAAGGAAAACCTGGCAGAACTTCGTCTCATCATGCAGAACTTCTACAGTCCGCTGAAGAAACTGGGTCCTCATTTGGAATTTCTCTTTATCACGGGCATTACCAAGTTCTCGCAGCTCAGTATCTTCAGCGAGTTGAACAATCTCGACAACATCAGCATGTTTGACCAGTACTCCGCCATCTGTGGAATCAGCAAGGCCGAGCTTACCGCAGCGATGAAGCCAGATGTTGAGGCTCTGGGTAAGGCGTTAGGAGTATCTTACGAGGAGTGTCTGGAGGAATTGTGCCAATATTATGACGGTTACCATTTCAGCGAACATTCGGAGGATGTGTTTAATCCGTTCAGTCTGATAAGGGCATTGTCTGGTCAGAAGATTGGTGCCTACTGGTTTGGTTCCGGTACGCCAAGCTATCTCATCAAGGGTTTGCAGAAATATCATGTCAACGTGACTGATATCGAGCAGAAGAGCGTGAGCGTGGATGATTTCGATGTGTCGCCCGAGCAGATGACTTCAGCCCTGCCTCTGCTTTATCAGAGTGGTTATCTCACTATCAAGCAGTACAAGCCATTCACCAAGAGTTATAGGCTGGGGTATCCTAACCAGGAGGTGAAGATTGGGATGCTGAAGAGTCTGGCACCCAATTATCTTTCGCCAGTATCGGTAGATAACAACGGACTGGTGAATGAGTTTGTGGAGTTGGTTTATGATGGGGATATTGAACAGGCAATGGTTCGTTTAAAGGCATATCTCTCTAGTATATCGAATCGTTTAAGTAACAAGAATGAACGTGATTTTCAGACTGTTTTCTATCTGATATTCAATCTGATGGGTGCACTTATCAAGGTGGAAGAGGATAGTGCCATAGGCAGGGCTGATGCCGTACTCCATCTTCCTACAGCCATCTATGTGTTCGAATTGAAATATGATGGTTCTGCCGAGGAGGCCTTGAAGCAGATAGATGACAAGGGTTATCTCATTCCATATTCAGCCGATGGCAAGCGATTGTACAAGGTTGGTGTGAATTACGATAGTACCCAGCGTACTATCAGCGACTGGATTATTAAGGAAGGGTGAATTTGTCGGAGAGTCGTACCAAGTAATGTGACCATGAAAGGGTAAACTTTGGGTCAATGGTGTTGGCCAAGTTCAATTGGGTCTGCGATGTAGACCCAATCTTAGGAGAATAAACATCTGTTGTTGCACCCGCTAGGCGTCCCGGCGGATTTGAAATCCGCCGTAAAAAATGTTCGACCTATTAAACCCCGGGGATTTGTAATCCCCCAACAGCAACAAAAGGAAAAACATACTCCTTTGCTGCGGATTCCAAATCCGCAGAGCCTTAATAGGTTAGGACATTTTTTAACACCGGATTCCAAATCCGGCGGGACGCCTAGCGGACTTGCGTTCTTTGAGATTTGCTATTCGCATTAATATTTGGTAATGATTCCACGAAAGGGTAAACTTTGGAATTTCATATGCATTGCACACGATTTCTTCTTTTGCAGATTTCGTATGCGTTGCACACGAATTTGTAATCTTTAAGTTTTTCACCAAAGGCTGCTGCTATGTGGGCTAAAATGGCAAATCGTAGTTTGGCATTTCTTCTCCGAGTATGAATCCTGGAAGCATGCCTTCTTGCTGTTCTATTTTCTCCATCACCTCTATGTCTTTGATGCGATGCCGATAATTGTGGAGTATCGCCATTGATTCCAGCTCCTCTCTTCTACCCTTGCTAAGTTCCAGATACTTCTTTTCCTGGTCGATGCCCAGGAAGCGACGTCCCAGCAGATTGGCAGCGATGCCGGTGGTACTGCTGCCGGCGAATGGGTCGAGAATCCAGGCTCCTGGTTTGGTGGAAGCCAGGATGATGCGGACAAGGAGGGCGAGCGGCTTCTGTGTAGGATGCTTGCCCTGCGATTTCTCCCATCTTGCGATGGCTGGCAGACGCCATACATCCGTCATCTGCTTGTCTTCGTTCAGCCTTTTCATCAACTGGTAGTTGTAATAATGCGGCACCTTCTTCTCCTTCCTTGCCCAGATAATGAACTCGGTGGAGTAGGTGAAGTATCGGCACGAAATGTTAGGCGGCGGATTCGTTTTTGCCCACGTAATGACATTCAGAATTTTGAATCCCAGTTGCGTCAGCTTGTTTGCCACAGAGAAAATGTTGTGATAGGTTCCCGAAATCCAGATGGTACCGTTCTCCTTCAGGTGGTTGCGGCAAGCCGAAATCCACGCTTCGTTAAACTGGTCGATATGTTCGGGCGAGCCGCCCTTGTCCCATTCACCTTTATCCACGCACACCACCTTTCCGCTCTGTACGCTGATACCGCCGTTGGATAGGAAGTAAGGAGGATCGGCGAAGATCATGTCGAACTTGAAATCAAATTCGCCCATCAGCCGTATGCAGTCTCCGTGAAGGAGAGTGAAGTCATCAGCCCTATGATATATCGCCTTTTTATTCATCATTTCGGGTGCAAAGGTAATGCAAATATTTGATTTATAAATGATTAGATCATACTTTAACTTTCGTGATCAAAAAAGATCAATTCGGCAGAAAGAAAAGAAAAATTGATTAAAATGAATAAAAACAGAAAGTTTTTCGTTTATTTTTTTTGTTCTTTCTGAATATTGATGTAAATTTGCAGAGTGTTTTTTTTATACAGGCTTTAAACGAAATAAAACTTAGCGAGATATGAAACAATACGAAGCTGTAATAGAGACCTTGAAGAGGTTGGGTGGATGTGCAACATTCGGTCAGCTGAATCAGGAGGTGTTCAAGATTGAGGATTGCACATGGAATACCAAGACTCCATTTGCATCCATACGTCGTATTGTGCAAGACCGCAAGGAAATCTTTCGCATTCGTCCGGGATTATGGGCTTTGGAGGAATATAGAAGCCTCTTGGCGGATAGGGGGATTGTGGCACAAGATGTGACGAATTCGGATTCTGAGCAGGTGCAGGAATTCAATCATTCCTATTATCAGGGACTTCTGCTGTATATCGGTAACATGAAGAAACTTGAAACCTATGTTCCTGCACAGGATAAGAACAGGAGATGTATCAATGTGAAGCTGGGCGAAATCTCCACATTGACGGAAGTTCCACCATTCTCCTATCAGGAATTCGTGAATAGGAGTAGCACGATAGACGTTATGTGGTTTCAGCCTAATTCTTTGGGCAACGAGGTGATGATGCCCGATAGTTTCTTTGAGGTAGAGCATTCTACGGATATTCAGAATTCTCTCTGTAAGTTTTCTGACCTCCAGTGTTTCAATGCCCAGATGTTTATCGTGGCTGATGCCAGGCGCCATGATGAATTTATTGCCAAGTTGAGCCATGATTATTTCAAGCCTATTTCGGATAGGGTGAAATTTGTAAGTTATGACAAGCTTGATAGATATTATGAGGGGCTGATGACGCAGAGAAAGAGTTCGCTAGTTCTCTGATGATAGGATTGGCTTGTCTATATTTTCGATAAATAGAAGAGGTATTTGTATATACTAATTAGAGAGTGGTACACTTTTAAATTAGTATATACAGATGTGTCAGGTTTTTACGAATGCCTGAAATCCGTCATATTATTCATTTTAAGACTTAAGAAATATGGATTTTTTTGAATTGTTATTCGGTGGCGGTGAAGCCATACAGAGTATCTTTCAGCTAGGGTTTATCCCTAAAGAAGAGGACTTTAGAGAGTTTTCGAGTGTAGAATATCAACAGTTCAATGAGAAAGAGTGTGACATTTGCGGCAAGATGTACACATTCAATTCAGACTTGCCTGTTTCTGGAAATGATATTTATGCCTTCAGCGAGAAAGAGAAGGAGTTCATGCTGAAAGGGGCTGAGATAATTGATGGTCTCTGCGAAAAGAAGACCTTCATCTCGGATGATGTAAAACTTCGATATGTTGCCACTTTATTGCCAGGGGTGTTCTCTGAGGGGACAAAATATGCTTGTAATGAAGAAAAATCTATGAAAAAATGAAAAAGAGGGTGTGTCATGCAGCTATGACTCATCCTCTTTGAACAACTTAAGATAAAATGCAAGCCTTTCCGAAAATTGCTTTTGCAATTGCTAAATAGAAAAAGATTATTATGGCAACAATTACATTAAGACCAGATGTATATGACAAAGCGGCAATCTTTGCAAGAAAAGATAAACTTAATATTGAGGATTGGGTAAATAAAATACTGCAAAAAATTGTTGTTGATATATCTGAAAAGGAAGATATGAAAGCTCCTGCTGAGTCAAAAATGTTCAGTTGGGATGAAATGGGCGGTATGTTCGCTTCAGATAAAAGTGATAAAGAACTGCGTGATGAGTATCTGGAAGAAAAATATGGGATATGAAAATCTTTTGTGATACTAAAAAGAGGGTGTGTCATGTATTTATGACTCATCTTCTTTGAACTACTTAAGATAAAATGCAAGCCTTTCCGAGAATTGCTTTTATCTGAAAATAAAGACATTTTATTCCGCATTATTTTGCAGATACCATTTTTTTTCGTAACTTTGCCAAAAATTCAATAAAAAGCAACAATATGAAATATCCTATAGGAATACAAGATTTTGGAAAAATCAGAAATGACAATTATGTCTATCTTGACAAGACAGAATTGATTTATGATTTAGTACACAATGGGAATATATATTTTCTGAGTCGTCCAAGACGATTCGGAAAGTCTTTGTTGATTTCTACCTTGGAATGCTACTTCCAAGGAAAGGAAGAACTGTTTAAAGGTCTTGCCATCGAACAGTTAGAAAAAGAATGGAAGCAATATCCGGTTTTTCATATAGATTTCAACGGCAAGAATTTCACACAGGCTGGCGAATTGGAAAAAACCTTGCAGACTTTTGTTGAAACCCAAGAACTGAATTATGGCAGAAACCCATTGGCCAATACTTTGGGAGACAGATTTATGGCTGTTTTGAAAGCTGCCCACGAAAAGACAGGACTTGGCGCCGTTGTCCTGATTGATGAATATGACAAACCTTTACTGGATGTTTTAGACACAGGGTTAAAGACCTTCGATTCTGAAGGCAACGAACGTTTGCTGGAAGACCGGCATCGCGAAATCATGAAAGGTTTCTACAGTGTCTTCAAGGCTGCTGACAAAGATTTGAAATTCGTGCTGTTGACTGGTGTTACCAAGTTCTCGCAAGTAAGCGTATTCAGTGGTTTCAACCAACCAGATGACATCAGCATGGACGACCGCTACGAGGCTCTTTGCGGCATCACGGAAGAGGAACTGTATTCTGTCTTTGATGAGCAAATCAAGGCAATGGCTGCAAGATATAAAGTGTCTGAGGATGAGATGAAATATCGGCTCAAGCGCAAATATGACGGTTACCATTTCAGCCCAAGCATGCTCGACATCTACAATCCTTTCAGTATCTTGAACTCACTGAGTAAGAAAATCCTGAGTGATTTCTGGTTCCGTACAGGTTCGCCTACTTATCTGGTCCGCTTATTAGCTCACTTCGACGAAAACCTCAATGAACTGACAGGGAAATTTTATCCTACCAGCAGTTTTATAGATTACAAGGCGGATACAGAGGCTCCATTGCCAATGATTTACCAGAGTGGTTATCTCACCATTAAGGATTGGAACATGGATACCGATTCTTATCTCTTGGATTTTCCAAACGATGAAGTAAAAGCTGGTTTCGTAACCATGGTGGCTGCCAACTATCTGAAGCCCAAGGAATCGCCTGACGCTTGGGTCGTAGAAGTTGTTAATACGATGAAGATGGGAGATTGTGACAAATTGGAGAAACTACTCACTTCCTTCTTCGCCAGTATACCCTATAGCCAACGTCGTAAAGATGACGAGCGGGAAAAAGAGCGATACTTTCAATATACCTTCTATCTGGTGATTCGCATGATAAGCAGTTTTACCGTTCTAATAGAAAAGGAGCAAAGTGAAGGACGGGTTGATTGCATTATTGAGACCCCAATGTTTGTATATATCTTCGAATTTAAGCGTGATGGGTCAGCGACTGAAGCCTTGAAACAAATCGAGGAAAAAGGATATGCCCGTGAGTATGCTACAGACAACAGAACGATTTACCTGATAGGCTGCAACTTCTCGTCTAAGACGGGGACGATTGACGACTGGATGTCTAAGGGCAAAAGCGTTTAAAAAACGGGTATTTTATAAGGCTTTTGCCCTTACAGGGCGCCTTGCTGACTGCTATTATACCCAGGGTGTTGCCCTGGGCTAGGAGTTTTTGGGCCTTCAGCCCGTACTTGAACCACTCGCGAAACTTGAGTTAATTTAAAAAGAGGGTGTGTCATGCAGTTATGACACACCCTTTTTCTGTTTATCTATTTCTTCTTCGGCAAACCTATCTTCTTGCCTACCTTGAAACGGTCGAAACCTTCGCCATAAACACCGATGACGGCACTCTGGCTGACAAAGGCGGTAGGATCTATCTCGTCGATAAGACGGAATATCTTCTGAGACTCACGCTGACGCGCCAATACAAACAGCATGTGGACATCCTTGCCACTGTAACAGCCATGACCATCCATCACCGTACAACCTCGGTCGGCAGCGGTATTGATGGCTGCACTGAGCTCCAGATATTTGTCGCTGATGATGAAGAACTGAACCGAACGGCGCAACGCATTCACCACATGATCTACACAGAGCGACTGCACAAAGAGGCAGACATAACCGTAAATCACCATCTCCCAATCGCGCAATACCAGATAAGAACTGGTGATGATACACAGGTCGCAAATCATGATGGCATGACCCAGGGAAATGTTCCAATACTTGTTGATCATCGCCGCTACGGTATCAGAACCACCCGTAGAACCATTGCAGGAAAGACCCAGACCGGCACTGCTGCCCATGAAGAACGCACCGATGACCGTTGCCATGAACGGCTGGTCGTGAAGCAGCGGCGTCATGCCTACCGTATGCGTCTCTATCAGACGGGTAGTTAAGGCAAAGATACCAACACCATAGATGGTCTTCAGACAGAACTTATAGCCCAGAATGCGGAATGCGATGAGAAGCAGGAACACATTGAGCGCCAGATAAGATACAGATGCCGGGATGCCAAATCCCCAGTAAAGGATAGAAGCGATACCTCCTACACCACCCATCGTGATATGATTGGGAAGCAGGAAGATGTTCAAACCGATACTACCTTCTATCATCGCCAGGGCAATGATAACGTAGTCGCGGATTTCATGAAGTTTTGTTTTTCTCGTCATATAAATATACGTATTTCTTAAAATGCGGTGCAAAGGTACTAAAAAATAAGTAAAAAAAGGGCAGCTACGTGAAATATTACTTAAAAAACAAATCTTTTTTATGAAACCGGCACCTTAATTCGAAAAGATTTCCTATTTTTGCAGAAACTATGCATTATTAATAATCAAAAATTTCTAGTCTATGGCTAATTACGAAAATGAAATCAACTCGTGGCCAGTCCTGAAAAACGGACTGCACTACAAATGGCTTGTCGACTACGCTGCATTCAGCGCCTTCGGTACTTTTGAGCTCACAGCAGAGGAATGGGAAAAACGCGACCTTATCGTCAACTTTAAAGGTAACTCTGAGCTCACTACGGAGATGGACCATCAGGAAGCCCTGAAGAAGGCTATCGAAATGGTATCAGACAAGTTGAAGAGTCTTTTGGGCGAAGAGGCAGCACAGTTTACCCTGGTCTGCATTCCTGCAGCTCTTGAGGCGCATACCAAGCGCCGTTTCAAGGAGTTCAGCGAGGAGATATGCAAGGCTACGGGCATGACCAACGCCTACCCTGCCTTCAGCTACACGCATGATGTAGATGAAGATGGCGATCCTGTAGATGAACTCCATATCGACGAGGCTTTCTTCCAGGGCAAAAAGATTATTCTCTTTGATGACATCATCGCATCCGGCAATTCGGTAGCCAAGTTTGCCGACCAGCTGGAAGGATATGGTGCCAAGGTAGAACTGGCGCTAGCACTGGGAAAAAAGATTTCTGACGGATATGACCAGAAATAAGATACTATAAATTAATAGTTTTTTAGGCACGTATTACCGTGCCTAAAAAACAACGTTTATTATCAGAAAGCGATTTGCTTTCCCTTTTCTATGAACTCTGCATTCACGATGTCGATATCCTTCCACATCGCCATATCCGACTCCAAGGCGGCCAGGCTTGAGATATCCTCGCCATAACCGAAGAGGCGCTCTATCATCACACCATAGGTAAGATGCTCTATCTTCTCTATCGGATGAAGAACCACCGATTCCTCAAAACTGCTTTTCTTTCCATTCCGGATTTCTACCAGCAAACGGGCACGTAACAGTTCCTTAACCGACTGGTTGACAATTTGTTGAGGTATCTTCGTTAAATCATGAATTTCTTTCGGAGTATACGCCTGTTCGCCCTGATTGAACCGACGACATACCAGATGCATCACTACCCCACAAACCTTGATGCGCTGCACCAGTTTCAGGTGATCGTACTGCAAATCACCATCATAATAATGGATGTTCTGGTTGGTATGGCAAAGCAAGGCGCCAAACACTACGATAGCCCACGAAATCTGAAGCCATAACAGGAAAAGCGGAATGGCTGCCAGCGAACCATAGATGACATTGTAGCTGGACAGGAAAACCTGCAGATAGATATATCCATACTGAAGTGCCGTCATGCAGACACCCGCCAGGAACGATGGAACCAGGGTGCTGCGAACCCGGATATAGGTATTCGGGATGACATAATAGCAGAACACGAAGAACAGGAACATCGGAACAAAAGCCGCCAGATGAAGGATGAACGAAGGAATGGTATCACCGATATCCGCTATCCTGTCTACATTATCCACCATATTCACCGTCCATACATTGATGCTCGAAGCAAAGAGTATCAGCAGTCCCAGACCAAACAGAATAGTAGGATATTCGGTAACAATCTGCTTCCACGAACGCTCGCCCGTATGCCAGATGTCATCAAAGGTAAGCTCTATCTTCTGCATCAGGGAAACGATGGTATAGAGAAACATCACGATACCCGTACCGATGATATAGTTGCTCTGCGTATTCTCGATATAATTGTGAACGAAGTTAACGATGGTCTGCGCTACAACGGGCTGTGCCTCGAAGGTGGTAGAGAGCCAGGATTCGAGCAGAGAGGCATAGCCGAAACCACGGGCTATGACAAACATCATAGCCATGAAAGGTATCAGAGCCATGAAGGAGGCAAAAGTCAAGGCAGCCACATCCCTGGCCCACATATCCTTGAGATAGAAGATGCGACCGGCAAGCATACCCATCTTGATCCAAGACTTGAGTCTGCCCCGAAAGTCTTTGATATTAGAAGAATTAAACTCTCTGATATCTTCGTAAAAACCTAGTATTCTGTTTATTACCCCCATAAGTTTAAAGTATTGGTTTCACGATAAAACATCAAATCCCTCCACAACACCACCGGGATGCCGTGAAGGGATTTGCCTTAGTATAAATTGCTACAGTTCTATGGATTAATAGAACTTGAAGTAGTTGCGAGCATTGTTGTAAGAGATATCCTCTACCATACGAGAGAGGCTCTCCATGTCGTTAGGAAGCAAGCCCTTCTCTACATCATTGCCGAGGAGGTTGCAGAGCAAACGACGGAAGTACTCGTGACGTGGGTAGCTGAGGAATGAACGAGAGTCAGTCAACATACCTACGAAACGGCTCAGGAGACCCAATACAGAGAGTGCGTTCATCTGGCGGGTCATACCATCGAGCTGATCATTGAACCACCAGCCAGAACCAAACTGAATCTTACCTGGGCAAGAACCATCCTGGAAGTTACCGAGCATGGTAGCGATTACCTCGTTGGCACATGGGTTCAATGTATAGAGGATAGTACGTGTAAGCTTACCCTCCATGTTGAGCTCATTGAGGAAGCTGCTCATAGCCTTAGCTGTAGTGAACTCACCGATAGAATCGAAACCGGTATCAGCACCAAGCTTGTTGTACATCAGTGTATTGTTGTCGCGGATAGCACCATAGTGGTACTGCTGTGTCCAGTCGGCAGCGTGATCCATCTCAGCGCAAACCTTGAGGAATGCATGCTTGTACTGACGGATTTCGAGAGCAGAAAGCTGCTGGCCACGCATAGCCTTGGCAAAGATAGTCTCAATCTGAGAATCTGTGTATGGCTCATCGTAGAACTCCTCGATACCGTGGTCGCTCAACTTACAGCCGTTCTCAGTAAAGAAGTCGTGACGCTTCTGCAAAGCATCAACCATATCCTGGAATGTAACGAGGTTAACACCTGCTACCTCACCGAGCTTGTTCATATAGTCAGCGAAATCTGGCTTCTCGATGTTCATAGCCTTGTCAGGACGCCAAGCAGGAATCATCTTGATTTCGAAACCGCTCTCACGTGTCTGCTTGTGGTAACGCAGGTCATCGATTGGGTCGTCTGTTGTACAAACGCACTCTACATTATAATGACGCATCAAGCCACGAGCACTGAATTCAGGCAACTGCAACTTCTCGTTACACTCATCGTAGATTTCACGGGCTGTCTTAGGGCTGAGCTGCTTATTGATACCGAAAGCTGTCTTGAGCTCCAGATGAGTCCAGTGATAGAGAGGGTTACGGAAAGTATAAGGCACTGTCTCAGCCCACTTCTCGAACTTCTCCCAGTCGCTGGTATCAGTACCTGTGCAGAAGCGCTCATCTACACCGTTGGTACGCATAGCACGCCACTTGTAGTGGTCGCCGCCGAGCCAAAGTTCTGTAATACTCTTAAACTTGTGATCATTGGCTACCATCTCAGGGATGAGGTGGCAGTGATAATCGATAATTGGCATTTTAGCCGCATGATTGTGGAAAAGATCCTGTGCAGTCTTAGTGTCGAGCAGGAAGTTTTCATCCATAAATTGCTTCATAATTCGTTATCGTAGTTTTTAAATGTTTATTTATACATTTCAAATTGTAGCGCAAAGATACAACAAATATCGGAAAAAAGAATCGTTTAAGCGAAATATTTTTGATAATTTCACTTAAACGATTACGTAGGCTGTATTATACAATGATTCTTGTCTTATGATAGCTTTCACGGAACTCGCTTGGCGAGCATCCTTTCTTTTTCTTGAAGATGCGGTTGAAGTTGCTGAGATTGTTGAATCCGCAATCAAAACCTATCTCGCTGATACTCTTGGCGGTATCTACCAGCATGCGGGCAGCATAACCCAGACGCAGGTCGATGATATACTCAGAGATATTTCTGCCGGTATGGAGTTTGAAGAAACGGCTGAACGCACTGCTGCTCATGCCTGCCAGCGAGGCAAGCTCCGGCAGACGGAGTTCATCCATATAGTTCTTGGAGATGAAATTCTTCACCTTCAGAATGCGCCGGCTATCGTCTTCTACCGTTACCTTGGCATAACTGCTGGAAGCCAGGGTGCGGGCATTTTCGCAGCGTGACAGTTCGTAGAGAATGGTCAGGAACTGCTGTACGGCATAGAAACCGTCTTTTACGGAACTTAAAGTATCGAGCATTCCGTATACCTTCATGATTGCCTGCAACGGGAATGAGAGTCCCTTCTTCGCTTCCTGCATCATACGGGTAATGCTGGCGTAGGGATTTCTTCCGAAGAGCGTTTCATCACTCATGGAGAAATCAAACTGGACGGTAATCTCACGGATGTCATCGCTGTGGCATTCGTTCTGCTCCCATACATGCTCCAGATCGGGCGATGTGATGAGACAGAGATCATAATCGCCTATCACCTCCTGCGAATCTCCAACGATTCTTCTTACTCCCTTTGCATTCTCAACAAAGTTCAACTCGTACACCGAATGGTTATGGATAGGATAAGTAAACTCCTTCTTGTGTCGGTCTGCAATATAGAGCACATCCTTACCCATCAGCGGTGTTATCTCGTGTATGATTCTTCTATCATCTACCATGGTACTAAATGATTAATAACTAATCACTATTTTAGATATTCAAAGTCTTCAGAATGTCGCTCATTTTCTGCTTGGTTGCGATACGGGTAGGAACCAGAGGCAGACGGAGCTCGTTCTCGATGAAGCCCATATCATTGAGCAGCGCCTTTACGCCGGCAGGGTTACCATCAACAAAGAGCAGACTGTAGAGCTCGGTAAAAGAATGATGAATCTTACGGGCTGGCTCATATTCGCCACGGAACTCGAGACGGATCATGCGGCTGAAAGCCTTAGGCAGGGCATTGCCGATAACAGAAATAACGCCGGCAGCACCACTAGCAATCATTGAGAAGGTAAGCGCATCATCACCGCTGATAACATCAAAGTTATCAGGCTTGTTCTTGATAATCTCATCTACCTGCTCCAGGCTGCCACTAGCCTCCTTCACGGCTACCACATTAGGGAAGTCGCGGGCGATACGGCAGGTTGTTTCAGGCTTCATGTTGACACCGGTTCTGCCAGGAACATTGTAGAGCACGATAGGCAGCGGACTAACCTGGGCGATGGCCTTGAAGTGCTGATAGAGACCTTCCTGAGAAGGTTTGTTGTAGTAAGGACAGATACTGAGGATGCCATCGATGCCACTCCAGTCGGTGTTCTTGATTTCTTCAACGACAGCAGCAGTATTATTACCGCCACAATATTTCAATATCTTGATGCGACCCTTGTTCACGTCTTTCACCAATTCTGTGATTTTATCTTTCTCTTCCTGTGTAAGACATGGAGCCTCACCAGTTGTGGCAAGGATGCAAAGGAAATCTGCACCATTGTCAATTTGAAACTCTACCAATCGCTTGAGCGACTGATAATCAACCGAGCCATCGGTGTTGAAAGGAGTAATAAGGGCAACACCTAAACCCTTGAATATGTTCTGTGCCATAATCTATAATATCAAAAACGTTGGCAAAAGTACACAATTATTGTCAATTTGCAAAATAAAAATGAACTTTTCTTTCAAGATTGTACCATTTTTGAAAAAAATCTGTATTATTATACCATATTTCACGTTTTTTTAGTAACTTTGCACCCGAATTAAGCAAAGAACGTAGAACAAATCAAAGCTCAAAGTTCATAGCAAAAAACAAAAAAGTTCAAAGATCATCATGAGATATTTCATATTCTTCGGTTACGACGGCACCAACTACCACGGCTGGCAGATTCAGCCCAATGCCAATTCGGTGCAGCAGGAGTTGCAGCGCGCCCTCTCCATACTTCAGAGAAAGGAAATGGAGGTGGTGGGAGCAGGAAGGACCGATACCGGCGTACATGCCCGACACATGGCAGCCCACTTCGATACCGACAGGATTCCGATGGAACCCGACCAGCTGGTATACCGCCTGAACCGCATCCTGCCCCGCGACATAGCCGTATACGAAGTAAGGGAGGTAGCCCCAGAGATGCATGCCCGCTTCTCTGCCATCTCGCGCACATACCATTATTATATACATACGCAGAAAGATCCGTTTGAGCGCCATTATTCACTGCAGATGAACTATCCCCTGAATTTCGAGAAGATGAATGAGGCGGCTCAGCATTTTCTGCATCACGAAGACTATGCAGCGTTCTGCAAGGCTGGTGGCGACAACAAGACCACCATCTGCCATGTAACAGCCGCCCGATGGATACAGACCTCTCCTACCACCTGGTATTTTGAGATTACCGCCAACCGTTTCCTGAGAAACATGGTGAGAGCCGTAGTGGGAACACTCATCGATGTAGGCAGAGAAAAGATTACGATGGAACAGTTTCTCGATATCCTGCACAACGGAAGCCGCAGCGATGCAGGCGAAAGCATGCCAGGTAACGCATTGTTCCTGGAAGAGGTAGGGTATGATTTCAAAGATTAAATGATTAGAAACACAAGGGCGCGAGCCTCATTCAACATTCAACATTCAACATTTAACATTCATAAAAATGTGGTTAGTATTAGCATTTCTCTCAGCAGCGCTGCTGGGATTTTATGATGCCTTCAAGAAGAAGGCGCTTTCAGGTAACGCAGTGATTCCCGTGCTCTTTCTGAACACGCTCTTCTCATCGCTCATCTTCCTGCCGTTCATCGTGATGAGCTATACAGGAAATTCGCTGGATGGAACGATGTTTCATGTAGCAGAAGGCGGATGGGAAGTTCACAAGTACATCGTGCTCAAGAGTTTCATCGTATTGAGCAGCTGGATCTTCGGTTATTTCGGCATGAAACACCTGCCGCTCACCATCGTGGGACCTATCAACGCCACCCGACCGGTAATGACACTCGTGGGTGCCCTGCTGGTTTATGGTGAGGTACTGAATCTCTACCAGTGGATTGGTGTCATACTTGCCATCATCTCCTTTGCCATGCTTTCGCGCAGCGGCAAGAAAGAGGGTATCGACTTCAAGCACAACAAATGGATTTACTTCATCGTGCTGGCTGCCGTTCTCGGTGCAATAAGCGGTCTCTACGACAAGTATCTGATGGCTCCGCCAGAGAATGGTGGTGTAGGATTAGACAGAATGATTGTACAGAGCTGGTACAATATCTACCAGTGTTTCCTCATGGGAGCCATGCTGCTGATGATATGGTGGCCTACCAAGAAGAATTCTACCCCATTCCACTGGCACTGGAGTATCATCTTCATCAGTATCTTCCTTTCGGCAGCCGACTTCGTTTATTTCTACGCTCTGAGTCTGCCTGGCGCCATGATCAGTATCGTGAGCATGATTCGCCGCGGTTCGGTCATCGTCAGCTTCCTCTTCGGTGCAGCCATCTTCCATGAGAAGAA